>Ga0325403_1000968_pt1 | contig 22850 bp, 11 predicted proteins | sample PopdelMetagenome_19_FD_205665 | JGI IMG/M metagenome (GOLD analysis project Ga0325403, IMG submission 205665) | Populus deltoides microbial communities from Bellville, Georgia, United States - Xylem-PdKOR-R4 | ecosystem: Host-associated > Plants > Phyllosphere > Stem > Wood/Secondary xylem... | reverse complement strand
ACAGCAATCCATATTAAGCATTTTTCAGATATACCATACAACAGAATGATTTCACTTAAAAGTTTTGCCCAGACAGTTCAGTAGCTGGCTGGGGTCATGGTCTTGATGCTCATGGTTTTGATCCAAAGAATACCACACAAAGCAGAGCGGGCTGATGGAAGGGGGCAATGTTTTAACAATTGTAGAGCCTAGCATAAATGCTGTTGTTTCAGTTGGTGGGCATTGACCACCTAAGAAGACACTCCAGATAAATTTACTGATATTAGATAGCCTTTACAGAATGCCACTGGCACTAGCTCAACCGGTAAAGGGTAGGGTGGGTTAGGGGGTGGAACCGATGATTCAAACAAAGAGGGGAAAAGGGGGTGGAACCGATGATTAAAACTATACATGATATATCTACCTCGGGTAAAAGTAGGGCAGTAAAAATCTCCAGATACAAAATCTAAGGGCATGCCTCACCTTAACAGCTGATGACCAAGTGTACTGCTGCCCAAGTGATTTGTACAAGGCATCCAACTGATCAATATCGGAAGAAGAAAGGCCATTTTCCACATGCAGCCCAACACATTTTTGTAGACCTTCATAATATCTGGACAGACAAAAGATAGTAACAACATTGGATTCCTTATCAAAACCACAACAGCAAACCAAGATTCACTGAGCACCAGAGAGAAAGACTAAGAAACAGGCAACACTTGCGTTAATTTTATAATTTAATCGTATAGTCACCATTCCAACGTCTGTAGCTTAGATTTCTGACAGCGGTAATCAGTCAATTCAAAATCTGATTTTCAACAATACAACAACTATAAGAAAGACAGGAACAAGGCAAACAAAACCATTGATTTTCAACAATTTAAGGATCACAAGTCAAATATGTGCAGGTCTGGCAGACTCTTCACAATCAGGTGAGAAAATCTATACAGCAACTTGATCAGTTTGTGCAAGATGAATTTCACAAGAAAGCAATTTTAGATGTTCAATAGGAGTGATGGCCTCTTACAAGAAATACATGTTAAAGAAAATGGTGAATTCTGGTAGAGTTACAGCAATATGGAAAAGAAAAATATTGTCTACAACAATAAACAAACAAAATTAAATGAAAGGACCGGCAAAATTTTGTGATTTGCCTAAAGGTAAAAGTGTTGTGAGGTTATTTCAGAGCTAGGTAGCTAAAAAACAAGTAGACAACATCAAATAGTACCTTATTTTGGGCACTTGCTCATTTTGTAATCAAAAACTGTTAAAATAAAAGGCCATATTGCATTACAAAAACAAAAAATTGGTTCATCACACATGCAGACACTGCATTCACTAACACAGCAAAGCTATAGTTAATTATGTTTGCAATTGAACACATGAAGTGATGTCGACATTTCAAGGCACCTGAGAGATGAATAAAACATCAAACACAGATTTCTATCCTCATTGTCCGCTGGCAGAAACATATTTCAACAATTTTTCAGAAAATAATATATTCTGATTCATTGTGAACTTCAAGACAAATCTCGTAACACCAAACAATATAACTCATCAAAAGTTGTAATAACCAAATATATGAGGTAGACATCTACAATGAAGATATGAATTTCAAATTACCACATTTGTTTTAGACAAGAAGAAAAAAGACAAGCAAAAGACACTAGTGGCTAAATTCATAGTTGGAATCACAAAAACACAAACTGCTACATTTACTAGCAATCCTGTCATTTCTGTTAGATGGACATTCTCTTTCTTCTCAGAAATGTTAAGCAAATTAAATCACCTGTAGTTGTCAGGATTAATAGAAAGCAATGCCTTGTACAATTCAGCACCTTCTTCATGACGATCAAGCTTCACTAATAGAGAAACCTCTTGCTCTTTATAGGTCAATTTATCAACCTGGAGAACTTTCAGTTGTAAATATTTAAATCAAACTCAAGAAGACCACCAAGTAGTTACCCTAGTGTCAAATGAAGTGTACACTTACAATTTTTGACTCTTTCTTACGCAACTCCTCGATAGCTCTCTCAAGAGAACCACATTCCTCTAGTAAAGAGATCTGGAAGGACAATAAATCACCGGCATATAGCCATCAAAACTGCTGAGTGATCTAGAAATATCACAATTCAGAATGCAAGTTCTAAAAAAGTTAAAAGACAATCATGAGACTGGCTCATGCAGTCACTTCTAACCAAAAAGAGGAAGCAGAAGAAAAAAAGCTAAATAATCACAGCCCTAATTAGCCCGAGACTCATCCATAACTAGTTGTCCAGCAACAATGTCACCATCACATTCAGCCACTAATCTGTCTTACACTTAATTGAGAAAACAATAAATGATAAACTTCAGCATCAAAGCAAAGCTCCCAACTGATACTGATGTAGTTGCAGTTGTCTAATCATCTTGAAGCACAACAACCCAAAGCCCAAAAATCGTTGTAAATAATATTATTGCCAGCATAAACTATCAACAGAGTAACAGCATATTCAGTTTTGCACATATATGGCAGAGGAAACACATAGAAAGAAGCAAAACATCAAGGACCTAACAATTGAAAAGATCTAAGACAGAATAGAGCTGAATATATGAAATCAACAGTGTTACCTTATACAAAAGCATTTCTCCATGCTCCCATCGTTCATTATCTGGAGGATAATCATCATCAAGTGTCCCTTCATATGCTTCAAGAATTTCAACTGCTTTTGAACCACTGGTAAAGAAGAAAAATAAAGCACAAGGGGAAGACATAAAGTGTAGATCATACAAGATTACTTTACATTGCTACTTCCAATTCAGGTAGAGGAAGACAGGCAAACAGAAGTTCAGAGACAATTTGATGAGATTATAACATTCAACTGACAAAAAATTATCTGCAATATTCCACATTCATAAAGATCCTTAATAACCTCCTGTAATGAATAAATAAGCTTTAAGTTCAAAACAAACTTTGGGTGTCATGATAAAGTCATACTCTGAGTTCAAATGGTGGGCAACAGCAAAGCCAATCCAGTTCATGCGATGATTTGGTTTCAGGGACAGAAGTTTCTGTCTAGTCTCAACAAAACCTGTAAGGTCCCGCATTTGAGCCTGCAACACAAAAGGAAAATTTCAACTTTATATCAAACAATTTTATGTCAGCAAAAACAAGACAGCATGCTGAAAAGAGCAGAGAAAAGGCAAGACTTAGGCAGATACCATGGCACCTGGTTAGCTGCTTATTAAAGTATTTGGTTGATAGGAGTACCTACATTGGCTATATTGGATGTAAAACAGTAATGTGAAAAATGTCCTTGAATTTGAAGGTACAGGACATCAGGGTGGACCATTTTACCATCTCCTGAATCTATGCTCCCTAAACCATCCTCTCAACATGCTACCATCTCTGCCACATTGAGCATTCTTCTGATAGCAATAAACTTTCAATGCATGAGCTTAACTTTCAGTTTCTCTTGGATCCTCTTTAACCTTTATTAAGACTTTGCTTCTTAGAACCATATTTTAATTTTAATTCTTTTTTTTTCCTTTTTCTCTCACTCACCTGCTTAAGCATTTCTATAGATACTTTCCAGGACCTTGAGTGGTGCACTCTTGCTCTTTCTAGAAAAACAGTATATCACAAAATAAAAATAATTTGCCAAAAATTCCCTATTTACTTAGCTTGGTTGTGATGGTAAGTGAAAGAACTGATGAACACAAAGATCCCATGTTCATCATGTTAAGGTCCCAACAGGACTTTTTCATTGCAATAAAAACATGAGTTCTACCTGTAATTTTCCATTTGTGAACTACAGTGAAGCATCTATCACTTACGGTAGCATGAGACCAAAAGATTAATTATCATGCCGTTTACAAACTATGGATAACAAGTTGCATAGGTAAAACAACTATCGATTTTCTGTGGCATACAAGCATGCCGTGTAGGGTGCTAGAGGTTTCCAAAGACTTGAACTAGACTGTATGTGAGTTGATACTTAATAAGCACAAGAATATCATTGACCTCAGAAAATCAACTTCAGTACAAAGACTTGGTTTATTAAACATCAACAACAGTTAAAAGAAATGCAAGCATGGCAACATTTGGATATCAAAACCAACCAGGGAACAGAGAAACATGTAGGAAGGGAAACAGCACATATCTAGCACAATTTGAATTATTGCTTGGCTTTTTAGGGCATCCATCAATGTAATAGAGGCAGTAAAATCAGAGTAAGTATCAATAACTCTTGATTGTATAGTCCCAAAATTCTAGTCAAGCAAGGACCACATAAAGACGAAAAGGTCATTTGGAAGGGACAGACAAAGTCAAGTTATACCTGTAAGAGTGACAAGTCCCTCAGTATTTCAATATTGTCTGGATCTATTCTCAATGCATTTCGATAGCATTTGATAGCCTCCCTATACTCTCGGTCAGATCGATAAAGGAGGCCATAAACATGCCAGCAAACATGACTCTTAAGGTCATTCTGCATTAAAGAAACAAACACAAACACAACATTACATTACAAAGGTGAGATGAAAAAAGAAAAAATATGTAAATTTAAATGTTATACAAAATGGAGCATATCAACCTTTAGGCCAAGTCGGACCAGTTCGTATGCTTCAGATTTACGATCCATGCAATTTAATGTCAAACCCTTCATGGATAAAGTTTCTGGAAACCAAGAGAAACAAAATTTCAAAAAAAGTTAAAATAAATAATGTACTGAAATCTGGTGAGTGGTTAAAAATTCAAGGAGTAAAAACTCAGAGGGTGGATTTTGTAGTGGAATAAAAATTACATGCATTGTGAGAATATAAAAGAGGTGAACAACAATATTTCCAGTTCCTAGGTTCATATTGACCATAACTACATCTTTACCACTCCCATATCTTCGTTTATAATTAGGAGACCTTATATTATGAATTTGAATGTAACCAAGTCCCAGATTTGTCTTTAAGCATTTCATAGAGAGGTTTAACAGCAACCCAACCACAAAGAGTACTATCTAATCAAGAACAAACGAGAACCAAGTCTTTGCTGGTTGCAAAGGCAAAAGATCTCAAGTCTTTGGACACAGCAAATATAAGCAATTTATTCTCAGTAACTGCATGATGAAATGAATCTTAAACTGAGATTCCTAAGAACAGGAACCCTACAGGGAGGATGCTAGTAGCCTCTAATTTCTATTTCAATTGTTTCTCTTCAAAATTGGTGTGATTTTTCAGAACCCTAGAATCTCATCTTTGTTTTCCTGGTCATTTTAACTTGGCGAAAAACCCGAAAGCACCCAGCAATGCACTCCCAACACTACAGAAGATAAAAAATTAATTCATCATAAAAATTAAAATAATTTTTCTGTGCCCTGCTGGAAACAAAAAATTTGTTTGGATTCACATCTTCAACTTTTTTTTCTCCTTCAATAATCATCACATTTTTCAAAACTCATAAGATTCATTCATCAAAGGATATGCTAGAGAAATTTGACTTTCAAAAGCACAACTTTTCAAACATGAGAAGCAAACAATACCTCCATGGTCTGGAAACTTCTTCAAGATAGTATCTGCTGCCTTCAGTCCCTTCTTGTACTGTTTACTTTCATATGATTTCTGCAACAAATGAAAGGAATGCAGTAATGTTTTTAAATAAATGAATCCATCACATGGTACTCCTGGCAACTATATAGAAAACTTTGATCATTTAATAATCCAGCTTCTAACACGAAGTCAATGAAGGCCACTGCTATTTACTCCACCATTGACACCACAGATGCAACATAGTGGTTCGGCCAAAAGCTTAACATAGTTGGTGCAAAAGACAAGACACCATATAGGCATATAAATACCACATGACGATTAAGATTTTTAGACTCAAGTAAAAAGCATTTTTTCACAAAAAAAAAAAGATTAAGAAGGCGATCAGATCACCATCAAAATGGAACTCTTCAACTCAGAACGTGAATTAGCATCAAGTTTATATTTTCAGTTTATTGAAGTTAATGCATTAACAATTAGTGAGTGTTTTACATCCACGTGCAGTCACTTCTTTTGTGGATAAAAACAAATAGCATGAACGACCTGAAGCACAGGAGGAAAATTTAAGGGACAAAAATTCAACTTTTCCAGCATTGACACAAGCCACCAAAACTCATAAAACAAGAAACTTGAAATCATTTGCATTCCTTAATACAGCAAATACCCTAACTTGAAATTGAACTTCAGTCGGCAGAAATGGAATCTGTTTCTCATTTATTAAAAAAACAAAAAAAAACCCTAAATTAAACAAAAAAACAGTCCATGATCAATCTAGAGTAAGAAACAAATGCATCAATATTGTAATTCAATTACGATCGTACAGTTATTTGTAGTAATTAGAAGGATAAAGTAAACCAAGGGTACACAAAAAGATACAGTGAATGAAAGAGGGAATCGGAGGCTTACGACGATGAGCTTGAAGAGGTTAGCCTCCTTGGGAGGCAGAGAAGCTCCCATTTTTTTTCTTGTCTATGAGTGAGAGAGAGAGATAGGGTTTTACAGAGATAAGATAGAATCAAGAGTGAGAGATTGGGAGGTTAGGGTTTGGTGTCGTTTTGTTTATGTTTTTTCTTGCTATAGCTATTGTTGGAGTGTAGAGAGCTGAGAACTGAGAAGTAGAGACGGAGAGAGGTTGAGAGGTGGTGGCGTTTATCTGCTGCGACTGCGAGGCAAAGGCAACCCTACTGTGAGAGAGAAGATTAAAAAAAGGAATAGAAAACGGAAAAGACTAAAAAACGAGTGAAGTGAACCACTCGAACACGGCTGCCTAGTGGTAAAGAGAAGACTCCAGCGTGTAGACTTGAGGGCTTTTCTGTAATCTAACCAATAATATTCTTCATTTTCCATGAAATTAAGAACAAATTACTCATGTCATTTGTCAAAAGATTTCAAGGATCAAAGGATGTCGATTCTAGTGCTATATAGAGTTGGGGATCTATTTTTAGGATTTCAGATCATTAATAGATAGGAAAGAATATATTCCTATGTTTCCTATATTCACATGGTTGCGAGGGGATTCTGTGTGTGTGACACAAGACTATATGCTATGATTTTTCTTTTGATTTTGAGCTAATTGAATTTAGTATAGCAAATGGGTGAAGTTTTTGCTGTTATTTACGGACCTTGAGAATGGGTGAACCTTCATCTTTTTATTGCATGGGGAAAAAAATCATATCACCCGTGATTTTTAAATTCAGAATGTGATTTTTTTAGATTGGTAATGCAACTGCATTGTTAAAAATTTAAATTTTTTTATTTAAAATTATTTTTTTTATTTTTAATTATTTTGATGTGCTAAAATCAAAATGAGTTTTAACAAATAAAAAAAATATTATTTTAATGTATTTCCGAGTGTAAAGCATTTTAAAAAATAACCGCTATCATAATATCAAATAAATATCATTATCCAACCATGCATGCACTGGAGTTTCTACATAAAGTTATGTCTGTTTTAATTTTTAAGTTTTCAATGTGTCTATTTGTGTTTCTAATGGGTTAAAAACTTGTGATAGTTATTAATTGTTTAGTAATTTATTTAGATCTTAATTGTATCTTCTTGGTGTTTTCCTAAACTTGGAGGGCTATTTCAATTATACAAATTTGAATTAGACCATGTATTGAGGTTTTTTGGAAAAATTTGAATTTAGAGTCTTTTGACTTGGCCTTTTAGCACGATATCAAGTGGTAGACTTATTCCTTAACTTTATATCTCTAAAATGGTGATTTGATTTGTATCTTTAGGGTGATAAGTTTGTTATCCGTCTCTATATCTTTTTGGTTTTGCACCTTAGAGTGGTAAGTAAGAATTATCATTTGTGTGAGTGACTTGCAATGTTGTGATTTTCATGCCTTCACGATATATACATACATATATGTTTTGGCTCTTCTGATGATCAATCAATGTTACTTCTTTTTTTCGATTAAATTGATGATAGCATTAATTGTTCTTTGCTTTTTCCATGACTATTGTTGGAAAAGTTATAAGCCATGGAATGGTTGCATAATGAAGATTTCAACCTTTATATTAGAACGAGTTATTTCATAAAAAGGAAAATAACGGTAGCTAGATTCCATATTTTTATTATTAAGGATCGCTAATTTTATGGTATGTTGTTCAGTTACATCCGGGTTATGAATAAACGATGGATAATAGAAACTTGATTGGGTTGGGTTCGGGTTTTCAAAATACATACCCGTTAGTTTTGAAGTAGGTATAGATAGTAATTTTGAGTTTAAATTTAGATATGGATAGTACAAAACTCGATCTATGGATAATCATTGTGATCTTTACATACACACTAGGAAGTTTATTATGTATAGTTAGGTACTTTTCTAAACTAGATAATAAGATACAACATGTTTTCAATGTTGCTATTGGCTAAAAATCTTTTGCAAACATAGCATTTTTTCTTTAGAAAAAGGAAGTAGGCATAACTTGACTCTCTAAAGTCTTACATGACTGAACATGTGACACTAAGTTTTACTTCTTTTGTTATTTAGCAAAAAAAGACTAGAGTTTAACATTATCGTAGAACAACTTCTTAGTTCTAAAAAATCTACCTTTTGTTTTAAAAAAACACATGTTAAAACCATATGATATTTTATAATCAAAACCAATAAAATAATATTTTCAAAGCTACCTTTTATTTTAAGGTGTTACAAATAAAATATATATTCACAGTGGAATATTTAATAAAATATTCATTATTCATCATTTAACGCTTGTTTTCTACACGAGTCCTTTGAATTTTGACTAATGGATTTTATCCTAAATAATTATTAGATGAATCCAGTAGAAAAAAATTATATCATTATTTGTTTAGAAGAATATAAAATAAATAATTAAGTTCAATAATATATTTATTTCAAGGTTTCTTGTTATCGTTTATGATTGTTGAAAATATATATCAAGTGTTTCTTATGGTTATAAGTGTGATTATGGTGTTGTCATCCATTTTTTTATATATAATCTTTTACTTTTTTTTCTCATTTTAAGACTTAAGTCAGGAATTGTTTTTGTCCCTTTAGCCATCTATTTGTAAGATCAACAATCAATTTCTTATTACTAGTACCAAATGGATCAAAGTCGCTAATAAATCTATTTTTTCAATCCCATCGCCATATTCAACTAAAGCATTTTGTAACCTTATAATTTAGACCTTGACATTAACTAAAATATTATGACACATCTTTCAGATATTTTCATCCTAACAACAATAATCAACACAACAAAGGCTCTTCTCATTAATAAATTCAAATAAAGTGTATCATCTAAAAAACTGAGTTTCATTACACAAAAATACATATTCAAAAAATACATTATTTCAACAGTGATTTATACCCGCACATTGTGCACAAATCATGTTATATTTATTTGTGCAATATGTTGTATCAAATAGTAGCATATCATAAAAAACTTCATAATATAATCTCAATATCCTATCCTTTTAAAACAAATTCATTAAAAAATCATCTTTATCTATTTGGATGGCATAAAAAAATATGAATCTTGTGCTTGCATACTTTTAATGTAATTCAAAACACCTTGAGCATCTTTTCCACTTAAACTTCTTCTATGTTCTTGTAATAATTATGACATCTTAATACGTGAAATCTACACTTTGTGCACCTCCACTTTTATTTATAACAAAATGATAAGCTTTCTTTGCTTTTATATAGGTATATACCATAGAACCAATAATATTTTTATTAATTTAGGATATCTTTCTTCCTAAAGTGATGAAGTATATCTAATTAGGCTCAATCAATAGATGACTATGTTCAACATAAAATCACTTTATATACTTCTTTGGTAATCTTACAAGTAATACATGTTTTATACTCACATAGGTAGATACATTTAAATTTTTTATCCTCTTCTTTCTTTATTTAACTTGATTTACATACTTTTAATTTTTATTGATTTCTTATATCACATATAAACTATTCGTTTCTAGAAAGATATTTTAGACTGGATTATTTTTATCTGTATGTGTATAATATCATAAAACTAATATAGGTAGATACATTAAATCTCTATTGTTTTCTTTCCTTACTAGAAGTAACACCTTTAGAATATCCTTCACATACATAAATTATTGACAAGGCACATTGCCATATTTATTGTAATGTTTTTGGTTTGTCATCATTATAAAATATTTTTTCAGTGTATAAGCATTATATATACTGTAAACATGATCGTAAAAAAAACACATTAATTTTGAAAGACAATTCTTCATTAAGATGATATGTGGCTACAATTTTTTATGTATTACTCTCATGCTCATCAACAATAAAATGGCATTTTAGTGTCAAGGATACATGAATCTTCTCAATAATGGTAATATCATCCATTTTATCATCATGAGTTTGTATCTTGTTAACTATTGCCATCATTCCTGAAAAAAATATGTGTCTAACTCTATCATAGTCATCCTAAGCAATTCAGATTTTGTTAAAAGTGTTTAAAGTTGTTACCTCTTTGCTTTAATTGTTCATCGGTACTTTTTTCTCATTGAATACCAAATATCCTTGGAGATTTCCCTATAGTTAATGGTTTCCAAGATTGATCAGTCAATTGATTGGAAAAGGTCTTAAAACCTTTCAATTGTTGTTTTTTTTTATTTTCGTTCTCTACACATCTGTTATTGTTGATCCGAATAGTGGTTTAATTATTCCTTAAGAAATAATTTATCAATACTCCTTTGATCTTAAAAATTCTCCATTAACATGCTCAAATGATCATAATAACCATCTAATAGTGGAATGGTCGGTTGAACAAAATTATCAAAAGCCATGATAATTTTTTTTATTGGAACTTTTGTGTTATGATCAAATTACTACCAATACTATGAAGTTATTTTTCAAGTTTCACTTTTTGTTATTTTTTTTGTTTGAAATTTCACTTTTCAATGCATTGTGTAATTACTCTATTACCCTTAAAATCAAAACTTTTAAAGTTTGACTTTATGAGCCTATTTGTAATCTCATATTGGTTTTTTCGTTATAATCATTTGGTCATAGAGGCAATTTGGTCTTTTAATTAATATTAACAATAATTTTAAAAAAGTTGACGGCGGTTGTTTTTGGATCTTTTTTTTTTCAACCTTTAATTTTGGTTCACTATACACTACTAAAAAAAGGACCACTAGCATCGGATGTTAGCAACAGAATAATTCAGATGTTGATTTAGCAACAAATTAGTAACAGATTATATATATATATATATATATATATATATATATATATTAATTGTTAAATATTAGCAACAGATTTAGCAATGCAAAATCGGTTACTAAAAAAAATATTAAGAATCAGCAACGGATTTTTCATTGCTAATATAACGACATGAATTTTACAATGGAAAAATTTGTTATTGTTAAAAAGAAAAGATTAGAATAATACTTTTATGAAAAAAATAAGAAACAATTACATGTTAATAATTAATTGGTGCATGTATACCTTAAAAACAAAAACTCACACAGACATATACCAATCACATGAGCGAAACCTTTCATTCTCCGAAAAAACCTTAACCCACACATATATCCTTTTCTTCTTTCTCTAAAAAACCTATCTTTGTCACTTTCTTAATTTCTTCTTTATGAATATGTGCTCGCAAGAATTTCATCTTATAAGGAACAAATTTGATGCAATAAAGATAGCAAGTATAATTAGAAACCCATGTTTGAGAGATTGTGTTCGTAATTTAGAGAAAATATATATTGTTTTATTAACTAATTTTATCGATGACAAGAATAATTTTATCAATATATTGCAAATTATTTGTTAAATATGGTTGTTGTCACATGCTAATGTTTCTAATTCTTAATGTAATGTTCTTTATCTTCGTAATTCCTATCGGCTAACAAAAGTTTAAAACTTGGCAGATAAATGATGTATTTCATTTGGGAGTGTGGTTGCAGTTGCTTTTCAAAGTGTTTTTCACTCATAACAGTATCAAAATAATTTTTTTTATCTTTTAAAATTCATTTTTGATATCAGTGCATAAAAAATGATCTAAAAACATCAAAAAAAAATTAATTTGAAGTAAAGAAAAAAATAACTGGTTAGAGTTAAAGTGGGGTGAGGTTGGTGTGATAGGAAACAAATATATAGAGAGAGGGGGTGGATTTTATGTTGAATAGAAAAATAAAAGTTGGATGATCAGTTATTGATGATACTATAGACAAAGAAGAGAGAGAGTGTGTACCTTAGTTTACTGATGTTTACAATCATTAATTTCATGGTTATAATTTGACTTGTGTAATTTACATGCTTCAACAAATAAAGAAAATCGAGAATTCAAATTTCTGATTATAGTTGTATGCAATGATTATTATATCAACAAAATTGATAACTAATGAATGTGTGTACCAAGAAAAGGCATTTACATGCCTAATGTTTTTCAAAGTTTTTGATGTAAAAACTAATATTATCAGTCTTATACATGAAAAACATGAAGAATTATTTGTAGTTCGTATGAATTTTATAATGAAAACCTGTTTATTACTCTTCTCAACTTATTATATATTGAGATAAGAAATATATACTTTTATTTGGTGATTTGAGGTTGTATATGATAAAACTTCAACATGCATTTATAACTTTCTCCAGTTTTGGAGATATTCACCATAAAATGTCTTGAGTTTGTGGTCATAGTGTCAAAACCTCAAATCTGAAGACAATTTGTAGGCTTATGGAATGAACATTGTTTACATATAAATATATGCTCGATTATTGTCTTGGTAGAGATAACTACATATAACAACGAAGAAATGAAGGAAGGATATGTACTTGTTGAATCATTTTACTTAGTACTAATTCTAATTGGTATTAAATATTAATATATCACGGATTTTGAAATTCACCAAAACAATATGATAATACTCAATTTATGATTTGCAGTTTATACTTGTTAGAGCATATAAAGAAAAATCTTAGATTTAAGGTTGCAATCTTATATTTACTTCTATTATTTATTTATTACTATGTATCTTCCTTCTAATTAAAGTAATGCTATTAATTTACTTTTTTAATTTCTTAACACTAATACTATTGCTCATCTTGTTTTTTTTTTTTCCTAATTTCAGGTTGTTGAACCCTTCAACATCACATTACTTATATGCATTTGGAGTTGCCAAGTTTTTGGGTGTACATTGGGCCCTCTAGGTTTGTCAATGTTGCTTACATTCTTGCTATCATAATCATCTTTAATTAGTGCTTTATGATGTAGTTAAGAAGTTATTATTTTAACAATATTTTTTGTTCATCTTTTGGCTATTGTTTGTCTATGCATTATAATTGTAAAGGCTAGTTAACAACTATGTTGAGATTTGTCTTTGTTTTTTTGGTAGAAAAAATATACATTTTTCGAGGATGATGAACCAATTGTTTCTAAGATTTGGGAAGATAAGACTAGAATTGTTTTGAACTAATTGTTGACACAAGCTCGTAAGAGAGCTATGTCGGACAAAAATGCCACAAATATTATGGATTGCATTAATAAAGGTCTAGTTTGAATAAATAATGACGATTGAAATCAAATGATTAAAGATAGTTGGTCCACTTCTGAATTTCAAAGAGATCAAAATCTACAAGGAATAATCGGCTAAGTGAAACATATGGAAAATTAAACACTCATTCTAGAGGTACAATGTCATTTACATCATATTGAGCTAACATGGTAAGGATTTTTTTGTATTTGTTCTAATGGAATTGAAACTTTTATAGTTATATTTTCTAATATATATTTTTTGGTTGATAGTAAGAACAAACAGGTGGAAAAGAACCTCTATGGGATGATGTGTTTTCGGTGTTGCATTAGAGTGTTAAGTAGCCTTAAACCTTCATATATAATGCAAGTAATTTTTTTACGTAATTTAATTATTATTTAAAGTTAAAATGAATTTATTATTACTTTGAATTTTATTGTAAGAGAATTATAAAAAGATGATTTTAAGATATGAAATTGATCGGGAAACACATCCTTTATTAGATGGAGCAACTTGGTGTGTCGTTATAGAAGGAGTTACAAAGAATAGAATATATGGTGCACCTGGTATGCTGAAATTCATGGTAAGTACGAGTGCTTCATCACAATCCTACATGATGAAGTCAAAACCTCCTAGTTCATCAATTTAGACATTGAAAGAGCAAATAAAGTAAAGAGATTGTCATATTTTATCACTACAACAGGAGATGACTTCTGGCAAAAAATTTCTTAATAACATGGGATACCAAACTTGGGCATCAAATATAGAACAAGGTATGTCGACACCTATAGTTTAATCTATGTCATCACATGTGGCTCCATAGATGACGACACTTATGTATCCCTTATTTATACTAGTATATCGACCTAGGTCTCGACCACCATATATCAATCCCACCTTATAATGGTCAACATTGCCTTGGTTCGTTTCCGTCACCACCTTCATGATAGAACATATTTATTAAATTATGACTTTATCCATATTGATGAAAGTTTAACATAATTTTGAAATTTATTTTTTAACTTATTATTGTTGATAAAATAATTTCTGGTATTAATATATGTTCTTTATATATTTTTCTACTATTTTTGAAATATCCACAAAAAATTATAAGAAATTCAATAAATGAGATTTTTTTAAAATAAAAATTCATGTTTTAAAAAAATTTATTAGTCAAATCAACTATAAATTTTCCATTGCTAATTAGCAATGGATCAACAACAAATTTTTCATTGCTGATTAACAACGGATCATCAACGAAATTGCAGTTGTTGATCAATAATGAAATATCCGTTGTTGATTTATCCAATTAGTAATGAAATTTCAGCAACAAATAAGTTGTTGCTAAGAAATCAATAATTGATAATCCGTTGTTGAGAAATTAGCATCTATAATTTGCATTTGATATTAGTGGTTGCTAATTTTATTACTAATTTTTATTAGTAACAGATTTTAGTTTTACCTGTAACGAACTAGGTAGTTGCTAATAAACCTTTTTTTTAGTAGTGATAATTGAGTTTTCTAATTTGTTTTAATATGGTTTTCATAGTTTTATCACAATCTCGCATCTCATATTGCAGGTTTTGTAAGTGAATCATGATTGGTCTAAACTGATTTAATATGTCGCCTTTTCAATATTGTTTTTTTTTTAAAAAAAATATGACATCCAATATGTTACAATTTAAGTATTTTAAAAGTGTTTTGGTCAATATTTATCAAATTTTTTACCTTTTAACATCTTTATACTTTTTTTAAGGTTGGAAAAAAATAATTCAACTTACAGCATAACACTAGTAAAAAACATTAGGATGCAAATTGTAAATATTGTGTTGTAGTGTATAAAAAAATAGGATGCAAATTATTACCCGGTTACTTATATGTTTTTAATTAAATCAAAAGAAATCTCATTCTTTAAGTTTAAGTTTAAGTTAAAGATGATATGGTATATTTTTATTGAGATTTTTGAAAAATAAAAAAAAAATAGATCAATAGTAAATTAATTCACCTTAAGTTTCATTTTAAGTTAATTTTATCATAGTGCCTAAGCCGTATATTTTATTTTACAACTTTCAATTGAATCTTTTTTTTTTAATTCTTAATTATATTTTTATTTGAATTTTTCCCATGGTGAGTGAATTATTGTTGTATTCTGATAAATGAAAACTAAATAGTTATCTAGATTTTTTTAACCACAAATAAGTTTTTTTTTATAATGTTTAATTTCTTAAAAGATTAAACAAGATTTTATGACTGTATATATAACTAAAATAAATAAAGGTGTATCCTTTTAAACATCCTTTGAATTATTAATCATTTAGATGAAGAGCCCATTATTAGTTTGTTATGGGTGTAAAGTTCTGAAAATGTTTGATAAGTCTACTTCATCTCTTTTATCATATTTTCTCTTATAAATGACTTTATGCATTAAAAAAAAAAACTAAGTGGCATATGAGTGAATCCATTGTGGATTCAAGCAGTGCTTTTCGTTGTTCTTCCTTCATTATCACCATTTATCTCGCGTTAATTGGTTCTATCATGGCTTGCTTCTTAGCATTGTTGCTTGGCAAAAGTCTTCGATTGGTTCTGTATGTTGCAGTCTCTAGAGCGCACCTGTTTCTAGGTTTCCAAGGCATGTGTCTGTAAATTATGAGGATCTGGTGGGCTTCATCCTTATTTGGTTAGTGTGTGCGCCATCTTTGTACATTTAATGCCCACCCCACTTGCAGCGTGGTCATGCTTTATTTTATTTGCTAGGTGATCATGCTTTTGTTTCCTGGGATTGGACATGTGGTTGTTCTGGGATGAGTTGGCTTGGCTATTTGTTTCCTTTTCTCTCTTGCCCAAATTCTGGTTTCGTTTGGATATTTCCAGTTGTTGAGGGTTCTTTTCATTTATGGTTTGGTTGGCTTTCCAATTCCTATTCCAATTACTGGTCACTTGGCTTTTCCCATCACTTGCCTCCAGTGGGGGCATTTGTGGTCTGGGTTATTCGGTTGGTGTCTTCTTTAAATTATTTTTTATGCTATACTGGGAAATAATTGGTGTTTTTTGGTGAGATAGTATATAGCCTATTTTCCCTTCGGATTTCCTCTTATTTGTCATTTGTAGCCTTTTCTTTTAGCCACTGGTTTTTTTACTGTGTTTTTGGCTTCCTCTAGGCAATTATTTTGGTGATTGGCTTCTGCATTCATGTTGTTGCTTTTGTTTGATTATTTGTTCTTCTATTTGTTTTGTGTTGAAATCTCTATTGAAATACATCAGCTCCCTTAATCTTCAAATGTTGTCCTACAGCTTGAGGAGCAGATTAATGAGAATTGGAGAACAATCAGGGATATCCTCTGCATTAATCTCTATGAACATAATGTTTTTTTTTTTGTAACCTTTTCTTCTTAGGTCTAGATGTTTACGCTTTGCCAATTTACTTGCTGATTTTTGTGTGGTCATCATGCAACGAATTAACATCTACTTGCATTGAGGTTCACCTGTAGAGCAACAACCATTGTTGATTTTGATATATTCAAGGGATAATGCTATCCAAGTTGCCAAACTTGCAATAAAAAACTGAGTGGTCGAGTCAACAATTATTTGTGCATTGAGCACAATGCTGTAACTTCTTTGCCAGTCCAGTCCTGTGGTGAGCAACCTCTTGCATTAAATATTGCTTGATTCATTTGATTATATTTCATGTCAACCAGCCTTTTCTTCCTCACTAATTATCTATACATTCATATAGGTTTTGTATGGGGAATGTGTTGATACAAATAGGGAGGGCGTGGCTAACTTTCTTCTAGTTGGTAAAGCTGCTAAAAATTTCTTTGGTCCAATGACGCATCATTATGTGTACAACAGAGGATTCAAAAATCCTTCTACCATTAATTACCCCTTCGATGGCAACCAAGCTCAACAAAACCTGGATTTTTCAGCTGAGATTTGGTTCATTCAGAGCATGCAATAATTAATACGAAATAGTCAAACATATTCAATGATGTCTTCGAAGATGACATCAATAAGCTTCCCCAACAGCAAAAACCATCTGAAGCACATGTCACATTAGACATGATTGCTGCCTCATCAAGCTCTGCAACACCACCTGCGCCCAGCCTTTTCACTCGAATGAACGTTGTCCCACAACATGCAACAACCCCTGGCTCGATTGCTACACCTTCATCAGAGATCTAGTCAATTCACCAACATATCCTACCAGCCAAAGCAAGACGGAAACTGATGTTTAATACTGAACCAGCACACCATAGGCTAGTTTCTCTTCTTCTTTTTACTGTAACAAGTGTTTCTCTTCCATGTTTGCCGACTTGTTTTGCTCACATATATGCTCACTTATAAATATCAAGTTCACGCTTCAATAGCTCATTCCACTATGGGGTGACTTTTTTTAACTTTAAATCTATCTTTTCTCATGCGCCACTTACTTTAACGATGGAATTGTCAGGCAGCCACAACCAACACTTATCTCTTTAATCCTTAACACACAATTTTGCCCTTTCATTAGCTTTGTATTTTGATTTTTTCTCCACTACCGCTGTTGCAATGTAACCACTACCATTGTTGCTGTTTAACATTGCACTTAAGTAGCTTCTCATGTTACATGCACTGTCATGCTTAATTTTCACCCCAATGTACTGTAATATTTAATTTGCCTTCTCTTTGCCCACCTTAGAACTTCAAATCTACATTCGCTCTATTACAGTGTGTTATTTGACTTGATTTTTTCTTAATAAAGCTTCATCGATTCTCAAAAAAAAAATCAACGAAACTCGAGTCATTTATCTAGTCTTTCATTGTGTAAACATGTCATAATAAAATTAAAATTAAAGAAAAAATCATCACAAAACCAATAATTACTTAGTGAAGAGAACAATAGCAAGAATTGAAGCCAAAATAAACCCCACATAGCTACATTGTTTCACAAGATAGAAGCAAAATGCATATATAAGAAAGAAAATCAACATCATTTTCTAAAAAAAAAAGTAACACTAATAATTGATGGGAAAATGGGCAAAAAAGCATTGTTTCAAAAATATGCCAAAAAATAACTATATATATATTTTTTCAAAACGACACCATTCTATAAGAAATAAAACTAATAGTTGATAAGAAAAATAAGAAAAACAACATTATTTTGAAGACATGCCAAAAAAATTTAAAATATTTTTTTGTTAAAACATGTCTTGTCATAAGTCAAAGCTGTAAAGCAACATCATTTTGAAAGCCAAACAAAAACCATTTAAATGAATAGTGAAACCCCACTTTTTTAAGTATTGATCAATAATTTTATTAAATTTATATTTGATGGAGTGATAAATAATGTCCTATTAAAAAAAAACTAGTAGTAATAGCAGTAGTAATAATAATAATAATAAAACTTGAGCTTAAAACCAAACTCTATTGCTTGTTTAAGATGCAACCTAGATACATAGACTTGAAGAAGGTAAATGCCACACCATTTACATAAATAACGAGATGGCATGCCCGCGTGCCACCGCGGATTTATAAAACAAATATACTTGATAGTGTTATAATTGTGAACTATTGTTAGATAAGTAATAGAAACTAAAGGTATGATGGAGCTAATATTTCATGACGGAAAAAAAATTATGTTGGTGATAAAAAACTTAGAGACTGAACAAAATGATTTGTAGCAATCCACAATGTTTTGGGAGGAAAGATATAGTGCTTTCGCCACATGATTTAGCTTTTCTGTTAATAAAAAGCAAAAAAAATTACAAAGCTAAATTTTCTACCAACTTAATATTAAAAAAAAACCAACAAAGATAATTTTGGAAGGAAAAAAACCCATGAGGAAAAATGTTGTAGCAATTGACACTGTTTTGTGATGAAAATTACAGTGTTTTCCCCAATAAAATAAAATAAAAAACCATTTAGAGAAATACTGTAACAATCCATAGTGTTTTATAAGAAAAACTACAACGTTTTCCCCATATGATTTAGCTTTATTGTAATTATAATTCTTAACCAACTCAATATTAAAAAAAAATCGACAAAAATAATTTTGAAAAAAATCATATGGGAAAACATTGCAACAATTCATAGTATTTTAAAGAATAAAAATTATAAAGTTAAATTCTTAATCAGCTTAATATTAAAAAAAATCAAATTGACAGGGATAATTTTAGAAAAAAAAAACCAAAAAAAGGGGGGGAAATCATGTTCGAAACACTATAGCAATTCACAGTGTTTTGTGATTAAAGCTACAGTGCTTCCCTACGTGATTTAGCCTTATTTGTAATGACTTGTAATTGTAATTCTCAACAATGTTTTGTGAGGAAAGTTACAGTGCTTTCTCCACATATTGTAACTATAATTTTTAACCAGCTCAATATTAAAAAATAAAATAAAAGAAGATAATTTTGAAGAAAATCATAAAAAAATAAAAACAAAAAAAATCATGCGAAGAAACATTGTAGCAATCAACAATATTTTAAAGAACAAAAATTATAAAACTAAATTCTCAATCAGCTCAATATTAAAAAAATTGACAAATATAATTTTGAAAAATAAAAAAATAAAATAGAAAACTTATATGAGAAAACACAGTAGCAATCCATAGTATTTTAAAGAAAAAAATTACAAAGCGAAATTTTTAACCGGCTCAATATTTAAAAAGTAAAATAAACAAAGATAATTTTAGAAAAAAATAATTGAAAAAAAGAAAAAGGAGGAAAGTTAGAACAAAAAAAATGAAAAAGTGCAAAAAAAGAAGTAAAAAAAGAAGAAGAGAGGAATGTATTGTGGATTACTATTGTAATCCACAGTGCATTAGGTGTGGGAGAACAGTGATTTCCTCACACCCTTTAGTTTTATGCATAATTTTTAAACCCGACCTGGTATAATGATCGGGTCACGAGTCAGATGGGTTGACTTTGACAAAAAAAAAGAATTTTTCAAACACAACTATTATGTCCTCTCAAAGCAGCAACCTTAGTCTCCACAAACTCAAGATTAACCCAAAAACACAATTAAACTTTGATTGAAACAGTCACAATTGGTGGGTGAATTTTTCAAACAACAGATCAAATCCTAACTCAAGCATATATGAAATCCCATTTTTCCCAACTCTCAAAGTGAATCAAATCGTTTTCCATTTCATCGATTAATACCCTGATTTATTCTTTATTCTCTTATCCCTCCTGAGAGCTGGAAATCTCCCCATAAGAGCCAAGTGCCAAGGAAAGGAAAACTTGGAAACATCCACTGTCAGAATCTAACATAACACATCCATTTTTTTTGACCAATATCATTCCCATCTATACCTTCTTTCTAATTTAGAGCCCATTTGGCTACGAGGTAGAGGTTGCGTTTCTTCAAAAACGCACTGAGCAAATGTTTGGTTAAGAAAAAAAGTTGTTTACTGTGCATGGGTCCCACAATAAATTGTGTGCGAAACGCAGGCAGATGGAAAGCAGAAAAATGCTGCTTTCTTGTGTGGCTCTCAATTCAACCATGCTACACTGTTTAGTGAACAATGGAGGCATGATACATTGTTCACTGAATAGTGTATCATGCCTCCACTGTTCACTGAACAATGGAGGCATGTGTCCATTGTTCAGTGAATAGGGGAGGCATACTCCACTGTTCACTGAACAGTGGAGCATATGAACAGTGCGAATTGCACTGTTCACGTGAAATTCTTTTTTTTTCAGTGTGTTAATTTTTTAATATTTTTTTTTTTAAAAAACACTAGTATAAAGTGAATTAATTAAATTCACTTGCACTGTAATATCAATTTTATACCTGATAATATTTTATCTACGCTCAAAAAATTATGAAAACTATAATTATTATCGGATAAATTTTGTACGTAATGGAATTATAAATAGTTTAATGGAATAATAAAAAGTATTTTTTATTTCATGATGTAATAGGAGTAATTAATTCTACAATATTTAAATTTAAAACCATCAATATTAATATATATTTTTTAAAATTATTTTATAATCTCAATTTCAAAAGCATTCTTAACCAAACACATTAAACTATTTTTTTTTCAACCTCAATTTCAACCACAGTTTTAACCAAACACCTATTTTTTTCAAATCAACCTCAACTAAAAGTACTTTTTATAAAATAAATTTTTTCAAACCACAACCACAACAACTACCGCAATATCAAACACACTCTTAGTAGCAGCCCCCATCTTCTAGAGAGCGTACCCTTTGTTTCTACTCTTTCTCTCATCTAAGAAAAACTACGAATCTAAATAAGAAAAGAAAAAGATTTTCTTTTCCTCTCAGATCTCAAACCAATGAGGACAGCGGATTGAACAATCCATTTGAGTAACTCGAACGAAAGAAAGAGCAGAAAGATTAGAGAAGCGATTAGGTTTTTTGTGATTCTGTCTTTATGTTACAAATGGGTTGATAGCAAAAAACTAAAACGGTAACATTTTATATATATAAAACAATCGGGTTTCAGCCGGGTTTACCCGGATCAACCAGGTTTTGCTAGGCTAATTCCCTAACCGGGTTTTTCATCAACTTGACCCGGTTCCAGCCCCGGGTCCCGGGTCAACCCACCGGGCCGGGCCGGATTTTAAAACTATAGTTTTATGTATAATATATTATCTGTCTTTATTTTCCTCGACAAATCTTATCCATATGAAATTTGATTTTTTACATGAGCCACAATGTCAAATCATTTTTAGGCTAGTATTGGATGCAAAAATACATGAAAAACACTCCCTTCAATAATCCGAACACAAATAATATCTTAAAATTATTTTAAACCAGTAAATCAAAATAAAAACTCAATTTTCAAGATCTAAAATTTCAAAGTCATATATCTCGCAAGCTCTTCAATAAAGTTGTGTAATTTTTATATCTATTAATTCCCCACATGAGCTTGCATTTGATGGCAATCTTGGTTGATTTTGTGAACGGATTCCATTTGATTAAAATCCTCTGTATTCTATTTTTCTATGTTTCTCTTATTTTTATGATATTTTTTGTTTTTTATTTTTTTCAAATCCAATGGTTGGAATTAATTGTTGTGAAGTTATCAAATTAATTAAACGATGGAGATAGAGATGAGAATCTTAAAATATTTTAAGGAACGTTTTAAAAAAGTATTATTATTATTATTTTTAAAAAACTATTATTTATGTTCCTGGAATATGCTTTTTACGTACCTCTTATATGAAGGAGTGTAAATTGGTCAATTCAAAAGACTTTATTTCAATATTTTCTTTTAAAAAATAATAATTAAAACAGACTTATTTTATTTTAAAAGTCAAGAAAAGTCTTTTAACTAGGTTTGTCGAGTTGACTGATTTTGACTGGGTAAATAGTATAACCTGAAAATCAATCTAGAACAGTTTATAGAATT
>Ga0325403_1000963_pt1 | contig 22899 bp, 17 predicted proteins | sample PopdelMetagenome_19_FD_205665 | JGI IMG/M metagenome (GOLD analysis project Ga0325403, IMG submission 205665) | Populus deltoides microbial communities from Bellville, Georgia, United States - Xylem-PdKOR-R4 | ecosystem: Host-associated > Plants > Phyllosphere > Stem > Wood/Secondary xylem... | reverse complement strand
ATATATATATATATATATTTAAAATGAATCCAAAACAATTATAACCATAATATCCAAAATTGAAATAAGTAAATTAAATGAAATTGCACACGGAAACTTAAATAATCTAATTTTTTTATCCATATTAATTTGATTTAAATATATAATTTGTTCATAAGAAAATTATCCCTTTTCATTATGATTAATGAAGAAACACATTGAAATAATTTTTTTATTATTATAAAAGAGAGGCTCGAAGTAATATATTTTAAGAAAAAAATAAAAATATCAATATAAGCATCAATTAAACTAATAATTCATTAATTACATGCTCTTGAGAAATTCTACGGCTTTCATTTTTGTATAAAGAGCTATAAGACGAGAGCGTTGGAACATGTGAATTTCATTGTTGAAGTAAATTGAAATAAAATATATACATATATGAAGGGTAAATCGTTGAAAAAGGAACATAGAGGGTTGAAATTGAAATTTCATCATAGTTAGAGGACACATATAGACTTTGGCCATGAAGAAAAAAAAAGTACAGAACCAAACCGAAGTAAACATACACACACTTCTCAGTCACGCACTGTCCAACGAAAATTCGCAGACACTTCCCGGAAACTTCAAAGATTCGTTCCTAAACGAAAAAGAATTCAGATTTTTCTATGAAACCCATCACATTTCACTTTCCCGCTCCCTTTCCATCCCATCTTTCCCTCTTTCCTCTCTAAAGAAAACAAAAGCTTTGTGGGGTTCCCGTTATTCTCTCTTTTTCACGGAATACAAAAACAAATCTCTCTTTGGCAAAGGTAGTTTCTTGCTGGTTGTAAGTAGTGAAGGAGAAGGTGGGTGTTGGTGAAGATGCAAACCGGGTATGTTGAGAGATCGAATAGTATGGCGGCGGCGGCGAGAGGGAAGAGAGGACTTGATTCAAGCTCTGGTGATGATGATGGCCAGCCTGATAGAAAAAGGCCTGCTTTAGCTAGGTAAAAAACTTCACCTTTTTTTTTTAATTTGTGATTATATATATATATATATTATATTTTGGTATTTTTTCTCCTTGGTATTAGTATCTGTATGCCTTTTTAAATATATTCGAGGAGAATGAAATGAAGGTATTTTAAGCGGGTTGTTGGGTTGATTGGTTGAAACTTGATAACCAAGTTGATACTTGTCTCAAAGGTTTTGAATTCTCTTGCAGTGTAATTGTTGAAGCTCTCAAGGTGGATAGTTTGCAGAAGCTTTGCTCATCGTTGGAGCCTATTCTTCGGCGAGTTGTAAGATATTTGTTCCTCTTTTTTTTTTTATACCACCTTTGAAGGATTCAGGATGTTGCATGGCTCTCTCTGTGTGTGTTTTTTTGTATTTTCTATATGAAAACTCTTCAGTTTTTAATGCGTTCAATGAAAACAGGTTAGCGAAGAAGTAGAGCGAGCATTAGCAAAACTTGGCCCTGCCAAACTTACTGTACGGTGAGCAATGGTTTTTTATCCCTCTTCTTGTTAAATTAAGGTTCAAATAGCACCCTTTCCCCCTTCAACCCCTTCAACATGTCGGTACAAAATTATTTAGAGGGCAGGTTGCATTATTTAGAGGGTAGTCTCCATATTCTAATGGTTGAGAGAGTGCAGGTCTTCTCCTAAACGTCTAGAAGGGCCTGATGGAAGAAACTTGCAGTTGCACTTCAGGTCCAGGTTGTCCCTCCCTCTCTTTACTGCTGGGAAAGTGGAAGGGGAGCAGGGTGCTGCTATTCATATTGTGTTGATTGATGGAAATACGGGCTGTGTTGTCACGTCTGGTCCAGAATCTGCAGTAAAACTAGATGTTATTGTGCTTGAAGGTGATTTCAACAATGAAGATGATGATAATTGGACCCGGGAGGAATTTGAGTCTCATGTGGTTAAAGAACGTGAGGGCAAGAGACCACTTCTAACTGGGGATCTGCAAGTGACACTGAAAGAAGGTGTTGGAACGCTAGGCGAGCTGACATTTACTGACAACTCAAGCTGGATAAGGAGCAGGAAGTTCAGGCTAGGGCTGAAGGTTGCCTCAGGCTGTTGTGAAGGCATTCGCGTTCGTGAAGCAAAAACAGATGCCTTCACTGTTAAGGATCACCGTGGAGAATGTGAGCTCATAATTAGAACCAAAACTTTCTATTCACTTGTGTGCATGCGTGTAACTGTGGTGTGTGCTTGTTTTATTCTTTCTAAAGATGCTAAATCTGAAGTTTTTGCCTTGCAGTATACAAGAAGCACTATCCACCTGCATTAACCGATGAGGTTTGGAGATTGGAAAAGATTGGAAAAGATGGGTCATTTCACAAGAGGCTGAACAAAGCTGGAATATATTCAGTTGAAGACTTCCTCCGCCTAGTAGTTAGAGACTCGCAGAGGTTGCGAACTGTAAGTAAGCTGCTTGGTTGTCAAATTATATTTCAAATTCAAATTTTGTTTATACCTTTTCTTTTGTTCCATTTACTCTAGATTCTTGGAAGTGGCATGTCAAATAAAATGTGGGATGTTCTTGTTGAGCATGCAAAGACATGTGTTCTGAGTGGGAAACTTTATATCTACTATCCTGACGATGAGAAAAATGTTGGCGTTGTTTTCAACAATATTTATGAATTGAGTGGTTTAATTGCCAACGGACAGTACTACTCAGCTGACTCTCTTTCTGACAATCAGAAGGTAAGAAATCTAGGATTATTGATTACCCAGTTCCATATTGTTGGGTTTTTGGTTGCTTCCTCCATGCATTTGAATGAAATTTGGTTTTCATTTCATCTGAAAACCAGGAAAAAGAAAAGAACAAAGATGACCACTAAGAAATATGTGAATGGTTTGGTTCTTGCAGGTCTATGTTGACAGCTTGGTGAAGAAGGCTTATGATAATTGGATGCATGCTATAGAGTATGATGGCAAATCCCTTCTAGACTTCAAGATGAATCAGGGCATAGATGCTTTACAAAACGAGGTTCCATGTGTTCAACAAGAGTTTTTGAACTCATATGATCATCAGGTTACTTTACCGACCATACCAGTTCCAGTCCCTTCAGAGCAGCCTGTTATGGACTCAGGTCTAACTGTTGGAGGTATGCTTTTGAACTTCCAAACAATCATAATACACATTATCTTAGAAAGTAGAAGTAGTTGATTGTTAGAATGCTAGGCTGTGTTTAATATGTAAATTGTATTTATGTTGCATGTTTAAACGGTTTCTTTCACTAAAGTCCGGTTTGTTTAGAGCCTTTTATTTCCTTGTTAGTACTGAGCTACTTCATATAATTGGTTGCTGACTCTGTGAATGTTCTCACATCCTCTCTCTCTCTCTCTCTAGGTTATAATGATGATATGGCTACCAGATTCTCAATGCATCCACAGAATGGAAATCTCAACACCTCTTTTCAATTTGATGCCACTTCATTACCTTCACAGAATCCTCTGGTCCATACTTCACAGCAAATCCAGGTTCCGGGATCTGACAATTTACTTGCTCTTGGCCCTCCACAGACTTCTACACCAGGCTTTCAGAGTTTTGGCTCATCGAATCTTAATTCATACAAGGGAACTGAGGATTTCTTCTCAGAAGAGGAGATTCGTACGAGAAGTCATGAGATGCTTGAAAATGACGATATGCAGCATCTTCTTCGCATATTTAACATGGGAGGCCAGGGTCTCTCCTCCTTTAATGCCACCGAAGATGGGTACCCTTTCTCGTCAACAAACATGCCTACCGCACCTCCAAATTGCAGCTTTGTTGATGATCCATCTCGTTCATCAGGCAAAGCTGTTGTCGGATGGCTCAAGCTCAAGGCAGCCCTGAGATGGGGCGTCTTTGTCAGGAAGAAGGCTGCTGAGAGGCGAGCACAGCTCATAGAGTTAGATGATTCTTAGATAGGCAATAGGGCAATGTTGATCTGGTTTGGGTGTTAACAGGCTTCCTGCCCAATTCCTAGCTCACTAGAGCAGACACTGTTGTTTTGCCTCATAATATTGGGCAGGCTCTTTTGTTCAAGGTTCTGCTGCTCTTAGACATCATTCTAGATGTCCAAGGATCTTCTTAGTGTTTCTACATTCCTCTACTGTACAGTAAGCCAACTTCCTCCATCAACAGCTGCCTGCAGTTGCCCCATCTCCCCTTGGTGAAGTTGCTTACCTTCCAGTCCAGCACTCTAACAGTAGTGAAATCTGAAGGTTGACGGAGTTGAGCTGTTTCTATTGACGATATTTTTGGATGGTGGAGACTTCTAATATCTCGGCCATCCATTCCCGAAGCTGGAAAACTCAGCGCGGGTGCATCTCGGTTTCTGCCAGGAAGTAGATAGAATAGAAATGCAGCCTAATTGCATCACCTCCGTATTTGGCTAGTGGGTCCTATCTTCGTGTGTTTTGTTTGTACAGGGTCAACAAAAACGAACGGCCAACTTTTGGTGTTCCTTAGTAACATTAGAATAATTGCTGGTACCAGTGATGAAGTTGGCCGGAACAAAAACCTCAATTCAGGCAGAAACTCTTACGTTGTCTGTGAATTGATGAAGAGTCTTCACGTAATGAAATAAGATTGATTTATGGCTGGATTATCATTGGCTAACATATGATTGCGACTTTGTTCATTGCCACATTTGCCAGAGAGAGAGCTGCCCAATACCAAGGAACAGTAATGTGAAAACGATCAGTGGAAAGAGGATGGCCTCATATTGCAGAGAGCTAAACACATGCCTAGTAAAACAGTGGTCAAACAAAAGTCAATTACTGGTTTTCAAACATGGAGGACTAATTTATAATCTTGTTAGCAGATCAGGGACTAAAGAATAATTCATTGAAAAAACTCTCTTAGGTAGGAATGAGGTCTGTTAAGCATGATAACAACTCTTACAAAAATTTAGAGAACATTATCTATCCTTTAGGAAAATATAAATTCCTATTACCAAATTATATTTCTTTATTTACAAATCTTAAACCATTGAACTTATAATTTTCTTTAGACCTAATTTTGATTAGGCAAAGCTTTCTATAGACCTAATTTTGATTAGTTTGCCCTAATATTTTTAGAATTTTAAATAAAAAAACATAACGGGCAAAAAAAATTCAAGACAGACATAGGAAAAAATGCTTAGGCCACTGGTCGGAGAAGGGTTGCCGCTGGTGAGTATTCAAATAAAAAGGATGGCGATTCTGTCCGATTCAGGCTGATTGGATCACTGAACTTGGTTCACTAAAGAAAGAATCTGCTTTCTCCAGGAAAGGAAGTTTCCATGCCATTCGTTAAAAGTTTTGGATTTTTTTAAAATTATCCGAATTGATAATTTTTTTATCTGAATCACTTGAACACTCACCCTAAAATCAGGAGGGTATTGTTAACACCATCCATCCCAGGTGTGTGTTGGAGTGGTATCTTTAGATAAAAACATCACCTTTTAATTTGGATATTTTTAATTGATTTGCCCAGGCATTAGACCTCACTTGTTAATTCATATATTTCTAGAACATTGAGCTATCGAGATTTTCTTAATTTTTTTTACATCTTCAATGCTGAACAGGTTAGTGAAGAAGTGGAGCATGCTTTAGGAAAACTGGGACCTGTCAAACTTACTGGACAGTATGCTATATTTTCTCTTCTCCTCCTGTAAATAATGCTCAAAGGGAACCTTTTGCCTTCAACGTGCTGGGGTATTGCATATTGTTTTCAGTCACATTCGATCATTAGATATTCAGCCCATCTTAAGGTTTTATTGCAAGAGAAATAGATTTTCATTAAGTTCTAAATGACATTATCCCTACATGATTAATGTATAAAGGGATGGAGTTCCATGGGTCAGATGCCTGTTCCACCTTTTCAAGTGCTGAATTTGCTAGGAATTGGGTGGGGGGCGGCTTTTATATCCTATCCTTGTTTACATGATTAGTGAGAATATTTGTGCTTCTAATGGTCAAGACAGTGCAGGTCTTCTCTTAAACGTATAAAAGGGCCTGATGGAAGAAACTAGCAGCTGCACTTCAAGTCCAGGTTGTCCCTCCCTCTCTTTACAGATGGTAAAGTAGAAGGGGAGCAGGGAGCTGCTATCCATATTGTGTTGATTGATGCAAGCACGGGCTGTGCTGTCACATGTGGCCCAGAATCCTCAGTAAAACTAGACCTTATTGTTCTTGACGGTGATTTCAATGACGAAGATGATGATGGCCCAGAATCCTCAGTAAAACTAGACCTTATTGTTCTTGACGGTGATTTCAATGACGAAGATGATGATAATTGGACTCGAGAGAAATTTGAGTCTCGTGTGATTAAAGAACGTGAGACCACTTCTAACTGGGGATCTGCAAGTGACACTGAAAGAAGGTGTTGGAACTTTAGGCGACCTGACATTTACTGATAACTCAAGCTGCATAAGGAGCAGGAAGTTCAGGCTAGGGTTGAAGGTTGCCTCGGGCTATTGTGAAGGCATTCGCATTGGTGAAGCAAAAACAGATGCCTTCACTGTTAAGGATCACCGGGGAGAATGTGAGCTCATAAGTAGAACCAGAACTTCAGATTTCATTTGCGTGTGTACGCGTTTAACTGCGGTTTGTGTATGTGTTTTTCTGTCTAAAAGATGACAAATCTTGTTCCCCCACAGTATACAAGAAGCACTATCCACCTGCACTGAATGATGAGGTTTGGAGATTGGAAAAGATGGATTCTTTCACAAGAGGCTGAATAAAGCAGGGATACATACAGTTGAAGACTTCCTACGCCTAGTAGTTAGAGACGCACAGTGGTTGTGGACTGTAAGTATGCGGTTTGGTTGTCAAATTGTATTTCCAACTCACATCTTATTCTACCTGTTCCTTTCCATTATTCTAGACTCTTGGGAGGGGCATGTCAAAGAAAATGTGGGAAGCTCTTGTTGAGCATGCAAAGACCTGTGTTCTGAGCGGGAAACTTTATATCTACTACTCTGATGGTGCAAAGAATGTTGATGTTGTTTTCAACAATATCTATGAATTAAGTGGCTTGATATCTAACGGACAGTTCTACTCAGATGACTCTCTTCCTGACAACCAGAAGGTAAGAAATCTAGGATTATTGATTAGCTAGTTCCATATTGTTGGGTTTTTGGTTGCATTCCCCATGCATTTGAATGAAATTTGGTTTCATTTCATCTGAAAACCAGGAAAAAGAAAAGAAAGCTTGGTGAAGATGACATATGATACTTGGATGCATGTTATAGAGCACGATGGCAAGACCCTTCTAGACCTCAAGCAGAATCAGGGTGTAGTTGCTTCTCAAAATGATGTTTCATCTAGTCAACAAGAGTTTTTGAACTCGTATGATCATCAGGTTACTTTACCTAACCTACCAGCTCCAGTTCCTTCAGAGCAGCCTGCTATGGACTGAGGTCCAACTGTTGGAGGTACACTTTTCAAGTGAAAATCAATCATAATATACACGAACAACATAGAAAGTGAAACCATGTGATTATTAGAATGCTGCGCTGTGTTTGATATTTAAATTGTGTTTCTGTTGCTTGTATAAACCTTTCACAAGTCCTGCTGTTTATTTAAAGTTTTTTATACTTCCTTGTTAGTACCGAGCTTCTTCATATGTCTGGTTGCTTACTGTTAAAGCTCTCTCATTCCTGTCTCTCTCCAGGCTATAATGATGGTATGGCTGCGATATTCTCAATCCATACACAGAACGAAAATCTGAACACCCCTTTTCAGTTCGATGCCACATCGTTGCCTTTACAGAATCATCTGGTCAATACTTCACAGCAAACCCAGGTTCCAGGAACTTTCAATTTACCTTGCTCTTGGTCCACCACGATCTTCTACATCAGGCTCCTAGAGTTCTGGTTAATCGAATCTAAATTCATACAGGGGAACCGAGGACTTCTTCTCAGAGGAGGAGATTCATACGAGTCTTCTTCATGGATTTAGTGGGATAATATAATTTTGTTCATAGCCATTTTGGTAAGAGGAAGAGTTGGCCTATTCGAAGGAGCAACACCTTGAAGCCATTCTTTATTCCCTTTGAGGAATTTTTATTTGAGCCCCAGATAAAATGGCTATCATCATAAAGGCATGTTGATGGGGGAAGTAAAGAATTTATGCAGAGAATAAATATATGCAATAAACTCAATCAAATTCATAAAGCAGCAGACTAGTAGTTCTTAGCATCAAGGTTTTGTTAAATTCACCCAAAGGCAGCCAGTCATTCTGTGTCTGGAACTTCTTCACCTTGCAGCAAAAACACACGCAACACCTCTCTGGATGCTGTCACGCAGTCATGGTATAAAAAAAAATAGGGGAGCACGCGAAGAGGAGTGGTGGTTGTTTTGGAGATATTTGGGAGGGAAAGGAGTGACGGGAAGGGAAGGGACAAATGAGACCAACAGAGGAGAGGAGGGCGAGTTTTTTTTCTTAATTATATAAATGAAGAAAAAATAAAAAAGTAAAGCGCCGCTGCCGGGGATCGAACCCGGGTCACCCGCGTGACAGGCGGGAATACTTACCACTATACTACAACGACCTTGATGTTATTTCATTCCAAATATATTTATATATAGTTATTCATTGATGTGAGAAACCGTGGATAAAAAAGAAAGGGAAAAGGTTGCTATAAAAAATACAAGTTTCTAGGATCTTCCATTATAACACAAGGTCATTAATCCTGAGAGGTTTATTTCAATCTAAACTACAAATTCTATATCAAGCAATAAATCATGAAGATTTATTTAAAAAAAACTACAGAGATTAATTTCGCATTGAGCATTGAGCTTGCAAAACTAAAAAAAAAACATTAAATCACATAGTAGATAAAATAATTAAATAAAACAATAAGTAAATTGCATGAAAAGTAAATAAAAAAAATAAAACATAAAGCTATAAAGAAAGCATGTAAAAAAACCCGATAAATTAAACATAGAAATAAATATTGATCTGAAAATAAACTTGCAAAAAGTAAATTACAAAGGAGAACTGCAAGGTTAAAACTAGAGAAAGTTATATTGAAATTGTAGATCGAGGCAAGTATAAAAAAAAAAAAAAAAACAACAAATACAACGAGAGTGATCGAGGCAAGTAAACAAACAAGAATGTGATCGTTTTATTAAAAACCGATTTTGAATTTTTTTTATAAATTTTCAAAAGAAAAATATTTTAAAAAATAATTCTTATTACAATCCTAAATAATACCAATGATATGTAAATTGTGTTTTTGTTTCTTTTTTTTCAAAGCATATGAGGTGTTTCTTTCACGAAACACTTGCGGTTTGTTTTGAGCCTTCTGTATTTCTTTGGGAGCACAGAGCTTTTTCGTATATTTCGTCGCTGAATCTGAATACTCTCATTCCTCTCTCTAGGTTATGATGATGGTATATGGCTTCCAGATTCTCAGTGCTTTCACAGAATGGAAATCTCAACATCTCCTTTCACTTCCACGCCACTTCATTGTCTTTACAGGATCCTCTGGTAACTAACAATTTACTTGCTCTTGGTCCACCACCGTCTCCTTCATTAGGCTCTCAGGGTTTTGGCGCCCCGATTCTTAATTCATACAGGAGACAAAGGCCTTCTTCTAAAGAGGATGAGATACCGCACCTCCAAATTACAGCTATGGCGACGATCCATCTCGTTCATCAGGTAAATCAGTTGTGGGATGGCTCAAGCTCCTGCTGCTCTTTAATACATTAATCTACATGTGTGGGAATCTGTCTGTACAGTAAGCTAGTAGGTTTTATGCTAATTAATGTTTTTTGTTTATACAGGTCGACAAAAACAAAGAGGGTGACCTAATTTAATTTTTTTTCTTTATAAGATTAAATGTATAATTGTTGGTGCCAGTGATTGAATTGCCGGATCAAAACCTTAATTCACAACGAAGAAGCAAGTCTACAATGTATGAAATCATATGATTTTGTTCATTGCCATTTGCCAGAGGAAGAGTTGGCCTATTCAAAAGAACAACAATTCGAACGGCAGATTTTCTATTACACGGATATTAGAATTGATCACCTTGTAGTTGATTGGGAATTAGCGCAAAAGTGATGCACAGAAATAAATATGAAATAAAATCAAACTCATAGAACAGCAGATTTGTTCTTAGCAACAAGGTTTGATAAAATTCACCGAAAGGGGTGGCGACTGGGGAGAGAGGCAATCACTCTGTGTCTGGAACTTCTTCTTCATCTTCCTCTAGGATGTAGACCAAAGCACGCTTTCTTGCAGCAAAAACACATGCAACACCTCTGGATGCTGTCACGGTAAATTTTGATTAAAAAAAAAAATGTTTCAAGACATTGATAACATTATACTTGATTTACATTTATCAACGAAAAATGCAACCAAAACAAAAAAGAGGTTCTGAAAGAAAGCATTCAGATGCCAGAAGGAGTTAAATATGTTCATAATTGAATTTTTTTCTTACCGCTGCAAACATAGCAGTAATGCATATGTTAACGCACAAATATCACATATCATATAAAAATAGGCAAAAGACTTGAATACAATTGTATTCCCATTGTACTCACCATTCAAATATGTTTTGATTGGCTGTTGAAAATATAAAATTATTTCCTCTTTAATTTCTTGTTTTGATTGGTTCATGTATTTAATAAGACATTTATTCTATGATACAAAAAGTTGAAAACTTGAATTGTTGAGACTGATTTATAATAGGAAAAGTGCCAATTCTTTTAATGAAAGGATTTGTTCTGTTTTGCCAAAATTTTTTTTTCTGATAAACCATTTGCCGTGATCAACAAATCTTTTAAAAAATACATTGTTTTATAATAGAAAAAATGTGATATTCACATAGCCATGTAATACAGCATTGTTTTTTATCAGAATTTTATACAACATTGTTACAAACAAATCAACAGTATTAAAAGAAACACAAATTAACAATATATAATAGCATTTAAGATTGTGAATAAATTTATCACTTCATTCTATTATGATCTAACATGTCAAGACAAATTATTAGTTGCCACTACATTTATAAAACAAATCTCTCAAAAAATTATCTGAAATATATAATGTGAATTAATTAAAATATCATTCTTCTTCTGTGCACACACATATTTGAGGTACTTATTCCAAATAATGACATTTTCAACCATAAGGATTTCTATTTTAGAAACCTACTATTATTTATGTGAGTTAAAAAAGGAAAGTCCTTTTTGGATTTGAAACTTGCACAGGTTCATATTACCTTGTGCTTAATTTTTATCAAATAAATAGGGATGGTGAGATTCGAACTCGTGACCGCTTGGTCATCAAGACTCTGATACCTTGTCAAAGAATCATCTCAACCTAATAGTTTAAGCTGTTAGGTGAGGTCTCAGGATATGATTTATATTATTCTCTGACATATACATATGTATAAGACTACATCCATTTAATTCATAATGCTAATAAGCCATAATATTTATTTGAAAAATTAATATTTATTTTTTTAATTGTCCACATGTAAAACAAATTATGCTCATATTAAATATCTTCTGATCATTCTATATTTAATTGTTTGCCAAATATTCCTTTTCTTTTTGTAAATAAATAAGACCACGTTATTATACATATATTTTGTTCATGGATATTTGGTTTGATATGAATAAATTGATTGGCATGTGTATAATACAGTGATAAGGATATTATATATATAAAAAATTGAAATTATTTTTAAGAATATACTTAACATCATTATCCTTGTCAATTTATCATGTAATGTTGTTGAGAAAATAAGAAAAAACTAAAACGTTAAAAATAACGATTAAAATGATTGTAGAAGTTATAAAGATGAAAAGTAAATGATAGAGAAATCAATAATGTTTAATGACCTTGTGATATATAAATGCTTAAATAATTATTACTTTATAATTATAACATTATTTATTATTATTCGATATTGTTAAATATTTTGATATATCAAAAGTGTCTTTTATTGAGATTATCAGTGCTGTGATGAATTCACCTGATGTTACCCTTAACAAGTTACCAGCTATTAATGTACTTTAAAAACCAATGGAATGGAGCTGAGAGGAGGGACACTTACCACTAACTGCCAAGGGAGCAATTACAGAGTGAGGAATATTGCGAACTTTTTCGTTCTCCATTTGCAGTTGCACAGTAGAATCCTAATTGTATCATTTCTAGGTGAGAAGTCAATAAAAAAGAAATTTGGAAATACATAGACAAGAAATGTGCAGCAGTGACAGAATTCCTTTATGGAATGGAATTAAATTCCTACAAATAATTAATACTGTTAAGCTAATCAAGATGAAAATTAACCAAAGAGAGCATAAAATTAGAGACAATAAATACGATGTGATTTAAGACTACAAAAGCAATGCCAAAAACATTTCGGCTTGACTCAATTCAATGTATGAGAAGAAGCAACTAAGATCTTAAAACAAGTGGGCACTAAGAACTAAGAAGCTTAAGCACAAGACAAAACAGGAGACAGATTTCAGAGACAAGTCAAAACCACAAAGTTTAGTCACTTTGGGATTTTGAAGTAACTTAAGCTTAAGTTGAACAAATAGAAAATTCCAAATGCATGTCAACTACAAAATTCAGAAGAGATGCAACAGTACAAAAATCTGTCTCCATGTCTGTATTCAATCCAGCAGATGCAGACTAAAATAAATTGCATAAGGTACCTTCAGTTGATACAAGTTCCATAAGTTTAAGTCGGTGAATCTTGAAATAGATTTAAATGGAAGCTCGCTAGCTTGCACAATCATCATACAAGCATCTCCAGAACTTTCAGATGACGCAGATGCCCCATTTAACAACAAGACAATTTGACTATCCTGGTTGAGACCGAAAAAGTTACACAATATCCCACAGCAATGAAAAGAAGAAGACTGCACGCCAAGGAGTCTTAAGGTCTCACCTTATATAATGAGAGATCCACACACTCGTAACCAGCAGGAACATACAACAGTACAGCTTCCAATGACGTATAACCATTCTTTGAACTGCTCAAGTCATGCGTAAATCCTCTTATTACGCCTATACAGTTTGCAATATCTGAAAATGGCTCATCAGGTACTTGGAAGCATACATAGTCAACAAAACTGTGTTGACATGTCTGATGAGATGAAACAGCTTGAGAAGCATCCTAAAGAAGGGAAGAAAAAGTTAAAATCAAGGCAGCCAATCAAATATATAGCACAAAAGATGTGACTTCAATTTCTTTTAACAAATTGGGACTTACTCGGAATGGAAAAATCCCTCATGCGCCATGCATTGATGAAAATGATGCATTTTATAGCGTGTCTGATTAGAAAGTTCAATGGAAAACAAGAGAAGAAAATTCCCCATGCATTGATGAAAATGTACCTCATAGTATGATATTGACATGGGAATTGCCATAGATGCTAATGCTGATGCTGATGCTGATGCTGATGCTGATGAAGATGAAGTTGGAAGAGGAAACAGTGGCAGCAAATCCTCACATAGCATCTTTCTTGATATGGTAGTAAAGGGCATCAGGAAAGCTTCCTTGAAGCTAATATTGTAGAAGCCATGAATAAGGCATTTATAACATGAAAAATGGTAAAGCATGATACTCCGCAAAGACATATATAAGCTAATCACTTAATAAAATAGAGAAATTTCAAGATAATGTATGCATGCATTCTAGACCCTGCTAATAGCAATTCTATTAGTCTGAGAACTGATAATACATTGACATGTTCCTCAACAGTCATTGACAGTACATCATATTCTAGAATTTTCTTTCCTTATAGAAAACTTTGAAGTTCAATGAGCCATGTTAACATCTCCATCAACATAATTTACTATTTAATATACTACTAGACAGCAAAAGGATAAATAAACATATACCTGTCCTCCATTTGCTGGAATTCTTTAGCCAATGTTCTTTGCAGATATTCACAATCTGAAAATCCCCCAAACTGAACTAATTCCTTAACTCTCTGCATTGTTTCTCTGAAATAAAATTTGAAAACATTAAAAAAAGTGACCTCAGAAGTACACCAACATTTGCAATCATGCATAAAACCAAATATGCAGACATGCATAATTGAAGTGGAGCATGCATAACTGTGATCTAAGCTGGTTCCAATTGAGAGAGTACCAAATATGTAGCTCATAGTTATTATATTGATGTCTTTAAGAAACATTGGAAATGATTGTTCATAACCTAATATGTGTATGGCTAAATGGATGTCACCTTCCCTAAACATTAACTCATTTGAGAATTAGTCCCTCGACTTCCAATTGAAATCAAATCCTTTTTGTTAATTTTTGTAGGATTCCATACATGAGATAATGGATTGTTGCATGTGAAAGTTTAATTATCACTGGAAAAAAAACTGTTTTTTGACCTAACTATATTTTTTTTTCTTTTATCGTTTGTATTTTTGCAACTTTACTATTTTTATTGAATAAAATATCATTTTTTTTTTTATATCAGACACATGTTTTATAAGCAAAATCCATTATCTCATGGGTGGAATCCTACAAAAAGTAAAGAAGGATTTGATTACAAAAACATAGTCCAGGGAGTTCAAATCTGAAATTGGAAGTTGATGGACTAGTTCTCAAATGAGTAAAAGTTCAAGGTGGGTAAACCCATTTAGCCTAAATGAATCTCAAAGGGAAAAAAAAAGGCAAGTTTTTCAGTAACAACAAATAGTAGAATAATAACTACGGTTGAATATATAACTTACAAGTCAACTTCAATATCATGATCAACTTCCAGCAACTGCTTAACTGGATCCTGATAGTATAAGAACTTCAAGAATATGACAACAAGTTCACTGCCGAACAGAAAGAAATTTTTAGTACAAAATTTATGTAAGCTACCAGTTGGAATATGAAAATGCCTCAAACACAAACCTATTGTATGGAAGAAGCTGGTCACTGGGTTCTTGCATAAGCAGCTTTATACATTTAAGAAGCCAATTGAAGAAATTTGAAAACTGAAAAAAGGAAAGGTGTACCATTAGAGTTTTCAACAAAAAGATATCACAATTCATGAAAAGAGAAATTTTCTCTCTCCTCCCAGTACAGTATCAGTTGTTTTCACAAAAAAGTACTTCTGTTCATGACACAGCCACCCCTTATTTCTCCAAGTTGAAGAGCAATAATTTGCCTTATTTAGCAACAGCACCAAAAAATTCACAAGTAATTTTAGTTCCTCAATTACAGTACCTGCTGCTCCACAGATGAAAGGACCCTCATAAACCGTTCAATCTGCACTAGTATCATACCAGATTTTTCTGTTGCATTGTTAATAAGCATCTCATCCAAACCAATACCATGGTAGCGTGCACGCCATCTGGAAAGGCCTCTTAGCTCTCCCATTCTAAATCCAATAATTTCTGCAGCAGGCTGGGAAATGAATATGTATCTTTTAGTTTCCACTCAAGCCCCTTAATATAAAAGAATACAACAAAAAGAAAAAACTATATCAGGCAGATGGAAATCTAATCACAGAACTTGTGAAAGGAAAAGAGAGCGCACAGGGAATTTGATGATAAAAAAAAACATGTCACCCCATGTAAACTGGGCAACTAATAAGCATAACTTTTTTTAGTTTTGTAATAAACACAGTTAAATTATAACCTCAGCAAAAAAGACATAAATCCAGAGATGATGAAATTCATTGAAAAATGGCCAAATTGCTCAGGTCATCATCTTTGATGAAGGCATTTGAAGATATTGAAAGTCAAAATCCAAGATAAAACCAACAAAGTTATTTTTCTTCCTTGCTGATAGGTCGTCCAATATGAAATGGCCCATGAAAAACCCAAACTACTTATCCTCAATCCACTTGATTGAGGAGACTTCAAAGCAGAGCACAATTATAGCCTTTCGTGAGTATACAAGTCTTCTTTGACGTGTATGGCTTTTTTGCAAGCATGGTACTGCCCTTTTTTTTTTTCCTGTGAACACTGACATGTATGTATTCAGCAAATCAGAATGCATGCTCAGGCCAGTGAATGATTCCGGGGCTTATGAACCCAAATATATGATATTCCAACCTTAGGTACTCAGTAAATCAAGTTTTAGCAAACTCGAACCTGATCAACCACTTAAAGAAAGATAAAATACAGCACCTGACCTGTAAATGATCAAGGACAATGCGCTGAAGTTCTTTTGCTGTCCCACAAATGACCTTTAACACACGCTTCACGCCCTGTAAATGAAGAAGAAATTAAATATAAAAAACCATTAGCCAAAAGCACAATTACAATCTCCTCTGTTGGCAACAAAAATTATAAACAAATCTAGTTAAGGCCATACCACTTCACCAAGGGAGTTAACTAGAAATTGATGTACTGCTGAACTGGTCCGAGCACCCCCTAAAAGGCTGAGAAATTCCTCTTGTGGAGTAGAGTCCAGTGCTGTATACAAGAACTAGAAGTCAATGAATGGGATAATAATACAGGAGTTATAACCAATAGAGTGAATCTTGTGTTGTCGAACACAGTTACCATGGTCAATAATCAGGGTAGACAGATAATCAAATTTCTCATGAAATGTGTGCATGGCATCTGACCACTGCTTGCACATAACTGATAAAGACGCCCTGATAACTTCAGTTAAGTCCTCAATATTGGAAGCTTGTTGAGCCAACTGATGGAGCTCACTTTTCCTGCAATGACAAAGAAAGTGAGAAACTTAACTACAAAGCACATTTTTGTCAATTTCAAGTAACATTACAGGCCAAAAAACCAAATCATGAGCATCCAGAAAGTGGATTGAAATTGTGGGCAAGAATAAAGGAGAGAAAATCCTAAGTGCATAGTTTTGTAGGCAACTTGCAACCATCATTATCCTAGCCCAACCTGGCGAGCCACTAACCTAGGGCCTGGTTTGGGTCATTGGAAACCCCCCTTTTTTTACCAAAATGATGTCGTTTTGGGATTTTTTTAAGAAAAAAAAGGTCAAAGGTTGGGTTGACACAGGACAACCCCCCAATCTACCACTCGAGCCTTGGGCTGTGTTGAACCCCAGGCCAGTCTTATAACTACACCTACAACTAATCCCAGTTCTATGATGAAATTACCTCTTCAAAAATATAGAAGTATCGAGCACTAAGCTATGCATACCCTGCCTGACCATTTGGCTTTCTCTTGATTCTGTGTTTTCATTAAGTTCTCCAGAGCACATGACAATCAAACGACAGAGGTCTTTCGACAGAGAAACCTAATGACAATGAACATGTAGAAAAATCATCTTGCTTTTGTACAGAAAATTACTCAACATGTATATTATAGTCCTAAAAATTCTGAACTCTTAAAGGGTGTCCAAAATGGAAGATGGGCATACCTTGTAAATGGAAGAATTCAAAATTTGACGAGGGGTCTGCTTATCAATAAAGGGGGTTGGAACTGAAAACTTGTGTATATTCTGCATATAATTTTGCTCATATATCAGAAATTACCAGCATGAAAACAAAAAGAATAAAAATGATGAAAATGAGACAATGGACATCATACTGAAAAAAAAACAGTTTAATAAGTGATAAAGTAATTCACTGGCTTAACCAACAAGAATATTAACCAGATACTGGACCAGCAGATGAAGCACAAAAACTAGTATGATAGTTACTCAACTATGAATTTTCATCCGACCAAATCTTTAACAGCTAAAGTCAGGGTAATAACAAGGATATAGAAGAAAAGGGGGGGAAATGTAAAGAGGGAAATGGGCAAATAGTCTTAATCATGACAACTGATTTGTATCAAATCAGGCTTATCGAATGGCCCAAGCTTTCACAAGATCCTACATCCAATTACTCATTACCACAAATGACAAATCATGAGCCATTATATAAAATATTAAGCATACTTGAGATAAGTTTGCCACAGTTCCATAAGCCTTCAATCAATTCCAAAACAATTGAAAAGGTTCTTGGTTAACAGGAGAATGAATGATCAACAAAGTTCAAATGTTTATTTAAAGAACAGATGAGTATAACTCACAATTTTTCCGATTGGAAATATACCAAATATGCTAAAGCATATACTTCCATCTTTATCTCCACTACACAGAATATTAAAGCGTTGGTACGAAGAGTTTGACAGCTCTCTATATGAATCTTCACTGTCATCCATGAAGCCAGTATCTCCAGACACTACTCCAGGCATTCGGGGGACCCTAGGAGCAGGAGGAAAGAAACGGGAAGTGCGGTCTTCATATGATGAGGAGTTTTTAGAGTCATCCTGAAAACCAAATTTAAATAAGCAATGGAAATGAGAAAAAAAAATGCTTCTGGGGAAGAAATCAAAAGCTTAAGCCAGATGAAAAATAGCAAGTTTAATGGTAAACTAGAAAAAATTTGTTGAGCGATCTTGTGGAACTCATGAGAGATGAAAGAAAACGGCATACTCTAATAAGTTGTCCTTCCTCCTCCCAATTAAGACACACAACGGCAACGGTATGAGACTTCAAGCTTCTCAACAATTTGCCATTCTGGTCGATATGCATTGCCAAGCATTAGAAACCATGATAAAAACACTAGTAAAATACCAGCCAGAAAGTTAAATGCCATAACTCATACGTAAGTGTTATTTAATCAGCACAACAATCAGAATACATTCTCGCATTCAAACAACGCATGCTAAAATCATGAAGGGAAAAAAAACCAATCTCCTCATTCAAGTTTAAAAAGGTTTGCCAAAAATAACAACAAATATTGTAAACAATGAAACTGACCTCAACATCATGTAAAGAAATGGTTCCATCTTCAAGACCAACAGCAATCGCTTTACCATCCGGTCGCCAACACAATGATGTAATGTTCCTTCCTAAAAAAATTCACAAACATTCAACTTCAAAACACTTGCAGAAGAACTATTACACAAGATTAACAAAAAAAAAACCCTAAAAATTACAATTAAAGTAATTGGAGGGTAAATAAAGGTAATTACCAGGGGAGATAGTCCATAACCTCTGCCAATTGAATCGATGGAGTAAAATCTTGGAGTCTTCAGTTACCATTGCGAGTAAATCCTTTTCAGGATTCCACTCTGCGATTTTAACCTGAGAAGCGACCGGTTTATCGAATTGAAGTTGGAAAGGAAGCACGCGATCGGTCTCGTCGGTTTCCATGGAGAAAAGTACGCGGTTGACGGTGTGCTCGTGATTAAGACGGTGTTGTTTTCGGAGAGGTTTGCGAGGTAGTGGAATGGCGGAAGTGAAGTGGAAAATGAGAGAGACAGAGGTGGGCGGGCTTTTTTGGGGTTTTAACTTTTAATTCAATTGGATAAGTTAAAATTTAAAAAATAGAAATTGAAAACGCCGTTGCCGGGGATCGAACCCGGGTCACCCGCGTGACAGGCGGGAATACTCACCACTATACTACAACGACTTTGTTGACTCTCATTTCAGACTAATTATTATTATAATTATATATTGTTACCTTTTCTGTTTCTCAAGACTATTCAACAATTTCACGGCTAATTGTAGCAAGGCTACAAGCTTATGATCATCATGACATGAGTGTCTAAATTTTAAATTTTGTTATTGAATTTAATTAATTACAGAAATTGTGTTTCCTGTTTTGAGAGAGATGCCATAAAGTGCTTGAATTAATCATATAATTCAAAAAAAATTTTAATTCTGGTTCATAGTTATAGAATTGTGGGGCGAATAAATTAACTTGTAAAATCAGTAAATTCATTTAAATTTTGATTTGTTAAAAATAAAAAATAATATTATTTTAATAAAAAATACTATATTTTAATAAAAAATACTATATTTTTTTTATTTACATAGACCGAATTAAGTTTTGAGTCAAGAGGCTATTAAAATTTGAAATTTTAAATCAAACCAAATTTTATAACTAAGTTGTTAATAAATTCAATTTTGTTTTCCAGTTAACATCCTGAGATTTTCATGAAATAAAAATACTGAATCCAAAATCATAGATTTCTACTAATAAATAATTAGATTTAATTTTAACTACTTACCCTAATCAATTGACTTGCAGAAGGATTGAGGATTCCGACTTTCAAAGATGTAAATTGCGCTCAATGTGTTCTTCAACCTGGGCACACAATCATATGTATGATTGCTGGTCAATTATTTTTTTTAAGATTTAACTTTGATTGGCAAGTGGATTTTCGAATTATTATCTAAAACTCAAATATTTTTTCCACTCAAAACATATTTAAAACCTTACCACATAGAGATAGAGGGGGAGAATTATGTGTTAAAATGAAAAAAAAAATTATCAAGTATTTATTATTTCAAGAAATTAAAGGAAAATAAATAAATGAGAGAGATCCCCTTGAATAAATAAAAGAAGACTATGTTAACAAATTAGCAAAAAAATAAATTCTTCTATAAAAAAAAAAGCCATATGATGACTGTTAATAATGAAGGTTTATTACTTCAAGAAGAGTCGCCGTTGCTGGGGATAGAACCTGGGTCACCCGCGTGACAGGCGGGAACACTCACCACTATACTACAACGACTTTGGTAAAGTGGCGATAAGAAAGTAAAATGTTAGAACGTTTGCATGCACAGCTACTACCTCTAGAGTGAAAATTAATTTTTTAACTACTGATTTAAAAAATAAGTTTGCCCAGTGTGCTAATTAGCTCTACAAAGGTTATAAAAACCAGGAACCTCTCTTTAATAAGCAAGTAATTATTATAATCTTGAGCTCATGGAATGCTTCAATGGCATGATGTTGGAGACTGCAGAAGTCACGAACAACTTAATATACACAAGTTAACATCCAGTAATTGTTTGTGATTTAAATGTTTGACGGATGCAGAATTGTGAAATAATTCATAAGAATCTTGAATTCGTTAGCTATTTGCTCAAACTAGTACTGTTTGCCAAACACAGAAAGCATATCTTTGCTTCATGTTAACAAGTTTGGCTGGGTTTTTTTTATCTTCATATTGTAGCAGTGCGGACATTTTTGGAAGTTCCCTTCATATGGCTATAAGCAGTACCTTAGTTATAGTCAAGTTTGTATAAGTATTTTGTACATGCATGCATGCAGATGTAAATAGCTGCTATGAGATTGAGAATAAAGCAAGAATAAAGCAATAAGGAAAAAAGTTTATAGCTGGTCTGTTGATTAGTTGTTAAGGTAAAGTAAGGAATGGAGCATTAGTTGAGTGAAGACTAGTTGAGGGATTTGGAGCTCAAAGGGGTAAATGCAGGTCCTTTTATGGCCCGAGTGTTGGGGAGATTATGTGATTTGTATATAGTCCATGGTTTCCTGCTCTTCACAGCAACTTGAGCATCCAAACCATTTATCACATTTGACACTAACACCTGAAACACCAAATCACACCTTTTTTTTTGTTTCCCTTGATCCCTAAACCCACCAGGAAAAAACTGGGTTCCCTAGCCGCCCAGGAGGTTGCTCTATGGTGGGGTGTCAAAGGCCAGCTAGCTAGCTAGACCAACCTCAGTGGCATAGTTAAGAGAAGTAAGGCTGTGCTCCATGCTGCTGATGAGCAGGCACAACAAAGCAATCAAGTCAAAGACTGGCTCTGGAAGCTGCAAGAAGCAACATATGATCATGCATAAGATTTGCTGGATGATTTTTCAACTGAAGTTCTGTGAAAACAACCAATGACTGGGAATAAAATATCGAGGGAACTACGTATTTTGTCCTCAGGATCGGACAAGTTTGTGCATTGTTGGCGGATGGGTCATAACTCATAAAGTTAAAGCAGTTAGGGAGAGATTGGATGATATTAATGGTGAAAATGTTTTCAACGGAGAATTTTTTTTTGTATTCCAGCTATAGAGAGAATGTTTCTGCTTGTCTTAGACGATGTGCATGTGGGATGATAAGAATGGTCAAGATGGTCAAAAATGGGGATTTCATTCTCTTCAAAAAACAGACATTTATAAAGGATACCCCATCTTAGTTTAACTAGTTCTTAATATTCAGGAGTTCAAAGTTTTTTAAAATCATTGAAATTTTATATCTTCATTAATTTTAAAGTTCATAAAATTAATTGAAGTGTGTGCACGATATACTGATCCGGACCTCAATATTAATAATAATAAAGAAAGAATTAAGTGTTTCGGCCAAAGATCGCACACATTCCAATTATTGTGATCGATCAAGAGTTCATTCAAACGGACGCCCGCTATGTATTGGACGACCATGGCAGCTTACTACTTCTCTCTTTGACCTCCTCGTTTTGTATTCTAATGATGCAAGAAAAAAGATAAAAAATTTCTCTTGAAAAAATAAATTATTTCGCAAGTGTAAATATAAAAAAAGGGCGTGTGATGAAAGTCAGCTAGCTAGTTCGGTGGTTAGCTGGTCAGAGTTGTTAATTGTTAGTTAATTAAATCGTCAGCTGAGATAGTTAGGAGGCTAGAGTTCGAAGAACTTGTAAGGCAGGTAATGAAAGAATAAGAATTCTGCGGTGACAGTTTCAATCTCCCTCTCTTTCTTCTACTTCTCCCTAGATGTCTTTTCTTTTCTTCTTCTAATTCTCTCTTCGATTTTTAAGCTCTTTAGCTTTGTTAAGGTGAAGCCTTAACATGATTAAACTACTCTTTGTTCGTTTTTCTTAAATATCTTCTTCTTCTTCTTCATGAATTTGTTGCCCAAAGGCAAAGTGGCATGTTGAGTCTGCAGATGGCTAAGTTCACGGGAGAATTCTTGGTGTTGAATGTTGATCGCTTCTGTTTGGCTCTGGGTAGCAAAAAGATACATGCTACGTTTACCATGGGTATCCTCCTAATCTCGGAGGTGAGTTTTTAAACTGGGGTTCTTCTCTTTCAAAGATTTTTTCTTCGTTGTGTTGTGTTGTGTCGCTATAAGAAATTGTGTGCCTTTAATGTGTTTGACAAAACATCTCGATTTTGATTTTGATTTTAGTTGTTTTTTAAATTAATTTTTATTTAAAAATATATTAAAATAATATTTTTTTTATTATTAATATATTAAAATAATTTAAAAATTTAAAAA
>Ga0325403_1000962_pt1 | contig 22900 bp, 13 predicted proteins | sample PopdelMetagenome_19_FD_205665 | JGI IMG/M metagenome (GOLD analysis project Ga0325403, IMG submission 205665) | Populus deltoides microbial communities from Bellville, Georgia, United States - Xylem-PdKOR-R4 | ecosystem: Host-associated > Plants > Phyllosphere > Stem > Wood/Secondary xylem... | reverse complement strand
TAATAATAATAATAATAATAATAAAATTTGTCAAAGATTGCACTCCCAAGAGAGGTGCGCAACCGAGATTTTCATTTCTCATCATTCGGCACCCCAGAGAAACTCCATGCCAGAGAAAAGTACAAAATAAAATAAAATAAAAGTTTAAAGAAGTTAAATAACAAATTTACCTAAGCAATCTAATCATCTCTACATAACTTTACTAATCTGATGTTCCGTTTAGAGAGCTATATGTTGCAAAAAAAGATGACCTGCAATTCTTGCAAACCAGTTGATGTCAGTGTCGAGGATGTTTAGTCAGAAAGTGCAGTGATTTTTCAAGACCTGCCTGGCAAGATCAAATGCTCCACTGTTTTTGTATATTAAATGCAAATTATAAGCAGCTTCTCTGCGCAGGTCACAGTAACCTGGTTTCATATTTTCCATTTCTGAATTCTCATTCAGAAGTTTCGGAATGGGGTAATCCTTCTCGCAAGCTGCAAGCACCTTTTCATAATATGAAGCTGCTAGAGACACTAGTCCAACATGATGATAGGCACGGGCGATATTATACAACGCCTCCTGCAAGGTGCAGATATATTAATTTAGCACACCATTTTACAAACAAAAATCCATGAAAGCGGAAACTAGATTGACCATATATTGCTTTCAATAATCCAAGCATTTGTGCATACAAGTGATTAGCAGCTAGAGCTGCTAGTATTCAAGCGCCACAAGAAAATACAGAAACTTCAACAGAATAATAGCAGCAGAAAAAGTGCATTCAAGCTGAAAGTCTATAATAGTAGATGAAAAGAACAACTTGACACAGTTTAGCAACTCTCTCAGTAGCCTGACAGTTGAAGGACGATGCATGTTCTACTGGCTGAATCTTATGTTAGGGTCAACGGGGAAACGCCCACGATCTAAAAGGTGGCTTTATTAGGGAGAGAAAAAAAAAGTTTCAGTAATCATTCAGTTCTATAAAATCCCCCTAACCACCCAAAATCTAGAAGGTACCAACAAACGTTATTAATTTTTGATACATTATCAAAAGATCACTGAAATGCATGCAAGGTAATAGAGCCCAACAAAATCTAGAAGATAGTAGCAGATCGTATATGTATAAAATAATGGAAGCTCTACGGTACCTCAGCTGTGGGCAAGTAGGAAAGGTAACGGAATTAGGGGCTAAAATTAAGTTGTGATGAAAAACAGAAATAACAAGCAACAAATACATAATTGAATCAATGGCCAACAAACATTGAAACTGATGCCAGGAATCCAACTGCTGCATTAGGTCAATTAGAAATAGCTTCAAGATCACGACTAAAGCTTTTGCAATTTGGTTGTCAACGCTTTTAATTGGGAACTAACCCAATTTCAGCAGGTTTGAAAAATCAACCATTATTTGACTTAACGGATTAAGATTAATTGCGTGGACATATTAATAATCAAGCAAGATCATATTAAAGGAACACCAATTTATTGTGCATACAAGATCATGTGGGTGCATGTAAAAGGCTAATTGTTGTGTTAGGTCCAGTTCTGTTTTCCTTCCCCTCTTTACAGCAATATAGACGCTTTAATAATAAGAAATGGTATAAAGCTGTGTCAGTAACTTCATTTACATTCTTTGACCTCCTTTTCACCAACAGATTCTACAATACCAATTTTATTTATTTATTTTTTTTTATCAAGACATGAAGAAATTTTAGTCAATCTCAAGCAGGTATTAAAAGTGTCTGACCCAAAAGAAGCAAGAATGACATAAAGTAACTAAAATCAAGTACATATACGACAATGAACCATACCTGGCTATTCTCTGTTAGCTGTAAATTATTATAGAGGAATGCCAAGCCTTGTGCAAGACACTGGTGCTTATTTTGGAGTCTAAATCCAAGGGTCAAGTTGATCAAGGCAGTTCCTGAAGATGGAAAACAAAATAAATTGAAAATAAACATATCATCTATCACTGTATAATCTAATAATACTGCAAGTATAAACAAATTGTCAAACAAAAATAGAAGAAAGCCTTACCCGCACACAGATTAACTAGAGGACATTCTGGCATCAGTTTATAAGCTTCTAGGTATTCTCTTGCAGCATCTTGATGATGGCTGAGCATGGTAAACTGATGAGCAGAAATGACTATAGGTGGAACACACCTTTTATGTTTGTTTCGCATGTAACGTAGAAATTTGGCATGCTTTGAGTGGCTCTTTCCCAATCTATGATATCATAAGAAATCCATGAAAGAACAACAAGATGTAAACAAAAATGCAAGTGGTCGTATAAATGAACATACTCCAGCTTGGGGTTTCGTGTTTTCAGGCTGTGTGAAATACCATGTGAACATTAAGGTCACGAAATCCTACTTCCACAAGCAAAAAGAAGAAAAACAGAAGGAATGAAACTGAAACAAACCTTTTCCTTTTGTTTGGCAAGTGAGATGATAAGTAAACATCAGTCAAAGTACACAGATAGTATGCCAGAGAGGCACTAGTAAGCACAAGCTTAGGGAGATTCAAGACATATGTTTCAATCTACATATATTAAAAATTGCATGTGTGATTTGATAGACTAAAATTATATAATCAAGAACTTTCTAGTATTGTGAGAATTTGAGAGCAATTTGTGAAGATAATCAAGAATAAGTGCGCATCTATTTGTACATCACCACTTTATTATACCAGATTCCACAAATTTTCCAGCATCCTGTTTCATGTTCCATATGAAATAAGCAAATGGTAAACACAGTGGAGGAAATTAACATTAAGATATAAAATAATAATCACCTTGAAGTTATTTTGTAGTAACAGTTCCAGGCAGCAATGCTGTGCGGCTGTTTCTGAATAGCAGATCTTACATAATCAAAACCATGTTTAGGATCCGTGGCGTTAAAAGATATTTCTGAGAAAACAAAAACAAATACTCAGCTTCATTTAAATCCCAAAAGCCTGCAGAATTGTTTTTTTGATGGAAAAGCAGACTTGAATGGTTTCCATGATGGCACCAAAGAAAATGAAAAGAGGGGGGGAAAGAAATAAAAAACTAGTAAGAGTTAAGTGGAGGGGTGTTTGTGTGATTTGGGGGGGGGGGGGAGGGGGGCAGACTTACGAGCTAAAAGAGACTGAAGTTGGTCCTCCCTATCACCAGGCAGTTTATCAGAAACCAATCTCAGGGTGAGATTTATAATCTCCAGAGCTTCAGAATATCTTTGCAACGATTGCAATGCCTTGCACAACTATGAACCAAACCAAGAGAGAGCTAACTATCAGAAAGTAAAAGAATATCCACAGGTGACTTTATTCAGCATGAGTGGAATTCCTTAACAATGTTTCTAAAACAAACTGCAAGTGCAAATTCAATAAGTTTCAAGCAAATAAATCAATCAATCAATCAAAATAAAAAATAAGGAATAGATGAATAAAAATAAAGGAAAAAAAATACAGACATCTATAATAAGATCATGATGCGCTTCGTCCTTTAAAAAATCATGCAGAGGAGAAACTCTGTTTTCTAGCTGTAACCACCAAAAAGAGAATTATATATCAGCTCATCCGGCCCAAGTGACAAGTACTTGCTGGTAAATTGAATAACTAAGCTTGGGCAAGTCATACAAAAATCAGTTGCACTTTACCAGAGATTCATCATCTGAATAGTCACTAGGCAAATCAATACCAGCAGCTTTATCAGCTGCTTTCTGTTCTTCCTTCTTTTGAAGCAACTTTCTTGCTCTGCAAGCTCTCAATCTAGTTCCAGGCATCCATCAGTGAATGGTTAATTAGCTGCTCCCATCGGCATGATAAGAAGGAAAAAGCAAATACAAACACAACCATCCCTATTTATGGTCCAGGTATTAAATAAACAATGCTGAAATGCTGTGTAAATTTAAAAATAGCAATACGAATCAGAAAGTAAACAATAAATTTCCGTACTTTTAACTTCTGATGGTTAACCTCATTTGGCCTAAGCCCAAGCTAATAAGATAATCTAACCAATTGAACAGGTCTTTTTCTTAATTGTCTGCCTATTTATCTCACAGACCCATCATTGACCCCATGCATGAAAAAACAATATGTTTACCAGCATCCACTATCTTCTAAATTTGAAAGATTTTGTTTCTACTCTTTCACCAAGATCCAAACCTTTTGCTTTGATTTTCATGTAATCTTGATTTGTGAGTTTACTAATGTTGTTTCTTATTTCTGTGCTTCACCTTGTACTGTCCACCCTCACTCAACCTCACCAGTGCCTACAATAAACCTATCAAAAATGGAGAAACCAGCTATGAAACCTAGCGCATGCATTTAACATTAATTTGTAATCATTATCTACCTGAGTACCACATGCTTTGTCAGAAATGGCACATGATAAAAAGAATACAACTCTGAGGATGATATAACAGTAGTCCAAACAGACCCAAAAATAAATAAAATCCAAAAGCAAAGCAATGCCTTACAACAAAACAGCAATCTGACCATTCTAGAATGATTTGAACACCAATGAACCATCACTTGCTTCTGTTTAACATTCACTGTTCACTGAGCTTCAAACATTGTTACGCACACCAAGAAAAACAAAAAGGTGCGTTCACCATTCTAGCAACTTGAGAGCATAAAAAAGGCATCAACTCAGACCAACACCACTTCTATGTATAGCATAATTCTCCCCAACCTATTCGATCCACTAAGCAATCTTATATATATATATAAACTGTTCCACTAAACAATGTTTGAGCAAGTTCAGGCTTCAGAATCCTTTGGATATACTGTAAAAACACCCTTATCATCATGAGTCACTTCTAGGAGATGAATTACTATATTCTTGCTGCCTCCAAACATGTCTTCTGATGAGAAAAATTTACTCACATGTCGAGACAACTCTTTAAAAAACAAAAAAAAAGGTACACTACTAAATATGGATGCCAAGATGACGAACTTGAACAAAGATTAGTGGTACAGAAACCCAAACTATGCGCTGAATTTTTTTTTGGGAGGGGGGGTGTGCGCATAGCAAAATCAAAACTCACAGATCTGATTTAGAAGCCAGTGGTCTCACTTCTCCAAAAACATCATCATTTTCCTGAACATTCAGAATACTGATTCTTTCACGCAGAACACTTATTGTCAGCCTTTTCTTCACCTAATGTTAAACAATAATCAATCAGTCCACACTTGCAGAGAAAATGGTGTCTACAAACTAAAAAGAAAATTAAAAAAAGGACATATTCAATGAGTACGGCTGCATGTGTTCTCAGTTACTTTAGCCCAGTGCAGACCATTAATGAACCCATAAATGCAGATAATGATTCTAACTTCCAATGCTAAAATGCATTGGCTTGCAGGTTGTAAATACATTTGAGGAGTTATGAAGTCAGGTTCTCAAGAAAGTGCACGTATTGCATAAAATAGTGATAAAACAACTTCCACAGCCCTGTCACTGATAAGAAAATATTAAAAATATGTTTAAACATCTTAGTGCAGATGGTGAATCAAGACCAAGATCGGATAGATTAGACCTTCTGTGAAGACTTGTAGACATCTAGAAGGAAGGAGTCAGAGGGACAAAGAGTTAATGTTACAGGTTTCTTATATTGTATGGCATTAAAATTACCTTTGGACGAAGGGTTTTTACATAGAGTGACTCACGGACCAAGGGTGATATTGTATTAACAAAGTCTTCAAGCATCCCTTTGGCTTTATATATGTGGCAAAGCTTTAGTTTTATTTTCCCATCAAGCCACCATGGGTTTTGCATGTAGGAATTAGAATCGAGAGAATCTGCATATATAAAACATGAGATAAAGAAGGATAATTAGTGCTTTCCCAAAAGTGAACTATTTTGAAGTGAAGAGTAAAACATATCAAAACAATGTTACCCAAATCTTTGGGAGGAGAAAGCAAAGAAATAGCCTCATCTTCTTTAGCATCTTCAAGGATGAGCGACGCCAAAGCCACTCGGGCATCAATGCTATCTTTAAGCATGGGCAAAGCTGAAGAGTGAAATTGATCAGCCAAAAAGCTTGCTTAACTGCCAAGAGTGCAGCTTAAAAGAGAAATAATGAAAGGCCAAATATCTGAATCCATATTATATATGCAAATTCCACTCCCAAAGAATGCATCAAACTGTGCCATCACAAAAGGTTTGGAGACAATTCTTCCAATTGAACATCAGCACAAAATCCTTGACCCAAAACTCATATCAACTAACATTCCTCCAGTCCAGAGGCCATTTTTGTTGCATAGTTCAAGCCATTTAACTTCAATCAATGATATTTTTAGTGCACCTTCAACATATCTCATCCCTATTATCAACAAATCAACTCACTCTTTAGCACGTGCATTCACATACCTATGCTGCACAAGGCAAAATCTTTCCGATTACCATAACTATTGTTCATCCTCAAATCATATAGCCTTCATTTCCTTAATAATGCATTCAGCTTATTTTCTATTTGCTTAACTCTTATTATTTTGACAGAAAATTTATTGACAAAGTTAAAAGTCAAGAAATTGTAGGAAGAACAAGACATTGTCTGAATGAGAAAACCAAAAACTACAAAACCATTTCTGACTGATATCAAAATTTTAGGTGTACTCCAATTGATCTAAATTTTGGATAAAGAACTAAAAGCCTCTGACAAGGAATGCCATGAAAAAGCCAAGACAATGACTCTATCCCACAACAAATGCATCAGTGGATATTGTTTTTAGAAATTTCTTGAATTTTTCCACCGTACACAAGCACCAAGACACCACAAAGATGACATAATTCCGTAGCATTTTGTGAGCCAGAGTGATTTCATGAATAAAATCACCTCTTTTAACAACTCCCATGTTATCCCTCAACATGAACTGAGCATAAACACATCTATCACATTCTTTTTGACCCTGCTCAAGTTTAGAGATAAAAATGTTTGACAAACAATTAAATTCAGAATGTTCATGGAATGAGTGCACAAGGGAGGAGAAATAGACTGGACCAACAAAAACAAAACATGGCCCCCGTAACCAGTCATACATTATATCAAATAAATCATCATCCTATTATTAAGGGCTGCATTTACAACATCTTCCTACATATTACTTCAACCATTTGGACACCTCATAGCATTTTCAGGGCCTTTGAATCTTCTAGCAAGCATGACTAAATTTCCTACAGTTGGTTCCAAGATAAAAATAAAAATTCTTTATAGGTTGTTCTTGCAAAGTCAAAGTAATCACATAAACTGTGAATCATTTAATATGGCTCATCAATCTGACATGAGAAGTTTTTGAACAAACAATTCCAGGGAACATGATATCCCCTCTTTCTACACCAGCTGATCCTGCCAATTAATTCAGTCATTCTAGCAAGTGAATCTTGTCCTTTCAAACTTCGTTTATACATTTACTTACATGGTAGATTTATAATTCACAGACAACTTGGACAATGGATGACTAGAAAGGAAAAACTCTTCCCCTTGTACACATATAAATACCAAATAAACAAAATAACACAACAATAAAAATCAAGTGGGGGTCTTGAAACATGGATTCAGATCATCATGAATCAGTTCACACAACCTAGTTCAACACGAAAAGTCCTAGTTGAAGCACAAGAGAAACAGCATACTGAAACAACAAAGCTGTATCAACCACAGAAAGCTCTCTTTGGCGAAAAAAAAAGAAAAAGGGGTGAGATAGAAAACGTATGGTGAAATACAATTCCAACAAAAATAAAATCTGTATTTCTTGTGAGATGATGTTACCTTTGTAGAAGAACATAATTGCTTTTGCACGATCATTCAAGGATAAGTAACACTGAGCAATTTTCACATGGATTTCGCCCTCCTATAGAAGAAAATGCAATATAAAGATCAACATGAGTGTGAATCAACAATTAAATCTGCATACAATGTGTGTGTGTGCACGTGCATGTTCAAAGATGCTTTTGTTATTTCTCAATCATTTGGCTCAGTAATAAAAAATTCTGAAAGCTTTATCAAAACAACCACCAGAAGTGTGAGAAGAACAGGAGAGAAGCCAGTTCATCATTTTTGCATAAATTTTTCAGTAATATAGCCATGCAGAGCATTTTGTGGATGGGAATAGACATTCCACTACATATGAGACCAAACAAAGACAAGAATGACAAATTGGTGTAGCCATGTAGGGAGGAGTTCTGTCTTTTATTCCTGTTTTTTTTTTTTTATTTTTTTTTGCCAAAATTGTATCTCTGATGGAAACTTGGTTAACTTCCTATCAGTTTGCATGAATAACATAAAGAAGCTGGCAGGTTGTTCTATTATCAGATTGGCTCTAAACAGGTAATTGAACGGTTCACACTTTTACAGTACAAAAATAGCATTTCAAAAGTATAAGAGGCAGAGCAAATATATTTACTAGTTCACATGTCTTCTGTTTAAATGTGATCACGAGAGCATTCACTTGGTTACAAAACAAGCTCTCTTAATCAAGATCATCGTAAGCGGATGTTGTGCTTAAAATGATACCAAGATCATCGCAAGCATGTGTTGTGCTTAACATGATCACAAGTGTCTATAAAACTAAATTAAAATGAACGCAATGCACATTTTTTCTATGCAAATCAAATATAGAGGAATTTTAGAAGTTCCCCTTACATTGTCAGCTCCAACATTCAACTCCAGCATATGATAATACTTCAACGCAGAGTGAAAACACTCAGTACTCATAAATGCATCAGCAACTTTAGTAATGAATTCAGGATGAATGGAGAAATTCTCCTGTTGTAGTGCACTAAAGTGAATCTAAAAATTAAGAAAAAGGAATCAGTAGCAAGAAGAGAATCAGTAGCAAGAAGAATACATATGCTCCAAACCATTAGAACTACAATCACACCCAACTGGATTAAAATGGTCGTATTAGGGTTGACAAGATTAAAAATATGGTATGAAAGAAAGAGATTGTAAGAATGTCTTTCACAATACAGAAATATAAATACTTAAGCAAATAAAATAGTTTCTGTGGTAGAACTAGAACAAGTTATCAAGGCCTCCAAAGCATCTATATCTTTCTAACAGGATCGAAATAAGTAACCAGATACTTGAATGGCTTCAATTGTCAAATTCTTAAAATTGTATTTGCAGCTAATTCTTAAATAACATACCAAAAAAAATGAAATCAGAAGTTTAGAAAATTAGCACAAGAGACTGATAAAGATTTAACAAGAAAATTTCATCAAGTAAACTGCATTTAAATTCAGTATCCTCTTGGAACTTGAGCAAGTATCATGCCAAACAAATGGACCCTAAATCTTCCAATTTATAGATATGTTTGTTATTTTAGATTCCAAAAAGCGTGAAGATTTTATTAGGTTTCCATTGTTGAGCCTAGCCAGATAAATGCAATGGCTGGTTAAAAAGAAACAATTTATTAAAAAGTAAAAATTAGCAAACTGATTGACATGAGACACAATCTCGTTATCTGCCATCAGATGCTTTGAGAAGTGATAGAGTTGGAGGATGATGGATTATAAGGGTTTGGGATTGTAATGATAGAATTCAACATTTGAAATTCTAAAGCAACAAACCTCTGCCTTCTCAATATTTCCCAGGAAAACATGGCAGATTCCTGCTTTAATCATTAATTCCAAAGGCAGTTCTTTTCCTGAATAGTAGATCATCTGAGCATGCTCAATATGCTGAAGAGCATTATTATGCGCATCAATTTCCATGAATACATCAGCCAGCAAAATGATTACACTTAAATCAGCTTCAGATGGATGACCCTTGAGATAATCTTCCAAAATGCCTACACATCGTTTAATCTGACCGCAATTGAGGTGCATCTGAACAGAAAGAAAGAAAGAAATGAACTCCTAAAAATCGACTCGAAAAAATAATGAGACAAGCTAAGCTGGTCATAAAAAGTTTTCACAGAAAAGAAAATAGACAAATAAAAAATGAGGAACCAGAAAAAGAGAATGCTACAGAAATAATAAGAGGAAACAGCCATAGCCACTCCTTTTACATGGAAATATTTGTACATTTAACATTTCCGATCCAGGAAAATACTGTGCAAGTAAAAACTAAGCCAAATGACAAGAAAACACAGTAACTGACAATGGCTTCTGGTAAAATAATTGAAGAGCACCATTAATGGGTATTTGTCATCAGCTCTACAATGATTATTCTGTGAAGAAAAATTTTCGTTGTGTGCCATGGTGAACTGAAGGTGTATGTAACGAGTCCTTTTGTGGAAAACATTTTACACCAAGGGTGAGGATCCCAAATGAAACCTCAAACATAAAAAAAAAATTACATTAAGTAGCTGCTCTCACAACCACACCTGTTTGCATTTGGTCGCGTGAAACCTAATTATCAATAGACCAAAGTAATTTTCAAAGACGAGAAAAAAAATAAAAGAAAACATAAAAATGTTACTTAAAAACCTAACTATACTTGAAAAAGTGAAGTCTCACTAGGTCACCACATCAAATTAAGACTGATGAGATAAACTTCTTTACCCTCTCAGATTGGTTTTGTATTAACACAGATCTAAGTAATTTGGTGTAATGAAACCGAAACATCTTTCTTAATTCCTTCTCCAGTTATTCTATGAGAATCCATTATGTCTCTTCAATGTGGACCACCAAGAAAAACAAAATTAGATAGGAAGTAAGCGTTATAACAATCTTTCAATAACATAGTCTAGCTGCTATTTGTTCTTTCCTCTTGATTGCTAATATTCATAACCTACTCTAAATCTAATGACATTATTGCAAAGACCTAGAGATCAAGGGCTGCCACATTGCTATGCTAATTAAAACAAAGCAAATAATCAGATTACAATTGCACATGTAAACATAATTATATTGAATAAAGGGATTATGAACAAAGCTGAAAGAAAACCTTTGCAGCTGTCTTTATTGCTTCAACATCCTCAGGACAGATTCGAACAATTTGTTCATATGACTCAGCAGCTCTTTGATGATCTCCAAGTTCATCATAAAATAATGCATGAAGGGATCTTAGACTAATATCATCAGGATCAGCACTTATAGCTTTAGAAAGGCACTTCCATGCTCGAGCTATGTCTCCTTGTTCTCTGCAATTTATATAACAACCATAAGAACCATAATGAGGAGAAACCAAATTTAGTTAACTTTACAGCATGCCCATGATGTTCTAAATAATGATTGAACCTATAAGACTCTGCTCAATGCTATCTGTGGAATGTTTGAGGAGGAAAGGTATATTGAGGCAATTTTGTGACCAACAGTAAATAGGATAAATAGTGAAAGGGAAATGATTCCTGGCTGGTGCTGTTCACTACCTTAATACAACATAAATAGTCTCCACTGACTTCTATAGGAGCTGGGCCTTTATGGATCCTGTAAGTTTATGCTTCTATTATAATATTTTTGCACAAAAAGTTTTTGCTAATTATTCAAGCATGCAAGCAACTGATTATTTTTTTCATAACAAGGATATGATATTTGAACATGAATAAACAGATTAGAAAAGTCATCTTCCCATCTTAACAATGACACAAAATAATTCACTTATAAAGACTACTTGATCCAGTGTAGATTCTTACAGGAAATTTTCTTTTAATAAGTGTAAGTAATTTGTGAAATCAAGTTCAAATCAGCAAATAAGGAATCTCAATAGCTACGTGTACCAATCAAAATTTGAACCAGGTGAAATTACCAACTAGCAGCAAGTTCAGTCTCAAATAAACCTACACAGCCATCCAGAATTCCTGGTAAGCTGATGAGGAGCAGCAAGTACAGTCTGAAAATTTGAACTTGGCAAAATTACTGAGTAGCAGCAAGTAGAGTTTGAAAACTATAACTCAGACAGCCATTCAGAATTCCAAGTAAGCTGAACGAGGTGCAAATTTCCAAAACTTAAGAGCACTGATCTAGATCAAGCATATACTATCAATCGAATTCAGTTTACTGCAATGCAGTCAGAGCACCATCAAGAAAAGATATTGGTCATATCAAATTCAAAAGACCAGATGATAATGTCAAATTTAAGAGAGCTTACACGTGCCAGCTAAAAAGTAGTTTCCACAAAGATGAATCTTTCGGTCTCAGAAATGCAGCAATCCTATAAAATTTCATGGCTTTTTCAGTATTTCCAAGGGCTTTATGGACAAGTCCAAGTGTATGGTATGAGTCAGCCACTAGCGGTGCTCGTTTAACAACCTCACTCAAAACTGTTAAAGCCTGAAACCAAGATGAATTGATAAAGTAGAAACATATAGCTTTAGGTAAAAAGATGAGAGTTTTTATGAAAAATTGAATCTAGCAACAAAATCAACCTGCAGAAGCCTGATCTTGTAATCTCAATTTATCTCTCCCCCTTCTAACTGATCCCTTTATTTTCCTACCAATTATCATTATCAAACATATTTCATATAATAAGAACTTTCTAAATATCACATTCCCAATCAATTTGAATTTATTAAAAAAAATTTATATATGACAAGTACCAATGTATACAAAGATAGAATGTAAAGTCATGACTGACCTGCTGCATATTTCATTTCCCAACCAATTTAAATCTATTGAAAGTAATCCATATATGCCAAGGGCGAGCTTATAGACAGATTGACTGCAAAGTCATGGTTGACCTACTGAATTTTTCATTTCTCAACCAATTTAAATCTCTTATTAAGTAATTCATATGGCCCCTATCAAGCACATAGAGCCACCAACTGCAACTTCAAGGTTAACCTACCAAAACTGCATTGTAGCAACAGAAGTCAAGATTGATAAAGCACCTTTACCTCTTCATAATTACCATGAGCATAGTGAAGAGTAGCATCACCCAACATCCGTGTAATTTCAGGGCTAAGTTTGTTTTTTGATCCCTTCCGCCTGCCTCTTCTCTTGGGCTGCATGAAGGTAGGATAAGAACAACACTTAAAACACAGAATAAACAGAAAACAGACCCTATTAATGCATACATATAGCATAAATAAAACCAAGTGGATTGATGCCCACACACATCAAATTCAATTAATGCCACAGGCGAGTTTGAACCATCCGAGCTGATTTTAAATAGGAACAATACCAGAAAACCTTAACAAGCAGCAACATTGATTAAGGTTATACTCCTATCAAAAAAGCACATGCAGAACACTTAACTCTAGCCAACCACTAAAAAAAACAAAACAATGTGGACTGCTTTTCCTAAAGTAATTCTCTAATATTAGCTAAAGAATGAATTCAATTGTGCACATGCTTCTAATTCAATAAACACAACCACATAAAACAATTCACACCTAGGTAAAAACTAATTATAGCAGTCAACCCTGAAACAAATGCCATACCATTCGTCGTCGTCTCTTTTTTCGCATACCAAAATTCATTATCTCCTCTATTTCAGCCAAGCTAGCTCCAGTCATGTCCTCTTGCCTTGCCTTCTTCGCTGACCCTTCACTATCCTCATCATTTAAACAACTAGAAATAATAAGCACATCCACAACACAGCACAGACAAAACTATGTTCTCAAGAAACTAATAAAAAAGAAGAAGCACGATGCGAAGTAAAGCAGGCAAATCGTTATTGTAACTAACCCCTTGGCATCAGCAAGTGTTTTTCGTTTTTTCTCGGCGAGAGCTTCATATTCAAATTGTTGATTTTGTTCCATTGAATCCAAAGCATTTTCTTCTTCTTCTTCATCATCATCATCATCATCATCTTCTTCCTCTCCATCGTCATCACTATATTCTCTTTCTTCGTTTTCATCTTCTTCCTCTTCTTCTGTGCTTCCATCCAAGGCAGATTCCAATGCCTTTTCAAATTCATCGATTTCACTTCCTTTCGATTCCATTACAATAAACCTAAAAAGAAAAAAGAAATGTCACGAGGCAAGGAAATTCATTACAAATACTCTAAAAGACATGGGGAATATTGGAGGCACAGAGTAGAAGAAAAGGTCACCAGAAAACGCAAATAACATAATCAAAACCCACACCAGCAACGAAGGCAATGAAAATAAGAAAAATAAAAAACAAAAAGAAGAATAAAATCCTAAGACAAAGATAGAGGTTCACCCGAGATAAAAATTCAACGAAAAATAGTTTAGATGCCCAAATTTAACGTGCGCGATGAAGTCCTGGGCCACGAATGTGAAAATGCTGGCTTAAAAGAAAATAAAACAGGAGGCCGAATGACAGAAGAGTACAAAAACCAAAGGCTGTCAAGTGAATAAAAACACAGGAGCAAAACACGAACAGAAACAAAAGGCAATCTAGAAACCACATAAACAAAAAAGAAAAAATTGCATACCAAATTACCAGCACCAACCCTTAGACTACCAAGCTTTTTGATCCAAAGACGCAACAAAAAGAGGGAGAGAGAGACGGGTGTGAGGTGGTTTGAGAGAGAGAAGTGCGCTGGGGTTTTTTTTGGTTTAATTTGGGAGGAAGCGGAGTTAAATAAGCTAGTATTTATATTTCATTTAGATGCCCAAATGTTGATGCTTGCTCGATGGAAGCTCTTAAGATCTTTTTTGATTGAAATGGAACCTTTTAAGATCAATTGAACGATTGAGATTTAACTCGGAATTCTTTTCATTATAAGATATGATTATTCATTCCTCTTGTATGCTCACTTTCCTTCTTTATGCAAATCCAAAAAATTTCTTTTGCTTTGCCTAACTTTAATGTGCCCAAGCCTGCTACATTTTTCTTATTAATTACTAATTTATATTAAAATTTATGGTATAAATACTAGAATAATATTTTATTTTTTTAATGTGTGATTAGAAAGTTTATTAGTATATATATTTTATATTCATAAAAAAATTATATTTTTTCAACGTGAAATAATAAATTTTTTTATTTAAATACTTTAATTTAAAAAAAATATTATCTTTTTAATGTAAAATAAAAAATCTTTTGAAAATAAGATTTTAAACTTTATTATTTACAACATGTATATTATACATAGATTATTTTTTAATATTTTTATATAAAATATTAAAATCTTAAATTTTTTTTTAATTTTTACAATTTATTAAGTTAATTCAAGATTTGTTTTTTTATATCGTGAAATCAAACTAAATTTAATAATATAAAAACTCTGAAATAAATTTATAGACATAAATATTTATCTTTTTAGTAGGCATGATGTGACAGTCGAACCACTCTTTGATATTTTATTTTCCATCAACTCTCTCCCTTTAAATTATACATAAAACAAATGAATTTTAAAACTAAAATGTTAGATTTAAAAAAATCAGGGGGCTAAAATAGAAAAGCGAAAAATGATTAAACTACAATTTTTCATGCCCGGTGAATGGTAAGAAGGCAAAAAAAGGTTATCTTTTTTATTTCTTTGTTAAATTTAACATTTATTGTTTTAATAATTTTTAATTGATTTAATCAATTCTCACTTTGCAAAATCTTAATGCATAAATATTTTCTGACACAATAAATATAATATATTATGAACAAAAAAATTATTCAATCCCAAATCATGGACAGCTGATAATCACCAAAGACTTGCTAAGATTCTATTTAGAAATACTTGGTTTTTAAAATATTTTCTATTTAAAAATATATTAAAATAATATTTTTTATTTTTAAAAAATTATTTTTGTATTAATATATTAAAATGATGATACAAAAATATTAAAAAATATTAAAAACAAATAAAATTTTAAATTATTTTAAAAACATAAAAATAAATAAACTATTGATCATTAACCAAAACAAATTATATGGTTTAAAACCGAGTAAATAATGAGAAAATAAATTTTTGAAAAAAATTCAGAAACGAATAGGTGTTTAAAGAAAAAAAAAATGAAAAAAGGAACAAGATTCCAAAAACTGAACAGCAATAATGTGTTCATAGCAACTGCATTCAGCTTGGAAAAAAAAATCTTTCCATATCTTCTACCATAATAAAGCAAAACAAAACAAATTTTTCCTTTCCACCTGTTCTTATCAAGATAAATAAATACGCAAAATATTTAATTGTTAAAGTACATAAACTTTCTTGAACTTAGAATCATCAGCATTATCACCTACAATAAATTAAGCAGCATTTCTCAAAAAATTAATCATCACCGCAGAGCATCTGCTTGATGCCAAGATCATCAGCATGCTAAGAACAGCAAATAAATTCAGTAATGGCGTAACAACTTGCTTCATTTTTGGACTGTTAGAAGGCACAAAAGCCACACATTCCATTGCCAGCTTGCTAATTTCCAGCCCATCACCATAATCAGAACCCCTCTCCTTCTAGGCTTTGGTGCACAAGTGAACACTTTGCTTCATACTCACTCGTCGTCCATTCATTCATATCCTGCGTCCCATCCTCCATGCCTTCTCTGTAAACTCTTTTGGATATCAGGCTCGGGAGTACTATACCATATATATGCATACACGTCAGAATTCCCCGTCTTTCCACCCTCGGTCTTGAAGTCTAAAAAGATAGCCAAAAACTGTCATTTTGCAGGAACAAAATCAAAGTTTCCAACTTGAAACAAATTGACTACAACAGTTGTATTAGTTAGCATAGACATGTGTCCATGGGCAATGCCTGGGGGTTAAATCTTGGATATAACCTTCTAATCCTTTGATATGTAGTAGGATGTCTGAGGGAAAAGAGAGACCTAACCCCAAACCCCACAACTGTGCAGCTTAAAGCGCAGGGAGCCTTCCAACGAAACATAAAAAGGTTAGCATCTGCATGCACATCCTTTCAAGACAAAATATGGATTTGTGCTTCAAATGTTTAACAGCTAGGCTCCTCTAAGATTTCTGTACCATATATTTCTTTAAAAGAGTTTGAACAAGAACAAATGCACATGACATGGTACAGTCTACTTGTATTCAAGGATTGCCGAATGGTCATGCAGCTATTTTACCTAACATGGTATCCAAGGGTGGTGCATCGTCATCATTCTATTTTTATTATTATATTGTGAAATGTGGTTAGGCTGTTTTATGTCTGGTCACCACCTTCTGATGCTCTCTTTTGCGTTCTGTTATATAAAAATCCTATGAGCACCAGTGAGAATGGCAGATATATCTTCAATGTCGACTAATCTGTTAATAAACAGGAAAATGAGCATGCATAATCCTTCATACCTAAAATTTTGCAGTAGTCATCCACGTAACCATCACATCCATTTCCATACCAACGTTCAGGAAGGATTCCACCAGAGAACATACCAAAATCAATCAATTTTGGGTTGTAGTCCTGTATATAAAAGAAGTTACTGAACTGCGCCAAAAGAGGAGTGGGGAGGAGAGTAAATGTACTCTAAAAGCAAAGGGAAAACAAGAAGATAAAAAATAATGAGACCAACCTGATAGAGCATTATATGAGACGCGCTTATATTACGAACTAGATAGGGCAGAAGTCGTGCTTCACCAGCATGGAGAAATTTAAGGAGGCAGGCAAATCCAAAAGCAACCTTAATTCTCTATAGCCAAGTAAAACTATCTAAAATTGAAAAAAAAAAAAAGGTAGATGTTCATGACAGCAGTTTAACATAAGAGTTTGTGGAAAAACAATTCTTCCAAAAAAGAGCTTAAAGAAAGTCCAGCGGAGGTTGGAACTAAAAAAAATCCTAATGAAATCTCAAAATGCAACTTCACTCGTCAAATATGCAAGCAGAAAGGAAGCGGGTATTCAGTAGTCAAACGCGTACACCCTCTCTCATATTCAAGTGATGCGAATGGATAATTATCAGAACTAACAAACATTTGGCATTTTGCACAAAATGGCTCTTTGAAGTAGAAACGAAGTTTTTTGTGGTCCGGGCCCAGACATTGATGTAGAGATACAAGGAATTGATGAATCCGATGAAAAGGTGTCTTGATTGCAATTGATGTCTATTTGGTATTTTTCACTTCGATTTCATTAATTTCAAGTTGACAATCTAAAGCATATTTTCACATAGCAAGAGATAGATAGAGATGAAGTATAAACATATGGTCTATTGGGAAAAGGTAAAAGGAGTACCTTGCCATACAAGGTTATATACAGTATCCAGTGGCTCAAGGTCATAAACTAAACCAAGTTGTTCCCCTTCATGGCAGTATCCAATCAGCTTTACTTAAGTCTGGACGAGATATCAGTTTGGGATACTGAAGTAAAACAAGTTCATCCTAAAAGAAAAAATTTCAAATTAGACAGAATAAACTTAATAATGAAGGAAACATTCTGTTCAAAAGCATAGCCTCAACCTGCTCCCGTTATCGCCAGGAAGAACTCTATACCTTTTAGGAATTTCCCGTATCTTGACTGTAACTTGTCTTGCTTCAACTTTTCCATGAAAGACTCTTCCAAATTGGAAGTTATCGATGAAATTTTTCTGGCTAAATCTATCAGTGAACAAACTTAAGTCTTCATAAGAAAATAATTTTATCGAATGGCATTCTTTTCCTGAAGATCCTTTTCCATGGGAGTTGGGACCTACAATAGAATAAAGCATCAATATATGGAAAAATATACCAAAATAAATAGAATGAGCAAATGAAATGATAGAAAAAAAAGAAAAAAAGGAAAACTTAAGACAGATGCCTGAGTCAGTTCTATTTTCATATGCTTTCAAAAGGATGTGCTAAGTTGATAACTGCACATATATTAAGACTCAAGTGTGTGTGTGTATTAATCAATTTTAAGTAGAGAACATACAACCAATCTACAAAAGAGCCTGTCAATGGTTGAGCAACGCTATCTATAAGTTCGAAGACCCAAATTTTGAAAGGAAAAAAAGGGTGACGAAAAAGAAATCTTGCTACTACAACTTGTAATTACTTGGTAGAATTCTTCACAAAGACACGACCTTATATCACAACTCGCATTTTAGTTCACGTCGTTTGGAGACAACTCATAAAAGTAACAAAAGATATACAACAATTTAACAAAAAGAACCAGCCAACAAATAAAATTTTTTATTAGTTAGTGTGTTTTAAGCCCAAATTTGATTCTTAGGGTTTTAGTACTTATATGTAATTTTCTTGACATTACGATTTAATTTCAATGAATTGAATAAAAATTGTAAAAATACATACTTTTCTAAACCCCATTCTTCTCTTCTCTGGCCTTTTCTTCTCTTTCTTTGGCTTTTTCTTCTTAGCTTCTTCTTTCTTTCTTGTTACACTTTAAATCTTCTGTTGTCCAACATTATTTTCCCAGAATGAACATCACTCAAAACATCGAAGGAGATCCCATGCTGTTAAATTATCGATCTATGATACCAATGTTTCAAGAAACTAAGCTGGCTGGTCAATCACCAGTAATCCCGACATGAACATTTACCATCCTCAAAGTGATGAAACCTGTTTGAATCACGTAACACTATTGAACGATCAACAACCTTTGATATATATTTAAAGGCAGAGTGACAGTCACCACAAACCCTGAGGTTCTTCATTATCCTAATAGGCAATCCTGAGTTGCGAGTGAGAACAAAAGCAACTGCAAGTTTCTCACTGTGATAGCTCAGAAGTTCTTCCTTGTTCTCTGGTTCAAGATCATACAGTGCGAATTTTATCTGGGGCACATATCCAGCATCCCTTATTTTTTTGTCAAGTTCCTTGAGTTTTGCATAGATTAAACCTTTTTCTGGATGTGAGTTATCACCAGCCACAAAAACATGGACACCATCCTTCATGGTTACCCAACTACATCCAGCTTCCTTCTTCACCGCCGCCTCTCTCATTGCTCTCCTAGTCCTCGCCATGTCCTCCCACTTCCCTCCTGAAGCATACATGTTGGAAAGAAGCACATAATTCACAGCATTTTGAGGGTCCATATTGAACAGCATTTCAGCAGCCCTCCTACCTAATTCTGTCTTTCGACCATTTCCTCGGCAGCAAGCGCCTAAAACTGTTCTCCAAATAAGAATATTAGGCTTAATTGGCATCTTATTAATGAAATTCTCTATCTTATCTAATTCACCAGCCCGTCCAAGAAGATCAACCATACATGAATAATGCTCTACACGAGGAACCAGTCCATACACTTCAGTCATGGATTTAAAATATTCAAACCCTTCATCAACTAAACCAATGTGGCTACAAGCAGACAACACCCCGACAAAGGTAATGTGATCAGGAAATTGACCACTGAGCTTCATTCGTGTGAAAAGCCTCAAAGCATTGTCTCCATGCCCGTGGCGTGCATAGCCTGATATCATTGAGTTCCAAGAATACAAATTCCTCACAGGCATCAAATTAAAAAATCTCGATGCATAATCTATTCTTCCACATTTTGAGTACATATCAACAAGTGCGCTCCCAATTACAACATCAGATTCTAAACAAGCTCTTATTGCACAGGCATGTACTTCCATTCCACGCTCTAGAGTGGCAACAGTGGCACAAGCACTAAGAACAGTGGCAAAAGTGAAACAGTCCAATCGCTGACCCCTCTGCATCATTAACCAGACCAAATCCATGGCCTTGCACAGGAGTTCGTTATGTATATATCCAGAAATCATTGAATTCCAACTAACCTCATCTCTTCTCTCAGACATTCTAGAAAAGATTTCCTCACAGTTTTCCATCTCTCCAGACTTTCCATAGCACGCCAGAAGAGCATTCTCAATGGCATTATCATCCTTAACATTGTATTTCAGTATTAGAGCATGTATCTGGTGGCTCAGTTTACTTGTTGAGAGAGATGAAACGGTAGCAAGTAAGTTTATAAAGGTTACTCTATTAGGACTCCATCCAGCTCGCATCATTTCCAAGAAAACTTCGACAGCTTTAGAAACCGATGCCCCTGAATCAGCTAATGCCCCAATCACAGTGTTCCATGATACTTGATCTCGATCCAGCATCCAGGAGAAAACTTTTTGGCATTCAGCTAGACGTGCAGTTTCAGCATACAATGCAAGAAGGGTATTTGAAACTGAAACGTCCATATCAAGTCCTAATTTGATACCTTCCCCATGTGTTTGTTGTCCCAGCAAAATGCAACCCAAGCTTGCACATGAACTCAAAGCACTTATCAAAGCGAAATTGGAAGGCATCAAACCAGTTTTCCTCATTGAATTGTAGCTCTTGACTGCATCTTCAAAACACTTGTTCTGGTCAAGACCAGTAATCATGGAATTCCATGAGACTGAATCCTTATCAACCATGAGCCCAAATACTGATCTTGCATGATCAATATCACCACATTTAGCATACATATTAATAAGCCCATTTCCAACAGCAACCTTGGCATCATTTAACCCAGTTCGGATTGCATATCCATGAACCTCTCTACCCTTTCTTCTCCCTTCATCCAGGAGAGCAAATTCAGCACAAGCACTTAACAGAATCACATATGAATCAAGATTAATATCAACCAAGTGTCTTGTCTCCTTAAATACTTCAACAGCTTCCTCTCCACATTTTTGTCTGACCAAACCAACCATTAAGCCATTCATAGAGACAGCATTCCTTGCAGTCATCTGCTCAAAAATTTTCCTAGCATAATCAAACGATCCAAGCCTTGAAAACCCACCAACCAAAGCACTCCCCACATAGAGATTTGCCAGCAATCCAGATTTTTTAATTCTCGCAAGTATCTGCCCCAGCAAAGACAGACCAGAATCAATGGAAGAACAAGCAGCAGTTATTAAACTTCCAAATGTATATTCATTAGGTTTCAGACTTAAACCTGAATCTGCCTTTTGCATGCTTGAGAATAGTTCAAAACAAGAAGCTGCATCTCCTCTTTGTGAGTAAACTGATACGATTGAATTCCAAGATATAGAATTCCTAATCTCTATCTCATCAAAGACACTACGAGCATAGTCAATATATCCCAGATACTTTCCGTACATGGATATCAGCACATTACATAATGACGCATCGTTTGCATAAGGTGACTTCAAAATCAATCCATGAATTTGCATCCCGAGTTGAAGCCCACATAACATAGACTCCTGGCAAGCACGAATAGCACTACCAAAAGCAAAACGATTAGGCAAAAAACCCTCAAAAATCATCTCTTTTAAAACTCCACATGCATCCTCAGGCATCCCATTCTGAGTATACCCAGAAATCAAACAAGCCCACGTAACACCATTTCTATCCGGCATTTCATCAAACAAATTTCGTGCCGAAACCCAATCACCAATTCTAACATACACATTAATAAGGGTGTTGCATAGGAACAAATCAGAATCAAACCCATGTTTAAGAACATTTAAATGAAACAAATTTGCATCCATTGGACAGCACGAGTGCTTATAACTAGAAACTAAATGTTCAATCAAATCATCGAAAGAACCCAAATTCGAGACTTTTGGGAAAATGGGTACTGTTTTCAGGGGAGAATGAGATGATCTTTTGTAGAGATTGACTAAGTCATTCAATGGGATTAGAGAAGGAGATTGCTTGAGTGGTGAAATGAAGTTTTGGGGTTTAGAGAGAAGAAGAGGTTGGTTTTTGTTGTTCTGCAGTGGTTTTGGTAGAGGAGGGGAGGCAGTAGTGGAAAAAGTGACGGAAGGGTTTGAATTGTTAAGGAAGAACGGCTTCTTGTGGATGGATTTCAAGAAGCAACGAAACATAGGCGTTATTTGGAGGGATCAAGTTGTGACAGAGAGCAAGAAAGGCTGGACTTTGACTAAGATAGTGAAGGGAAAGAAAGAAGGTAGGGGAGGTGAGGGGGCTTTTCTTGGTTTTTAGGAAGGGTGTGAAGAGCAGAGGCAAAGGTAAATGTAAGGTTTTGAGAATTTTTATTTTGAAAGTTTTTAAAAAAAAATATATTAAAATAATATTTGTTATTTATTTTAATTATTTTTAATATCAAAACATAAAAATAATTTTAAAATATAAAAAATAAATTTTTTATAAAACGCAGTTTGGAATATATTTCCAAACAATATCTTTATTTATTTTATTGATCAAAATATATTTTTTTAAAAAAATTAAATTATTTTTTTATATTTTTAGATTATTTTAACGTGTTGATATA
>Ga0325403_1000960_pt1 | contig 22908 bp, 22 predicted proteins | sample PopdelMetagenome_19_FD_205665 | JGI IMG/M metagenome (GOLD analysis project Ga0325403, IMG submission 205665) | Populus deltoides microbial communities from Bellville, Georgia, United States - Xylem-PdKOR-R4 | ecosystem: Host-associated > Plants > Phyllosphere > Stem > Wood/Secondary xylem... | reverse complement strand
GTACCTGAAGACGATCTTCGAGCTGGAGGAGGAGGGCACGGTCCCGCTGCGCGCGCGGATCGCCCAGCGCCTCCAGCAGAGCGGGCCCACGGTCTCGCAGACCGTCGCGCGCATGGAGCGCGACGGTCTCGTCGTCGTCAGCGGCGACCGCCACCTCGAGTTCACCGCCCACGGTCGCGACCGCGCCACCCAGGTGATGCGCAAGCACCGCCTCGCGGAGCGGCTGCTGATCGACGTCATCGGGCTGGAGTGGGAGTACGTCCACGACGAGGCCTGCCGCTGGGAGCACGTGATGAGCGAGCGCGTGGAGCGCCGCCTGCTCGACCTGCTCGAGGCCCCCACGGAGGACCCCTACGGCAACCCGATCCCGGGGCTGGGCCAGATCGGCGGCACCGACGTGCCGGACACCCTCGACGGGCTCCAGACCCTGGTGGCCGCCGCGACGGCGACGCCGACGGAGGTGCGGGTGCGACGCGTCGGTGAGCCCGCGCAGGCCGACACCGCGGGGATGCACCGGCTCTCCGCCCTCGGCCTGCGGCCGGGCGGCACCGCGACGGTCACCCGGGTCTCCGGCGGTGTGCTGGTGGGGGAGTCGCGCGAGGTCCTCACCGACGACGTCGCCGTCCACGTCTTCGTGGTGCGCACCGCCTGACCCGTCCGCCCCACCCGCCCCGCAGGTGTGTGACCCAGGTCACGTTTAGACACCTCTCCAAGGTCCCGGGGCTCAGAGTCACCGGTCATTACTGTCTGTCCTACCTCGAGAGCGAGCTCGCGGGGGACGCACCGGGCGCCGAACCCTGCCACCGGATGCGGTCGGACGACACCGCTGGCAGGGGCGGGGGACCCATGAACCACGGGGCTCCCGGTGGAGCTCCTCGGGGTGCAGCGCGCGCCCGGCCGGTGACCCCGGTGGTGCGCGCCAGGCGATGACCTCCGCCTGAACCCGACAGCTCACCCCGCAGGCGTCGGAGAGGCCGAGACGCCATGACCGTGAGCAGCAGGCCCGCAGCCCGCCACCGCCGCCCCGTGCGCACCCGCACTCCCCTCGCCCTCATCGGCGACGCCGTGGGTGGCGGTGCCTCGACCGGCGTCCGCCGCTCCGCCGTCATCGCCGTCAGCAGCGGCCTGCTGGTCACGATGGGCCTGCCCGTCATCGCCTCCCCGGCGCTGGCCGCCGACGCCCCCGACGCGACCACGTCGCAGTCGGCCACCGGCTCCGGTGTGAGCGCCCCGGCCAAGGCGCAGGTCAGCTTCGCGCTCACCTCCCTCACCACGGTCGACGCCGGCCAGTACCAGCAGGACGAGCAGGTCAGCGCCAGCGACCGCGCCGCCGTCGCCGAGCGCGCCTCGCGCGCCAGCGCCCGCTTCGCCGCCGCCCAGGAGACCCGCGCCGCCAGCGCGCGCTCCGCGACGACCGCCGGGGCCGAGGCTCCCGACGAGACCCCCGACAGCGGCGGCTCGGACAGCGACCCGGCTCCCACGCCGGCCGTCGCCCCCGCCGGCACCTCCGTCATCGACGTCGCCAAGCGCTACACCGGCGTCAAGTACCGCTTCGGCGGCACCACCCCCGCCGGCTTCGACTGCTCCGGGTTCGTCCGCTACGTGTACGCCCAGGTCGGTGTCGACCTGCCCCGCACCGCCTCCTCCCAGGCCACCGCGGGCACCCGCGTCTCCGCCTCCGAGGCCAAGGCCGGCGACATCGTCTCGTTCACCGGCAAGGGCGGCATCTACCACAACGGCATCTACCTCGGGAACGGGAAGATGATCGACTCCCCGCGCACCGGGAAGTCCATCGACGTGCGCGACGTGTGGTCGTCGTCCGTCGTCTTCACCCGCGTGGCCTGAGGCCGCTCGGCCAGCAGGAGAACACCGCGTGAAGGGGGAGGCCCCGGAGCGCCTGCGCGTCGTACAGTGCGCACGTGGTACCGCCACACCCGCCGCACCGGGTGCCCGCCGAGACGGGCTCCGCGCTGCGCCGCGAGCACCGGCACCACCGCAGTCCGAGTAGTCCCAGCAGTCCTCGCGGTCGCTGGCTGTCTCCCTCCGAGAGCAGCCCGACCTTCGTGCCGACAGGCGCCGTCCCCACGGGGACGGCGCCTGTCGCCGTTCTGGAGGGGGTCGTCCCATGAGGACCCTGGTGCTGAACGCCGGTTACGAGCCGCTCGCGGTGGTGCCCCTGCGCCGCGCGCTGGTCCTCGTGCTCGCCGGCAAGGCGAGCGTGGTCGTCGCCGACGAGGTGCCCGTCGCCTCGACGACGGTCGTGCTGCCACGACCCGCCGTCATCGTGCTCAACCGCTACGTCCGGGTGCCGTTCGGGCGCGCCGTGCCGGTCTCGCGCCGGGGGGTGCTGCGCCGCGACGGACACCGCTGCGGCTACTGCTCCCGCCCCGCCAGCACCGTCGACCACGTCCTGCCCCGCAGCCGCGGGGGGCGGGACACCTGGGAGAACCTCGTGGCCTGCTGCCTGCGGTGCAACGGCGTGAAGGGCGACCGCACCCCCGAGGAGATGGGGTGGCAGCTGCGCTCGCGGCTGCGGGCGCCGCACGGAGCCGCCTGGCTGCTGCGGGGGAGCGAGCACCGCAGCCCCCTGTGGGGCGGGTACCTGCCGGAGCTCGACGCGGCCTGAGCGGCTCGAGGGCGGCTCGAGGGCGGCTCGGGGGCGGCTCGGGGGCGGCTCGGGGGCGGCCTCAGGCGGCCTCAGGCGGTGCTCAGGCGGTGCTCACCACCGAGCCCACAGCCAGGCCCCACGCCGCGAAGCTGCCGACCTCGGCCTCCAGCGTGGAGCGGGCGCGCAGGCGCGGGCGCGACCAGCGGCCCGGGGGCATGGCGCGGACCGCGGTGACCCGGCCGCGCCGGTCGAGGAAGGCCACGTCCAGCGGGTAGGTCATCCCGACCGTGTGCACGGCGCCGCAGCGGGTGATCCAGAGGGCTCCGTCGACCCCGCTGCTGCCGAGCAGGCCCGTCCGGCGCTCGGCGCGCGACCGGGCGACGGCGACCGCGGCGACCGCGAAACCGTCGACCACGAGCGCCGCGGGCCCCGGCCCGAAGACCGGGGTGGCGGGGCTGGTCGTGGCGGGGCTGGTCGAGGCGGTGGTCACCTCGCCATCGTGTCCCCGGCCGGGCCGGCGCACGAGGGCCCTGGGGCCCTGCTGGGCGCCGGCGGACCGTCGCGGAGCCGGCCGGAGCGAGGCCCCGCTCCGGGCCCGCGGACCCTCGGTGAGCGGTGCGGCGCTGACGACGCTCCCCCTGTGCTCTCCACCACCTCCCGGCGCGCCGTCGCGGCCGCCGCTCTCCTCTCCTTCGTCGGCACGGTCATCGCGGGGCTGGTCGTCGCGCCCTGGGCGGCGCAGCTGGTGGTCCCTCCCGGGACGCGCCAGCTCGACGACTCCCTGCGGGCCGCCCTGGTGGGCCTGTCGGTGCTCGTGTCCAGCCCCCTCCGCCTGGCGGCTGGGGCGCTCGCAGCGCTCCTGGTCCACCGGCTGCGACGCACCGGTGCCCGCCGGCAGGCGCTGCCCTCCGCGCTGCTCGGCGTCGGGACCGGATGGGCCCTGTACGTCGCCCCGCTGGTGCTCTGGAACCTCGCTGGCGGCTCTGACCTGGACTCGAGCCTGTGGTGGGAGCTGCCGCGGTGGCTCCTGGAAGGCGGCCTGGGCGCTCTGGCCGTCCCCCCGGGGCGGGACCGGTCCCGGCGTCCCGCACCCAGCGGCGACCGCGGAGCGGCCAGCGTCGAGCACGCCGGGGTGGTCTTCGTCGCGGCAGCCCTGGTGCTGGCCGTCGCGGCGCTGGCGACCGGCATCGGTCGCAGCGTCGTCGAGCGGATCTGCGCCGCCCTGGACGTCGTCTGCGGGGCGCCCGTCGACCGGGCCGACGACGTCGTGTGCCCGGTCTTCCGGTCGGAGCACACGAACGGGTTCGACGTGTCCTTCGACTTCGTCGGCGTGCGCCGTCAGGACGGTGACGAGCTGACGAGGAACAGTGACGGATCCGCCCGGGTGCGCCTCGCGCAGAGCACCACCGCCGGTGTCGACGCGACCGCCGGGAAGCTCGCGTTCAGGAGCGGCCCGGCGACGAGCGCCGCGAAGGCGGGCGGCCCGGGCGAGGACGGGGCCGAGGAGCTGGGGCTCGGTGAGCTGACGGCGGAGGTGGGCGTGCGCGCGGGGGGTGACCTCGCCCTGCTGTACGACTTCCCCGCTGCGGACGGCGGTGCGGACGCGGCTCAGCGCTTCCTCGACCACCGGCGGGGTCCCCTCGGGCAGGCCGCGGACGCGGTCGTCAACGGGCGGCAGCTCTACGCCGAGGTCCTCCACGAGGCGGACCACCGCGCCACGCAGCGGTGGTGGGACCTGGCCACCCGGTGGGGAGGCGGGCCGACCGCGCAGGAGCGGAGGGCGGAGGACGTCGCGCACCGGAACGGCGGTGCGGACGCCATCGAGGTCTCCCTCGTGGTGCAGGGCGCAGCCACAGCTGGGGGCGAGCTGCCCGTGGGTGGTGTCGGAGCGGGCCTCAGCGCCGAGGAGGAGCTGACGGCGACGGTCTCGCTCCACGACGAGGGCCCCGGTCGGCCCGCGTCGGCGGTCACCGGGGTGCTGGGGGGCGGCGCGTCCGCCGGCGCCTCCTGGATCCCCCTCGGCGCCGGGACGGCGGCCACCTCAGGCGTCGGGGGTGAGGCCGCTGCCACGGGGGAGTGGACGGCGGTCTTCGACTCCGGGGGGAACCCGCTGGAGCTCGCCGTGACGGTGGAGAGGTCCTCCTCGACGGGGGGCGAGGGCAGGGCCACCGCAGAGAGCTGGACCCTCGACCTGACCGACCCGGTGAACCGCGCCGCGTTCGACCGCACCTTCACGACCACCACCACCTCCGTCGCCGGGTCCGCCATCACCACGCCGGTGCCCACCTTCGACCGGGCCGGGACGGCGCTGCTGGTGGGCCGTCTCTTCACCCGTTCCCAGCACCGGGAGCTGGTGTACGACACCTCCAGCGGGACCCGGGGCGCCGGCGGGGACGCGACCGGCGACGTCGAGATTGCGGGCAAGGTCGGGGGGACGGGTCTGCAGTACGACCAGCAGCGGACGGCGTGGACGCTCGTCAGCGCGACGGGGCAGGACCTGGCCACCGGTGAGGCCCCCCACCCCCTCGCCGGCTGCGTCGGCTCTTGACCATCTCGTGACTCTCCGTGATCACGGGTGTCACCCTCGACTGTCACCCTTCGTGATCATGACGGCCGTCCGGATGCACCCGATCCGTGGGCGGGGTGGCGGAACGGCCTGCTGAGAGATCGAGATCGTGCACAGTCCGTGATCGTCCTGGCGTGATCATGAGCGCCTCGCCCTCTCTCTCCGTGAGGAGCTCCGTGCGCGCTGACGTCACCACCCTCGGTTTCGCCGCCGACCCCCGCACCCCCCTCGCGGCGCCCCCAGCCCCCGCGGACCCCTTCGAGGCGCTGGTCTCCCTCCCCGCCGGGGACCGGCTGGTGCTGGCCTGGCTGCCCGGCGTCGCCGGGGGCGCCCGCGGCCTGGCCACCGCCCGGGCGCTCGCGGCCCGCCGCGACCTCGTCGTCGAGGTGGTGGGCGCACCGGCGCACGCCGACGAGGCCCTCCTCAGCGCCGCCGTCGCCGTCGCCGCCGTCCTGCGCAGCACCGACGACGACGTGCCCCTGGCGACCCTCGTGCCCCTGGCCCGGGCCACAGCCGCGGCGCTGGAGTGCTGGCGCGTCGTCGGGTCGGTCGCGGCGCTGGGACGCCCCGCGCCGTCGCTGTGGCACCACGCCCTGTCGTGGGTCCCGGGCACCCGGTTCACCGTCGACCTGGCCGGCGGGGCTGTGAGGCGCGGTGTCGACCCGCGCCGCCGCGCCCCGGCGCCCCAGCCGGGACCGGCGTGGGCCGCCCACACCGGCGCCGCCGGGCGGGCCTGGGGCGAGGAGCTGCTGGAACGCGCCGGGGTCCGGGCCCAGGACGTCAGCGCCTGCGGCCACCCCGTCCCGCGGGCCCGGCCGAGCGCGGAGGTCAGCGTGCTCGCCGTGCCCCTGGCCCAGCTGCTCGCAGACCCCGCGGTCACCGCCACCGAGGAGTGCCGAGGCTGCGCCCGACCAGCACCCGCCGGCACCTGCCCGTTCTGCGGCCACCACCGCACCGCCAGCACCACCACCTCCGAGGAGCACCCCGCATGAACCCCCGCCAGCGCCGCGGTGCGCTGCTCGTCGTCGTCGCCCTGGCCGGCGCGGTGGCGGTCTTCGCCTCCGTCCTGTCCTTCGTCTCCTCCGTGAGCGCCAAGGTCGGGCCGCTCGTCGGCGTCGTCGCGCTCAGCCGTGACGTCGCCCCCTTCACGGCCATCACCCCCGCCGACGTCACGGTCGTCGAGGTGCCCCGCCAGTGGGCTCCGGGCGGCGCCGTCCTCGACGCCGCCTCCGTGGTGGGCCTGGTCTCCCCGAGCGCGCTCCCGGCCGGCACCTACGCCCAGACGGGGATGTTCGAGACCTCACCGGGCGTCGCCGACGGGTACCGCGAGGTCGCGATCCTGGTGGACGCCGAGACGGGCGTGGCCGGCAAGGTCAGCGCCGGCGACCGGGTCGACGTCATCGCCACCACCGCGGCGGAGGGGCCCGCGGGCGGCACGGGCGCACCCACCGCGGACGCTCCCGCGGCCCCGGCCACCGCGCAGGTCTGGGTCCAGGACGCGCTGGTGCTCAACGTGGGTGTCGTCCAGGACGTGCAGGCCGACACCACCGGGGGCCTCACCGAGGGCAAGGCCGTGCCCGTCACCTTCGCACTGCCCGTGGCCGACGCGCTGCGCCTGGCCTACGCGGAGAGCTTCGCCGTCAAGGTGCGCCTGGCGCTGCGCGGCGGCGGCGACGACGCCCTGATCGCCACCGACCAGCAGGTCTTCACCGAGGGGAGCCGCTGATGGCCACCAGCATCGTCCTGGCCACCGATGACGAGGCCCTGCGCGAGCACGTGGAGCTCGTCGTCGACGAGAGCACCGACCTCGTCCTGGCCGGCGTGGTCCCCGACCTCGACCGGCTCGCTGAGGCCCTCGGCGCCTCCGACGTCGACGTGCTGCTCCTCGACGAGCGCATGGCGCGCGTCTCGCTGCGAGACACCGTGCGCGACGCCTCCACCGCCAACCCCTTCGCCGGCGTGGTGGTGCTGACGCCCGAGACCTCCGAGCGCACCTCCGCGGAGCGGTACGCCGCGGCGCTGGAGGCCGGGGCGCGGTCGACCATCTCCCTGCCCTCCTCCCTGGACGACCTGCGCACCCGGGTGCAGCAGGCCGCCGACTGGGGCCGCTCGCTGCGCACCCACGTCGGCGGCGACCAGGGCCGTGCGGGCACCCGCGGACGCCTGGTGGCCCTCACCGGGGCCAAGGGCGGTGTCGGGACGAGCGTCATCGCCAGCCTGCTGGCCCGGGAGGCGCTGACCTGCGCGCCGTCGGTCTGCCTCGTGGACGCCGACCTGCGCGGGGGCACCCTCGGCTTCTACGCCGACGTCACCGCTCGGCGCACCCTCGCCGACCTCGCCGAGGTCGCCTCCGACCTGACCGGCCGCAGCATCCGCGAGGTCGCTGTGGAGCACGAGTGCGGGCTGGTGCTCGTGCTGGCGCCCGAGGAGGTCGAGCGGGCCGAGGACCTCACCGCCGACGTCACCCGCGCCGTGTTCAGCCACCTGCGCTCCCACTTCGACGCCGTGGTGGTCGACTGCGGCTCCGACCTCGACGAGGCCCGCGCCATGGTGATCGAGCTCGCCGACGAGGTGGTCCTCGTGACCAGCACCGACGTGGTGGCGCTGCGCGCCGCCCGCGCTGCGCTGGCCACGTGGGAGCGGCTGTCGGTGCGCTCTCCCGAGGCGGTCAGGCTCGTGCTCAACCGCGTCAGCCGGAAGGTCGAGGTGCAGCCCGACCTGGTCAGCCGCGTCATCGGGCTGCCCGTCACCACCGCCGTGCCCGCGGCCTTCGCGGCGCTGGAGGCCCCGCTCAACGCCGGACGCCTGCTGCACGCCCCACCGGTGTCGCTGGCCCCCGCGATCACCGCGCTCAGCACCGCGACGGGGCTCGGCACCCCCGAGGCGGCCCCGGTCCGCCGGCGCGCCCGCCCGGCGCGTGACACCCGCGCGGTGGCGGACGCGGGCGAGGCCGGTGGCGGACGCGGGCCGCGCCGCTCCCGCCGCTCCCGCCGTCTCCCCGCCCCCGCGGCCGCGGTCGCGGTCGCACCGGTGCCGGTCACCGGGTACCTCCTCGAGGAGGCCCCTCTCCTGGTGGCCGCGGCACCTGTCGTCCCGGTGCAGGCCCCGGTGCAGGCCCCGGTGCAGGCCCCGGTGCAGGCCCCGGTGCAGGCCCCGGTGCAGGCCCCGGTGCAGGGCGACCCGTGGGCGCCCCCGGCGACGGCGGCCGCGGTGCAGCGCGCCCCGCGAGCACCCCGTCGGGCAGCACCTCCGGTCCAGCGGACCGCCCCGCCCCCGCCCCCGGCGCCCGGCCGCACGGCAGACCCGTGGGCCCCGCCGTCAGCGCCGCCAGCGCCGTCCGCGCCGGCAACGGGGAGCGGTGCAGCCGCCGGCGTGGGGGTCCCGCCGGCCTGGAACCGCGTCGACGGCTCGGGTGACCTCATCGCCCGCATGGGCGACCCCCGCGGCTCCGCGCCCCGTCGGTCGCACCCGCTGGCCGTTCCGCCGGCCGACCCGGGGGCCGGTTCGTGAGCCCGCGCGCCCGCCGGCCCCTCGGTGACGGCGGTCAGCTGCTGGCCGAGACGCCGGTGGTCGTCGCCCTCGTGCTGGTCGTGCTGCTCCTGTGCCTGCAGGGCGTCGTCTGGGCGACGACGGCGCTGCTGGCGCGCCACGCGGCGTTCGAGGGGGCCCGCACGGCGGCCACCAGCCCGCTCGACGTCGCGGACGCGGCCCGCGGGGTGCTGCCCACGGGGTGGTCGGCCAGCGGCGTCACCGACGCCGGGGGTTCTGTCACCGTCGACGTCGTCGGGCCCGTGCTGGTGCCCGGCCTGACCGGCGTCGTGACCGTCACGGCGTCGGCCCCCGTGGTCGCGGAACCCCGGTGAGGGCTCGCGCGAGGGCCGCAGCGGTGCGCCGGCCGCGGGCGGACGGCGGGTCCCTGTCCGTCGAGCTCGTCGCCGTGGTGCCCGTGCTCCTGGTCGTGACCCTGCTGTGCGTCCAGGGCTTCGGCGCCGTCTCCGCCGTGGAGGCGACGCAGCGCGCCGCTCGTGACGCCGCTCGCGCCGCCTCGCTGGGGCAGGACCCGGTCGCCGCCGCGCGCGCCGACCTGCCCCCGGCCGCCGAGCTGCGGCGCGTCAGCACCGGCGGGGGGTGCGGTGACGTCTGCGTCCGCGTCGACGTCGAGGTGCCGCTCGGCGTCCCGGGCCTCGTGACCCTCGTGCGCCTGCCGCTCAGCCGCACCGCCGCCATGCCGGCCGGCTGACGCGCCGCCGGCGCCAGGACCCGCAGACCAGACCCGACCCGACCAGACCAGACCAGAGGGAGGGGCGCCGTGGCGCTCAAGGACCGGGTGCCCGTGCGCACCCCGAACGGCCGCAGCCGCGACGCGGACGACGCCGACGCGATCGCCGTCTACCGCGAGCGGCTGCTCGCCGAGCTCGACCGCACCGAGCTCGCCGCGCTCTCGCAGGACCAGCGGCGCCTGCGCCTGGAGCGGCGCATGGGTGACGTGCTCAGCCTCGAGGGACCGGTGCTGGCAGACCGCGACCGCGCAGCGATCATCCGGCGCGTCGTCGACGACGCCCTCGGCCTGGGGGTGCTCGAGCCGCTGCTGGCCGACCCGAGCATCACCGAGATCATGGTCAACGGCCCCCACGACGTCTTCGTCGAGCGGGACGGGCGCCTGCAGCGGCACCCGATGAGCTTCAGCTCCGACGAGCACCTGCTCCAGACCATCGACAGGATCGTGTCGGCCGTGAACCGCCGGGTCGACGAGTCCAGCCCCATGGTCGACGCCCGCCTGGCCACCGGCGAGCGCGTCAACGTCGTCATCCCGCCGCTCGCGCTGGACGGTCCGTCGCTGACCATCCGCCGCTTCCCGCGGCCGTTCCGCCTCGACGAGCTCGTCGGCAGGGGCAGCCTCGACGCGGCCCTGGTCGACCTCTTCGGCGCCCTCGTGAGGGCCCGCCTGTCCGTGGTGGTCTCCGGCGGCACCGGCACCGGCAAGACGACGTTCCTGAACGCCCTGTCGGGCCTGGTCCCCGGCCACGAGCGCATCGTCACCATCGAGGACGCCGCGGAGCTGTCCCTGCAGCAGGAGCACGTGGTCCGGATGGAGTCGCGCCCCGCGAACGTCGAGGGCCGCGGCCAGGTCAGCATCCGCGACCTGGTGCGCAACAGCCTGCGGATGCGGCCCGACCGCATCATCGTCGGCGAGGTCCGCGGCGGCGAGGCCCTGGACATGCTCCAGGCGATGAACACCGGCCACGAGGGCTCGCTGGTGACCGTGCACGCCAACGCGGCCGAGGACGCCCTCGGCCGCATCGAGACCCTCGCCGCGATGAGCGAGCTGGCGCTGCCCGTCGACGTGCTCCGCGACCAGGTCAACACCGCCGTCGACGTCGTGGTCCAGCTCTCGCGCGGGGCCGACGGCTCGCGGCGCGTGGTGGAGGTGGCGGCGCTGGTCTCCCGCCACCGGGAGCCGTACGCGCTGGCGCCGCTGGCCACCTTCGAGGCCGCACCGCCCGGGCCCGACCGCGTCGTGGCCGGCCGGTGGGTCCACCACGAGCTGCCCGAGACCGTCGTCCGCCGCCTGCTCGCCGCGGGCGAGGCCGTCCCGGCGAGCTGGGGCCGGTCGTGACCGCCTCGCCGAGCGGCCCGCTGGCGGCGCTGTGGCCCGCCGGCCCCGTCGAGATCGCGGTGCTCACGGTGCTCACCCTGGTGACGGCCGTGGTCGCCGCCGCGGTGGTGGACAGCGCCCGCGCCCGCAGCCGGGCCGTGGTCCGCACCGCGGGCGGCTCGTCGGCGGACCCGCTGGCCCGCCTCCTCGCGAGCAGCCGCCGCGGGTTCTCCCGCACCCGCCTCGGCCGGGGCCTCGCAGACCGCCTCGCCGGCGGCTCGGTGCGCCTGGCCCCGCTCGACTTCGCGGCCCTCGTGGTGGGCGCCGGCGTGCTGGCCGCACTCGTGGTCCGCCCGCTGCTGGGCGTGGTGGGCGGGCTGCTCGTGGTGGCGCTCGCGGTGGCCGGCGCCTCGCGCTGGCTGCAGCGCCGCCGCGGCAAGCGCGTCGAGGCCTTCGTCGGCCAGCTGCCGGAGGTCGCCCGCGTGATGTCGAACGCCTCCGCGGCCGGCCTGTCGATGCCGACCGCCGTCGGCATGGTGGCCCGTGAGGTCGCCGACCCCGCCGGCACGGAGTTCCGGGTGGTCTCCGAGCAGATGGCGCTCGGGGCGAGCCTGGACGCCGCGCTGCTCGACCTCGACTGCCGCCTGCCGTCGCGCGAGCTGCGGGTGCTGGTCCGCACCCTGGTGATCCAGCGGCGCTCCGGTGGCGCGCTCTCGACCGCGCTCGCGGGGCTCGCCGGGACCCTCGAGCAGCGCAAGGAGCTGCGCCGCGAGGTCATCACCGCCGTCTCGGGCGCCCGGTTCAGCGGTGTCGTGGTGGCGCTGCTCGGCGTCGTCTCCGTCTTCGTCATGAACCTCATCTCCCCGGGAGCCCTCGACGCGCTGGCGACCTCCGGCCCGGGGCGCCTGGTGCTCCTCGCCTCGGCCGTGCTCTTCGCCGTCGGCGCGCTGCTCATCCGCCGCCTCACCGACCTGGAGGTCTGACGTGGCGTCCCACTCCACCGTCCTGCCGCTCGCGCTCTCCCTCGCCGCCGTCACCAGCCTGTTCGCCCTCGTGCTGGGGTGGCGCCTGCTGCGCACCACCGGTCTGGAGGAGGTGGAGCGCGGGCTCGCCGTCGCCGCCGGTACGGCGACCGACCGGCCCCGCCTGATGATCCGGGTGGTCGACGGCCTCGGCCTCGCCGGCCAGCGGACCCTGCTGCGCCTCATCGGCGACACCCGCCTGAAGAGGCTCGACCAGCTCCTCGACGCCGCCGGGCGGCCGGAGGCGCTGACGACGGCGTCCCTCGTCCGGCGCGAGGCCGGCTTCGTGGCGCTGGGGCTGCTCTGCGGGGCGCTCCTCCTGCTGGCCGGACGCGGGCCGGTGGCGCTGTGCGCCGTGGTCGGTGCTGCGGGGTGGATGCCCGCGTGGCTGTGGACGACGGCGCGGCGCCGCCAGGCCCAGGTCGCGGCCCAGCTGCCGGACTTCCTCGACGTGCTCGCGGTCACCGTGAGCGCCGGGCTGAGCCTGAAGGCCGCCATGGAGCGGGTCTGCGCCGCTGACGGCGGCCCGCTGGGCGAGGAGGTCGCCAAGGTGCTCGACGACATGCGCTACGGCGAGAGCCGCCGGCGCGCCCTGGAGCGGCTGCGCGAGCGCAACCCCGCTCCGTCCGTGGTCACCTTCGTCACCGCGATGCTGCAGGCGGAGGAGCTCGGGACGCCGATCGCCGGGGCGCTCGGCGACATCGCCGCCGAGGTGCGGCGCGAGACCGCCCAGCGCGTGCGCCAGCAGGCGGCGAAGGCCGCCCCGAAGGTCTCCCTCGTGGTGACGACGTTCGTCGTCCCCGGCTCGGTGCTGCTGATCATGGCGGCGATGGTGCTGGCGAACCTGCCGAAGCTGCAGGCGCTGTTCTCGTGATGCGCGTCGTAGAGCCCCGCGGCGAGGAGGCGGCAGCCCTCGCCAGCACCGCGCGCACCGTGCTGGACGTCCGGCTCGCGTGCGTCGCTGCGGCGATGCTCGTCGTCGCCCAGCGGCCCGAGCTGCTGCCCCAGGCGGGCCTGCTCGCCCTCGCGCTGCCCGTCTCGCTGGTGCCCGTGATCGCCTGGCGACGGGTGGCCCCCGTGCTGCTGCACCGGTGGGAGCCGGTGCTCGCCGACAGTGCGCTGTCGGCGGTGCTGCTGCTCCTGGTCCCCTCCGACGCCGTGCAGGTCCTCGCCGGCGCGACCGTCTTCCTCGCCACCCTCCTGCGCGGTGGCGTGGGTGGCCTGGCGGCGCTCGGGTTCGTCGCCGCTGCCCAGGTGGTCCAGGTGGCGCGCGGCACCGCCACGCTCGTCGACGTCTCGGCGCACACTGCCGTCCTGGCGGGGCTGGCCTGGGCGGCGCTCCACCTGCGGCAGCTGCTGGTCGACCGCGCCGTGCTGCGCCGCGAGGTCGAGGACGCCCGCGTCAGCGCGGCGCGCCTCGGCGAGCGAGCTCGCCTCGCCCGCGACCTGCACGACTCCCTCGCCAGCACCCTCCACGGCGTCCACCTCCTCGCCGGTGCGCTGGAGGGCCGGCTCCGGTCCGGAGCCCCGACCCCGGATGCTGCTCAGCGCGCCAGCGAGGTGGCCGCCGCTGCCGAGCGGGCCCGCGACGAGGCGCGCGCCCTGCTGACCGACCTGCGCGACGACGCCGCGCCCGACCTGGTCGGGGCGCTCGACGACGTCGTGGCCTCCGCCGCGGTCCGCGGGGTGCGCGTGAGGGTGGCGTGCGACGCGCCCCCGGTGCTCGCCGCCGCTGCGGTCCACGAGCTGTCCGGTGCGCTGGGCGAGCTGGTCGAGAACGCCGTGCGGCACGCGGGGGGAGGCGACGTCGTCGTCACCCTCGACGCGGGCTGCCGCGGCGGTCCGAGGGTGCTGCGGTGCACCGTCACCGACAGCGGTCCGGGGCTCCCCGGCCCGCTGGACCTGGCGGCTCTGCGCCGCGCCGGCCGCTTCGGCCTCCTCGGCGTGCACGAACGGCTGGAGGTCCTCGGCGGGTCGGTCGAGCTCGCGCGGCCCGCCGGAGGCGGTCTGCGGGTGGCCCTCACCGTCCCGCTCGACCCCGCGCCCGCACCGGAGCGGCCGCGCCACCTGCCGGCCCAGCGGCCGGGCGCCCGCGCCGCCCTCAGGGAGGTCACCCCGTGAAGGTCCTCGTCGCTGACGACAACCCGGTCGTGCTGCGGGGCATGGAGGTGCTGCTCACCGACAGCGGGGCGGTGTCCTGCGTGCTGACCGCCGGTGACGGCGAGCAGGCGCTGGCGCTCCTCGCCGAGCACCCCGACGTCGACGTGGTCTGCCTCGACGTCCGCATGCCGAGGCTCGGCGGCCTCGGAGTGCTCGACGAGGCCGCAGCGACGTTCCCCTGCCTGATGCTGACCCACTCCGACCAGGCCGAGGTGGTGGCCGACGCCCTCGCCCGCGGCGCCCGCGGCTACCTCGTGCACGGGACCTTCGAGGTGCCCGAGCTGCTCGCGGCGCTGCAGTCCTGCCGCTCCGGCGGTCTGGTGCTGGGGCGGGTCGCCGCGGCGGCGGTCATGGCCGGTGGAGCGCCGCGCCCGCCGTCGTCGTCGAGCACGCCCGCGACCCCGACCGGGGAGGGCGCGACGGACGGTGACCGGATGCGCGACCTGCTCACCGAGCGCGAGGCGGAGATCGTCGACGGCGTGCTCCAGGGCCTGTCCAACGCGGCCATCGGCCAGCGGCTCTACCTGTCCGAGAAGACCGTCAAGAACAACCTCAACCGCGTCTACGCGAAGGTCGGCCTCAGCAACCGGGTCGAGCTGGTGGCGGCGTGGCACCGGCGCGCCGTCGCCCCCGTCAGCGCAGGTCGTGGCCGGTGAGCCGGGCCCTGGAGGGGGCCCTCGGGCCCTCGGGGCAGGGCCCTGCCGGCTCCTAGCGTCAGCTGCACGAGGAGATCAGCTCCTCACCCGCCACCACCTCCCGGAGGACCCCGTGAACGCCGTGACCCGCTCCCTCATCACCGTCCACACCGCTGCCGGCGCCCGCACGCGCGCCCTGCTGGAGCGCGTGACCACCGACGACCGCGGCCAGGCCTCGGCCGAGTACGCCGGCATCATCTTCGTCATCGTCGCGATCATCGCCGCCGTGGTGGGTGCGGCTGGCGGCATCGGTGACGCCATCGGCGCCAAGATCGAGGAAGCCGTGGGCAACATCGGTGGCTGAGGCCCGGCGGCAGCGCGACGAGGGGTCGACCCTCGTCGCCCTGCCGGTGGTGGTCGCCTGCGTGGTGGCCCTGGCGCTGGCGGTGCTCGTCCCCTGGGGCGACGCCACCGCGTCGCGGACCACCTCCCGCACCGCCGCCGACGCCGCGGCGCTGGCCGCGGCCCACGCGTGGGACGACGGCCTGCACCCCCTGTGGGCCCCGGTCGCCTCCGGTGACCGGGCCGCGGCGACGCACCTGCTCGCCCTGCCCCCGCACTCCCACGCGCTGGCGGGCGTCCGCGCCGCGGCGCAGCAGTACGCCGACGCCAACGGCGAGGACCTCGTCTCCCTGACCGTGGTCGCTCGCCCCGGCAGCGCGATCGGGTTCCGCGCCACGACGCGCTCGCGGCACGCGGTCACCGGGACCCAGGAGCGCACCGAGGCCACGTCGACGGCGGAGGTCCGCCTCGAGTCCGGCCTCTGCCTGGCCGGCGGGAGCTTCGGGCTGCGGACGCCGTCCGGCTGCCTCACGGCCCTTCCCGAGCCCCCTGCACCGCCGGTTCCCGCAGCCGCGGACCCCGCCGCTGCGCCTGTCGTCGTGCCGGCACCACCCCCGGGCCTCGGCGACCTGCCCCTGGGGCACCTCCGCTCCACCGTCCGTCTTGCCGACTGACCCCCACCAGACCCACCGCCCGTCCACCGGAAGGCCGTCCGTGTCCCTGAAGCCCACCGCCCGACGCACCGGCGCAGCCGTCGCCGCGCTCGCCGTCGCCGCGCTGAGCGCCAGCTGCTCGCTGCTCCCAGGAGCCAGCGCCGCTCCCGCCGGTGCTGCGGCCCCTGAGACCCCCGCAGCCTCGGCGGCTCCCAGCCCGGCGCCTCCCGTGGCCACGCCGGTGGAGCCGGCGGACTACGGCACCCGCACGGCCGGCGAGGACGGGGGACTCGGGGTCACGCTCACCGGTGTCCACCGCATCACCGACGACATGGCGCTGGTGAGCGTCAGCATCAGGGCCGAGAGCGACCAGGACCGGCTGCCCCGCTCCTGGTACGACCCGGCGCTGCGTGACACGGGGGACGTCGCGAAGGACGTCGACAACACCGAGGCCCTGTCGGCGGTCACCATCACCGCGCAGGGAGACCCCAACGTCTACGCGACCGTGACCGACGGTCATGACCGCTGCCTGTGCAGCCAGGCCCCGGGGTACCTCCGCGCCGGAGACGCCACCTCCGGATGGGCGTACGTGAGCCTGCCCGCGGAGGCCACCACCGTGAACGTCACCGTCGGCAGGCTCGAGCCGTGGATCGGCGTCCCCGTCTCATGAGGCGGTGCCGGCGGCGAGGAGCGGCTGCGGTCATCGCCGTGGCCGCCGCGACCGCGATCGTCCCGTCCACGGCGAGCCCGGCCGCGGCGGAGGCGCAGGCGGTGGACACCGTGACCGTCACCGGCGTCGAGCGGACCGAACGCGGCGTCGTGGTGCACGTCGAGGTCCTGCACGCAGGCGCCAACGCCACGGCGCACCTCGACGACGGCGGCACCCTCGCGACCGCTCCCGGTGGCCGCAAGCGGTGCACCTCCTTCCACGTCGTGGACCCGGCGACCGGGCGCATCGGCTTCGGCGAGGGTGACGACGACGGCTCCGGCTGCCAGGTCGCCAGCGCCGCCGGCGGACTCGCCTCCGTTCAGGACGGCGAGCTCGTGCGGGTGACCGTCCTGGTCGCCGACCCGGGCGGTCGCAGCGTGGACGTCGTCGCCGACGACCGGCTCCTCGCCACCGGCGTCGAGCTGGACGGGAAGGGTCCCTCGGACGCGGGGCCCGGCGTCGTCGCCCCCCGGCCTCGGCAGTGGAACCCCACCGGACGGCTCTCGGCTCCGGAGCTGCGGTTCACCAGGTCCGGCGCTGCCGTGACGGGGCAGGCGGTCGACCTGTCGACCGACGTGCTCTTCGCCTACGACTCCGACGTTCTCGGCCCGGAGGCCGGCGCCGCGATCGAGGTGGCGGCCCAGCAGCTGCAGGCGCAGGCCTCTCGCACGGTGACGATCACCGGGCACACCGACTCCCAGGGCGACACCGCGTACAACCTGGTCCTGTCCCAGCGCCGGGCCGAGGCCGTGCGCGCCGCGCTGGCCGCGCAGCTGGGTGCGGGGTGGACGTTGAACGCCTCCGGCGTCGGAGAGTCCGACCCGGTGGCCGACGAGTCGCGTCCGAGCGACCTCAGCGGCGCCGAGGCGGACGCCGCCGTCGCCGAGGCGCAGCGGGTGAACCGGCGCGTCGCCGTCGTCCCCGGCTGACCCCTCCTCGGGTCCGGTACGAGCACCGGCTCGCCGCTCGGGGCGGGGGGAGACAGGGTGGTTCCGTGCCCCTGACCACCACCCGCCCCGAGATCACCGGCACCTTCGGCGCCGTCGCGTCCACCCACTGGCTGGCCAGCCAGACCGGCATGGGCGTGCTCGAACGCGGCGGCAACGCCTTCGACGCCGCGGCGGCCGCCGGGTTCGTGCTCCAGGTCGTCGAACCGCACCTCAACGGGCCCGGCGGCGACATGCCCCTGGTGCTGTGGTCAGCACAGGAGCGCGCCGCCCACGTGGTCTGCGGCCAGGGCCCCGTGCCGGCGGCCGCGACGCCGCAGGCCTTCGCCGACCTGGGGCTGCAGGCCGTCCCGGGGTCCGGGCTGCTGCCGGCCACGGTGCCCGGCGTCTTCGGGGCGTGGACGCTGCTGCTGCAGCGCTGGGGCACCTGGCGGCTGCGCGACGTGCTCGAGCCCGCCATCGGCTACGCCCGCCACGGCGCTCCCGTGCTGCCGCGGGTCGCCGCGACGATCGAGGCCGTCACCCCGCTGTTCACCCGCGGCGAGGGGGCGTGGACGACGTCGGCCGAGGTCTACCTGACCGGCGACGAGGGCACCGCGCGCGCCCCGCGGCCCTGGTCGCGCCTGCGGCTGACGGCGCTCGCCGACACCTACGAGCGGGTGCTCGCCGCCGCGGAGGCCGCCGGCTCGAGCCGCGACGCCCAGTACGAGGCCGCCCGAGAGCACTGGTACCGCGGGGAGGTGGCCGAGGCCGTCGACAGGTTCTCCACCGGCACCCGCTGGCGCGACGTCACCGGCCGGGTCGACGGCGGCCTGCTGCGCGGGTCCGACCTGGCCGGGTGGGAGCCGACCGTCGAGGAGCCGGCCATCGGCTCCTACCGCGGGGTGCAGGTGGCCAAGACCGGCACCTGGGGGCAGGGCCCGGTGCTGCTCCAGGCGCTGGCGCTGCTCGACGGCCAGCTCGGCGCGGACGGCGACCCCGACCCGCTGCGCGACGACGACGAGTCGTGGGTGCACGTCACCGCAGAGGCGTTCGAGCTGGCCAGCGCCGACCGCGAGGCCTGGTACGGCGACCCCGTCGGTGCGGAGGAGGACGGCGTGGACGTCCCCGCCGTCGTCGACCTGCTCGACCCGGTCTACACCGCCGCGCGCCGGCCGTTCATCGGCGAGCGGGCCGGGGGAGAGCTGCAGCCCGGCTGGCCCGGGGGCGCCCGCCGGCGGCTCCCGCAGCTGCCGACCCCGCCCGCGCCCCCGGAGGTCGTCGACACCGCCGCGGTGGGGGAGCCCACCGTCGACCGCCGGACCACGCCGGAGGAGCAGGGGCGCGGCGACACCTGCCACGTCGACGTCGCCGACCGCTGGGGCAACCTCGTCTCCGCGACCCCCAGCGGCGGGTGGCTGCAGAGCTCCCCGGTGGTGCCCGAGCTGGGCTTCGCCCTCGGGACCCGGGCGCAGATGTGCTGGCTCCCGAACGCCGGTGGCGCCGGGGGTTCGCCCCGCTCGGCGGGCTCGCGGTGGGGCTCGCGGCTGGGCTCCACGCTGCGCCCGGGCCGCCGGCCCCGCACCACGCTGTCGCCGACGCTGCTGCTGCGCGACGGCGAGCCGTGGATGGCCCTCGGCACCCCCGGTGGCGACCAGCAGGACGCGTGGCAGCTGCCCTTCGTGATGCGCCTGGTGCACGCCGCGGAGCGGGCTCGTACCAGCGGTGACCCGGTCGAGACCGCGCTGCAGGCCGCCGTCGACGCCCCTGCCTTCCACCCCGAGACCGCCCCCAGCTCGTTCTGGCCCCGGCAGGCGGTGCCCGGCCGGCTCGTGCTCGAGGACCGGTTCGACCCGGCCGTGGCCCGCGGCCTGGCCGCACGCGGGTGGGACGTGCGCGCCGTCGACGGCTGGTCGCTCGGGCGGCTGTCCGCCGTCGCCCTCGACGGGGGCTGGGTCCGCGCCGCGGCGAACCCCCGGGGCTCGCAGGGCTACGCCGTCGGGCGCTGACCCCGCTGGTCAGGCCTCGGTCAGGCCTCGGTCAGGCCTCGGTCAGGGTTCGGGCAGGCGGGGGCCGGGCGGGGCGTCGGGGGTCAGCACACCGGCCAGGGGGTCGCCCTCGGCCGCGAAGCGCTCGGCCGCCTCGGACAGCGACAGCTGGAAGAGGTCGTCGCCCAGCTCGTCCCAGCGTCGCGGGACGGCGGCCTGCGGGTGCTCCCGGCCCCGCGGTGACCACGGGGTGATGGTGGTCTTCGCCCCGTTGTTCTGGCTCCAGTCGAGCAGCACCTTGCCGCGCCGCACGTCCTTGGCCATGACGGCCGTCACCCAGGCGACGTCCTTCGCGAGCCCCTCCGCGAGCCGCCTGGCGTAGGCCGACACGACGTCGGCGCCCTGGGTGCCGCTGATCGGGGCGTACAGCTGCATCCCCTTGCTCCCGGAGGTCACGGGGACGGCGCTCAGACCGTCGTCGACGAGGCGCTCCGCGACCAGCACCGCCAGCTCGGAGCACTCGGCCAGCCCCGCGCCGGGACCGGGGTCGAGGTCGACCACCAGGCGGTCGGGGTGCTGGTGGCGGCCGTCGACGGTCTCGTCACCGCTGTCGGGCAGGCGCCACTGCGGCGTGTGCAGCTCCAGCGCCGAGAGGTTCGCGAGCCAGACGAGGCCGGCTTCGTCGTCGACCAGCGGGTAGCTCACCGGTCCGCCGTCGTCGTCCTGCGACGAGCCCCACCGGCCGCCGCCGGACCCCTCGACGTCGACCGTGCGCACCCAGCGGGGCGTGCCGGAGGGGGCGTTCTTCTCGAAGAAGCGGGGCCCGGTGACCCCCTGCGGCCAGCGCACGCGCGTGACCGGTCGCCCGGCGAGCTGGGGGAGCAGAGCGGGGGCGACGTCGAGGACGTAGCTGACCAGCTCGGCCTTGGTGGTGGCGCGGGTGGCGGGGCCACCGGGCCACAGCTGGCGGTCGAGGTGGGTGAGCCGCACGCGCCGTCCGGCGATCTCGATGACCTGCGGCGTCGGGTCCACCACGACAGGGTCGCTCACGACGGACGGCCCCGCCGCCCCACGAGGGGGCGACGGGGCCGTGCGTCAGGCGTCGAGCAGCGGTGCTCAGGCCGGGGGCATGAGCACGCCGTCGATCAGGTACACCGTCGCGTTGGCGGTCTTCACGCCGCCGCAGATGACGTTGGCGCCGTTGACGGTCATCGCGTCGGGGGTGCCGGCGACCTCGACGGTCTGGCCCTCGACGGTGGTCTGGGTGCCGATGACCTGCTCGGGGTCGAGCTGGCCGGGCACCACGTGGTAGGTGAGGACCTTGGTCAGCAGCGCCGAGTCGGTCTTCAGGGTCTCGATGGTGGCCGGGTCGACCTGCGCGAAGGCGTCGTCGACCGGCGCGAAGACGGTGAACTCCGAGCCGTTCAGGGTGTCGACCAGGTTGACCTGCGGGTTCAGCTGGCCGGAGACCGCGGAGACCAGCGTGGTCAGCAGCGGGTTGTTGCTGGCGGCGGTCGCCACCGGGTCGGCGGCCATGCCGTCGACGGAACCGGCGCCGCTGGGGACCTGCGCGGCGTAGGCGGCGCAGCCCGGGCCCACCGGGCCGGAGGCCATCGCGGCGTCGGAGGTCATGGTGTCCGAGGGGGTCATCGACTCCGAGGGCGCCATCGAGGACATTTCGTCCGTGGCGCTCGCGGCGGGTTCGGAGGAGCCGCCGCCGCAGGCGGCGAGGCCGAGGACCAGGAGGGCGCTGGAACCGACGGACAGGGTGGTGGCGAGTGAGCGCTTCACAGTGGTCTCCCTTGGTGGTGCACCGCCGTGCGGTGGTGCTGCTTGCTGACACGGCGGGTTCGCCGCGGGGTGGGTCATGGATTGGTCACGATCGGGTCACGAGTGGTTCAACCCCCGGATGCAGCAACGCCCGCCCCGTCCGGTGCGAACCGGTCGGGGCGGGCGTCAGGCCACCTGCGGGGTGACGTCCTGCGTTCGTCGCCGCCGCGGCGGCGGACTGGTGTCAGACCACGGTGACCGTCGTCGAGTGCCACCCGGAGGAGCCGTCGGGGGCCGGCGCGGCCCGCTCGGACGTCTGCACCGCACCGGTCCCGTCCGTGGCCCGCACCCGCAGCGTGTGGGGGCCCGTGCCCGCAGCGGCGGAGTCCCACGCGTACGACCACTGCCGCCACGTGTCGAGCCCGTCCTCCGCGGCGAGGGTCGCCTGCTGCCACTCGCCGTCGTCGACCTGCACCTCCACGGCGGTGATGCCGCGGGTCTGGGCCCAGGCCACCCCGCCGACGGCCACGGTGCCCTGCGGCACCTGCGCGAAGCCGCGCGGCACGTCGATGCGCGAGGCGGTCTTGATCGGACCGCGGTCCGACCAGCCGCGCGTGGTCCAGTACGCCGTCGCGTCGGCGAAGCGCGTGACCTCCAGCTCGACGACCCACTTGGTGGCCGACACGAAGCCGTAGAGCCCGGGCACCACCATCCGCACCGGGAACCCGTGCTCCAGCGGAAGCGGCTCCCCGTTCATGCCGACGGCGAGGAGGGCGCCGCGGGCCGGGTCGGTGAGCGCCTCGATGGGGGTCGACGCGCTGAAGCCGTCGCTGCTCCTGGACAGGACCATGTCGGCCCCGGCCAGCGGGCGCGCCCGCTCCAGCAGGGTCGCCACCGGCAGCCCCAGCCACGTCGCGTTGCCGGCCAGGCCGCCACCGACCTCGTTGGAGACGCAGGTCAGCGTCACGCGCTCCTCCACCAGGTCCATGCTGAGCAGCTCCTCGAAGGTGACCTCGACCTCCTGTTCGACCATGCCGCGGATCCGCAGCGACCACGTCGCCGGGTCGATGGCGGGCACCGTCAGCGCGGTGTCGATCCGGTAGAAGTCGGCGTTCGGCGTGATGTACGGGCTGGTGCCCGCCACGCCGTTCTCGACCCCGGCCGGGACCGCGCTCGCGGGGGAGGCGGGGGCGGGCAGGCGGAGACCGGCGCGAGCGGCGACGGCGTCGCGGGCCGCCGTCCCCAGCGCGCGGCCAGCGGCACCGGCGGCGGCGGCGGCCGCGGCCACCCACGCGGCGACGCCGAGGACCGAGCGGCGGCTCGGGCCGCGACGGGCGGACGAGCCCTGGGAGGTCGCGCCACCGGGGCGCTGCGCCGGCCGGTCCGCGGGGCGCCCAGCAGCAGCGTCGGCGTCGGCGTCGCGCAGGCGCTCCACCAGCAGGCGCAGGGCCACACCGCCCACCGCGAACCCGATGACACCGGGGGCCGCGTCCCACGGGCCCGAGCCCGAGCGCGTCACCGCGGCGCCCACGGCCACCGCGCCGAAGAGCACGACGAGCACCAGGCCGGCACCGCGGCGCCACCGCTCCGCCAGGCCGGCGACCGCGGCGAGCAGGGCGATGACCAGGGCCATGGAGCCCAGCAGCACCAGCTTGTCGTTCGTCCCGAACAGGCGGATCGCCGTGTCCTTCAGCCACGGCGGCACCCTGTCGATGAACGCCGACCCGATCGCCAGCACCGGAGCGGACTCCGGGCGGACGGCCGCGGCGACCAGCTGGGCCACCCCCAGGGCCAGTCCCGCCGAGACCAGGCCGATGACGGCGGCCACGCCTGCCGAGGCGCGCGAGGGTCCCCGGCGGCGCCGGCTGGGGGGCGGCGTCGTCGCTGGTGGGGAGGTGGTCTGGGCCATGTGCTGTGTTCGTCTCCGGGAGTG
>Ga0325403_1000959_pt1 | contig 22924 bp, 9 predicted proteins | sample PopdelMetagenome_19_FD_205665 | JGI IMG/M metagenome (GOLD analysis project Ga0325403, IMG submission 205665) | Populus deltoides microbial communities from Bellville, Georgia, United States - Xylem-PdKOR-R4 | ecosystem: Host-associated > Plants > Phyllosphere > Stem > Wood/Secondary xylem... | reverse complement strand
CTTATTCACTTATTATGCAAGCGTTCAACCGATTCCATCTCACCTGAAGATGCTATTGCTTCACCACCACTGCATTCATTCATTGCCTTTTATTTAATGAAAACTAGCTAGATCTTCGTCTATTCTATTTTTCTATATATCATGTTTTTATTTATCCTACGCTAGCTATTCTATTTTTTCTATTAATGATTTTTATTTTTTCTTAAAATGAGTTCCTATTTCTTTAAAATGTGTGTTGATTTTATAAAAATTTCATTTTGATTTATTTTTTAAATAAAATAATAGCAAGATTGAAATCACTAATTCTTCAAAAATAAATCTAATATATTACGATATATCGAGATTTGCTAAAATACTCAAAGGTTTTCTGGCAACCAAATCATTTTGATTAAATTTTATTTAGTTACCATGTTAAATGAGTGTTTGATAATATAATGGATGATATATTTTTTTTATTAGATTTTATTTTGATCTTGTATTTTTAAACACAATACCAAAATTACTAATTCTTCAAAAATAAATATAATATATTACAATATTGAAATTTATTAAAATTTAGATTATTTGAATTCAAAGATTTTCAAGTAACCAAATCGTTTTGAGTAAATTTTATTTAGTTATATATCATGTTAAGCGCGTGTTTGGTAATACAGTGTATAATATTTTTACAAAAATATTTTTTAAATAAAAATATATTAAAATGATATTTTTTAAGATTATTTTTATTTTTGATATCAGCAAATCAAAACCATTAAAAAATACTTAAATTTTTTTTTAAAGTGATTTTTTTTTTGAAAAGCACTTGAATATTTGTTTTTACATTACAATTTAATTTTTAATTTTTTTTATCTAAAAACATTAAATTAATGTTTTTTAAATATTTTTAAATAATTTTAATATGCTAATATAAAAAATAATTAAAAATAATTATTTAGATATAATTTTAACTGAAAAAATATGTTTTAAAAAATAAGTTAAATTGCATTAGCTTATTAGCTTATTAAAATCATGTTTGATGTTATATTAAATGCTGCTTTTTAAAATATTTTTTATTTAAAAATATATTAAAATTATATATATTTTTTATTTTTTTAAAATTTATTTTTAATATTAACTTGTATTATTTGAAAATATAAAAAAATTAATTTAAAATAAATAAAAAAATACTAATTTATTTTAAAATATTTTTTAAAAACAAAAACCAAAGGACAACGGGTAACATATCATGATTTCGAAAGCTTAGGGTTTGACCGTTTAAGTGAAACTGAAAGAAACAAAACTCGAAACCAGAAAGCTAGTAGTGACTGCATATTGTTTGTTAATGAATGAAATGGCAGGGAGTTCTTCATCACAGTCACAGGCTCCCAAAATCCTACTAGCAAAGCCTCCCGGATTGGTGACTTCTGGACCGGCGGTGTCTGCCGCTGCTGCTAAATTTGGACGCGAAGACGAAACAGCGCCGCACCATCACCATCGGTCTCGTCTCCCTTCAATTACCTCTCTCAATCTCCTCTCCGATTCTTGGGACTTCCACATTGATCGCTTTCTCCCTGTATGTAACAAATACCACTACTCAAATAGCATAATAATTTCCTCAGTTTCGTAAATTATTTGTTTTTATATATTTATTTCTAATCTATTCATACATTTTGGATCGGATCAGTTCCTGACGGAGAATACAGATTTTACAGTGGTTGGAATAATTGGGCCGCCTGGGGTTGGCAAGTCCACAATCTTGAATGAGCTTTATGGCTTTGATGGAACCTCGCCAGGTTACCCACTTATATTTGATTCCTTACAAGTTATTTTAACAAAGGAATGAACAAAAACGATGACAATACCTACTGTATGCTATATATATATAATAAATACAGGGATGCTTCCGCCGTTTACTGTGCAGTCTGAAGATAACCGAGCAATGGCAAGGCATTGTACTGTGGGAATTGAACCCAGGATATCTGCTGAGAGGCTTATTCTTCTTGATACCCAGGTCAGGCATTTTTTTTTATAATTGAAGTTACAGTTTCATAAACTCAATCTGAAGATTTTATCCTATTAAACTTAAATGAGTTCGCGAAACATAAATGAATATAAATAATGCACGCTTTGGCTGATTTGAAGCTCTGCGTTTTAGATTTTTGGGTTCAGGGGCTCAATCTAAAAATGACTTTATCTAGTCTCTTGAATTCATTTGTTTTTTCCTAAACTCATCTGAATCTTTAAGATTCTCATCCCAGACTTTTCACAAAAAACTGTCAGTTTCAGTTAATATTTTGTTGATTCAAGTAGAAATTGGCTTGAGTCCAACTTGAAGGGAATTGATTGATCGGCTCTTATTGATAAAAGAGCATGGAGATAGAGATGGGATGATTACTCTAGGAGATAAGGATGGGAAGAGAACACATACATATGGGAGAGTAATACACTGTGTAATCAGGTCTGGAGATCCTTAAATCTGCCCTGTCCTGTGCCTGATTGGGGTTCTCTTAGGTAGCGTTTGTTTACGTCTTAAGACAAAAGAGACGAAGATATTTGGGACAAACTGGACATGTCCTCTTGTCCTTTCTATTTTGAAAGGACAAAATTCACTCCAAAACTATTCTCGAGACATTTATTTTTATGTCTTCGTCTCCTTCTGTGCAACCAATCATGTTTCTTCCCCTATTGTTTCTGTCTCTTCTTTTATCCTAGGACACTAACTACATGCAACCTATTCAATTTACACCAAAACCCACCTACCCTGCTCATTTTACACCCTCTGTTTAGGTGGGATGGGCGGGTTATCCATCTCATTTTCATCCATGTAAAAGACTATTGTTGTGTAATTCTTGCACTAAATTTACTTACTACTTAACAAGGTCACTTGTCTACACATATAAAACAGTTGTTTGGTTTACGAACATCAAATCCTACACCCCTAATTGATATTCATTGTTCTGATACCACAAAGCAAATGCTATGCCGTCTTCTGTTTCTGTCTATCCTCATATAGTATACTGAAAATTTTATCTTCTCCTTTTCTTATACTTTTTTAACTTTTTTTTTTCTTAATTTGCAGCCTGTTTTTAGCCCTTCTGTTTTGGCAGAGATGATGAGACCTGATGGCTCATCCACAATTTCAGTTTTAAGCGGTGAAAACCTTTCTACTGAGTTGGCTCATGAACTTACAGCTATTCAGGTAACTGGAGAGGAACTTTACTTCTAATTTCATGGTTGGAGTAAAATATAGTAACTGTGTTTATTGATTGTGCATAATCCATCATATTTTCTTGCAAGTACATCCTTACAGTTATTGAAAGATAAAATGCCTAATGAACTTCTATGTTTCTGGTTGTGCTGCAAGGATTCATTCATGGTTGGAGTAAAATATAATAACTGTGTTTATTGATTGTGCATAATCCATCATATTTTCTTGCAAGTACATCCTTACAGTTATTGAAAGATAAAATGCCTAATGAACTTCTATGTTTCTGGTTGTGCTGCAAGGATTCATTATAGCTTGGTGTTCTCCTAGCTTCCATTTGTCATGTCCTGCTGGTGGTATCAGATGGAGTTTATGATGATAGTATGCGGCACTTAATGTTGACGGTATTTCTTATTTCATGGCCTCTGCACATACTAATGTTGTATGCTCCATAAATTTGGGAATAGACAGCTTTCTTTAGACAATCTAGTTCTGTTCGTTGGATAGTCACTAGGAATTTTCTTTTTTCTTTGTTAATCTGTGCTCATAATTCGGACAAAAATATCAACTTGATGCACAATATAGGAACAAGAAAGCTTACTTGTTTGTTTGTAATTTAGTACATTAAGAGTTTTATTGTTATTTAGGTATCTTTCTATGGTGTTATTATTATTATTATTAAAAGGTAATATATTGTTAGGATTCATATTTTCTATTTAGTTGAGGATACTACAGTTTGTCGGTGTCAAACACTATATAAAACCATATCCTTTGTAAAAGACACAGATTCTTTCAAATCCTTCAACCCTCTTCTATAGGGATTTGCCCTCATTTATAAGTTGTTCTTTCTTCTTGCTCAAGTTTTCCCTCTGCAATAGGGAATTCTCTACATTTGCTACTACCCTATCCCATATCAATTTTGGTATTAGAGTCCAATCCCATCCAAACCCGTAAACCAAAAATCACAAAAAAATCTAGATTACCAGCCCTCATTTCTTTGTTGTCAAGAAAAAAAAAAAGAAAACAGAAGACTTTATGTATGAAGATTATGATTATATTGGCAAGTGCGCTTGTATAAGTTGGGTATTATTTGTTCAAATTCACCGGTTCTTGTATTGGGTCAGTGATGGAGTACTGTATGGGATTTTTGCACCTTGTGGCTTTGTGGAAGAGATTATTATGTATGACAAGGCAATCATAGTACATTTTTTATTTCAACAAAGTGCAACTAGCATCTAGCAGAATGTGAACAAATCATGGCTAGCCCATTCCTTTCCAGAATAACTTATGTATCTACTACTATTTTCTCAATAATTTCATCATCACACATCAATCATCGTTGTTTCTCAACATCACTTATCCAACAATGCATCTCAAATCTGATTTAATCTTTATAAGTTGGGCTTGAGGATACTAACTTTATCTGGTAAGACACAAACTGCTTCCTTTAAGAATTTGCTAATATAGTTGTTAGATGGTTTTTGGTACTATATCCTCATGGTTGTATATGGTCACACATGCACTGATTATTTCAAAACTATATGTTAGGTCAGATGTATATCTTTAAACTTCATATGAAGGTACTTGAAAAACATTGTTGCCCGGGACTTGAAATGGCTAGATGTTTTTTTTTTAAAAAAAGATGATTTATTGGAGTTTAATACAAATGAGGAATTTGGATAAAGGTTCGAATATCCAAGCGTAGAATTTAAAGTTTTTCTGGGATGCAACTTCAATAAGGAGGATAAGAGGACAATGCCTTCATGTATGCTTGTAGCATTAGTGAGAACTAATGTGCTCCCATATTGAAAAAGTAACTACCATATATAACCTGGGAAAATGAAAATAAATTTCTACAAGTGTCCAAATCTAATGTATACCTGAATATGCGATGAGCACAAAGGAGAGATAGCAAAAACAAGGTGTCTGATTGTTCTTGCGATGCCTGATGGCCTATGCCTTATGAGAACATGGTAATATGTTATTCTATCACTCAGAAAGTAATTCTTTATTCAGGCCATACTCTTGTAACTTTTTGCAATTTGATATGTATTTTTGTTTACTTTAGCTGCCTTCTAATGCTTTGTTCGTATATGAATGTTTATTTTTTTTTCTTGTGTAGTTCTTGTTCCTCACAAAGTAGGTAGTTATGTTTTATCACAACTTAAATATCTGTACTGAAGTTGCATGAAACTACACTCTGTCTTTGTTCATGGTATGAAAGAACATTTTTTATTAAAAGCTATGATACTAGTCATTTATTGTTTCTTGGCCAATGTTTCAAGATCACTAGAAACTGGATATTCTGATGTGTTGCCTTTTCTCAAATACCTGTTCTATGACACTTACATTTTGTTTGTCCTTTTGCTTTCAACTTGAATGTCTCACTTGGTTTATCTATCTTGTACAATCTATATAAATCTTACTGGGGTGCTATGTATTTGCAGGTTGACTTGCTGAAACATGGCATACCTGATCCATCTTCACTAAACTCTGCATATTTGCAGAGCTCTAATGCGGGGCCTGAAAAAGAAAACAAGGATAAAGTCTCTGAGGCTGAAGAGTATATGGCTACTCCACTCTTTGTACATACAAAGTGAGTTATCATTTTGTTCAATTCTAATAAATTGCAACTTAGCTTATGGAGAAAAAGTAATTCGGTAGTGAGTCTTTGAAATAAGTTGTATAAAATACTTGTTGACATGATCAACTTTCCCCCCTCTCCATGTAGGGCATATCTCATATGTAATTATTGTATTGATAATCAGGGTGTTCAATTTTCTGTCTTGTTACCCCACTCTGATTTTCAAAGATATATTTCTTGCTTTTAGGAAGCCCAAGTTAGCTAACAAAATACTGCGATCACGTAACACTTGATTAATGATCTATTAATGCATGAAGGCTAGGTCTGTTCTAGGCTTGTCATTATTTTCGCTCTTGCATTAGAATATATGGAAGTCACTTGTTCTGTATTCATGGTGGTCAAGATATGCTCACTTGCAGTAACGACCAGGAAATTTTAAGAGTTATGCACATGTGAGCATGTTTTCATGACTGGCCAGATGTATTCTGCTGGGCTCACATGCAGCCATAGAAATAAATAGAAATAAAGCTGTTATCGTCAATGAACAGTTTCTATGGATTTCATGAAATAAAATCCTTGGAATGATGGTACATCTACAATAGCATGACAATGATTTTCAAAATTTTTGCATGTACATCTACAATAAATGGGGAGATACAGATCTCAAATCAACATTTTTGCATCTAGTGCATTGTCTGTCAACGATGTTGCTCAACTTCAATAACATTTCCTAATTGCTCGAAGTCTTATTCAAAGTTATCTTGGTATTATGTGATATGGAGTTCTTTCTTTCTGGGAGCAGAAGCACCTATCTAATCCTCTTTTTTGCAGGCTGCAAGATAAAGATTTTACTCCATGTAATTTTGTGGAACTGAGGAAGGAACTAGCACAATATTTCAGCTCCTCATCATTCATCAAAGAAAGGGGTGGAAGCATGGAAAAAGAGCAGATCTCTTATTCTGTGCCTTCAAACAGTCATGATAATGATCCAGATTCAAAATCTATCAATTTATTTGTCATTCCATTAAAGGACAAAGATGACTCTCTTAAAGCTCAGTACAAAAGTTACATCTCTGCACTATGGAAGTTGCGAGATCAGGTTTCTCTCCTTCTCTCTTATGATCAAGTGCAATCACATATTTTTTTCCTCATCTGATAAGATAAAACCTATCAACAAAGATATTGATATTCTTTTCCCTTGACAAACTACAATGTCTGCAAATTTGAAAAGGCTTGCTGTTTCTTCAGGTTTTATCAATGAACGCCCTGTCCTTTGCTAGGACAGTCTCAGAACGTGACTGGTTGAAAAATTCTGCCAAGATCTGGGAATTAGTTAAAGGCTCTGCAATCATTGCAGAGTATGGCCAAGCACTTCAAGGTTCAGGGATGTTTCGGAGGTAGGAGTTCAAGTTTTGTGCTAGAGAGCACAGGTTGACACCCGGATTTGAACTGGGGAAAAAGGGTTTGCAGTCGCCCGCCTTACCACTTGGCAATGTCGCCAAGATTTGTCTTCGATGCTTACATGTATGATTCGTGTCCTCAACCAGGATTGTTTACATGTATGATTCGTGCTGTATTTTTGTTTGAATTTCAAGGGCATGTTTGTAATGGTTGCGAGAGAAATGATTATGTTACTGATAAGTTGTAGATCAGGTAATCAATCGTGCGCAGCATTTTTGCTTTGCGACTTCTTGAGAGGCCTTGTTATATGGCATGCAAATACTGGCTAGAAATGCTACCATTCGGTCTTGGAAGGATATGACCATGCTTCACACAACTTTCAACTTTCAATGAGGGGTGGGTAAAAAAATTCAAGAATCAATTAAACCGAGAGAATAAAAAAATTACTAAAAAAGCTAAATCATGAAAAAAAACCGATTAGAAAAATTAAAAAACAAGCCGGTTCAGTTCGGTTTTGGTTTTAAAAGGTTGAAATTGAATAAACTGAATTAAACTGGTTTTAAAAAAATAAAAATCAATGGTACTATAAATATCTACATTTCCAGTTTTTTCCATCTACTTTTTAAATCCTAGCCGTCACTTATGTTTCTCAATTCTTTAAGACTAAAAAGCACTCAATTCTTTAAGATTAAAAAGCACAGCCTCCCTCCAAACCCGTCGTCTGTCTATGTTTCTTAATCTTCATCTTACAGCACAGTCCCCCGGCTGAAACCGAAACGAACCGGTTCAAATAATCAATGGTACTATAAATACTTACCTTTCCAGCTTTTCCCTTCTACTTTCTAAACCCTAGCCGTCACCCATGTTTCTCAATTCCGCTAAACTTGCCACCCATGTTTCTCAATCTACATCTCTCATCTCTCAACCTTTCTTTAAGGCTTTTAAGCACAACCCGCCCTCCCTCCAAAGTAGATCTGGTGAACAAACCATTCTTAACTCTCACCGACTAAGCCCATGGATTAAACAACCAAACAGCAGCTCTGGAGCCCTTATTTTCAATCTTCATCTCTTAATCTTTTTGTTCCTTTTTACTTTTCTTTCGATTTCTGTAGATCTATTATATATTCATTTCCCATATTTATTTACAAGGTTGTTGATTTGTCATAGTATGCTCATGTTGCGATTACTGTAATGGATGTTATGAGAATTATTTTTTTTCAAATTTTCGTTTGACACTTGTTCTTTCTGGCTTTCTTATTTTCAATTTCAAAAAACCTGCTCGATATGCCTGGTCAAGATGAAATTGGTTTTTTCCAGTTTTTCCTTTCAATTAACCGAACCGAACCGAAACTAGTCGGTTTGAACTGGTTTCAGTTTTGATTTAAAAATAAATAAATAAATAAATTGGTTTGATTTTTTTTTTGTGAAAACCAAACCAAACCGGAAATACTCACCCCTACTTTCCATCACAAATAATAGTTGGATATCCTTTGCAAACCCCATAAACTTTTGGCAATGACTTGAAACTGCTGTCGGACCTTTTAGGAATGAGTAGATTAAATCAGCATTTCAAGTCCAAATAATAGCAGAGTATTAGATTGAAGGAACCAGTGCAACTTTTTAAATAACATTCAATAAGACAACATGTGAAGGTCGAAATACTGTAAGCTTAGTTGAAGGCTTCGGACAGTGTACATGTAATAAGTAACAAGAGTCTAATACAAGAAAATTAATGAGAACAGAGTTCTGAGTTCTTATCTATAAGTTATAATACATGTATAAGAAAAAACTAAAACTACTCGGTGTTTCACTGTATAAGTTCACAGTGAAACGCTAAACAATCCTTTTTTTTTCTATTTATTTTTCTGTTTTTATTTTTTTTCTATTTTTTTTGTCTTCTTTTTTTTTGTTTTACTTTTTTCCCATTTTTTTCTGTTTTTACTTTTTATTTTTTTGATTTTCTATTGCCTTTATGGGTTTTTTTTTTTGCTTTTTTCTTTGGGTATTTTTCTTTTAATGAATTTTTTTGTTTAATTTAGTTTGTTAATGTTAATTTTTTTATTTAGTTATCAAATTTTCATAACACAGATCTCGGGTTTGCGGGTTAACCTAATTTGACGAGTTAACCCGAATTTTTTTTCTTTTCTTTTTAATTAATTGTAACATATACTAAAACAGATCAGTGTTTTACTGTGGACTGCACAGTACAGTCCATAGTAAAACACTGATCCGTTTTTGGTTTTTTTTTAAGTTGTCTTATTTTTTTAGCTGTTTTTTATGGCTTTCGAGAATTTTTTTTTTGCCTCTTTCTTTATTTTTTTTCTTCTAACAAATTTTTTTTTGTTTAATTTGGTTTATTAATGTTAAATTTATTTTATTTAGTTATCAGACTTTCATGACACGTTTTCCAGATTTAACGGGTTAACCTGATTTGACAAGTTAACCCAGAAATATATATTTTTTGCTTTTTAATTAATTTTTTTTTCATTTAGTTTAGTTTGTTAATGTTAAATTTCTTTCTATTTAGTTATCAGACTTTCATTACACATATCTCGAGTTTCACGGGTTAACTTGGTTTCACAGGTGAACCCAATTAATTCTAGGTTGACCCGTCAATTTTTTTTTGTTTTTTATTTTCATAATTTTTTTGATTAATTTAGTTTGTTAATGTTAAATTTTTTTATGTAGTTATCAGACTTTCATGACACAGATCCTAGGTTTAACGGGTTAATATGATTTGACAAGTTAACCCAGATTTTTTTTAATTTTTTTTGATTAATTTTTTTTCATTTAGTTTAGTTTGTTAATGTTCACTTTTTTTTATTTAGTTACCAGACATTCATTACACATATCTCGAGTTTCACGGGTTAACCTGGTTTGACGAGTTAACCTGAATTTTTTTTTCTTTTTAATTATTTTTTTCAGTTTAGTTTAGTTTGTTAATGTTAAATTTATTTCTATTTAATTTTTTTTCTTCTTAGAGGTTTTTTTTCTTGTATTTTTTCTTTTTAATTAATTTTATTTAATTAATTTAGTTTATTAATATTAAATTTTTTTCTAAGTAGTTCTCGGCTGATGCCTTTAGTTTTTCTTTTTGTTTTTTGTTGTTTTTATGCATTTGACTATGGACTGCACAGTGCAGTCCACAGTGAAAAGGCTCATCCTTTTATTTTATTTTTTTAATTAATTTTTTTGTTTAATTTAAATTGTTAATGTTAATTTTTTTTTTCTATTTAGTTATCAAACTTTCATGACACGGATTCCGAGTTTGACAGGTTAACCTGGTTTGACGAGTTAGCCTAGTTAATTATGAGTTAACCCATTAGTTTGTTTTTTTTCCTTTTTAATTATCAAACTTTCACGATGCGAATTTAAGATATGACGAGTTAACCTGGTTTGAAGGGTTAACCCAGTTAATTCATATTTTTTTTCTTTTTCTTCATTAGTTTTTATTTTCCTGTTGGTTTTTTTCTTTGTTTTTTTCTTTTTAACTAATCTATTTAATTATCACACATTTATGACACGACCTTGCAGCTAGACCTACGTCTAATGCTATTGGGTCTGGTATTACAGTCAAACCCACTTAAATTTAGGCTATGTAAGTTTAATGTTTTTATTAATATTATAAATATTACTCTTGGATTAGGCGTTGCAACTAAATTTAAGACTCTTGGGTATAACTTTGCAAAAAAACCTAATACTTTTAGATCTTAGCTTTTTATGAAATCCAAAAAATAATTGACCCGCGGCATCGCGCAGGGCATGTAACTAGTAACAACACTATGCCTGCTCAAGCTAATGGTAAGAGTGAGCTGACCTGAAGCATGGACCTCTGAAAACAGTTGCTGCTAAAAGATTAGCAAGTAAATCTTGTGAAGCTATGAATTTAACACAACTTTTGCAACTTTATCTTGCATAAAATAATAGTCACCCTAAACATGTTTTTCTGTGTGCATGAAAAAACAGCTTAGGAGGTAATAAGTGGCTTCTGAATTATCACAGCATAATGTTAGCTCACCTAACTAGGATTGAATCGCATGCAAGCTCTGATACACCATTAGCCATGGCGTTGTATTCTGACTCTGTAGATGAGCATACAATTGTTTTCTGCTTTCCAACAGACAAGATTGGGACCAAGAAAATCAGCATAACCATTAAGAGTCGGTGAAAGCAGGCAGGTGGAAAGAATTTCCGAGTACCGTGAAGACATAATCAATAGTATGTTGTAAATTGCGTAGTATTCACTTGACCGCACTCCAATGACTCATATAAGGTGAATGAATAAATTGATAAATTTTATTAACAGCATAATAAATGTTAGGCTGGGAAAATTTAGCTTTGGCCATTAAAGATAAATTTGAAGGATTCAGCAAAAAAAAAAAAAAAAATACAAGGAGAAGGCTGAGTGTGGAAAGAAGAAAGAAAGGGTGAGAAAAGAATAGTGTAGAAAAAGTAGGGAAATACATTAATTTTTAAGCAAAACAAAGTGATCTTACACATTTATTTTTTTAATATGACTATGATTTTACTCTTGTATAAAAATACATACTTTAACACTAACGAACTTGATTCTTGTGTTTCTAGTGTTTATTCTTCTTTGTTAAAGGAATTTAATGATGTATTTCATAATGAAATCTCAAGGAGATTGCCACATATAAAAGGAATAAAATATCAAATTGACCTAGTACCGAATTCGATTATTTCTAATAGACAAATCTATAGAAGTAATCTTAAGGAAACAAAGGAGCTTCAAAAACTAGTGAAGGAGATAATGTCAAAAAGATACATTCAAAAAAACACGAGTCCATGTGTTGTTCCATACTTTTAAAAGACATTTGAATCTAGATTGCATAAAAAATATAGGTTGTTCTAGGTTGATAATTTTGAAATTTGAAATTTTTTGCGTGGTTATGATATTTGTTGTTTTTATTAGTTCTTTTTTATTCAAGTATGTTTAGTTATGATAATGTGGGCTGCTAAGGACAAAAGAGTTTAGTTTAGAGGCTTACAATGTGTTTTATGGGTTTAGCGACATTCTGGACTTTTTTCTGGGCAGCTGGGCATATGTTCTTCGTGTTCATCTGATAAACATTGTCGTAAGTGCTAATTTTAAGTCTTGTTTTGATTTAATTCTGGTTTCTACAAGTTCATATATCATTATTAGTAAATAATATAGGATTTTCGAGCATTATTAACATGTTTTTGAGGGTTTTAATCTTAGGATTTCGGTTTTGAACCGAAACCTGTTTATGAGAAAATCGTAATGTTTAGTAATAATCAAAGCAAAATGACACTTGATTCTTAATCTATGCTTGATTGCGAACAAAAACCTGCCTTTTATTGTTTAAGATCTAGTCTGGTTTAAGAGTTGTGTTTGCTGGGTTCTGAATGAATATTCTTCATGTTCTTTATTTTTCATGTGTTTGATCCGCTTCGACAAAAAAATTTAAGTTTTTATATTTTTCTTATGTTGGATATGTTTCGGTCCTGGGTTTGTTTTCAAGTCAACTCGATCGGGTCAACCTGGTTAGGTTAAAACCGGGTCAATCTTTAGGCCTTGTTTGGTTTACTGTTATTTTTTATAAGGTTTATTTGGTTTAAAGGTGTGTTTAACAAACACCCTTTAGGCTTGTTTTGGGTAGTTTTCATTTCAAGAAAAATTATTTTTTTTACCAAATAAGGTCTTACAAAAAATATAAAATAAAAATAAAATTTTTATTTTTGTGTGTTATATATAACCAAGTTTTCTTAAAAATACAAAAATCATATCTTGTTTTTTTTAAAAAAAAAATTACATGGTATGTTTTATTTTTTTAGCATGCATATTGGATTTAATAATCAGTTTATTGAATCTATGAGAATTTGGCTAATATTCTAATAATCACTAAAGTTTTAATTCATGAAAATTAATGGTCAATATTTTAGTATAAATATCGGACCTATAAGTGAGGCTGATATTTAAATATCAGGAGTTGACTAGAAAACTCTCAGAATTATTTTAAATATTCATCAATTTTAATTGGGAGTATTTTTCACTGCAATATATGAATTATAAAAAACCATTTTCATAAAAATTTATTTGGGTACACGTTCCCATAATAAATTCTTAATATCAGATTTATTTACATGAATAAATCTCAATCCTAAGCCTAAGACAGACCACTAGTTAGGAACCCATCAAAACCTTTAAACCATGTTCAAACCACACAATACAACTTATCTGAAGTAAGGTCTGGGTGCTAATATATTCCATAGCCACTATCAGTCCTTACCCTTTGAATCTCTGACAAGACTAATACACCCGAGTTTCCTAACGACCCTGAACCAAACAACTAGGTAACGTCTCTCTTAACACTCTTGACATCGTTCACCCACGTGCGACAATGCGTTACATACACCTTTACTTATTTCTAAGGAACCTTGAGTTGATATTTCTATAGACTTTATTTTGGGTCTATCTAGGTCAAGAAAATGAAGAGACTCCATATTTGTTATTGTAGATAGATTTTCTAAAATGACACATTTCATTTCTTGCCATAAAACTGATGAAGTAATGAATATATCAGATCTATTCTTTAGGAAGGTAGTTCAATTACATGGTGTTCGAATGATCATTGTGTCTGATCAAGATGTTAAGTTTTTGAGCTATTTTTGAAAGATTTGTGGGGTAAGTTAATAACTAAACTTTTATTTTATACTACTTGTCATCTATAAACAGATGGTTAAACTAAAATAGTAAACAAGACTTTAACCCAATTATTAAGAGTTATCGTTCAAAAGAATATTAAAAATTAGGAGTATTGTTTGTCATTTATTAAATTTTCATAAAATCATAGTGTATATCCTATTGCTGATTATTCATCATTTAAGATTATTTATGATTTTAATCCTTTAACACCATTAAACTTGATTCTTTTTATTTTTTGATGAAAGGCTTAGTCTTAATGCTAATAAAAAAAAAAAAAAACAAAGATGGTGAAGGACTTATGTGCAAAAACACGGCAACAAATAGAAAACAAAATGAGCAATATACATTCAATCATCTACTCTTGAAGTTTACAAAAAACGAAGCTCTGTTGGATCAAGTCTAAACGTCCCATAAGAGTTCTTCAATAACATTTTAAAGATAAATAAAAGATACTCTTCAAAGTATCAAATCATCAAATCTCGATCAACAATACACGCCTAAATTTGTGATCTAGTAAAGCACAAGTCTTGGCTTGATTTCACAAATAAATAAAGTCATCATAAATCAAATTTAAAGGAAGAATAAGATGATTGTTTATTCTTTTGTAAGAATATTTTAAATAAAGATTGTACTCAGTCATATATTTTAATATAATTAAATAATTATACACATGTGCTTACTTAATTTTCATGTATTCAAAATTATATCTATAGATGTTACTCCATAGCAACTGTGATAAAACAAATTTTATATTTAACCTAGAGAGAGCGTTTCTCTAGCATAAGCCTTTTATCTCTTTTTACATGTAATATTTGAAGAGATATTCCAAAGTATCATGGAAATAGTTGGGTGAGTGGATGCATGATTTATAACTTTTTGTAGTTGAATTTGTCTGTTATTTTTTTTAAGGTTGTAATATTTAATAAAATGACTCATTAATCATGGAATATAATGACATTTCTATAAATAATTTTAGTTTTTTTATTGACTTTTTTTACACGCATCAGTAAGGATATAAGGTGTTAACCATAGGGATATTCATAGATATAATTGGGTGAGAGTTGAGCCTATAATTGTATCTATTCTAATTTATTATATTTTAAGAATTGTAAACCTAACTCATTTAATTTTTTAAATCTAAGTGGGTTGGATATATCGTATTGGACTTTTTTTTGTGTGGATATTACAAATATTCATGAATTAAGCTTATATTCTTAATTTTTATAGGCCCACATTTAAATGTGTACCCAAAACATATACGGTAGGTGTCATGACACCCTTAATATTAGTTCAATTTTTTATTCATTGCATGACCATTAAAATTTCATTACCTTCCCCCTCCCTTCCAGCAAAAAAATCAAGATAATTTTTTGTTACGTTAAAAAAATATAATATGAAATTCACTAATAAGAACTTCAGAGCTGAAATATTTCTAAATAAAATAAAAATAAATGTTCAATCCATAAACTATGAAGTATAAAGATAAAAAAAAAGTAAATATAAGTTAAGCCGAGTTCATCGGGTTTTAAAAATCATAACCCATGCTATCCATTTCTTAAGGTATTTTTACCAACTATCTTTTGTAATATCTACATCATTTGACAGGCTGGGTTGGGTCAGATAATACAAATATTATATATACCGGGTTTTTTGAACACCTCTAATTATACAACTTATAAACTATAAGATGTAAATTGTGATTTCAAAAAAATAAAATAAAAACAAAGTAAAAAAAAATGACTAAAGGAGTCAAGTCAATTATTTCTCTTTTTATTGTATCATATCTTTCAACGGAAGAAAAATAGAGCAGAGCCCACTTTAAAAAAATAAAAATACAAGTAAGATGAATAATTTTTAGGTGAAGATATTCTTATCACTTTTGATAAGTCAATAATTTTATTTTCTCTCTTTTCTTTGTGTCTCTCTCTTTCTTTAAAATGAATCTGCATAATAACTAGTCGGATATCATTAATTACTTCTTAAACACCATAAAATTTTTCAGAAATGCTTCTTCGAACTACTTCTCACCATTGAACTACAAAGATGGCTTTGCTTGGAAATCTCTCATCATAACTAGTTTCCAATGAATGAGCCTTGATGAAGTATTTCAAAATCCATCTCCCTTTTATTTTGTTTCCGACACAATGACTAAACTATGGATTAAGGCGTTCGTGTATCATAGTTAGTGCATTACTTTTGGACCAATTTTTACATCAATCGAAACTAAACTCACCACCTTTTAGATTAGGTCAACGTCATATTAGGCATTAATCAATTCTAATTATTGGATTATATGAATCCACCAACAGTATATATTTAATTATATTTTTTAATTAAATATTCATTGCTTGCTTTTGCAATGTAATTAGCTTAATTTAATGATTGTGCCAGCTTCCTTTATAAGAAGTTTAGTATAATTTGCGGCTTTTGTTTTCAAAAATTTGAAAGTTTTTTTCTTGTTTTTATATTTTAAAAGTGTCTTTAAAAAAATTTTAAAAATAAAAAAAACATAATGAAAAAATACTTTTCTAAATAAAAAACACTTTAAAAAATAAACACAATTACACCCTTAAAATAAAATTCAACAAAAAGTTGCCAAACTTTTTTTTTTTAAATAACCCAAAAAACAGTTTTCAAGGTTCAAGTTTCATTTTTTTTAAAACGAGAAAATCTAAAACAAATGAATTATTTATTTATTTATATATATAAAAAAAAAACACTCACACAAATAACATAAGCCAAGCCAGATGTACTGGTTCCTAATGGGCTTTAGCAAACTTTAAAGGCCCACACAACTTACTAACAAAAGAAAACAGCTCCATCCTATCTTTTCTATATATAAGAAAAAAAATCCCAAATATTTCTCTCGTTTTGTTTTTATATTTTTACTGTCCTGCGTAACAGAGAAAAAGAGCGACGATGGCATCGAGCTTGCTAAGAAGCCTTGTAAGCCGAAGCAGAAGCAGATTGTCCAATGTCGGTGCTGCTTTGAGCACAAGAAATTATAGTTTGGTTACCAATCAAATCAGTAATCACACTGCCAAATGGATGCAGGTATTTTCTTCTTCGTTAATTTGGTATTTTTATTTGGATTACATGTCCAATTCTTCAAATTGATGTTTTTGGAGAAAGGAGATTCCAAATTGAATTTTGTAATATATGGCCGATCTTTTTGTTTTTATTTATACGAGAATCCAAATTGTCAAGGTTTTTCTTTAATCTTCCTTAATTTTTTTTTTTGTTAGACTCACTGATAACTCTATCTATGGTAAATTTAGGAGTCATTGGATAAGGTTGATTCTTTAATTTGGGCAGCTTTGGGGTTATTGATTTAATGGATTAGAAGAATGGGTGGCTATTAATTTTGAACCATCAGAAAAGTAAAGTTATTCTCAGATGTTAAGATTCATTATCATGGACTAACTATGATGATAATCAGTCAGCTGAAATTCCCATATCCTTTCAGTTTAAACTAGCATTTGTTTTGTTTGATTATTTTAGTTGTACAATATATTTGAAGCAATTGCCTAACCATTTGTTAATAATCACATATTTTTGTTGCCAAGGGTATTCTGCTGCGGCAAATGTTTTTTAAGGATAAAACAAAATAATTCTTTGAACAAAAACTTTGTTTCTTTCCTCGTGTTGCTTATGGTCTACCTGCTTACATATGTTACAATTGTTTGTGCATTTTTTTCGCTTCAAATCATTTTTTAGGCCATAGTAATGATAACTGCATAGTCAGGTCAGTACTGCATATAGGCTTTTCCTTGAGAACTATGGGGATTGGGTGGGTATGTTGTATATTTAAGAAACCAGAAAACTGGTTCTATGGGAAACACACATTGATCATTGACATTTTGTTCCATAACCCATGGCGTTAAGTTGGGGATCAAGCAATCATAAATGATCGTCTTTTGTGGTGATAGACTTAGACACAAATCTCTTATTCCAAAATTCACACAAGACATTGGTCTTAGCAACTTTGAAAAGTCTAGATAATGTAACATGCTACATTTGTTTGTATGCTACACTTTTTTGTGTTTTGTGAATGAAATATTTACCATATGTCTTCAACCTAGTGTGTGTTCTTTACCTTCCTGATTAAAATGTTTATAATGATTTACATGCCTTTTATTAAAACATGTGTGCTCTCTTGCATAACTATTTCTATGAGTGTTGGTGTGTAGAGACAAATACTACCGTTTGCTAGGACATTTTCTTTCATGCCAAGCTCTTAATACTAGAAGTCCCTTGCAACTTATATCAGCCTTCATCTTGTGAAAGCATTTAAAAAAATTGAATGATCTGCCCTCTTTTTATGTTTGTGTCAGATTTTAGATTTTTGTAGTAATAGATGGAGTACCCAGGTTCATGCATGCTTTTCTTACATCTTCTTATTTACTGCTTATATCTTTTATTCTGCAATGTTTTACTCATTGATGGAGGACATGGTTTGTCTTGTCTTTTGTCAAGTTTTTGAATGCTAAATGATGATTTAGTTGTTATAATTTCTTGGAATAACACATTCTTGATGTAGAACCAAAGAACAAGATGACAACAAGAAAGCTAATTCATGATAGAAATCAAAATTCACGAACAAGAGAGATATACTCGATCTTGAAGGGGCCAAATGCAGAGGGACATACTTGATCTTGACATAAATAAACCAAGAGACACTCAGTCTTGGGAAAGCAATACAAGATAGAGACACTTAATCCTGATGAAAGCTTAGTATATTTTATTCAACAATTTTAAGATCCAACATATAATGCTAGGTGGTAATCTATGTGCTTCAAACTAAACAAAATAGGAAAAACCTAATAAGCCCAGATTCTACAAGGAAACTAAAATCCTTATTTAACTAAATAATAAATACTAACACTCATAAATAATAAAATCTAGAATAATCATACAATATTAAAATTCTTAAATAAATAGATACCAATTCTCATTGTTGCCCATCATCCTCCATTCTCTCCTGGATGGGAAAAAAAAAACTCGACCTTGAGTTCAAATGTGTCGTAGCAAAAACCTTGCGGACTTGCATAAACTCCATAGTTCAAAGAAAATTTTATGCACTGGATACTTTTCATTCTTCTTCGAAGATGAGAGCAATGTTGGCAATAAGATAGGCTTCTCATCTACAAGATTGAATTCAGAAGGTTACAAATTAATGTGATTAACATCGCCTTTAAATTCTTCAATTTGTGAAATCTTCTTGTACACAATTCTTTACTTTAACTTCATGCTCATCTTGTGTCTGCATGATTGCAATGTCCTCTAACAAGTTTTCTTCAATGTCATTCATATTCAATGCATTCATCAACTTGTTTTACAATGGTTGCTTGTTTCATCAGACATCCAACTTCTATTTTGAATTAAACAAATGTAGCATTGAATGGGCCTATGTCCTCAAGTGTAGTCTGCAGAGTTTGGATTTGGGTTTTCAAAAGATGTTAGGGCTTCGGTGATTCGGAAAACCTTAGATGGAGTTCGATTAACTGCATGGTAAGACAATTGGACTTTTTGTTTTGCAGAAGAGATGGTATCAATAAGGCTCACATTATCATAGTACATTTGTAACTACCCATATACAAATATCCATCGTACCACAATTTTCATAAACACAGGTGTCAGTTAGTCCAAAAAAAGTCGAAATAGACATGCTTCATATTGAAATTGAATGAAAGCTAGCTCCTCAAACATAAATATAATATTCAAATAACCATAGTCAGAAAAATATTTAATGTAAGACATCCATGTCAACAGGATAAAGAATATGCGAGAATTTAACTAACAAGACTTATCTTGGCGTTTCTCAGTTCTTGAAGAACTATACTTCGCCAATTATAATTATATTCTAAATGATTCTTTTAAGATTGACCATGAGCAAGAATTCCATGGATCCTTTTCCTTTTGAGCCACAACAATTCTTTTTTAACCATCTTTAACCAAGCAAGTAACGAACACACAAGACAAGTTTTGTAATTACCCTAAAAATGATACAATACAGATTGAGTCGTGATGTAGAATAAATGATGGCAACAAGAAATCTACTCCATAACAAAGAAACCTAGCTAATCCCACATGGAACTTGATGGAATTTTGACACGATATCAACAACCCTTGCAAAAATCTACCATGAACAACCTTGAAGGAGGGAACGACTTCTGGATAATGCAACCTGGCAGTAATGTTCTTCCTCAACTTCCTTTTTTTTAAAAAAAAAAAAAAAATACAGTACCACATGTTTACTACAATATTGTACCGTGTAGCACAAAAATTGTTAGCTTTTTCTAAAAGATCGTACCTCTTCCCTTTCTTCCACTTTTCTCCCTTTTCTTTTCTTTTGTTTTCTTTTCTTTTTGGAACTAATAGATGGTACTCCTCTCTTTTATTTTATTTTTATTTTTTATGAAGAACAAAAAAAACTAGATGGATTTTACAGTTGAATTACGAAATTCAGGGGGGAGAATAGAGGATAAACTTGAAAATTTTGCGATGGGCACCAAATTGATGAAGAACCAAAGAACAAGATCACAACAAGAAAGTTAATTTCAAAGATATTCCAAAATTCAACAACTAGAGAGACACTTGTGTTTATACAAAAAATAAACAATCAAATGTCATTTGATCAAGAGAAATAGTTTTTGACCTTGTGTTTTTAGCAAACCAGTGAAGATAGTTGAGATCGACTATCGACCAAAGGGATGAGGATTCAAATTATTAATTAATGATAAAGTCTTATTCAAAACATGAGTCTTTAGCAGCTTATGTTGTGAATGTTGCAGTATAATTAGAGTTCTAACACATACAATTGCCAAGAGGAAGCGGGAGAATAGAAAGGATGAATAATAATTGGATTTGAGTTGTAAAATCCTCACACACACACACACACACACACACACACACACAACTTTCTTTTATCTCTTTATTGCTTCACTTCACTTTATTTTTATTTAGTTTGGGATTCCTTGACATTACACACCTTCATTTCTTAAGCTATTAAACCAAGTTTATAATTCCACTCCTCACTTGATTTGTTAGGTTGTTACCTGCCTCCTTTAAGGATTAAGTTCCCAAGTGTAGTTTCTAAGGAATGATTTTAAGGATTAAGTTCCCAAGTGTAGTTTCTAAGGAATGAATAACAGGGAACATATTGATTAGAAAATACATCGAATGATCAACTAATCGATCTTGACATGGACAAATCAAAAGAGACTTGATTTTGAGTAAAGCAATACAAGAGACACACTCAATAGTGGCGAAAGCACAAGCTATTTTATTCAACAATCCAACGCCTAATGTCTAGGTGGTTATTTATATACATCAAATCAAACAAAACATGAAAATCTAAAAGTCTTGATTCAATAAGGAAACTTGAATCCTAATGTAACTACTAAATAATATATACTAATATATTTAAATAACAAATTTTAGAATAATTAAGTAAATACCAATTCCCATTGTTTCCTTTCATCCTCCATCAGTTCCCTGGGGTGTTATAAAAGTAGATAATGATGCCAAAAAAAAAAGGCCTTTATTTATATGAACAAAAGGTTTTTGTTGATTGGTTTTGTAACTGAGAAGTTGCTAGACTTAAAGAAGTGAGAGGGTGTTTTCACATTCTATTTGTTCTCTTTCCTAGTGAAAGGTTGATAAAGTCTTTGGTGCTTTCAACTCTGGGAAAATGCACACTTTTCAAATTTTAGATTGTAGTTTGAGCGCATCTACAATAATGATTATGAGCCTTTTGCTTTCTGAGCCTCTTCAGATGATGATGATCTCAGAAACTTTAGATTTAGAGAATACTCCTAATTAATTCTTTGTGTTACCAGTAGGTGAATTGAGATGTTTGCTTGTGTTTTATGATTCGTGGATGTGTACTTTTTTGGCTTTGGCAGTTATCATTTAATTCCCTAACCAGCTATTAGTGAATTAAAGTTACTCTGCTTTCTGCTTTGAATCTGCGAATCAATTATGAGACCTAAGCATAGTTTTAATCCCAATTTGGAATCTCTTTTAAGAGTTGACAGCAAAAATAAGCAAGATTTTTCCTTTATTTGTAGGATACTAGCAAGAAATCTCCAATGGAATTGATCAATGAAATTCCTCCAATCAAGGTTGAAGGCAGGATTGTCGCATGTGAAGGAGGTTAGTTTGTGCTTATGCCTTGTCTTTACATTTCGTGAACGAGGTAGATTTTTAAAAGTTCAACCTGTTACTCTTAACGGGAAGTCAGATTACAAACTCTTCCCTGCTGCACTCCTCCAAACCCAGAAATAAGTAAATAACCAGTACCAATTGATGCTAACATTGATGATTTGCTACTTCTTGCTGTAGACACTGACCCTGCACTTGGGCATCCAATTGAGTTCATATGCCTCGACTTGAAGGAGCCAGCTGTCTGCAAGTATTGTGGTTTACGATATGTGCAGGCTCATCATCATTAGGAGTTAAAGTTTGTCTTTTTTCTGCAGTGTTAATCATTTGCAACCATATCACATGGGCAATGACTGTTATTGGGTAATCCATGCAACTCTTTATTATCTTGTTTAAAGCCTATTGTGCTGTCAGATGACAAGGCCGAGTGCTAATAACATTATGTTGTGTTCATTACTTAAATACCAGCAGAATAAGGAGTTCTAATCATTATCATTATCTTGCTGCTGGTGATTTATGAGCTAAATTTCCTCCATTACTCTGTTTTTGTTGTGTACTTTGAGCCTTGGTGTTTTTCCGCAATTTGGAAAAACATTATAATAATTTCTGAATCTCTGATTGTTTGGGTTATCAGGGCGATGCTATTGTAACTACCTTCATAAGAAATCTGTAACTAAATAATTTAGCATCATTTTTTGAAAGAAGAATTGGTGATTTTATGTGGAAGGTGAAGAAGTAAGTTTAGGGTTCTTAGTTCTAGATTTCTTTTTTCTAGAAATCTCTAATAGAGCTTACTCAATTGTCATTTATGATCAATTGGTTCGATAGATTTCAACATTTAAATAACAAAGTTTATTCCTTCATTTGTCCGATTGTTATAAATGATGATTAGTTTTATATA
>Ga0325403_1000956_pt1 | contig 22947 bp, 9 predicted proteins | sample PopdelMetagenome_19_FD_205665 | JGI IMG/M metagenome (GOLD analysis project Ga0325403, IMG submission 205665) | Populus deltoides microbial communities from Bellville, Georgia, United States - Xylem-PdKOR-R4 | ecosystem: Host-associated > Plants > Phyllosphere > Stem > Wood/Secondary xylem... | reverse complement strand
GATTTTGTCAAATTGAACATCAATTTAATAACCTCTTTCAATCTTGTGAGAAACCTGTCGAAGTCAATCAAAACAAATCGTCAATTTAAAACCTAAATAAACTAAATTTGAAAGGATGGTATTAAAAAAAAAAATCAATAACAAAAAAAAAGAATTAAAATAATAAAAAAAAGAGATATATTTACAAAAAACCATATTTATAGTCTACTGAATTTCACTCTCTCCATACTTTTATAAATTACACTTTACATCATAAATCAAATAAAAAATTCAAACAGAATGCAATGTTGAGGATGTAAATTGTTATCGAACATGTAAACTACATTATAGAAAATGTAATTTATATAAGTAGAAGAAAAAAATGAAATTTAGATTAAACTAAAGAAAAGTTTTTGTAATTATTTAAAAAAAAACACTAATTCAATCTACAATGTTTGTGTACGAAGAAAAAATGTTTTCTCCATAACTTTTAGTTTTTTTATTAAAATGCTTGGAATTGTGACAAAAATTATTTTTTTAAGTATTTTTTATTTAAAAATATATTAAAATAATACTTTTTTATTTTTTAAATTTTATTTTTAATATTAGTATATCAAAATAATTTAAAACCATTAAAAAATATTTAAAAATTAAAAATTTTCAAAAATATAATTAAACACAGAAACAAACGATATTTCGAGTAAAACCCACCTCTCAACTTCACATTGTAGTTCTAGTCTCTACAACTCAAGAGTCACGACAATTTTATCACATAGTAATGCCCGTACATCAGTGATTCATCACCTAGGCGTCGGATCAGTTTTGCGTTTTAGCTTGATTGAGAATGTTATTAATTTTTAAAGAATTTTTTATTTGAAAATATATTAAAATAATTTTTTTAAAAAAAATTTATTTTTAAAATTAACATATTAAAATGATATAAAAATATCAAAAAAATTTAATTTAAAAAAATTTAATTTTTTTAAAAATACTTTTAAAACACAAAAACATAACCACTTCTTAATCCTAGCATTAAATTTTGACAGGAAGATAACTAGAGTCTTTTATTTTTTTCAATTTTCCCTGTTAAGATGACAAAACAAATAACCCCTCAAACTTTGAACTATAAACGGGTCTCTTTTGACATAAACAGCACCTTAATCGCCCGTTAAAAACCCTATGCCTATTTGAAATTATAATTATATTTTTTAAAATATTTTTCACTCTAAAATATATTAAAATAATATTTTTTAATTTTTTAAAAATTACTTTTAAAATCAACATATCAAAACAATCCAAAATATAAAAAAAAATTAATTTTTTTTAAAAACCCACATTTCTAAACACATAATTAAACAGCGTAGCTTCACCCTTGTTTATCTCCTCCTGCTCAAATTTCCTTGGAAATTACAACTTTTGTCTCTTAAATGGTCGGCTTTTGCGCCAGAATCCAGCAAAACTTTTCGAGATCCACAGCAGACAAGCATTCGTCCAAGCATTGCTAACTTTAGCTATTACTCTTGTTCTTAGAAAATGAGAAATCAAAACCAACTTAGCTATTTCCTTCCATTGCAAGCTTGCTACAATTTGATCTAGACTGTATTTAACTTCATGTAATTAACATAACTATATGTAGATGCATGTGTATATATAACATGTATCTAAAGAGATGAGCCTACTTTATATATCATATGACTGGTGCGGACCAGTGCCAAGCAACATAGGTAAATTCTCCAACAAATAGAAGAAGAATTCAGTAAAATGAATCAAGAAGAAACTTGATAGCGTGAGATTTCCTGGAACAACCATCGTCAACCAGAGCCCCCAAGTTGCCCATAAGATTTGTGTTAAGAGTCCTGATCGATTTCTTTGCGAGATGCTTCCCACAATCGATGCTCTATTCCCAACTTCCTGAGCTCCGTCAGGCCTTGCTCAACTGAGATGAATACTCAAGATATGTGATCATTCATGAGATCAAGGTACCAACGCAATGATATGGACAATTGAAAGGATTTGGCAGTGGGTATTTTTACAATGGCTTCTAGCGAGTAGTGACTCCAGTAACAGTGTCAAAGTTATACAATCTTCTCTCTATGGTTTTTATAGAACTGTGTATCAACTACATGTGAGCAACAAATTATCAAGGACGAGGGAAGCTTACCATCAACAGCATCATGTGAACTTGGTGAGTGCACACTGCGGCTAATCCAAAATTGAAATCGTTCTTTTGCAGTGTCCTCCTCTATACCATGGGCTTTGGCTCTTCTCCAAAAATATGTAAGCCACGCCTACACAAGTTAAATATGTTTCAACTTAATCAAAATCAGCACAACATAAAGATTACAGAGCAGAAACTATTAATTTTTTAACCTGTCAATGACTAGATATTATGGGCTATTCACAGGTAGTATTTTTCACAGGAAAGGAAAACGGTACAAATATGAAAGAATAAGGAAATTCCCTTGCTTAATTATTAAGATTTCAATAAGGCACACGGATACCATTCAATTCTCTCTACAAGTCTGAAAGTGATCAGTTCACTTGAAGAATGTTGATCATCAATTGAGATTTTCAAACACATACCAAAGTCTATAATAGAACACTGTTTATACAAAATAGGCCAGTGACAACAGCAATCCACCAAAATGCTTAATCGCACATCCAGAAACGAAAAACATTTGCAGAAAAATTGGAAACTTGCATATTTCACCATGCAGGTTCATCCACCAAATAAAGATTATACAATTCTAGAAAATAAATTAGATACAGCAGTGGTTAAATAATAAATTAAGCCAGACCTCCTTGAAAAGAACATCTTCAGACTCCTCCGGACTCAATTCTGCAAAGAAAAAAGATGGATTTTAATTATATACAACTGTGATCTCAACAGCATATGATAGGCAATGCTCATCAACTTTAAGTGAGAATGATAGCAGTGGTCCTACTTATTTCAGCCAAGTAAATTATATGGCAAATGTATAAAGTGGCCCAAATATTATCCACAAAACTAATCATCGTGGAGAGTGCCCCAAAACAAAATACTATTCCTTACAATAGTATAATTACTATTTTACATCTTAATCATTTTATCTTTTGCCTTTGCTTCGGGGGTAAGGTGATCCTTTCACCATAACATAAAATGTCTTTTGAGGATTGTGCGAGATTATTTTGGTAAGTATGTTTTTTTAATGCAACGTAAAATTACTAATGTAACCCTTAAATAAAATAATTCAATGCCTTCTACATAGACACTTTTACATTTTCATATTTGATAGAACAATATAATTATTACTTTACCCTTATCATTCAAATTTTTTAGCCTTGGTTTTAGGGATCTGGTTGTAATTTCATCATAGTTTGTTTGTTATTATTGTTTAGTCCTAAGAGCATTTTCAGTTTTGAAAAAATAAAAAAAACAAAAATGTTGTTGAAGTGTGCCTAACACGTGTCAACCACTCCGCCGCCTTTTGGCGGCATGTGCGACTAGCTCTGGTGGTTGTAACTGTGATTCCGCCGCATCATTTCATTCATCTCAGCATCCTCTTCCTCTCTAGATGGCGCGAGTATAGTGGTTTGACCCGAAATTGCTTTTCTTTTCTTTCTTTTCATTCTCTTTCTTCCTCAAATTGCGTGTTGGCTATGCAAAAAATCATACCAACCCTTCAATTTATTTTTTCTTGTGATTCAATCCCTCTTCTTGTATTTGCAATTGTTTTATTTACATTGATTATTTCTTATTTGATTTTATTTTCGATTTTATCCTTGATCATTTAATTTTTTTGGATTTGTTTTCAATTTGATTCTCAATCTTTTAATTGCTATTTGTTTTGTTTTGAATCATTTTCTTGATTGATTTGTTTTTTATTCCACCCCTAGGAATTTATTTTCATTTAATTTTTATGTCAAATTTGGTCCTAATTCTTTTAAATGCTATTTTTTTAATCATTTTCTTAATGGATTTGTTTTTTACAATTTCTTCCCTAAACATTTAATTTCAATATTTGTTTGATTAAGAACTTCTTTGTTTTTTCGAGTTTGCCTTTAATGGGGTCACCTTGATCTCATGATCCGGGTAATAGATCTAAAGGATTAGCTCGAGTCGATTTCTGTCTTTTCTTAAAGCATTTTTTTCAAATATTTTTTTTGGTGGTATTTTTTTTGCTTTCCTATTTATAGGGTCATCCCAATTTCATGTCTTAGGCATGTGTTTGATTTGTTGATCCGGGCTGGCTGATGGGTTCACTCAAGGCTTTTTTTGTTTTGCTTTGACAAGTTTTTAAAATTTATATTTTTAAATTGGCTTATAATAAACTTCTTGATAGGACTCAAATTCAGGGTTTCATAGGTTGCGAGCTTTTTGAGATTTGACTATATTTAAAATGTTTGTCCGGGCTTGCTTCACTTTTACAGATGTTCTTAAATTTCACCCCTTTGATTTTTTGAATCTTTAAAATTTGATCCTTATTCTTTTAATTGATATTTATTTTATTTGGGATTATTTTTTATATTTTTCATTAAATTGAATCCTCCTTGTTTTTTTTAATCAAATTTTATCCTCATTCTTTTTGTTACTTTTGTAGGTTTTTTTATTAATATTTTTCTACCAATCTCATCCTTCAAAATTAAATTGGTTGAGAATTATGCTTCTTGATTGAATCTGGGTAAAATATTTCAGGAGATACAACTTTTAGATATTAGATCAGGTTTAAGAAATTTGCCCTGTTTTTTTTCCTTTTTTTTCTAAATTGATGTTATCTTATTTTTTATCATTTTTTGAACTTTTATTTTGTTGTTTTTTGGTTTGATTCTATTAGGTTAGCTCTTAATAAAAAAAAAATTTATTTCACCCCTACTATTTTTTAATCTATAAATAATCTATCATATTACAAATGATTTTCAATTTCACCCCCTATGATTTTTTAATCTTTTAAATTTGATCCTAATTCTTTTAATTGCAATTTTTTTTTTGTTTGCGGTAATTTGTTTTTTAGATTTCATACCCATTGAGTTTTTTCGTGTCAGATTTTAGCCCCATTTTTTTTGCTATTCCTTTTCTTATACAAGTTTTTTTTATTAATAGTTTTTTCAACAATTCCATCCTTCAAAAATAAATTGGATGACATTTAAACTTCTTGATTGAACTCAGGTTCATGATTTAACAAGTTACTAGTTTTTTAGATTAGACTAGGTAGGTTTATTTGGTTTTCCCCACCTTTTTTTAAGTTGATGTTTTCTTTTTTCTTTGAAGTTTGACCCTTTTTTTTTGTTTTCCTTCAGTTAGGTTAGCATTGAATTGTTTTATAATCCGAATAAGTTTAGGTGTGGTTCTTTTTTTTGTCGTTGTTTTTTTTATCAGTTTATTTATTGTTATTTTCCGTAAATATTTAAATTGTCAATTTAACTAATGACCTATGACTTGATTTTTTTTAATCTATCACTTTTTTTACATTATAAAAAAATTTGTTCGGCCATATATAGTGACTCACCAAATGCTTCCGTATACTTTGGATCACCAGGCGATTTGACATCTGAAAGCAACAGAAAAGTCATGTCAGCAAAAGATACAATAGCATAAACAATGATATGAGAAAGAATAGAATCTAACAATCACTGCCAGCAGCAGCAGCATGTCAACAAGCCAGATCATACCTGAGATGGAGAGTCGAAGAGAGTTTGCTCGCCGCTGTTGGGCCAGTGCAAGCACAATGGCATCCTCAACCTTGAAAGGAGTGCAATATATAATATCAGAACACAGTCATACTTTGTAAACCAGAAACTCTAAATCATGCAAAGATAACAGTTAAATATAGAGACAAGGGGGCAGAAAGAAAAACAAAGCTTATTTCGCATTGCATTGAAACTCAAAATTAAACACAAGATGGAACCATATGGTTTAAAGACAAGTGATGAATGACACAAAACCTTCAAGGAAGCAAGCTCCTTCAAACCCATTTCAACTGAGAGCATACTCTCGATATTTCCTTCACCAGTTAGATCGCTCAAGTCTTGTGCAAGGGTACTTCTCTTCTCACTGTCCTCATCACCTACTCAAAGTTACCAGTATTAGATCCTGAAAAAAGAGTGATACAAACAATAGAGCAGTTCAAACCAACACACTGGACAGGTTAAAAAACTGTAACCACAAATATAACCAGTTATAAGGCAATAGTAAATTCAAAAGCCAAGTAGCAAGTGCTAGCCTTTTTCCCAACATTCCTCCTTAGCCTTTTGTCCAGCGGAAACAACCACCTCAAATGGAAGAGGTGCTAAGGATGACCAGTATTCATGCTTTGACACAGCAACATCCGCACAGATACCTATAAATATGAGAAGAATTGCGTGTATTAGTTAGATGTGATCGACAAACTGCACATTGTCAATCTCAAAAGGATCTCGCAATGACATCATGCACATAGTTTTTCCAAAGTATATTAAAATAAGTCATATTACATCAGAAAACTGTGAGGAGAAAGTTCATTAGCCTACAGATACTTGCCTCATAATTCACGCAGGAAAGAAAAAGGAAATTTAGAAACTAAGACATTTCCAGTGCTACATCAAAAAAAGAAAACATTGACCAGTAGATTACCATATTTTGCAGCTAAGCCCCAGTATCGAGCAAGCCAACACCTCTTAAGAACAACCTCTTCCTGAAATGCAGATACACAATTAATAGTTTCTAAGCAATTATTAAGGAGCCACTTGAATCTATTATACTACGAACCATTTCTTTCTGAGTCAATATCATTCTTTGTGTCATTGAACGAAGGGCCTTCACTTCAGATTCAGCTCCCTTCAGCTGTCGCATAACTGCTGCTGCCTCATCTTTTGCATTCTGAATTAAGCAAGAAATATAAGATAGGTTAGGAAGCTAGAAACACCAGGAAAATATTGTGGAAGGCTTTAGAAGACCACTTGATGGCATACTTACCTCTACTTCAGACCGAATAGATGCAATTTCCTTGTCCACCATATTATTTTGTTTTGCATCCTTTAGTGCTGCCTAAAGAACAAAACAACATTTAGAGAAAACGAGTATGATCCTTGGGTTATTTTTTACATTGTTGAAGCTAATTACAGCAAGAAAACCATCATGATCCTCAAACAAAAAGGACACAAAAGCCCTCCCTACTACAATTCAAATATAATAATGAACAGTCTAAACGTAGGAGTTACAGTCATTTGATGGCCTAAATAAGTGTCTTAGTTTGTCCAACTCAGTAAGGTAAATGAGACACAATGATCTAAATTGAAAAGCCTGGCATAAGAACCCATCCCCATTACCTCTCTCTGCCGCAAAGCAGCTTCCTTTCTGCAGATGGCAGCAGATGATGTCATTGCATGAATGTTCACAAAGATAAAGAACCACCTAAGTTGTTAGAACAACTGACCTGCTAAGCAATTTAGCTTCTAAAGATACTCCTTCTCCAAAAGCAGCAACCTGTGAACCCAGAACAAGCAGCAAAGTGTACATGTTAATGACACTGGACGTGGGGGGATGAAAAGGGGTACCTGTGAGGCTTTCAAATTCAAAGCAGCACCTGAAAAATCCAAATGTTGAATGAAGAGCAAGGTTTAGGAAGAAGAATACTGTTCTGTATGAATGAGGAGAGCTACTTCAAGGGTGGGTTCTATATGGGTAAAAAAAGGGTAATCTTTATTGGTGGTGGGTTATTTAAACTTGTTTGAAAAGGAAGTGATGAATTGGTTGCAAAGGGAATTAAAGTTGCCTTCTATTTTTTTTTTCCTTGCTTCCTCAAGCTTAGAGTTATAGCTCATTTTTTCTCTGTAATGACAAGCTCCCATAATCAACATCAACGCATTGTTTATCAACATTTTTACCAGGAATTAAATTTAAAACCTTCCATGTGTGCCCTTAATGCACATGTTTGGAAAAGTCTTGTAGTTATTAACGAAACAGTATATTTCCATCTTTAAAACTTGTAACAAATGCACCCTAAATTGGTTAATTAAACACTCTTAAGCTTTATGGAAAGTCAAACAAAAAAGAAGCCAATGTGCTGAGGCTCTAAAACATAGCCTAACAATATGGAAACAAAGTAGCACCTGTTTCTCAAGCTCCTTGACTCTGGCCTCTGCTTCCTCGCATCTCTCTTCCTCAAGCCGGAGCTGTACAATAAACACAGGTTTCATTGTACCATATGATGCTACATATACTTGTTTGGAAAAGGGAAAAAAATAAAAATAATTGTACCTTCTCAAAGATGTTTTCATTCTCTTCTTGTAGCATATCAAGCTGCCAAAAGAATTAATCTCATCATGGGGTCTTCATTATCGTAAAAAAATAAAATAAAATCCATATAATGTCTTTAAGAGAATACTTATTGATTGTTGTACATAAAGAAGAAAAATGCAAATGGCAACAATCTGGTTAAATCAACATACTTCATCACGGAGTGCAGAAGCTTCACGTTGATCTCCTGTATCTTTTGAGTTAAAATGTACAGCATCTGACAAGAATCTGCAATTATGACAATTCACATCTCCAAATTGTCATATCATAAACCATGCATCCTTAATTGAACAGTCAAAGATCAGTTTATCTAAACAATGGTCTTGATAGGGGATGCATGTTGCAGTACTAAGGAGACATTACTCGAGCTAGATGGAACTTGGTCGTAAAAATTAATGTGTCATTTTGTTTGCTATCCCTCTTCAAAGTTTGGCCTAGCTAGGCAAATTTCTTAGCTACACCTCAAGGGCAAGGTATTCCTTTACCGGGTTATGCAAGGCAAACCATGTCACATCAATCACATGCTGCTTGACTAGACTGCATTAAGAAAAGACCTTCAACCTTCTACCTTAAGCCAAAAAACATGTTACATTAACTTTCATGCCATCGCATTCTAATAAGTGAAAAAAAATGACCAGTATCACAAAGTTGATATAGATACTAGGAAATCCATATTTCTTTTTTTTTTCCAATAAAATAAGATAAAAAGAAATGAATTCCAATAGAATTGAACATTCACAGTTACAGCAGACTACATGTGAATGTTCTATTTCTCTAATGCAGGTTATTCATTCTACCTTTTACCATCTCTATGTCCATTTCTCGGAGGATCCATTGGCGGTAAAGAAACCGCAGTCCTCAATGATCCTTTGCTCTGTGGCACTGGTGGTGGTGGTGCTGCTGCCGTTCTAAGAGACATTGCTGGCCTTCCAGCTGATGTTGATCCACCCGATGCAGGCTCTTCAAAATTCCTAGCTAACTAAACGCAGACCCCCCCCCAAAAAAAAAAAAAAAAAAATTCCAATTAGCATATTCTATTGCCATACAATCCAGTTAATTTTTACACATCATGCATTCTTGTATTAGAAATTATCACAATTTAAAAAAAAATAAAAGAAATAAATAAAGTCTCAGTTTAATTTCCTAGTTAAAGGACTCTAATTATAGAAAGATGAAGTTAATATAAATCTAACATCCACGATTCGCGTCTTAACTCCCGCCGTTAAATGCTACATTTACTACTTAACAGTAAGCAATAAAATCACTCCTTCAATCATTTAAAACCAACCAATCATTTTCTTAATTTATTTCAATCAAATTGAAGCACATTTTCATTCCAGTGAAAAATCTCACCCAAAAAACAGTTAAGAAAAGAAGTTACCGCAGGTGAAGGAGATCTATTGATCCTTGAAGACGCAGCAGTGGACGAAGCTTTACTAGTAGTGGTAACATTTGTATTGTTACTATTAACATTCCTCGAAAAAGACAGAGGCGGAGGCGCACTGTAACGAAACCCTAGATCATCGCCGTCATTTTCGTCGTCGCCGTCGTCATCAGCAGTTTGAGAGGCCATGACCTGCGCCAGCCGCTGAGCCGCCGCTTTAGCCGCCACATTCTGGTTTCGCTTGATGGTGGATAATCCAGAGGCGGAAGAGGATCGCGCATGGTGACCGTGACGCGCATTTTGCACCGTAGCCGCTGTCGGAGAAGAGGCGGGGTCGCTGGTCCCTTGGCGCGTGTAGAGCGGACTGTCAGTTCTTTGCCAGTCCATAAATAAACAAAGAAATAGAAGTCAGAGTAGGGTAAAACAAAGGGATCTTATTTTCAAAAATTTTGATCTTTTTTAAGGCCGGTCTGCCTGCCTAGATCTTTTGTGGAGAAATGCAGTGCAATATTGGTGGAGAGGAAAAGGGGAGATATGCTGGTTTTGTCTCAACTGTTGTACTATGTGATGGGGGGACCGTGGACGGAAACGGGACGGGGTTATTTGTAGCCGTTATCGACAACTGTTTTATTATTTCATTATTTTTTATTAGTAAAAAAAAAAAGGTGTTATTTTGTGGGTTACGAAGACAAAAAGATATGAAGCTTGGCTGCCGTGATTTGCTGGAAAGATCTGTAGTGATTTCGTGCCTTCAGGATTATGCCAGAGGCTGTTTTCAAATTGTTTTTTTTTTCTTTTTTTTGAAGATTAAATGTTGATGGTTTAAAAATGTCTGTACTTAGCAATACCCCGATGATTTTGTAAGCATTGAAGAAACGTCTATTTCATTAAAGAGGAAAAAATGGACCTTGCCTCATAGGTTTATTTCATTAAATATTAAAAATGGGCCTTACACTTTGTTTTTTTCTCTTTTCGAGAGGACATTTAACATTCATGTACGTGTAATTGTATGCTCGCTGTTTTTTTCTTTTCTTTCCTTTTCGAATAATGGTCGTTTTTTTTCCCGTCTCTGCACAAGAACCAATGAATTAAAGCCTGCTTAAAATTGGTGAAGTAATTCGGGAGAGAAAACTATCATATAGTCAAATAAAATCCATTGCTTGAACCAAAAAATGCAATGCCAGGAAATAATTATTAAGAAATTACAAGTACATTCATTCTTGTATACAATAACTGTCATTATTCTATGAAAAATGGAAACCAACGAATACCAATGGAAAGCCGCGCGCATCTCCTTACAACGAAATAGGAAAACAAGAGGCAAGATTAAGATCAAGTTTGGCATTGATTTTCATGATGGGATGGGATGGAATGCAGTGCAATGAAAGAACAAAAGGGCTACCAGTTCGAAAAAACCAAAGGAACTGGTGGCATTTTTTGACTGATAACCTTCTTGTTCTTTGATTGCATTACGTTATCAACCAAAACTTGTGGGAAATGCCAATTAACCCTTGAACTTGCCAATGCAATGGAGCCTCTTCAGCTTTGATACATGAGATTTGGTGTTCAGCCTCATATCCACCTCGTAGCTAGGAAGATAACTCTTCAGGATCCTATTCTCTTCCATTAGCCTGTATAAGATGTTTGATCACTTCTCTCTTCTCGTCATTTCTCTTTATTAGCTCACTCTGCTGCTGCAAACTATCCCCAGTAAGTTCCGAGACCTGTAGCCTTAATGCATCTCGCAATTTCTCCTTTTCGAGGCTTTCCATTTTGTGATCACTACCATCAATGTTTCCATTTAATCCAATACCATTAATGATCTTTACAGCCCACTTTCGTTAACTTTTCCATCAACATCTCCATTGATCTTCAGGATCTTGTATTGTTCACTTGACATTGAATCATTTTCCTGTCCAAAACTATATTTTTCTTCTGCAAATGAATCGGGGCGGGAAGTTGGTGCTTCCAATTTGGTGTTCCCAACATTACCTTCGTTGCAGGCCTGGAAGAGCTGGACTTGTTTGGAGGAGTTTAATGACGAAGAGGATGATGATCTCAAATGGGAAACATGAATGCTTTCATATCTAAGTTGGTCATACTTTCAGCTAAAGAACGGTAGGATTTGTGCAAGTCATGCACCGGGTTCATAACCTCTGGTCTTCTCTTATAAAACATCTCAGCTCTCTCGGCAAATGAATCTCCATCTTGTATGCTATTTAGGACATTTTAGTCTTGTTATCCAAATCTGCGTTTTGTTACAAATTTCATATTTCATTAGCCTTTTGCGCTATAAATGTCTCCAAGATGGGATCATTAAGAACAGAGGTGGAATGGTTTCAATCTCTGCTTGGCAAAGAAGTGAAGTATTTCTAGTAATTCAAGAAAAGGAGAGAGAAAACAACAGATAATATTTGACATAAAGAAAAGCATAATTAATAGCCATAAATATGTAATTGTAACAGGTTATTTACAGGTATAACATTTATACAAGAATCACGAATGAAAGGCTAGAGATAGGGAGAAAAACCTGAGAGAGTAGCTTGAAGCCATTGGGATTGATAAGGACGCCTATGTCTAGCAGACCACCATGAAAAGGAAGCAGAATAGTCATCATTGACCTGCTCTTCCATCGAAATCAGTTCCTTTTCAGAGAAGGGTTGACCCACACAAATCTCGTCAAGTGAAAGCTTGGGATGTAAGACAAAACCAAGCAGAATGGTAGATTTGGTAACGGGTGTCCAACCTTCATGGACACCAACCTCCTCTGGAACTCTTTCACACTCCAATAACAAGAACTCCCCGCCCAAAATTTCAACTTGACTAATACTCCAGCTGTAGTAACAAATCATTATTTTACCCGCCTCAAATAATCTTTAAACTATGTATTGTGGTAAGATGTACTTTTTATTGATATAATTATTTTTAATAATTATTACAAGGTTATATTAATAATTTCATTTTTTGTACAAAAAAATTATTGATTTAACCCTAACTAAAAAAATATAATGCTTTTCAATCAGGGAGTTATAGTGTTATGATCTTTCATTTTTTTTTTCCTAATAGTTAATTACTATGTTGCTCTTAAAAATAAATTCAACATAACTCTCTCATAAGGTTTTTTTTATTCATTTTACATAGCTTTTATTATTAATATGAAGGTTACTCAAAGACATTATTATAATTGACTACATAATAAATATTATGCACTAGCAAGTAGAAGACCATCATGCTCTTTAGATGGCATGTGCAGGGCCTTTCGACCACCAAACACCGTCTTTTGTGACTATATTTAAAAGGTCTCCTGCCCCCTTAGTGATAGGGCAGCGTGTGCGACAAATGCGCCTTTTGTTTGGGGCTGAAAGCCTTTTTTTCTCTCTTTATTTCTTTCTCGATTTCAACGTCAGTCCCTTTAGAATTTTAGACTTGCCCCTGCAATTAGTTTTTCCTTCATATTTGGTCTCTGTGCTTTTGATTTCTATTTTTTTTTTATAACTTTGATTGATCTATGAAATTAAAGATGTTTTTCAATTTCACTCCCCTACCATTTTTTAATCTTTTAAACTTGGTCCCTATTCTTTTAATTGCTATTTGTTTTCTTTTGGATCATTTTTTAGATTGTTTTTTTTTTACAATTTCATCATCATTGAGTTTTTTTTTCTATCAAATTTGATCTTCATTTTTTTTATTGTTATCTTTTTTGCTCTTGCAAGTTTTTTAGATTGATATTTTTTTTCACGATTTTATCATTCAAAATTAAATTGGTTGAAATTTAAGTTTCTTAATTGAATTCAGGTCTAGGATTTCACGAGTTTGCTTGGTTTTTTCTCTTTCTTTAAGCTGATGCTTTCTTATTTTCTATCAAATTTTTAAGAGTTTTGCTTTGTTATTTTTTACGGTTTATTTTCTATGAGGTTGTTCCTAGGTTCATGACTAAAGTCACCGGTTTCAAAAGCTAACGTGGTTTAACTTTTTTTTTGTTATTTTTTAAAACTAATTTATTTTAATTTTATCCTTCAACATTTAATTTATTAGAAATTTATCTTTATTTTTTTTCTATTAGATTATCCCGATCATGTATGCCCATAGTTGCATAATTAGTCAGTTAACTCGAGTTTACTATATTTTTTTCCGTTGCTTTTTTTAATTAAAATTCTTTGTTCCCTTCATATATATATATATATTTTTTTGTTTTGCTGATATTAACTAACAATTTCGAGTGGTCCAAATTTTCAATTCAAAAGAAAATAGAGAAAAGAAACCACTGCATTTGATCCAATGAGTTGGTCCATTGGACGGTGGAAATAGAGAAAAAGAAACTCTTCTTCTCCTTTAGTTCCTTTTACCTATTGTATAAGCAAATATTTTTGGGCACATTGTGATTGATGGTCATATTTCTATCCAATAAGACAGACTAAAACGAAGAAAATTTTTCATCATTTAGATGTAATTTTTTAGTCATCTAAAAATTGAGCTCAACTTCTGAGTATTACTAAAGATATTAGAAACAACTTTATGCCATCTACTTAATAACAAATGTCACAATTCTCATAGATAATAGTAATATTTCTTTTCTTTTTTTTTTTTTTAAAAAAAAGAAATGTCACACCATGCAGGTCCACACATAAATCAGTTCGAGTGTGCTGGTAGCATTATTATTAATATTTTATGTTTTCAATTCAACCACGTCGTCTAATCCACATTTCTCATAGATTTATTTATTTATTTTCAAGTCAAGTTCGAGTTATCATGATTTAAGATGTCCGGCAGCTCGTGAGGAGGGCGGCATGCAAGTTATGATATCTTGGAGTCTTCATATCGTTATTGTGACACAAAATTCTTAATATTCACAAGTTTTGCCATTCCTGCTTAATGGTTATACAGCCTGTCCGTTTTTAAACTTGCAATTTGTGAGTGATAATGCGAAGGCGATTGCCAATTTGCCATGATGAGAAAGTTTTTATGCAACCAGATAGCATGCCTCGAAGGAGAAAGGAGTGCATTCTCCTGACAACGAACAACTGCAGGCAGTTTGCTCTAAAACATGTCCACCATCAGAGGCAGCAAGGGAAAATGTAGCACGTGAATGCGTGAGGGATAACATCACCACCAGTAACAGCAGGCCAGATAGGAAACGTCCTTCGGTTCTTAGTTCTTGTGGTCCTCTTTAAGTCTGACCACCAGTTTTGGTTACCGTCTTATTTATAGCAACTCCAGGTAAGATTGCGTGGAATTGTTGCAGCCACGAGATCTGCACTCCTTCCTAGCTTAACAATCCCAGTAGCATAGACTGGGGTGTTCTCTTTCACGTTTTTACACCATCCTTGTCTTTTACACAACCCTTCTACTTTAAATTGTTATGCTCTTAATTACTATCAGCCGTTTGCACTTCAACAATACATTGGGCTACCACTCCCTTTTTTTTTCACCTCGAGTTACATCAAGCAGGCATTTGGAAAGCAATCAAAGAAACAACAAGGAAAAGGTGTTGAGGCTACTTCCGCAAGGCAAGCATCGGCACCGCACACATCTTGCCAACTCCAAATGTGGAAGATTTACGAGCCATATGTGCTAAATGGCATTGAAACTACTGCCCACTTGGAATTTCGTATCAGCAACCGTAAAAAAAACACATCTCCTTTCTAAACAAACATAGAACTAGCAGCATGCGTTTCCACCACCTCATTTATCGTTTAATCCCTTACAGCTCCAGTTCCCCCTCTTCTCCCTTTTAGCTGTCAATGATTTCTTCCAATAGCATGTCTGAAAAGTTGCTCAGGTTAATCACTCTTTAGCTGTCATTTTCTATGTTAATTTTAAATTTTGGCTCTCCTGACCTTATATTCGATGATCGTCCATGTTACCCAAGAGACTTTTTAAACGGGGAAGCGCTTGCTAAGCCAATTTTCATGGCTTGGCCCCAAGGGTAGACTACGTTCCACGCCACCAACCCGCCACCACAGTTCAAGAAGGTCAACGACCCTCGGTCATTTCCCATTTGAACTCTTCAGGTTATTAGCAACAAAACGGGTGGTTAGCATGCCCCAGAAGTCAAAACTATGTCAAGCAGTCTCCAGTCTAGAGTGAAACTTCTCCATCACAACCCGGCAATACTTCTCTTTAATAGAAATCTTGATTTCACGTTTATCAGGTCTTAGTTTTTACTAGATGGGGTTAGGTTGGTGATTGTTATGGTTTAATGGCAAAATCTTGCTCATTTGCTCTTCGATAAAGCAAAGCCGATGCTTCCACCCTGTTAACATTAAGAGCGTTGAGGGTGAAAAAGAGAAGGCATTAGTCAAACACGAAAAACAGTGCAAAACAGCAACGAAATAAAAATTACAGAACTCTCACCAGCCAGGATGGACAACAATTCTTCCCGTGGAAAGAGCCCAATTTACCTGTTCAAAACAATTGAAAGCATGCCTCGATTTAAAACACAGCTAAAAATTTTGCCTTTTCAAGTGTCATTTTACACATGAAGGAGAAACAACGCACAGGTCTGTTCTGGTTTAAATCACCCATTCTATTTTCGTTTGATTTTTTTAAAGGGTCTGCAGTAGCCTTGCATTTTTCAAAAATTTTAAACCAGATAAAAATAAAATTCTGATTTGGAATTCAATCTTTGCTGAAAAGTGGTGCGACATCTCAGTTACATTACCTTATCTGTCCCAAGGGAATTGGCAACAACATGAGTAACCTGTTCGTCTATCTGGTTGGTGCAGACAGCACCAAACTGTTCTGCCATCTGCCACAGTGGATGAAGGTGGGGGTTGACTTCACCAACCGGGAACACCCTACTAAATAGTATGCGACAGCCACCTAAAATCTTCCTCTGCTCTGTGGCAAGGATATTCCTAACATCTGCTTCATCTAGTGAACGATGGGTAAAAAAGTTCTGATGTATTTTCTCAATAACCTATTTCAAACAAAAACAAATGATCAAGGGATTGAAAGTTTACAAGAATCTCAGGGATAGTTTGAGTTTTGCCTCACCGCCAAAGAGCATGCCAAAGTTCCATCTTCTGGTCTCTCATCATGGTCGATCTCCAAAAGAGAAGGACCAGGAAGCCCAAACTGACGTCTACTACAAGGGAAATAAATATACCTGCAACACAGATTGGTAAATGGGTAAAGGGAGAAAAGATGATGTAACCAATAGAAATAAATGCCTTCATAGAAATGATGGTCTACAATGGGACACAAAATACTTGCCTTTCTACAACTATCAAGTTCAATTTGTTATGGGGCCAGACTCTCACTGAATCGTCTATGATAACAACACCTGACTCCATACCCAACACCCCTTCAAGATCCTTGCTCTTGGGAACCCTCTCATCACCATCAAAAGGATCTCCATCATCACCTCTGGAGATAACTCGTCCAGCAAACAAAACCCCTTTTGGATCAAGCACTTTTGCCATCTCTGTAGCATATAACTTGTTTCCCATTGTGTATAGATGCAGTTCAAACAGTTTACTAGCCTAATTGCAGGAAAAAAATTGCATTAGTTGCCTAAGATACAACTCAAGCACTAAATCAATTCAAAACCTGACTAAAATTACCTTTTCTAAAAAATTCCAGATCCCGGGCCGCAGTTTCGTCCACATCCCCATATGAGGAATGCGAAAGATATGTCTGTATGGCTTTTCACGATCTTGTTCTTCTTTCTTTCTCAAAATCTCATCATGCACTGGGTCTACTTCAACAAACTGAAAAGGTGAGGAATTAATTAATATGAAAGAACTTGATTGTCAACTGTTATCCCAGATAGGGAAAAAGGCCATATTTATACAACAAGAAGAGAGAATTGCCTTGGCTGAATTGAGAAGAGTATGATCAAGATCCAAGACAAGGCAGAGCTTGCGTGCAGCAAACATTTTCTTCTGTTCTCCCAACCTTCTTGCCCTCTCTCTCTGTATAGCAGCTTTTTGCTGGTCATCATAGCCTTCAAAAAGATGCTCAACATCTTTCCACGTGTTCTGTGAATGAGAACTTGCTGCAACAACTTCAGGAGATGAAGCAGGTCCAGTTTTCTGGTCAGAAATTGAAATTCCAGTTTTGCCATCCACTCTCTCCGACTTAGTTTGCATAGGTTGGGATGCAACATTCTGAGAAATGAAAGGTGGAGTTGTCGATGCTTGAGAAACAGATAAAATATCAGCAATATTTTCCAAGCTCTTTGTAAATGGAAAGGAAATATCAGGTGGCACAGTTGGCTTCAATTCCGCTAACCCCTCTTGTTTTTGCACGTTTTGATCATCTTTAGTCCCCTGGGTGGTGGGTGTGAGGGTTGTTGTTTTGAATTGTTCAGATCCCATGCTCCCAGCCCTCTGGAGTGAATTATTATGGAGAAAACGACGAGGATCTCGTGGTTTCATTCGAATTTTTCCTGACTCATCCTGCAGGGTCCAAGTCCATATATAATTAAGAAGCCTTCAACATACTGAGAAAGAGATATTTTGGAAATCTTTTTTAACTGTTTAACACTAATCACATAAGGTTCTATTTTATTTACTTATTGCATTATCCCAGGGAAAGAAAAGCAACCAAGGCTATCCTTAAAGTTTAACAAAATTTTTGTACTTGCGATGATAATGTTCCAGCACCAAACAAATACACAATATAATATAAAACTACAAAAACCATTAATTTCAAGATCAAATAAATCCAACTGCATAGGCACTAGGCGTATATAATTCTCCAAAGATGCATGTGCTTCAACTCAACTAAACTTCATTCCTAACTAAGCACATTCTTACGAACAATAATTGTCATTTCAGGATGCTAAAAAATTACAGACAATTAGTACTTACTGATGTGGCTATTTGAGAAGGAACTGGAGTTCCTGCAGGTCTTGGCAAAATCCCAGAGGGCTGTGAGGAAGCAACATTCACTGTAGGAATTGCTCCCAGTACTGAGTTGGAAATTGGAGGATGTGATGTACTTTTTGCAGGATCAGAAAGTGTCTGCTGTCCATCTAATGCTAATCTCTGTTGCTGTCCCATTTTAAGTATATTTATCAACATTGTTGGATTCACAGCGATGTCTTTCAATAAATCAGGTAGGGACGTTGTAGCAGTACTTGTAACTTGTGCCTTTTCACTTCCAGTAATGTTGCTGATTCCCATAAATGGGGACTGCGCATTTCCACTACCATTCACATTGGACTTAACACTACCGGAACTAGGACATACAAATCCATTATTTATTCTTTGACCAGGTTCTACATTCTCTGCCCACTGATTTTTGTTCACGGTTTGAGGTTCAGCCATATCAGTGTCCTCTAACCAGCCACCAGTTCCAGTCATACTTTCAATATCCCTTACAGCACCATAATTATCAAACGAATTTCTTTGCCTTTTCAATGAGGGACCATCCAGAACATCCTCCTCTATCTTCTGTTTCTTCAAACCCACTATTGCTACAGCAGGTTCCACTTTAGGTAGGTTATTAACCATGGGCAAGGCTCGCTGATTGTGGTCCAAAGCACTGGCATCAATATTAACATATCGAAGCCTAGGGTCCCTGCTCTTTGCAGATGCTTTGATGGTTGAACTAACTGGTGCAGAATTCCTAGTGGGTACAACTCCACGAATATTAGAACTGTCAGGGTGGGGGGGAGGAGGTGGTGGTGGTGGTGAAGGAGAAGCATTTTTTTGGTCTGAAACAGGTGGATTTACAGCTCTGTAGTTAACAACAGTCGATGAACTAGAAACTTCCCCAGCAGTATCACCATCCCCATTGCCTGATTCTTCCGAAGGTGTTGGGCTTGGAAGTTCATTTGTGAAAAACGAATTACGATTGAATTTTTGTTGATAGCTGGAAACAGCTTTGAGTGCATCAGTTTCATAGGGATGCATTCTAGGCTCTTCAGCAACAGGTGCCACCTTAGGCACAGGCAACCCAGAACTAACCATTCCATCCCCAATAGCCAATAGTCTTTGAACAGGGAACGGTGTCGTTTCCTGTGTTGGTGAAGGAAGACTGTCTTCATCATGATATTTTTTGAGGTCAAGCAAAGGAAGCAAAACTCCCCTACTCTTAAAACTAGGTACACCTGGTGGTTTAGGAGCTTCTATTGACTTGTTTGGCTTATTCTGAACAAACGTTTCAGCAGCAGGTAACTTTTCATTCATAGTTGTCAAATCATAACCTGCAGTTTTCGCTAAAGAATCGTTATGATTCTCATTCACTTCACCAGAAACCTGTGTTTCTCTATCTTCTTCACCAGTTCTTGAACTAGATAAAATATAATAAGAACCCACTGAGGAAACGATGAGCTCTATCTGTGAAACAGACACATTTTTTAGTTGCCTCGCAGAAATAACAGCACCAATAATCAAAAGCAAGCCACATTCAAGGAAAATATAGACTATGAATTCTAAAGTCGAAGTTACAAACCACACACCTCTTTGTTCTGCCCAGGAGAGAAAAAAGGAGGATAATGGCTATTTAGAAGGGAAAAAAACCTGTAAACAGAAGATGCAATGATGAGATACCTAAACAATTTGAGTATAAAAAATCTAATGAAACAAAATAACGAACATGACAAAATCCAAACCTTGAGAAAACCCCCTTATTCTGCTCCTTTAATTTTTTATTCATCGAGCAAAAAACCTGCAATGAGCAACGATTCAGTCTCCACAAAGTTTCCAGCAGCATTACAACAGAACATTAAATAGAACTGCTTTAGACCAGAATTTTTATCGATAAATACTCTTTGAAGAATGAAATTGAGTAAAAAAAGTATTCTGTAAGTGCCTCACCGAATTAACTACTCTAATTGCCATAAAAAGCAATTGAACAAGACCATCTTTTGAGGGAAAACTATTATCATTTCCCCCCACCAATTCCTTCAAACTCTCCAATACTTTATGCAGTTTCAAACAAACTGCCTCAAATGACCTACAAAAAATAAACCAACAAAACAATTAATCCAAACATAATAATCATTATCCCAATACCTTCACCAAATATTTCAAAATCTTCATTTCTACAAAATTCACAAACTTTCAGCAACAAAAACACACTTACTTCTCAGTTTCAATCACACTAACACTCTCCAAATCTTTACGAATAGACTTCACCCTGTTTTCGACATCAACACTCACCATTCCCTTACTCTGCACCACCACCGGCTCCGAATCCAAATCAATCTCACCTTCCTCCAACTCCCCCTCCTCTTTCTCAATATCAATAACTTTAACAACATCCATCTCGTCACCACTATCATCGATCACGACAGTTCTCTTATCTTCTTCGCTACTATTTATAGAAGATTTCTTGGAACTATCATCCAGTTCAACCTCAACAAACAGCTCATTTAATGGCTTATTTTGAACAGCTCGTGCCCAGGCAAGATTATACAAGCCAGACATATATCCACCTCCCACTTGATACTTGTACAGATCCCTCACCGTCCAAACTTTCTGTGAGCTGTTGTTTGAAGATGGTGTTTCTTTCACTATAACAACTTCTTGCTTATTAAAATCCTCTTCACTGATCTCTTCCACTGATGCTGTATCCGATATTTCCCCCTCCTCAACGTCTTCTATTCCACTACTGCCGCCGCCGCCGGCGGTCTCATTTTTACCCATCGCTATCTATCTAGGGTTTCCTTCTTTTTAATATAGTTAACCTTAACTGGATCTAAACATGTAGTAAAACCCAATCCACGATCATGAAACACGATTTGAAGAAAGAATCAACAAATTTCAAAGAATCTAGAGTGCAAAAGCAAACGGACTGGTTCAATTTAGGTTTTTTATTTTGTTGTTGTTTTGCTTTCTCTTTTTCAAGATCTGAATATTTGCAAATTTCAGTTAAAAAATTGAACCTTCAAAATCCTTGAATCTGATCTCAGATCTGTTTGTTGTTGTAGATAGAAAATGAGACCGTGAAGTTACGAATTATTTTTTTCGTTTTTTTTTTGAGAGAGAATGGAAGAGATGGAGAGAGAGCGAGAGAGAGAGAGAGATCGCGACTTCGATTAGAGGGGGGGTATGACGATGGGAGGAAGTTGCAAGATGATAGGGTTGATGCAATGCGAATCCCTCAAGAGCCATGGCTTTTAAATCTGAAACCTGCACGTCACCGATCTGGAAAAGCCGAAAAGCAGCGCTACCAGTGTTAAGTACAAATAAGTCCTCGTTCCACAAATTTTTATTTTATTTTATTTTTCCCTATAGAAGACTTTCATGAGTTTTCTTTGTCCAAACTATTAATATAATGAAACGAAAGGATCTTATTAAAGTGGTAATAGTGTAATAGTGCTTGTTTTTGAAATAATTTTTTATGTTGAAATGTATATTAATAATTTTTTTTATATTTTAAAAATTATTTTTGATATTAACACATAAAAACGATTCAAAATATATAAATTATATTAAATTTTAATAAAAAAAAATTACAATTCTTTAAAAATGTGATCTGCATCGTATTTCCAAACATATATTTTTGTCAAGAAATGAAATTTAGTTAGCATAAAGTAAGAAAATTATAGCGTAATGAATGGTTACATCCAAAGAATAGTATAATGAGAATTGTTTTTTATTTTAAAAAATATTAAAATATTATTATTTTATTTTTCCTTATAGAAGACTTTCATGAGTTTTCTTTATCCAAACTATTAATATGATGGGATGAGAGGACCAAATTAAAGCGATGGAGTTAGTCAAGGAATGAAATTGTAGTTAATTATGCATAAAGTAAGAAAATTATAGCGTAATGACTGGTTACATCCACAGTAGTTTGATGAGAATTGTTTTTTATTTAAAAAATATGAAAATATTATTTTATTTATTTTTTAAATTTTATTTTTGACATCTGAAAATATCTAATAATAATAATAATAATAATTTAAAATAAAAAAACATTTTTAAAATACAAAATAAACAAGCGATAGAAATAGTTGGGTGATGGAGTTTAATTTTAATCATGAGGAGCATGCATGGACTTACTTAAAACCCATTCTTGTTAAAGAAGTAAAACGGTGAAAGTAAGGAATATTCAATGTCTACATTGATAAGAAATCTGAAGTTACAAAAATTTAAAATTGCTGCGCTGTTGCCTGCGCACTGTCACGAAAGACTTGTTCAAGGCTGGTGGGTTAAAATGGTGACACGTCAACCATGTTAATGGATTACGCCACGTTTCCAACCCTTCAACGTAGGAGCTGACCTACCATGATTCAACTGAATTCATACTGACGGGTGCATCCGTTAAATTTAATAATTTTGTTTTATAGAATTCATATTTTATTTAATTAGATGATTATAAAAATAAATATTTATAAAAAATACAATGAACTAAACTATTAGAAAAAAAA
>Ga0325403_1000955_pt1 | contig 22949 bp, 11 predicted proteins | sample PopdelMetagenome_19_FD_205665 | JGI IMG/M metagenome (GOLD analysis project Ga0325403, IMG submission 205665) | Populus deltoides microbial communities from Bellville, Georgia, United States - Xylem-PdKOR-R4 | ecosystem: Host-associated > Plants > Phyllosphere > Stem > Wood/Secondary xylem... | reverse complement strand
TATATTTCAGCTCAAATTTGTCCCTACGGCTCTCCAAAACTATTTGTTTTTGGAGACTCCTATGTTGATACTGGAAATTGGCCGAAGAATGTCAGGGGTCCATGGAAAGAACCTTTTGGCAAAACATTTCCCGGCATACCAACTGGTCGAGCCTCCGATGGTCGTGTCCTAACCGACCATATAGGTGCTTAATGACTTTTCTCTCTTACGCTAATTTTCTTTATTTTTCTCCTTTTCTTTTGCTTTAGAATTGAGATAATATAAAACTATAGATATTAAACTCAGCCTAATCTAGCAAGTCAATCTAGAATTTATCTGGGCCGGGTTTGCTTTCAAATTACTTAGAGAGTTAATTGGGTTAAATACTCAAGCGAGACTTAGAGTTGCTCCAATGATTTCTTTTTAAATTTTTATCCAAAACATTGTTATTTCTTAGAAAAAGAAGTTTCGTTTCGTTTTAGAAGAACTCAAACAACTTGTTTTTGGGACATGCCCGGTTGATCCACCGATTTGAAGGTTGAGCGGCCAACCAGCTGCAACTCGACTGGGTTAGATAACTATGTATGGAAGTGGTTTTGCTAATACAATTATAAGATTTCAGTTATTAAATCATATTAACACATTTTTTCTCTTTTACTTTCATGAAATATATATATACGCAGCTTCGTTTCTGGGAATAGAATCACCTACACCTTATCAACTGAGAGATACATCAAAAAATATTCAGCAAGGATTAAACTTTGCATATGGAGGCAGTGGTGTTTTCCCTTCAACATGGGCGAAAGACAGCCTTTCAGTCCAGATCGATCAATTTGAACAGCTACTCGATGAAAATGAATATAGTCAACGTGACCTTGATAATTCAGTTGCTCTGGTTTCTACTGGAGGCAATGACTATTCATTGTATTCTGCGGCCAAAAAAGGTTCCAACGATGTGAGTAGTTCTTACCCTAAATAAACTAAGTTTTACAAGTATTTATTAGGTTGAATATGTAGCTTTTTAACTTGTATTTTTTGCATTTTTTTACGTGACAGGGACTGCCTGCTTTCACTGAAGGACTTGTTCGCCAGCTTGCTGCAGACTTACAACGTATTGCTCACCTTGGAGTGAAAAAAATTGTAGTGGCAACATTACCACTTCTAGGATGCTTGCCCGGACACATAATTCCACCAAATTCATATCAGAATTGCGATGAAGAATCCAACAAAAACGCCATGATTCACAACCAGCTATTGCAGAAAGCAGTAGAAAAGTTGAAAACTGATGATGGAAACAAATGCACATTTGTAATTCTTGATCTCTATAACGCTATGGTTTCTGCAATTGACCAATTCAGACAGAATGCAGGTAATTTTTGTTCATGATTTTTCAACCGCTTTTTTTTTTTTTTTCCATGCAACTCAAGTTAATGTTTGATTAACCTTTCTTCTTCCTACTTGTCACAGAAAATTCTGAGTACAAGAACCCCTTGCAGCCATGTTGCTCCAAGATTGTTGATTACATGTGCTTAGTGGAAGGAGTATGCACGAATCCCGAGTCATCTTTCTTTTTTGATCTGGGACACCCTTCGGACAATGGCTGGAATGCTATTTTTTCATTTCTGAAAGGTTCTCTTCACAAAGATCTAAAAGTTTGAGGATGTTCCTTATATTTGCATACATTATATATAGTCCATCTGCGGTTTCATCCCTTATGATGGTATTCAATTTAAAAAATTGCCTTCCTTGTAATATTATTTCATACACTTAATTATATAGTTGATTGAGAATAACTAAGATTATTGTTTAAACTTTCATGTCCAAGCAATTAGTATTTCTGAAGTTCCAAGAGATTACGCGGGAGATCATCACCTTGGATTTGTGATGAGATGACGCTTCTTGTACTTTAATAATATTAAATAGAATAAGTTAACATAGTATAAATAGACAGATGGTGAGGTGTTATGATCCAAGAGTTTTCTCTTTAATTTAATTAATTTAATCAGACTATGAATTAAAGAAAATTAGAAGATATAATACTCGAAAATGGTCAAACTCACAATTCAAATCAAGTTGTATTTCTTGACCCTTTTTTGTTTGGAAGTACAAATAAAAATTTGCTAAAATTTAATTTTTTTTTTTAGCAAAATATCTTCTGAATTAAAAATTATTCTGCCAATCTTTAGCTTAAAAAAAGATAACAATCTATATTGTTGTCAGAGCGTAACCTGTCACGGAACACGAAGAATTGAGCTTGTTTTATAGTTTTTTAAGAGGGTGGTTATTATTGATTTTTATATAGTTGAAATATATTAAAATAATTTTTTTTATATTTAAAAATTATTTTTAAGATCATGTTAAAATAATTTAAAATATATAAAAAAATTTAAATTTTTTAAAAACACAATTTAAAAACGAAATATAAGACTTCAAGGCCTTCAAAGAAAGCAGGTAGTTCGACTTGCTGTGGTTGAATCCTTCTTCCAAGCTTCACTGTCCTGCCATTTGTATGTGTTTTCAGAGTGAAAAACCGATGTTTTCAGAGTGGTTAACAAAGGCTGTTGGAATTGATAGACGACTGAAGACGGAAAAGAATGCACGGGGGCTTGTTCCTTTAAGTTAAAGATAACATTAATAAACAAGGAGCACACAAATTTTGATGAATTAAAGGTACCGCACCGCATATATAAGATTTAAATTTACAAGTTTATTTTCTTTAAAATAATAATAATTTTTTTTCTTAGAAGATTTACATTATACAGGTAATAAATTTTATCTCAACTAGAAAACAAAAAAAAATCTAAAATTACAAAGAAACAAAAGCATAAAATCAAGGTTATGAGGTTAATATTTTGAGTTACCAAGATCACAAGATCACTTACATCAATATTGTTTGGAAATATTCATTTTTAGAAAAGATAAATCAACTTTATTTAGACAAAAATCTTGATACAGTTTTTTTGAAATTATACCGTTCTCGTTTAAGTTTGACTGAATAAATATCCTAATCAAATTAAAATTATTATAATTATAAGATGTTAAGAATCATCCCACTTTTCTTAAATAAAAAAAAGTCCTTCATTGAATAAATATAAAAAAAGACAACAAGAATATTTATGATTTGTTGAAAAAATAAATTAAAATTAGAGAAAGATGGTGATTTGTTGACATTCTGACCTTGTGTATATATCTTACCAAAGCTGTTTTTTTTTATGTTCATAATTCTTCACGTAAGATGGAACTCTTTTGACTTTGGATGCCACTAGAAGAACCCTAGCTAGGTCCAAACAATGACCAGGTAAAGAGATTGGGTCATTAGGTTTGTTGGGTTTCCTAGTTAGTGGGCCCATAGTGAATTGTTGGGCAATTTCTGATATTGTTAAATAAAAATATTCTGTACTTTAAATTAATCTTTATAAAATCTAATGAAATGGTATCTAGTAGTCTATATTTGCACATATGGAAAAGATATGTTTAAAATATCGACTTTATTATTATTATTAAATTTTATGATAAAATAAATAAAAAAATACAAGAAAATTCAAAGTTGTATATCTTAATTTAGCTCCCACTAAAACACGTACAGACCTTAATCACTATATTACTACGTTAAATATATACAGGTTTAACCTTAACAGCAAATAAATGCTCTACAAAATCTAAAATCTAACATTTTTTTATCGTACTGCTAGCTAGTACGAGAAACAGTGAAACTAGTTACTGATGAATTGGTCTTACTTGGGCTAATAAGGATGAGAGGGACCTAATTAAATTGATGGCTTGATGAATTGGTCTTACTGTTCTTTTGATTTTAGAAGACTCTTTCAAAATTAGAAAGCCTCGTACATAGATAACTCTGAACTGAACACATCTAGCCTTGAGAATTTATGGGTTTACTTTATTATGCTCATGGCATTTTTCTCAACAAAAACCTATGAAGGAGCAAACAAAAAAGAGGATGCTTGGTTCTTTTTCCCCGCCATTAGGGAGAGATTTCCAGGCATTTGTTAGAAAGAGCACTCTTTTTTCTTGCAAAAATATGGACAAATCATAAAAATTATCCTTAAATCATCAGATGGAGAAATTAAGATTATGGCTTTGCGGCTCTTGTCATAATTGTCCTCGTGCATATATATTAAAACGAAAATAGATATTTATGTGCCGCCTTGAGAAATCATGTAAGAAAATGATTTGATGACAACTTGGCTTAAAGACAGCACATATATAGTAACTTACCTAAATTATTTATTTAATTAAATCATAATCTAGAGTTGAAACTCTCAACGACGACATGCAGACATCAAAATTGGACCCTGGCAATACATACACGTTGTATCGTGGCAAATGTTTTACCCGGACAAACCTTAATATAACGTGCATGATCATGCTCTATAAATGGATGAGTTCCCTTGTATTCTTCTCCATCTTTCAATCTTAAGTCTAAGTCTCTCAATCCTATATATAACATCTTGTGTTAAACTACACTAGCAGGATTAGCTAGACATTTTGTGTGTGTAAGAACTACTTAGTGTTGCAATCGAGGTTGAGAAAACACGAAGAAATGGCAGTGAAAGTGGCAGCAGCTTTCATTTTTATGCTGTTTTTCTTGAGCACAGCATGCCAAGCAAAGCTCTCCTCTACATTTTACCACAAGTCGTGTCCTAATGCAGAAAGTGCTATCCGAACTGCCATCAGGACTGCAATTGCGAGAGAACGGAGGATGGCGGCGTCTCTCATTCGCCTGCACTTTCATGATTGCTTCGTGCAGGTATTTTGGAAACTATATATGGCAGCCATTGTTCCGGTCTAGTATTTAACTTTGATCTAGCAATTTACTTCATGAATTATTCCTTCTTTTTTTTCAGGGCTGTGATGCCTCGATCTTGCTAGACGAAACTTCCTCTATCGAGAGTGAAAAGACTGCAGGAGCCAACAGGAACTCTGCCAGAGGCTATGAAGTCATAGATAAAGCAAAATCTGAAGTAGAGAAGATATGTCCTGGAGTAGTATCTTGCGCGGATATCATTGCTGTGGCAGCAAGAGACGCATCTGCTTATGTGAGTATATAATCAATCCACCTCTTTCTATCTTTTGTTTGCATTTCAAGTTACAAATTCAAGATCGTTAATTAGTTTTAAAAAATGTGTCAGGTGGGTGGTCCATCTTGGGCAGTGAAGCTTGGAAGAAGAGATTCAACTACAGCAAGTCCAGCTTTAGCCATCACAGAACTACCTGCCTTCTCTGACGACCTGGGGAGGCTTATTTCTCGCTTCCAGCAGAAAGGCCTTACTGCAAGGGACATGGTTGCTTTGTCAGGTTGGAACTTGTAACCAACACACATAAGAAGCCTTAGTTATCATTATCATGATGATGAATATTAATTCCTGATGCTAAATATATTCGTTTTCGGGTGCAGGTTCTCATACGTTAGGACAAGCTCAATGCTTTACATTCCGTGATAGGATACACAGTGACAATAATATCGACGCTGGGTTCGCTAGCACTCGCAAGAGGCGTTGTCCACTTGCTGGGAGCAACTCAACTTTGGCTCCACTCGATTTGGTCACACCCAATTCTTTTGACAACAATTACTTCAAGAACTTGATGCAAAAGAAGGGTCTCCTTCAATCAGATCAAGAACTTTTCAGCGGAGGCTCCACAGACAGCATTGTCTCAGAATACAGCAGGAATCCTGCGAAATTCAGCTCTGATTTTGCATCTGCCATGATCAAAATGGGAGACATCAGTCCACTCACTGGATCAGCCGGGCAGATAAGGAGGATTTGCAGTGCTGTCAACTAGTTTTTCTTTTTCTTCAAATCATTCGCTTAGTAAAGTGTGCAGAGGCATGTCTTCATTATTTTATCAATTGTTCATTCTTCAAATTTGTCAAGTATAACTTAATAATAAAGAAAATTCGCTTCATTGCTTATCATTTTCGTCTTTTGACGGTCTTCATCATACCCTCTCATCTGGATCCTAGCTAGCTATTACTCGATCAGGCCTTTGGCCTTTAATCAGTGGAATTGATTGTTCAAGAACAAGAGAAACAAAAGATTGAAGAACGCGCATAGCTAGATTATTTTTGCCTTTCAATTTTAATGACGGGTCTCAGAGTATTCCACTTGGGTCCCCCTTGAACATGCATGCATGGCCCAATTAACCTTTACCTTTGAATTTCTGCCTTCAATCATGAAAATGAGTACCCTTTTGTCTTCATTTTTTGTTTCAAATTTTAATGATGTTTTTTTATTGGGTAATATTTGATAGATGGGGATGAATTATACCCTATGATTTTTTTTTATAACGAGACCAAATTTTCAAGGAAGTGAAAAAGTCATTGTCTGAATTATACAAATTTCCTATTCAAGTCTTTACTTTAATCTATTAAATTGCTGTTAATGTTTATTTTAAATAGGTACATGACATCTTATTATCACGAGACTTGCAATATTTATAAAATTGAAAAATATGAAAAAAATTGAAATTTTAAAATAAAACAAAAAAAATGATAACTTAAGATGTAAATAATTAATATTATGGGAGGAAAGATCTCCGTTCAATTTTTGACAAAATTTTATAGGTGGTTTCAATTTTTTTTAGTTGTTCCAATTTCTTACATTTTTTTTAAAAGAATTAATTTTTATTTTTTTAATCCGATGTTTAAGAAATGTTTTTGCTTGAAAAGGGACAAAAAAATAAAGGTAAAAGATAGAATGTACAAGAACATGTGATAGTGATTTGTTTTTTTATTTTAAAAAAGAATACATAGTAAAATATACCCACATTATCCCTATATACATAGTAAATATTAATTAAACTAAGATCTAATTAAAATTGAAGAGAGAAGAAGTCAAAACACAAAACATTAATTATATATAAATTCAATCAATATTTAAAACAAACAAAAAAAAAATTGACAATTAAAAGAAGGGAGCATTAATAAATAAACATTCCAATACTTGTAAGCATGAATAAAGAAACACAAGGCCGGGGTAGAGACGGAGAATACCAGTTCCCATGAGATGAATTCATTAGGAAAATGGTTAAGATATCACTTTCGAGAAATGACTTTTCTCCTTTGTTTTTTTGTGGTAAAAAGGCAAGAAATCAATTAAATATCTAACTTTTCTAATTAGGATCACTGGCGCCAACATTTCATGTAGCTGCTGTGTAAAATCAGTTCTGATGACCAGTGGATGCGAAAGCTATACACGCTGAAAATTCTGCCATTCTTGTAGTGAGCTACTACAATAAGAGGGAAACTACACAGTGAAGAATTGTTACCACCTAGAGCTAGCGAGGATAGAGGGCTCAAGACTCACGATCTCTAGACTCACTACTGTTCTTTATAAAAAAATCCCTTTTTCCAATGTCATTTCTTTCAAAACACGTAACCTAAGAGAGTTGTTAACACACCTAACCTTGAGAAAAATCTTGGGTTTACTTATTCTCTTTGCTTTTTGCTGGCCAAACCCTATGAAAGAGCAATCCGAGGAGGCTGCTTGGAATTCTCTTGAAAGAAATTAGTTGCTTGTAGCTATGGTTATCTACTTAAAACAATCATTAATTAGATGGCGAAAAACTAAGGATATATAAGCATTATGTTCTCTTGTCAACATTAATGTCGTTACGCTTATTAAGACAATATAAATATCTATGCCGCCTTGAGACATGAAGGGAACTTGGCTTTTGACAATACATATAGTAACTTAACGGAATTTGTTTTTTTAATTTATATCATAGTCTAGACTCTTAAAGCCAAGCAGACATCAAAATTGAACCATGATTTACACGCTATCCCACATAGTTTTACTGAAACAAATCTTAGTTAATTAATGAGCTTAATTAATCATGCATCCTCTATAAATGGATGAGTTCCCATATGCATTCTACTCCATCTTCTATCCTAACTCTCCCCATTCTAGCATCTTGTGCTAAACTACACTAGCAAATTAGCTAGACATTTTTGTGTGTGTGAAAACTTAGTACTGTTGCACTTGAGAAAACTCGAAGAAATGGCAGTGAAAGTGGCAGCAGCTTTCATTTTTATGCTGTTTTTCTTGAGCACAGCATGCCAAGCAAAACTCTCCTCTACATTTTACCACAAGTCGTGTCCTAAAGCAGAAAGTGCTATCCGAACTGCCATCAGGACTGCAATTGCGAGAGAACGGAGGATGGCGGCGTCTCTCATTCGCCTGCACTTTCATGATTGCTTCGTGCAGGTATTTTGGAAACTATATATGGCAGCCATTGTTCCGGTCTAGTATTTAACTTTGATCTAGCAATTTACTTCATGAATTATTCCTTCTTTTTTTTCAGGGCTGTGATGCCTCGATCTTGCTAGACGAAACTTCCTCTATCGAGAGTGAAAAGACTGCAGGAGCCAACAGGAACTCTGCCAGAGGCTATGAAGTCATAGATAAAGCAAAATCTGAAGTAGAGAAGATATGTCCTGGAGTAGTATCTTGCGCGGATATCATTGCTGTGGCAGCAAGAGACGCATCTGCTTATGTGAGTATATAATCAATCCACCTCTTTCTATCTTTTGTTTGCATTTCAAGTTACAAATTCAAGATCGTTAATTAGTTTTAAAAAATGTGTCAGGTGGGTGGTCCATCTTGGGCAGTGAAGCTTGGAAGAAGAGATTCAACTACAGCAAGTCCAGCTTTAGCCATCACAGAACTACCTGCCTTCTCTGACGACCTGGGGAGGCTTATTTCTCGCTTCCAGCAGAAAGGCCTTACTGCAAGGGACATGGTTGCTTTGTCAGGTTGGAACTTGTAACCAACACACATAAGAAGCCTTAGTTATCATTATCATGATGATGAATATTAATTCCTGATGCTAAATATATTCGTTTTCGGGTGCAGGTTCTCATACGTTAGGACAAGCTCAATGCTTTACATTCCGTGACAGGATTTACAATGCTAGCAATATCGATGCTGGATTCGCTAGCACTCGCAAGAGACGTTGTCCCCGTACTGGTGGCCAGGAAAATTTGGCTCCGCTCGATTTAGTCACACCCAATTCTTTTGACAACAATTACTTCAAGAATTTGATGCGAAACAAGGGCCTCCTTCAATCAGATCAAGTTCTTTTCAATGGAGGCTCCACAGACAGCATTGTCTCAGAATACAGCAGGAATCCTGCGAAATTCAGCTCTGATTTTGCATCTGCCATGATCAAAATGGGAGACATCCGTCCACTCACTGGATCAGCCGGGCAGATAAGGAGGATTTGCAGTGCTGTCAACTAGTTTTTCCCTTTTCGCTTGAATTGTTTTTTTCAAGTGTGCAGGCGCCCCCAACTAGTTTCGATTGGAAGCCTGGTTGTTGTTGTCGTCGTCGTCAAGTGTGCATATGCATGTGTGATTTGTTTTTCTCGAATTGTCAAGTATAATAAAGTGTGCAGAGGCATGCATCTCTTAATTATTTAATCAATTGTTCATTCTTCAAATTTGTCAAGTACAACTTAATAATAAAGAAAATTCGTTTCATTGCCTATCATTTTCGTCTTTTGACGGTCTTCATCATACCCTTTCATCTGGTTCCTATATAGTACTCCTCAGGCCTTGGGCCTTTAATCAGCGGAATTGATTGTTCAAGAACAAGAGAAACAAAAGATTGAAGAACGCGCATAGCTAGATTATTTTTGCCTTTCAATTTTAATGACGGATCTCAGACTATTCCACTTGGGTCCCCCTTGAACATGCATGCATGGCCCAATTAACCCTTACCTTTGAATTTCTGCCTTCAATCATGAAAATGAGTACCTTTTTGTCTTCATTTTTTTTTTCAAATTTTAATGATTTTTTTAATGGGTAATATTTGATAGATGGGGTTGGATTATACCCTATGATTTTTTTTATATAGTGAGACCAAATTTTTAAGAAAGTGAAAAAGTCATTGTCTGACTTATACAAATTTTCTAATCAAGTCTTTACTATAATCTATTAAATTGTTGTTAATATTTATTTTAAATAGATAATGACATCCTTATCATCACCAGACTTACAATATTAATAAAATTGAAAAATATTAAAGAAAAGTGAAATTTTAAAATAAAACAAAAAAAAAAGATGTAAATCATATTTTGGGAGAAAAGATCTCCGTTTAATTTTTAAAAAATTTTATTGGTTGTTTTAATTTTTTTTTGAGATGTCCCAATTTTTTATGTTTTTTTAAATAATTTTATTTTTTTAATTCAGTTTTTAAGAGATGTTTTTGCTTGAAAAGGTAAAAAAGAAACATATCTACAAGAACATGTGATAGTGATTTTTTTTTTAAATACATAGTAAAATATACCCACAGTATCCATAGTAAAATATTAATTAAACTAAGATTTGAAATTGAAGAGATAAGAAATCAAAACACAAAATTAACAAATATATATAAATTCAACAATATTTAAAACAAACAAAAAAAAATGACAATTAAAAGAAGGGAGCATTAATAAATAAACGTTCGAATACATGCAAGCACGAATAAAGAAACATAATTAGGCCGCCGGGGTAGAGACGGAGTACCAGTTCCCATGAGATGAATTGATTAGGGAAATGGTTAAGATATCACTTTCGAAAAAGGACTTTTCTCCTTTGTTTTTTTGTGGTAAAAAGGCAAGAAATCAATTAAATATCTAACTTTTCTAGTTAGGATCACTGGCGCCAACATTTCATGTAGCTGCTGTGTAAAATCAGTTCTGATGACCAGTGGCTGCGAAAGCTATACACGCTTAAAATTCTGCCATTCTTGTAGTGAGCTAGTACAATAAGAGGGAAACTAGCTACTCAGTGAAGAATTGTTAGCACCTAGAGCTAGCGAGGATAGAGGGCTCAAGACTCACAACCTCTAGACTCACTGCTATTCTTTATAAAAATCCCTTTTCAAATGCCACTTCTTTCAAAACAAGTAACCTAAGAGAGTTCTTAGCACACCTATGACCTAACCTCGAGAAAAATCTTGGGTTTACCTATTCTCTTGGCATTTTGCTGACCAAACCCTACGAAAGAGCAATCCGAGGAGGCTGCTTGGAATTCTCTTGAAAGAAATTAGTTGCTTGTAGCTTTGGTTATATCTACTTAAACAATCATTAGATGGCGAAAAACTAATTAAGGATTTATAGGCATTATGTTCTCTTGTCAGCATTGTCGACGTTTCGCTTATTAAGACAATATAAATATTTATGCCGCCTTGAGACACGAAGGGAACTTGGCTTTTGACAATGCATATAGTAACTTACCAGAATTTCTTTTTTTTATATATAATTTATATCATAATCTAGACTCTTAAAGACATGCAGACATCAAAATTGAACCATGATTTACACGTTATCCCAAATGCATAGTTTCTAATGAAACAAATCTTAGTTAATTAATGAGCTTAATTAATCATGCATCCTCTATAAATTGGATGAGTTCCCATATGCATTCTACTCCATCTTCTATCTTAACTCTCTCCATTCTAGCATCTTGTGTTAAACTACACTAGCAAAATATTTAGCTAGACATTTTGTGTGTGTAAGAACTACTTAGTGTACATTGCAATCGAGGTTGAGAAAACACGAAGAAATGGCAGTGAAAGTGGCAGCAGCTTTCATTTTTATGTTGTTTCTCTTGAGCACAGCTTGCCAAGCAAAACTCTCCTCTGCATTTTACCATAAGTCATGTCCAAAAGCAGAAAGTACTATCCGAACTGCCATCAGAACTGCAATTGCGAGAGAACGGAGGATGGCGGCGTCTCTCATTCGTCTACACTTCCATGATTGCTTCGTTCAGGTACTGTTGCAACTTGCAGCACTTGTTCTACTCTAGCTATTAACTCTGAGCAAGCACGTATTCTTCATGAATTATATTCCTCGTTTTTTCAGGGTTGTGATGCCTCAATTTTATTAGACGAAACTTCCTCTATTCAGAGTGAAAAGACTGCAGGAGCCAATAATAACTCTGTTAGAGGTTATGAAGTCATAGATAAAGCAAAATCTAAAGTAGAGAAGATATGTCCTGGAGTTGTATCCTGTGCAGATATCATTGCTGTGGCCGCAAGAGATGCGTCTGCTTATGTGAGTGTGTGTGTGTGTGTGTAAATAATTCATCTCTTTATTTTTGTTAGTGTTTCAAGTTACCAAATCATTATATCTAATCTATGATTACTCTTAAGAAATATCACAGGTGGGTGGTCCGTCTTGGGCAGTGAAGCTTGGAAGAAGAGATTCAACCACTGCAAGTCGAACTTTAGCCAACGCAGAACTACCTGCTTTCTTTGACAGGCTAGACAGACTTATATCTCGCTTCCAAAAGAAAGGCCTTACTGCAAGGGACATGGTTGCATTGTCAGGTTGGCACCCGTAACCGACACTGGCTTTGATAAGAATACCTTAACGTATCTTGAATACTAAGTTCCTGATGCTAAATATATTCGTTTTCGGGTGCAGGTTCTCATACGTTAGGACAAGCTCAATGCTTTACATTCCGTGACAGGATTTACAATGCTAGCAATATCGATGCTGGATTCGCTAGCACTCGCAAGAGACGTTGTCCCCGTACTGGTGGCCAGGAAAATTTGGCTCCGCTCGATTTAGTCACACCCAATTCTTTTGACAACAATTACTTCAAGAATTTGATGCGAAACAAGGGCCTCCTTCAATCAGATCAAGTTCTTTTCAATGGAGGCTCCACAGACAGCATTGTCTCAGAATACAGCAGGAATCCTGCGAAATTCAGCTCTGATTTTGCATCTGCCATGATCAAAATGGGAGACATCCGTCCACTCACTGGATCAGCCGGGCAGATAAGGAGGATTTGCAGTGCTGTCAACTAGTTTTTCCCTTTTTGCTTGAATTGTTTTTTTTCATGTGTGCAGGCGCCCCCAACTAGTTTCGATTGGAAGCCTAGTTGTTGTCGTCGTCGTCGTCAAGTGTGCATATAAATGCAAGTGTGATTTGTTTTTATCGAATTGTCAATTCTTTTATGTTCTGAAGATTAAAGTAATAAAGAAGGAAAATTCTTCATTTCCCATCTTATTTTATCTGTTTACGTTTCCTTGACTTGAGTTATTTTGTTCCTTTTTTAAGGATACATTAAAAAGGATAATTTACAAAGCCATATAAATCCAGAACCATTAAGATTGGCGGCATGAACAAAAAAGCATGGTTACAAGACCTAATTAATTCATCCTTGATACACTCCAAGGCTCCGGTCATGGATTGGATAAATCAACTCACAGGTTAGCTCAACTTTTGATTTTTTAATAATACTTGAAACGATGTTATTTTAGTTTAAAAGAAAATAGTTCAACGTGAAACCTGGTCAAATCCAGAATCTTGGTAAACGATTCAACCAGGTTTTATAACTATGAATTAACAAAAAACAAACAAGAGTAACAATACAATTAGCTCGCTAATGAACACAAGATTCAAAGCGCATAAACTCTGTGTAGCTTTAAGGAGATGGAGTTGTGCTTTTTGTAAGCAAAACCATGGCTCGAATTGGGACTATACTCTTAACTTCTACATTGAAGAGTAATCACACAAGCACATAAAGGCAAGCACTTGCTGATTGTTCAAGAATCTTGGCTAATATCTATACACGGAGAAGGCACGCCTTACATCACTCAACAGATTAATATGTTCAGTACCTGCAGACTCCACAATTGACTAACTCAATCTTTACACACGTTGATTAGTTTCTTGTCTCAAGTTATCACCTAATTTTGTTATTTATCAATCAATCTTTTGCCCAACAAATCTAAAGGTCAATACTTTTTTGCCATTTTGCCAAAAAACCAACGATTTTATCAAGGCTCCTTCCCTCCCTTTTCCTTCTTCTCTGCCTTTTGTGTCCAAAAGATAATAATAATAAAAAAAATGTTTTCTGGTGTTTCCACAGCATCTGGCCTGTCATTCCTTTGTCAAATTAAGATGTTAAATTATGCAGTCATTATTATACAGCATCACACATTATCACATTTTTAAGGAATCAATTCCCTTCCATGATTGTCAGACATGACTCAGGGACTAATTTATTAAAGGGCCTGAATCATTAATCATTAGGCAATTCACTTATTCTATTTAATACACCGAGGTGCATGATGCGTCATCTCATCCCAAATCCATCATGATTATCCGCCGTAATCTCTCGAGACTTCAGAAATATACTAATTGGCATGTGTTTAAACAATAATCTTAATTATTCTCAATCAAGATATTATAAGGAGGACAATTTTTTAAATTGAATACAATCACAAGACATGAAACTGAATATGGACTGTATATAATGTACGACTTTTTAGTTCAAATAACATCAAATATAAGGAACCATCCTCAAGCTCTTAGATCATTGTTAAGAGAACCTTGCAGAAATGAATAAATTGCATTCCAGCCATTGTCCGAAGGGTGTGCCAGATCGAAAAAGAAAGATGACTTGGGATTCGAGCACAGTCCTTCCGCTGAGCATATGTGCTCAACATTCTTCGAGCAACATGGCTGCAATGGGTTCTTTTGCTCGGTATTTGCTGTGACAAGGAGAAAGAAGAAAGGTTAATCAATGATTAACTTGAGATGCATATAAAAAAAATTGTGGTTGAAAAAACATGAACAGAAATTACCTGCATCCTGTCTGAATTGGTCCATAGCAGAAACCATAGCGTTATAGAGATCAAGAATTACAAACGTGCTTTTGTTTCCATTATCAGTGTTCAATTTTCCCACTGCTTTCTGCAATACCTGGTTGTGAATCTTGGCGTTTTTGTTGGATTCTTCATCGCACTTCTGATATGAATTTGGTGGAATTATGTGGAGAGGCAAGCATCCTATAACTGGTAATGTTGCTACTACAACTTTTTTCACTCCTAGACGATTAATACGTTGTAGGTCTGCAGCGAGCTGGTTGACAAGTCCTTCAGTGAAAGCAGGCAGTCCCTATCATGTAAAAAAATGCAAAAAATACAAGTTAAAAGGCTACATATTCATCGTAAAAAATACTTGTAAAACTTTGTTTATTCAGGGTAAGAACTACTCACATCCTTGGAACCTTTTTTGGCTGCAGAATAGAATGAATAGTCATTGATTCCAGTAGAAACCAGAGCAACTGAACTATCAAGGTCACATTGACTGCATACATTTTCTTTGAGTAGCTGTTCAAACTGATCGATCTGGACTGTCAGGCTGTCTTTCGCCCATGTGGGGAAAACACCACTGCCTCCATATGCAAAGTTTAATCCTTGCTGAATACTTTTCGATGTATCTCTCAGTTGATAAGGGGTAGGTGATTCTATTCCCAGAAATGATGCTGCACATAAGTATATTTCATGAATGCAAATGAGGAAAAAAATGTGTTAATATGATTTAATAACTAGGTGACATATTATAATTGTAATAGGAAAACAAATTCCATATGACCCCACCTCTCTCAGGTAATAAAGTGGTCGAGTTAACCCTTAATCAACCCGATTCAATCTCAAAACAACATTGTTTAAGCTGTTCTATAAATTTCTTACACCGATAATGATCTTTATCGTATTTAGGTTATAGGTTGGTTGATTTAACCCCCCTACAGGCTAGTCCTGGTTTGATACATTTGGTTTTGTACTCTCTACATTCTAAAAATAAAAAGAAAAATTAAAGAAAGAAGAAAGGAGCACAAGAGAAAAGTCATTAAGCACCTATATAGTCAGTAAGGACACGACCATCGGAGGCTCGACCATTTGGTTTACCAGGAAATGTTTTACCAAAAGGTTCTTTCCATGGACCCCTGACATTCTTTGGCCAATTTCCAGTATCAACATAGGAGTCTCCAAAAACAAAGAGTTTTGGAGAGCCCTTGGGACAATTTTGAGCTGAAATACCAAAGAAAAACAATGAATGATTAATTATCAGAAATCACTAATTATGTGTTAATTCAAGACTCAAAACTAACACAGGGAAATATAAGGTAAGTATTTTGAGATAAATTAATCGGTCGTCTAACCTGTAGAAATATCAGCGATGGATAAAAGAAGCAAACCAACCAAGAAGATTCCTTTCCCCTCCATTGGAAAAACAAAGGCAAGGAGAGAAAGAGCTTTATAAAATTGCAGTTATAGCGGAGTAGTTTTATAGAACAATCATTCTTGTGTAGGGTTTCCCTCCGGGACTCTTGCATGGAAGTTTTGAAGGTTGATGAGTTTAGCTGGATCACTCAAGCTTTTAGACAATTAGGCACACTCTAAATTTGGTTCTTTTTGTCTTTTTTTATGGAAACATCTTGTCAGAATGTTGTGGTTTCCTGTCAATGCCACTTAAAAACCGTTGTGCTTGCATGAATTTCATCACCAAATGAGGATTGATCTCTATCCTGTAATGCCAACCTGGAAATCTGGTTTGTTTACCCTCCTAGCTGATAAATTATCAACGGGGACAGCTTCTTTGAGGTAATAATACAACTGTTTTGGAAGTAAAAATATTTGTAAAATTGAAAATTCTCTATTGCCATCCATGCAAGTGATTTTTTTTTAATGAAATCGTTCTTAGTTGTACTTTTGATTGTTGCATGTGATGTGGTGTCATAATTCAATTCTGGGTTATTCCTCAAAATTTTTTTTAAAAAAATAAAAATCAAAAAATAAAATACAAGCTGGCAACGTGGAGAAAGCTGATCAAGAAAAATAGGCAAAATAGGCAAAAATCAATCTGCAATTTTTGGAGGAAAAAATGCAAATTCAAGGTCAAATTAAATGATTATTGGATAAATTTGCATAAAAATTAAGTCCAATGACGTGATTAAATTTTTAATGGGTCAATTTAATTTAATCATGGACCAAATTAAATTTTAATTAAGTTTAAGAATTAATTTAGGTCCAAATGAAGGATTTAATTAAGTGTAAGGACTTAATTATACTTCAAATGGGTCAAATTAATTTTATTTGGAGCTTAATTGGTGAAAAATTAAGTTTGGGAGCCTAATTTGGGCTTAATAGAGAAGATTGGAATTTTAAGAGACCAAATTTAATTTTTACCAAGTTAATTGATTGAAATCAGGGGTCAAATTGCAAGAAAATTGAAGTTTTGGGGCCAATTAGGGGTTAAATTGACAAAATCCAAAGCCAAGGGGCAATCTGCAAAAGGCGCCTAACTATAGGAGTCTAATTGACAAAATTCGGGGGTCAACTTGAAGAAATTGAAAGCTGGAGGACTCAATTGAAAATCGGCAAAAATCCCTAATTTTTTTGATCCAAAACGGCGCCGTTTTTTGTGTTTAAGAAAAAACAAAGAGGGGGAAGGGACCAGGCGACGTGTCGCCTGGTCACTGTTCATCTTCTTCCCCACAATGCTGCCCGAGTAGCAGCTTTTCAGGCGCGTTTTCCACATCGTTTGGCCTCCAAATCCGACAACGCGTGCACCAAAATGTCCACCTGAAACCCTTTTATCCTCGAGAATTGTCCGGTCGGGTCGAAAAGCTTTGAAACGGCTCCGTTTATTGGCCCAAAGTGGCCACCTCGTTCAGTCTGCAGCCTTGGATTGCCAAATTTGGCAATTCGAGGTGCACACTTTGAAGCAACGGCTTGGATTCCTCGAGTCAAATCAAGGGCTGAGACTTTTTCCCCGTTGAAGACAAGATTACCCTCTTTCCAGCCCTATAAATAGGAGCCAATTTCATGCTCAGAGGAGGAGAAAAAACGAGCTCAAAGTTGGCCGAAAACCAGCCTTTTGTATTCATTTTTCCTGCAAACAATCCCTTTTCTGCTTTCTCTCTCCACCGTGGCCTTCAGCCACCACCACCTTCATCACCTAGCTTCTCACCATCATCCCCACCTCCAGTAGCCATAAAACCATCTCACGTGACAGTTGCACCACTTCTCTCTCTCTCTCCTCTGTAAAAATCTTCTCCTTTGCCACCGTGACTGCAGCAGCGGCGGCGACAGCAGAGGCAGCGACCACCACCTTGCCCAGAAGCTCTCTTCCTTCCCAAAGACAGCCGGGGTAGCAGCTCTTTCCTCAGCCACACCAACAGCTCCAGCCGTGAGCTTTCCTTCTCCTTTGCAGGACTCTGCTCCTTCTTCTTCCAGCCGTGACCAGTGCAAGCCGCCGGCCTCACCACCTTCAGTTACACCGTGCACCACCAGCTAGGTCGCCGACTCTCTCCACGCCAGGTAACTCGCCCCTCCCCTGCTACGCCTTCCTTTTCCTTTCACCGTGGCTGCATGCAGAATCGAATTCTGCATGCAGCGGCTAATTAATTAGCTGTCTGCTTGGGTCGGGCCAGTTCTGGCCCAGCCCAAGTGGCTGGGCCCGGCCCGGCCCGAAAAAAAATTCAAAAAAAAAATTCAAAAAATTTTAAAATCATTTAAAAAATTTGTGACTTTCTTAAATATTTTTCTACCAAGTTTGCTTAATATTGGGTTGTATACTTACATGGTAAGATACAAGTCCGATATTAAAACACCTGGTTTCCTCCGAAGTATTTCAAAAAAAATAAATAAATAAATAAAATTTCAAAAAAAGAAAAAAATATTTTATTGCATACGGCCAAGTCCTAAAGAATTTTCCAAGCATGTTTTTATGTTTAAGAAGAAAAAATTGCATCTTTCTCACGTTTTAAAAATCCAAAAAATGGATATCATAACTAGTTTATGATCATCCGTTAGGGTTTGGCCAAAATATCAAAAACCTTTTTCCAACTCTTTTTTTTTTAGGATCCAGATGTAGACTTTAATATTTGTGGGGTGTAAAATTACACGATAAAGTACACCCTCGGGTATTAAACATACAAGGTGTAAATAAATGCAATCCTAAAATTCAAACTTTAGAACGGTTAGGATTTAACCCAATAAGGTAGAGACTCCCTCACGAAGGGAGATCTGCCTTGAACCTTAGAAAAGACCAACGAATAGAAACTCGACCTAGAAAAACAATCAAACAACAATGCAGCTTACCTTAGGTAGGGTGCACTGGGGGTGATGCGTCTTCCCCTTGCACAACCAGTCTCTTACTCAGACTCTCGCAGACCATAGGTTCCTGGTGACCATAATACTAGGTGACGACTCCAACGAACCAAGCAAAACACAAATAATAAAAAAAATCGCCAGCGGACGCCGCGCGCGGATTTTGACGTGCAACATGTGGTATAAATTTTAATCTTAATTATGTAAGGAATTGATAATAAAATTTTTATGGATTAGGAGTGTTTTTATCAATTAATGAAAACCTTATAAATTAGAAATCATCTATATGTTAAAACCAAGACATATCGTTCGTCTCTAGGCCTATTTTTTTAGCGTGTCAAAGTGCGAAGTGCTACAATGATGGATCATATTTAAGATCTGGGTTTGAAAGTTCTCAAAATGTATTGAAAGGACAAATCACCTTCCTAGTAGCTAGATGATCTGATCAACAATCAAATCTTACAATATAATTTTCTTCTTATTATTATAATTTTATCCTAATCATCTGAAGATCCTAATAGAGTCGATGAAGTGAAGATTTCAGAGACGAATAGACTTGATGCCAACCATTCTGTGCAGGATGTACCATGTCCCAGAAGACAGACAATTCCGGCTTCTCGCATACTACATACGTCTTTGCCCCATTCTTGTCAACGTTTCCACATGAGTAGTTGCTTGTCACGCCCACACAACATGGCATAAGAAAACTCCTCAACTTCAAGTTTCCTGCAAGGCGTGCGGTATTCAATTTGGACATGAATGCAGTATACAGATCCAGTGTTTCGTACATGTGTTTTCCGCTCTCATTGTTCATCCTTTGTATTGCTTGCTGCAATTTCTGGTTGTGAAACTTGGAGGCAGTATTCCAACTTTCACTGCAATTCTGATATGAAGAGAAGGCTGTCAATATCGGCAGGCATCCAAGAGGCTGCAATGCTGTTACTGCTATTTTTCGCACTCCGAAACCATGTATTCTTTTCAGGTTGGCAGAAAGCTGGTTGATTAGTGATGTTGTGAAGGCTGGCAAATCCTACAATATGATAACAAGATACTGTTTTGTTATATAGTTCTCTCAGAGTTATCATCCTGATTTTATCTTAACTGATTAAACAGCTGGTTAATAGATCATAAGTTGATGCTAAGAATAATTAAAGATTGCGATTATGTTGTATTGCAGCAGATTACCTACCCTACCACCGCAAGCTCAAAACAAAAAGTAGTTTACCAAACTCACCTGAAAGTTGCCATTTCTTTGAATATAAGTAGTGTAGTCATTGCCTGCTAGGGACACCAGGACAATAGAAGAATTAAGGTCTTGTTTGGTGTAAACTTTTTCTTCAAGCAGTTGTTGAAAGAAATCAATTTGGGTAGCCATATTTGGTGCATTGATGAATGTATCAAAGACTCCAGTTCCTCCAAATGCAAAGTTCATCCCAAATTGTAGACCAGATTTTTCTACAGTTTTTCTCCATGTGTAAGGGACTGGAGATGTTATACCAAGAAATGAAGCTGCAAACCATGAATTCCAAATATAAATTTACACTCATGTCACTCATCTAGGATTGAGAATTCACTATAAAAAAAATGCCTACCTATGTAATCTGTCAAGACACGACCATCAGAGAATCTACCAGCTGGTTTACCAGGAAAAGTGAATCCATAAGGCTCTTTCCAGGAAGCTGCAAATTTCTCCCAGTTCCCGGTATCTGCATAGGAATCCCCAAATACAAAAAGCTTCACTGATCCATTGTCATGGTGTCCACTCACAAGACCTTCTGCAACAACTAAAGCCAATGGATTATAAGCTTATAATTAACAAAGCATGATTTTAAACAAAGAGGAAGAAAAAAAATCCCATCTATAAATTGCAAAAAAATAAAGTACTAATATAACCTGAAAACATTATGTAAGAGAAACAGAATAGGGCAAACAAGAAGTGGATGAAGTGAACTTGTTTCTCCATTGAAGAGCAACAGTTGTTGAAGTATATATGGAGTATGGGAGTGTATATATAATATATATGAAGGGAAATGGAGGAGATCATAGTCACATTAATTTAAGGCATTTCTCTCTGCATAATTGACATGTGGAGTGTTCTATCTGGTTTCTGGCAAGTATAGACCAAGCTAAGCAAATGTTTGGTTGAACTAATTCATCAGTACTCTAAGAACCAAGTAAGGAAATTATGGACACTTTCTGTGAAAGGTTAGGACAACCAGAGTCAAGACTATAGCTTTCTTTTTCTTTTGATCTTTCCTTTGTTGATGGTGTATGTTAGCGTATATCAATGAACATTTCCATTCAAAAGTTAAAATATATTATATAATTTTTTAATATTTTTTTAAATAAAAATTATTTAAACTTCAAACTTGGATTTACATCTTCTTTAACTATTCTTATGTACAACATTAAATGAGCATTTATGGCATCATAAATAAGGTCTACGTGGCTTTGCTTCTCTTGATGCTACAGAGTTCTTGTTATATATAGTTCTCTTGAGAGGCTAGAAATTGTTTGGTCTGAGCAAATTGGATGAATACATGAAATATTAAGAATTGTTCATCTTCTAAGGAAGTGAGGGGAGAACTTTTCCATCCTTGAGGGGATAAAATTTAGTAATTAGGGGCAAATGAGAATAGTTTTTACATTTTAAGGATCAATTTGTAAGTACTTTTTAAGAATACTCAAGTCACCCATTCACACCCAAGTCTCCAGTCCACCCCTGGAGTCTTCCAGTTACTTCCATGCGTTTTGTTTCTTTGGAGCTAAGTCATCTAAAAGTATCGATTTTGAAGTATTGACAACGAGAGAAAAAAAATAGTGTGATGTATTTTTTTTTAATTTTATTTACAGAAAAAAGAAAAATAGGGGGAAGCTAATTCACACAAATATATAGAGTGAGACTATATTATTAATTTGCGATACCCTACAGAACCGGTCAAATTTTTCTTGTACATGGAAGGAATATTAAAATGTTGCTAATATTTTTTTTAACAGAAAAATTTTTAAATCGAATGACGGTTAATTTGATATAACTCAATTGAATATATGGATTTAAAAGTAATCCATACAACTCGTAAAAGTAAAAATATAATTTAACTAAAAAAAATTTAAGATGAAATCTTTTTTTTTATATAAAGATAATAACATCTTGGATTTACTTGGGTCAACCCGGGTTAACATGTCAAATCCGCGACATGAGTTATGAAACTATGATAACCTCATAAAATGCAAATCAAAATAAATTATGAAGCCTAATTATCAAATAAATCAATGTTGAACGATGAAATTAAAAAGAAATCAATTAAAAAATAACTTAAAAAAGTAACCCGAGTTAATTAGTCAAGTTCGCAACCTCAGTCATAAGACTAAGATAATCTCATGGAAAACAAATTAATTAAAAAAAATTAATTAAAAAAGAGCATAAAAAACAACCCAAATCGATCCTCTAAACCTATGACCAGGGTTATTAGACCGAAATAACCTCATAAAAAAAAATAACATGATATAACCCTATTTAACCTGGTTTAACATACCAAATTCACAACTTTGGTCATGAGATTGACATAATCTTATAGAGAGCTAATCAAAATAAATTATGAAATTCAATTCTCAATCACTCATGTTGGACCCAATGTTGAATGATAAAATTTGTAAAAATTTTAATTAAAAAATGACAAAAAATGAGCCAAGGAAACCCGGATTAACCCGTTAAACACTATTTTTAGATCATGAGATCGAGATAACCTAATAAAAAATCAAAATAAATCATGAAACTTAATTCCTAATTAAACACAAAATTAAATGATGAATTGAAGGAAAAAAGTCAATTAAAAAAAAGTTAAGTTAATTAAGTTAACCTATCAAACTCGCAGTCTGGGTTATGAGATGAGGACAACTCGATAAAAAGAAAACTCAATGTTGAAGGACTCATGACTCAGATTTGAGACAAGGATAACTTCTTAGAAAAAAAAACAACACGATTTAATCGTGGTTAAAATACCAAAATCAACAACCCTGATTAGAAGACCAACATATCCCTATAAAAAAAAA
>Ga0325403_1000952_pt1 | contig 22955 bp, 7 predicted proteins | sample PopdelMetagenome_19_FD_205665 | JGI IMG/M metagenome (GOLD analysis project Ga0325403, IMG submission 205665) | Populus deltoides microbial communities from Bellville, Georgia, United States - Xylem-PdKOR-R4 | ecosystem: Host-associated > Plants > Phyllosphere > Stem > Wood/Secondary xylem... | reverse complement strand
AAGTTCTCCCTTCGACCAACCATTAATTCATCTATACAACATGTTTTTTTTCCCATCATGTAATCATATTTATACTACCAATCATAATTCCATCTCATTTCATCAATCCACAATTCATTTTACATTTCACAAATGAATTATATAACTATAATTATTTATCTCCTCAATGTCTCACCAAATTCAATTTAAAGTTCTTTGGAAATTTAACCACAATTAGATTGAATAATTAAATCTATTTCAAATCATAATAAACCCATCAACACATAATAAACACACGTAAATGCACAAATAATTGCTTTGGTTCCCACCAATTTCTATTTTCCCTAATATGGCTGGCCCATTAGGCCTTTTCTTTTTAATTTATTTATCCCAACTTCTATTTCAAACTCATCATCAATACTCATTTCACATCTCTACAACTTCACAAACAAGTATAAACTATTTTTCTCATCAATTCTTCACAAATTCATAATTCAAAATATATCAAGCATTTAATCACAACTAAATAAATTAGTTAAATCCATTATAATTCATCATTACTGCATTAATACATATTAAATACACACAATTAAACAAACAATTATTAGGTTCCCACCATTAATCATTTTCCTTTAAAGTGGCTAGCCTTATCCTTTAAAGAACACTAACATATTTTCTTCATTTTTCATGCAATTTTCCTTCATACACAATCATTAAATACTTCATATAACACAATTAAACACAATTTTTATAATATTGCATCTCAAAAACCCATCCCCCTTTTTCTCTTATTTAGTTTGAAACCTCCTCTTAAATAGAAGATATGGTTTTCTTCATAATTGTTATAATTGATACTTTACCCACTCATTTTTCATGCAAAAAAATACCATACTAGCTAAATTTCATGTTAATTAAATCAAATAAATTCAAAACTCCCACCCATGTTTTGGTTGAATCCTTGCTAATGATGGAGATTTATTTTCTCTTTTTAATTTTATTCAATTAACACATTACCCACCTGTTTTTCATTCATAACAACATATTTCAATCATAAAATAACCAATTTAAATAACCCAACATGCTTAACTCAACATTCCACAATCCAATCATAACTTATCATGCTTTGTAACATGATAAAAAATTGAATTAATCATTAAACAATGTTTCTTACCTTTTAAAGATAACAAATCAAAGAGAAATTTATGAAGAAAACTTGGCTTTCTCTCTCCACTTAGGTATGAAAAATGTCAGCCGTAAGCTTTTGATGGAATATATATAAAGAGAAAAGGAGAAACACTTCATAATCTTCCCTCATCTCTCTATTTAATTAAAAAAAAATCAAAATTAGCAGTTAAAGGCTAGTTACAAATACTAAGTTTCACCACCTTTCTCACTTTCAACCCATCACTCTTCGAGACTCCATTCTTTATTCTTTTTGTTATTCCAACCAAAATTAGTAGTTGAAGGCTAGTTACAGTTTTCTTTTTATAGGTTTTTTTCACTCTTCAAACAAACTTTCTAGCATTTTTTGTGCTTAATTTTGTAAGAATCAATTGTTTTTTGTATGATTAAATAAAAAATAGTTCCATAAAAAACAATATTATTAAAATTAGTAGAGTTCATGTCCTAAATCATGGGTTTAATGAGTTTGCTTGGTTTGATTGAGAATTGAGCTTTATAATTTATTTCGTTTTACTTTCTATATGGTCATCACAGTCTCAAACAAATATTCAGTGTTGGGTTGACATTTGATTTTGTGATCATCCATTTTATTATTAAATAATTAAATAAAAAATAGTTTAGAAAGTAAAGTTATTAAATCAAGTGGAGTCCATAATTTGAGTCGTTGTTTTGGTGGGTAGGTTGGGTTAATTGAAAATTAAGCTTTCTAATTTGTTTTGATTGCTTTTTTATAGAGTTCTCGTGGTTTTAAGCAAATATACCAATGTTAGGTTAGTGATCAATTTTGCAAACAACAATTTTTTTTAGCATATAATTAAATAAAAAATAATTTAAAATATATTATTGAGTTTAGTGGAGTCCATGACCCAGGTCGTTAGTTTGGTGGGTCAAAATGTGAAACTTGGGTTGAAATAATATATTGACATCTCAATCTTGACCTTTTTTAAAAAAGAGTTAAACCATACTTTTATCAGTCGTCCGAGTTGCCAATGGACTTCCCAAGTTAATTGGGTCATGTCATGGTAGCTCTCACATAATTTAATTTAAAACTCCAGTTAGGGAAAGAATTGGGTCAAAAGGTTTCAAGTTTGACCAATTAGATCAAGTTTAATGACACGGTCAAAAAGTTTCTCGTGACCTGGATATTCTTTTTTAACTTTTAAAAAACAATTGGTTCGACTTGTGATATAGCGCGAGTCAATTATCTAGCATGTTTAGAGATTATCATGAATTTTTTTTAGTATTATGATCTTTTTAGAGTGGAAACTTGATTTAGAGATAATAACTATTATTTTTCTTCTTGATAGAAACACATTGGCAACAACTGAACATTCTTTTTTTACATTTAATTTTTTCTTTCAGAGGCTCGTGACGTAGCTTATGCCACCTATCTAGTAGAAAAAACTACAAGAGATGTTTTACTATGCCAAATCCATTTTGTACACACTCACAAACCACTATGGATTTTAATAGTTTTTTTTTTGTCATCAAACGTTTTTCTATACGATTGGATTTTATGGCCAAATTAATGACTAATTGCCTCTAATTTGTTAAGAAATAAATACTCAAACTTAGAGGACCAAATTGAAAAACTCGAGGAAACTAGGTGGGAACTTCAAATTTAACATGAAAAGTTAACTTTGGTCCTCCTACTTTGCAATTGATATAATTATAGTCCCTTTTGTTTTTGAAATTTTATTTTTAGTCCAAAACTTCATTTTCTTTATTTATCAGTCCCTTGGTTTGAGAGAAGAGAAAATTAAGGCAATAAATGGGTTTATTAAGGTCCAGAGTCTATGGATTCTAGTTGAGGAGAGGGAAAATTATCATTGGCACCAATTCTAACCATAAAAAAAGTTAATCTGGGTATCAAAATGTTCCATTCGTTGAAAGGAGTTTCATTTGAGTGTTATTTAAGGTAAAAAATATATTTAGTAAGGTCTTTAGGGGTGTCTTTTAGAAGTTATTGGGTAAAAAATAGATTGGAGAATATGTTTTTGGTATAAAATACCCCTACCTTAGCTTTTCGATGACCCTCTGGTCGTTTGCCCTCGATATTATTAAAAAAGCTGACACGAGACCATACCTTTTTTAAATGGGCCAAGTGCACAGGCCCACATACATGGCTGACTTTGTTTTTCTTTTTCCCCTACATTTTGCACTTATGTCCATACAAATATATTTTTCAAAACAATAATTTGAAATTTATTTTATTAGATACCATTGAATTTCTAATGTTTTCTTTTATGAGAACATAGCCTTTTTATTACTGTATTAGCAAACACTATTTTTATATGGCCCCTCACAATAGTTTTCTTTTCTTAAATTTTAGTTGGTGGCTTTCCTAAGCATTTCAAGTTTTATTGTTGTGTGTGTGTGTGTGTGTGTGTTTTAAACCAATTTGGGTCCATTGGGAGACTCGTGTGTGTGGTGAGTGGACCTAAAGGGACCCGGGTTTATGAAAAAATCATATTTTTAATTTGTAAAATAAAAAGGTTTGAACAACACCAACTATAATTGCTCTAACAGTTGAACTGGAGTTTGATAAATCCATGGGCATTATGAAGTGTTTCTCCCCTTTTCTTTATGGTTTATATGATCTCTATTTTTTTTTTAATTTTATCATCACTAGATACTCAAATATTGTTTGCTAAACCTTTTTATTATTTGCATGAGTTCTTAGTGCAATTACATTATCTACATTCCCTTTTAAGGTAGTGTTTGGATATTAATTCTCATGTTGGCATTCCTTTTTTTTTTCTTGCTTCTATAATGGCCATGGACTTCTGCTGGAGATACAATTTTGATAGAATATATAAAGAAGCATAAGGGTGGGGAATTAGAGTTCTATTTATAAGCACTCATGTCTTTTCTATTGTTGAAAACGTTGCAGACTATTATAATCCAGTCATCTAAGGCCTATTTATATATATATAAAAATAAGTATTTACTTAAGAAGAAGAACAACAATAACAAGTCATTGAATTTCATGTCAAGATGGGAAATAAATGAGCTTGAATTAGTGTAATATATATCATGGAATTTAGAGTTTTAGTGCATTGAATGGTTTGAATGATGATATTAATGTTTATTGATGACTATTGACATGAAAAATTGATGGATAAAGTATTAATTGTTGAAGATTTAAAGAAATTTTATATCTTCCCTTATATATGGATTTTGGCCATCACTGATACAAGAAGGGATGGGATTTTTTTAATTCAATTAATTAGAAAGTATTGTTAGTAAGTATTAATAAAGGTGTTTAAAAGTATATAAGGATTAAAATGCTCAAAATTTTAAAGAAATATCATGACCCATATTAGGTGAAGGTTTCGACCAAAGAGGGGGGAAATGACATTGATAAAGATTGATGGAATTAGTTCATATTTCATATAAAATTAGGTTATATTAGAGTAGATGAACTTGACTAAGACAAATTAAATTGACTCTTGTAAAAGGAAAACAAAGAAACAAGAAATATAGGAAATTTGAATAGGTAATGAGAAATCATGGATAACTAAAGGAAGATGTTTGCGTAGTTAGAATAAAGGTGTAATGTTAAGTATTGATTTCGTGATAATTTAATTAAGGTTCCCAAGTTATTAAAAAGGATTGGTAATATATGGGTCTTATATTGCCAAGGGATATTACTGCAGCTAGACCCTAACATAGAGTAAGAGCATGCACGTCGCCATTGACAAGTACGTGTATACACCTTATTAGTTTTTATTTATAATAACTTGTAGTGTCAAATTGTCAACTTATTATATGCGTAGACTATGTATTTAGTTTCAAAGAGTAAAAAGAGAAAGAAATGGAAGAAAAGTGGACTTGATTAGTTGTCCCAGTTAATTGGAGCTAATGATGTCAAGAAATTACATCGACATCAGCATTTACTGAATTTTTTATTAGTTATTCCAAAGTTGGAAAGCTTATGATATCCATACGGTCATATTGATATCGACAAAACCATGATAAAATTAAAGTTTACGATGACTTGATTAGTTAAACCAATTATTGAGGATAATGATACCAACGAGGTTGTGTTGGTGTCGGAAAAACAATTACTTGATTAGACGTCTCGAGTGATAAGGGCTAATGATATCAATAAGGTAACATCGACATCGACATACACTTGATTTGATTAGCTACTCAAGGTGGTGATAGCTAATGATACATAGAGGAAAGGATATTGACATATTTCTGATTAGTCATCTAAGTGTTGATGGCTAATGATATCGGTGTTAAAAGTGATATCAACATTGATTGATCGAGCTGGATTAGGGATGATCAATGATATAGGGTATCTAATATTGGCATTTACGGATTATAATAAAAAAAAATTGATAATGACAAAGCTATCCGAAGATAAGAAGAGAAAGTTATATAATAATTGATGATACATATAACATGTAAATTGTAGTCGTGCATGAGTTGAATATAATAAATTGAATTTGATAAAGTACATAAAATATAAATAGATTTAAATTGTTATTATGATTTTTTTTTTATCAAGGCCTTCATCTTTCCAAGATGTAGATCTATTTTGTTATACTTATGTCCTTATAGGCTAGGTGTATTTATAAATTAGAATCTAATTTATGTAAGAACGTTTGGATAATCATTTTCTATTACTTAACTATTTTGAAATTGATATTAATTATTTAGCTCATTTAAATTCTTTAAATAGTTTTATTTTATGGTTGTGAAATAAGGATTAATAAAATTAAAAGGTAGTATAATTTATCTTATCTTATTTTTATAAGCATTATGCTTGAAAAAATATAATGTGATGATATACATTGTCTTATTATATTATTAAGAAGTTATGCTTGAGGTATTTTTGTTGTGATGATTGTTTTGATCCAGGATGATTGGATTAATTATTGAAAATATATTTAGTATTAAATAGGATTTGTCGATAACTTGTAATGTTTTAAATATAGGGGAAACTTTGTCAAAATTTTGAAAGAAATTTCTTAATGGAAAATTTCAAAAACAAATCTCATGTATTTTGTTTTGTCTAAAGTATTCAGTGTTTGAGAAAAATTAGGGATGTTATAAAACGACAGTTCATTTTATTTTTATGTTGGCATTTGAATGGTTAAGTTTTAATATGATAAGATAAGAATCTTCTTAATAATAAGGCCTTTTCTTAAACTCTAGATAGACCAATGGTTAGAAAACACAACATTACCTTAGTTTACATCAGACAAATAAACAATGCAGCTTACTTTAGGTAAGCAATCTTATAGGTGCTAATATCTTCCCTTTACGCAATCAATCCTCTTACCAAGACTTTGAGACCACTTAGGGTTCCTAGTTATGAAAATACTAAGTGGCGACTCTTATTTTTTTTATTGATAAAGGACAAGAATTTCTTGTTTCTTCTACCTATATTATTCCTAATAATCTGGATCCAGAAGAATAATCGCTATGACATCGCACACGTGTGAAAAGCTTTATATAAGGTTTTAGTGATGTCGAGAAAAACATTTAGTGATTCATTGATGCTCAATTTGAAAAAAAATAAAATTTAATTATATTGATTTAAAACAATTGAAACTCTGAGGATTAAATTTGAAACTTGTATAAATTTTCGGTTCTTTTTCTCTCAAACCAATGACTGCGGTGAAAGAAAAAAGAAAAGTAGATGGTGCATGTGCTACATGCACTAACATGTGGGGGAGATCGTCATGCTTCTGCAGCACGTACGGCTTCCTTTGACCTTCGAAGGTGGCCTTCCTTCGCACTGTTAAAATCATCTCAACAAGAGATTTTTTATAGGGTGGCGTGTGTTGAAGTCAAAGCCTTGATGTGGCTTCAATGAAAAATTCATCTTTTCTTTCATTTCATTTCTCTTTTCTCTCTCTAAAATAACAAAATGGGCTTTTATTTGTTTTTATTTCAAATTTGATCCTCATTTTTTTATTATTATCTGTTATGTTTTTTTGAAAATTGATTTTTTTTCAATTTTATCCTTCAATATTGAGTTAATTGAGAATTGGTCTTCGTAATTTTTTATTTTACTTTTTATAAGGTAAACTAGGTCTCATTACCTGGAACGCGGGCTTGTATGGTTCACTTAGGTTGACTTAGTTCTATTTTTTTCCTTTTTTAAATTGATTTATTTTTCAATTTTATCCTTTAACATTGAGTTGATTGGGAAGCAAGCTTCAAAATATTTTTTAAATTGCTTTTTTTTGGGTTATATTGGCCTCGTGAACATGATCACGAGTTTTGGTAGGTTAACTAAGGTTGACTTAGGTCTTTTTTTTGGATTGTTGTTTTTACATTGAATTTTCATTTCAATTTCATCCTTCAATATTAAATTTATTGGGAATCGTACTTTATAATTTTCTTAATTTGCTTTATATATGGTTATTCCACTCTAATGATCCAAGGTCACTGGTTTAGAGAGTTTATCCATGTTGACTCAAGTTTTTTTAATTAAATATTATTTTCTTTTCAATTCATCCTTCAACGTTGGGTTAGTTGGAAATTGAACTTATAATTTGTTTCGATCAACTTTCAATGGTGTTATCATGATCTCATGACCTGGAATGCAGATTTTACAGGTTAAATCAGGTTAGCACGCATTGACTAAATTTGTTATCATTTTCAATATTTGAAAAAAAAATGTTATACGATGTCATCGTTTCAATATTTAAATAAAAATTTGTTCAATATGAATCATATTTTAAGGTGATAATTAATTTTTTTTCTACTTAAAAACATGTTGGTAGCACTTTAACATTTTCTTTTATGTTTTAAAAAAACTAATCTGACATGTGGTGTAATAAGGACCAAGGATCAATTTAAGATATATGTTTTTGAAAATTCTTTGGATACAACTGCTAAGCTTAATGGATATGAAAACCAAAAAAAAATTAAAAAATAATGATGATGGGCTTTTGAAAGCAAATTGCAGTTTTTGTGGTCCATTATTTGGACTGTATGAGGAAAAGAAAACATTTAATTGATATATTGCTTTTGGAGCTATATTTTCTACCAACAATTACCTCCAACTTTAAAAGATCTAGATTTTTTATGTTGCTTCATTATTTATATGAATAATGAAACACTTGAATTTTTATTTTATTTTTTTGTCTTATTTCTAAACTCCTTTTCCCTTTCAATTACATCCTTCAATGATTTAATTAAATAGAATTGGTATTAAAAATATGATAGAAGTACTAAACTGGAAAACATGGAGAACAATAAGTTTGATCCAAATTTTGTTTTCAATGTTTATTTTGATCCCAAGTTTATTTTACTCTTTTTTTAAGTCCTTAGATGAGAGAGAGATATTCGTTGAAAAACAACAGTAGAAAGAGAAAATGATTGATTGTCTTGATTCCAACCACAAAAGTGATCACGTTTGGTGCTCAAATATTTCGTTCAACCACGTGAGTTAGATGGTGTTGGTTATTGACATTCAAATTGGCCAAAAAAATAAATCGGGGCTTGGAAAGATTTAAGGTCTCAAGTTAAATTTTTTGTTTTATGATTGATTTTTGGAAACTTTAAAAGTGCAAGTCGGTTTATTGAGTTATAAATGTTGTTTTTCATGTGTTTTCAAGTCAGAAACTGGTTGGAAAACAAGCTGTTTGGTTTAAAGAAACTATAAGAGAGTTTCTGTCTAGTTTTTGACCACTTGGTTGACGAAAGTAAACAATCAAATGACATGTCATTTGTTGAGACAAAGAACACATTGTTCATGTTAAATTTTTTTGGAAAAAAAATAGATAAAATGTTATCCACCCTCTTAACAAAAAGGAAAAGCAAAACAAATCGCGTGGTCATGCATGTTTGGCTTGTTATTGGGAGCTAGGCACTAGGCCTAGCCTTTTTATGTCTTTTTTATTTCTTTGTTTCTTTAGCACTCAATAGCAAACAATTAGCATAATGATTCACTTACTCTTTGATTTTGTCATCATTGTTAAATAGTATTATAAATTTTAATAATTCTTATTCAATTATTATTCAATTATTATATATCTAATATGAAAATAATAATACTAATAATATATTATTCATGAAAATTCAATCCAAATTGTTTTTTTAAATAGATGTTGACCATGATTTTAACACATTTATGATTTGTTTAGCTTACGATCACAAATAAAATTTGAACATAATATTTTGATATTTCTTTTTTGTAACTTGCTTTAACAATCATTAAATATATTTTTTAACAAAAACAATAATTTCAATTATATACAGAAGATATGTTAATAAGAAAATTTATTTTAGACTTGAAAAATATATGTTCATGATTTTTTAAAATGAGTTAATTTTAAAAAAAAAATGCATTTGATATGAGATTAAATATCTTAATATGCATATTTATCTTAGTTTCCTTAATATTTAGTTTAGATAAACAAATATGTTATCATTTATGAACACATAAATCTCAATTTATTTTATTAAATGCACATATTAGCTTTATTTTGCAATAAAAATTTATCTTGGTGAAAAGAAATGTTTGAAAAGACTATATTTTCAAGTTTAAGAACAATGCTAAAAAGTTCTTCGAACATGAACATTCTTTTTTATGTTTAAAAGAATTTTAATACCCTCATAGTGTAACGCACACATGCAAACTAGTAAAACTAAACAAATTAATGATCGAGTTAATTATTATTCCTCCTAGTAAAACCGATTAATTAGTAATTATAGTTTTATAACTATATAATTTAATTACTATGTTTTTAAATCCATTCATAACTTAATCATTTTCATCTATTTCATCTTATTTATTTTAATATATAGGAACAGTAAAAGAATACGTAGATAGGACATAAAGATTATTGTGGAAATAATTTAAACAACAAAATTTAAATATTTTTTATATTAATAGATTTAATTGATTTAATTTTTATGATTACATGGACTAAGTTGAAACTTATTCAGTTGGAAATGGAAGAAAATGAATAGGGATCAGTAGTAATGGCACCTGTGAAACAATTTAAACACACTACAATAGCTACTCATATTGCTTTAGTCAAAACCTATGATATTAATTATCCAAAACAAAGAATCACAACTCCTAGAACCAAAGCAACATAACAACCATGAAAACTAGCATCTATTAGGTTCACAGCAACTTACCAATTTTCTTTTAATATTTAAAATCTAATGTGCATATTTTATTAATTAAAATGGAAGAAATTATGATGAACACTTTTCTTCTATTTCTTTAGCTTTTTACCTCCTAGCTTTATTTTTCTTCTTAATTTTCTGATAAATCTCTTTTTTCCCTGCATCAAGTTAAAGAGGAGAGCATTTTGATCATTCCAACCACTTCTGTTCACAAGCATGTTACTTCAAACTATTTCCCCAGTATCTGTTTTTTCTTAACATTTTAGTGATAAAAAAAAACTAGTTCAAATCATTTTGTTCGGTCTTCATAACAACGGCTCGTTCTCTCCCACGCTCTGACACAGAAAACTCTCTAATAGGTCACTAACCCTTATCCTAAACATTGCCCTCCATGCCCCAATCCAAGCCCAACTTCCCCATTTCGTTCAAGACCAAGGAAAGCACCTTATACTGGCAACCTCTTCTCTGTTTCTCTCACTACATGCAACGACCACAACCAGTAAGGTATACAATTTGGAGGTGCAACAAGATTATGGTTTACTGGACTCTGATGACAAGCGCTGGTGAAAAATCTAAGCAAATGTGAGGGGGTTCTTTGGATTTCAGGAAGATTGTGATTTATGATAAGGTGATGAGAAGGCTGTGCTTTTTATTTCTGTTCATTGGAATGGCTGGAAATTGCAATTATTGGGGGGGAACATGCAAGGCCCAATATCATTACCACAATTACAGAAACACATACAGGCTTACTGAAGAGGTTAAAATCAAAATTTTAAAAGGGTTAGTGATCAAAACCAAAAGCTTAAAATGCATACTTTAAAGGGTGTGTTTTCACAGCTTAACCTAGTTGCTTCTAAAATGAGTTCAAAATAGTGGAGTTCTATCCCTTTTGACCATTTTAGGTTAATCACCTCAATCAAGATCATAAATAAATTCTTTATCAGAAGCAGCAGCAGCTCTAACATAAACTAAGAGACTGTGACAATGAGAATCCTCAACGCAAACTTTAAGGATGACAACTTTAACAAATGAGCATGTTTCTTTTGAAAGTTCAAAACCCCAGTCAATGCCATTATATGGATAGGTTACCTTAAAACATCGGCATAGAAGCATGGGAGAAGGCGTTTCAAGATCAAATGGTGCTCCAAGCTTTCCATCATACATCGTTTCAGGTTTCAACTAACTCATCATGTTTTTCGTACATAAGAAAACATTAGCCTCCAAGAAGACAAAAAAAAAACCGGGGAGGCAGACAATTCGATAGTGGTGGGCTACACCATTTATATACAGCAGAATGATTGCATTTCAGACTATCAGACTAGGAAACTATTAGTGTTAAAAGAGAATGCAGTATTTCAGTCAGACAGCCACAAACTGAATGGTGTTCTAAGGGCAGCTTAAACAACACTGAATAGCTTCACTAAATACTTGTGTTTTTAACACTCATAAAACCACATGACTGTATCAGCTAAGCTCTTCTTTGTTAACGATTTATATACACAAAGAAAAAGGTGTTGGAATCTAGAAACCTAATGGTATAGATAAGGAATCAGTACCATGAGTACAAATCTGAAGAGTGCATCTTTAACCTTCAATGAAATTCTATTTTCTGTATCGACACAGTCCTCTGCCATCCCCTCTTTGACGCCTGCCTGAAAAATAAAGAATAATAAAAGATGATATATTTTATAAATGATTCCCTGTAAAATTATTATATAACAAATTACGGCGAAGCCATAAAACTCAAGTTAAAAAAAAAAAAAAAAAAAAAAAAAAAAAAAAAAAGAAGCTTACTTGAGGAGGCAGTGGAAAACATTAAAATTGGCTCTCTCGTCTAATCTCATTCTTCTTGAAAAGGAGGATCCTCATCAAACCATCGCGGAGGATCGAAGCCAGACCCACCTACAAAAGAAATTAAAACTCGATCAGAATTAATTAAGAACAAAAATGTACAATATCTGCAAAACAAAGAATACATTACCAAGTGGATTACAGCGACAAAGACGCCAGGCAGTCAAGACGGTACCTTTGACGACACCGTATTTCTTATAAGCTTCCATGGAATATTCACTACAGGTGGGTACATATCTACAACTATTTGGTAACAGCGGCGATATCTCCCCTGCTTGTAAGATTATTATAAATTTATTACAAGAACAAATTAAAGCAATAATTACGATGACAAGTTAACTTACTTACTTTTGTAGAATTTGAGCATGTATAATGCAGCTTCAACTCCTAAACTGTTTTCAACATGATCCTCCTCCTCGTCTGATTGACGATTAATCATTTTATTTTTTTAATAATAGGCTAAGTAGGGAAGAGTAATTAGAGAGAGAAATGAAGAGCACCTTGTTTTTGCTCGTTTTGGTGCGATTCTGATTCTAATTTTTTTTTATTAGTAACAGCCAGGCTGCGGCGCCTTGCAGTTACTCTTCTCATTGAAATGCTTATCCTTGTCCGCTGGTTTCCACAAACATTGAAACCAGCTGAGTTCACGGCTATGGCGGCGGCAGCAAACATCTCTCCCCCCTTACCAGCGTTTCGTTTGGCTATGGCGAGGCAAACCAGATGGATAGGATATATATATCCCTTTTCTCAACATCCAAACAGGTTGGTTAAAGTACGACACCGTTTTATCACCCGCTTCTTGCAAAGTTACCCAGGCAACCTGGTAGTTTTTGTAATTACTGTTTTTCTTAAAACAATAGATTTAAGAAAAACAAAATTGTTATTATTTTAAAAGAGTAGGTTTAAAAGAAATATTTGGTTAAAACTAATGTTTCATAGATTTTTATACATAAAATAAATAAAAATTTTAGCGTAAGAATTCAATCAAAACACTTTATTTTGATTGCTAGATTTTCCTTTGTAGTATTGCCTCTTCTTATGTTAGGAATACTTGAAAATTAAAAAAAAAAAAAACTAAGAGAAAAATCTTTTTAGATGCCACCACATCAAGTTTATGTGGGACTTGAAATCCTTGCAAAATATGTACTCTAATTCTTTAATGAATTGAAGCCATATTAGGAACCCTTGTAGCCCAATCTCATGCATAATTTTATGGCCTAAATAAGTCTCATTCAATCTCCCTTCTCCGTCTAAAATAAACTCATCACATGTCTGGACTGATTAGGCCGAACGAATTTATCGAAACAGTAACAACAACTTTGCCTAATTTAAATAATATGTTCTTGAACTCCAATTGACCTGAAATTATTTATATATATATATATATATATATATATATATATATATAGTTTCATGTATCTAGTATCTCCTTGTGAAAATTAAACTTGATTCAATGTATGGTTTAAGAGATATTTTTTATCTTGCAAAACTAGTCAATAGGTATTTTAAGGAAAAACTCGGACCTAACATGGTTTGTATCATCTCCTTTCTCTTTGAAATGATACATCCTTGAATATATAACATTAAGATCATCCATTGAAGAAAATAAATCAGTATCAAGCTAAAAAATAGCATCATCATCAAAGCCTAAAAGAACTTTGCTAGTAAAGAAGTTTTCCCATATATACAAGTTCTCCTTTTCGACCATCTTTCTCTTTTTCAATTTTAGTTACTCATCATATATTTATTGTATATGACAGAATATGTGTTGGGTTATTTTCAAAGTACCTACTCCCACCAATAAGAATTATTAAATAATATTAAAATAAAATTTATTCTTAATCGCAATAACATCAATTGCATTATCAACAACATATTATCTTCAAAACCTGAACATACATATCAAGTTTTGGCTTAATTTGGAGACACCTCAAGTGTAGATGCTCACATTACCATGGCTTTATGTCCAAAAACAACCAGTAATTAGTAACCAACTTATACATTTGGTACATGATACAATTATTAAAAAAAAAATTGTACATTGTTTAACCTATAAGCAATAAAGATCCTCCAACTTGCTTTATATTTTCCAAGCTAGCTTGAAATAGGTGCTTGTACAAACATGCAGAGACACCTAAACTCCAACTATATAGTGGAATGAAATCAAAATTATCTAGTAGTGGTAGGGAGACAAGGGCACATATATCCTGCTGAGATCCATAAAGAGTATGCTGCTAAACATGTGAAGTATGAACATTTTAGCATACATGCACAATAGAACATCGACTTAAAATTCAATATAGATAAATCAATATGTTAATTTTACTATTAGTCTGCATTAACATACCATCTTATCATTAAAATCATTAGGTAATTCAAATAATTTTTCATGAAGCCATCTCATACAAAAAAAAAATATCCTCTTAAACATTTCAGGAGGGGGTGCTTATTCAAATGCACGCTCACATAAAGTAACCTTATTCTGGATATCCATAATAGTAAGATGGGCAAACCAAGCAAAAAGATAGCATCCTATAATGTAGGCTTCATCTCACTTACACAAAGATGAAATGTGTGAGTCTCCTATCTCCATCTCTCAATAAGTGCACTGAGCAAGTCATGATCCATCTTAATATACTGAAGACGAATAATGTAATAAAAACCCGCGTGTATGATGAGCAAAATTACATGATCTAAAAGTGACATCAATTTATAGAACCTATAATACATCTTATGTAAATCATGCAAAATAAAAAAAAAATTAAAATAATGTGTTAACATGAATTATAGGATAATTAGCACAATACTTTTAATTTCTTATGATATAAAAACAAACTAACATTTCCATTTCATATGGCCTCCAATCTATGCAACTCTTGCAACTATAAAACAAAAAGATTAACCAAACCATAATTCATATAATGAGAAACTCTACCTCTACGTGTACATGAAAAAGCACCTCGTGTGTGTAACATCCTAACCAAATGTACCTATAAAATAAAAAATAAAATTCATATTCAAATTTGATACCTAACATAACATTTGAAACAATAAAAAATTTATTTTATTGGTGGTTTCAACTCTTATTCAAAATAACTTTACTTATATTGTTGTAAGTATACAATAAGAAATCAAATTGCAGTATAAGTTCAAATTTTCTTATTATAAGGCATGAGCTGCAAAACAAAAGATACTCAAGCAACTTTTTGGTACACATGAGGACTCATTTGAAATGCTACGTAGATTATTTTTGGCAATACATGAATCAAATCCTGGGATTATTTTTTTAGTGGAAACATAATGGACAGCTTGTTGGTGAAGTAATTATTTTTTAGAGAGTTTTTTAGGCATTTGATACTGCAATTAAAGGGTTCAAGTTTTGTAGGTCAATTATTAGTGTTGCAGGGTGCGCGAGCCAACGCGACGTCGTTTGGCGACGGCGGAGGCTCTTGTCGTGCCTCCTGGTGTGAGGTGTTGTGTGTTGGGAAGGGTTTTTGGATTTAATCATAAAATTATGATTAATGTTTAGGAGTCGTCACCTAGTATTATGGTCACTAGAAATTCATACTCTGCGAGAGTCTGAGTAAGGGACTGGTTGTACAAGGGGAAGACGTATCACCCCCAATGCACCCTACCTAAGGTAAGCTGCATTGTTGTTTGATTGTTTTTTCTAAGTCAGGTTTCTATTCGTTTGTCTTTTCTAAGGCTTAAGGCAGATCTCTCTTCATGAGAAAGTCTATATCTTATTGAGTTATATCCTAACTGTTCTAAAGTCTAAATTTTAACATCGCATAAATTTACACCTTGTATCTTTAGTACCTGATGGTGTACTTTATCGTGTAATTTTACACCCTAAAAATATTAAAGTCTACATCTGGATCCTAAAAAAAAGTTTTTTACATTTTGGCCAAACCCTAATGGATGATCATAAACTGATTATGATATCCATTTTTGGATTTTTTAAAACATGGAAAAGATGCATTTTTTTAATGAAAAATATGCTTGGAAAAATTTTAGAATTTGGCCGTATGCATGAAAAATCTTTTATTTATTTATTTTTAATGTTTTCAAATATTTCGGAGAAAAACGGGTATTTTAATACCGGATTTGTATTTTACAGTGTAAATATACAATTCGATATTATGAAAAATTGGTAGAAAAATATTTTTGAAAATCACAATTTTTTTTTCAAAGGATTTTTGAAATTTTTTTGGAATTTTTTTTTTTTAAAAGAAATATGTAATATAATATTATATATATGTTAATTAAATATTATTGAAGCCAGGCCGGCCCAAATAACTGGGCCAAGCATAAACCCAGAAAACAATGAGCCGATATCGGCCCAACATATTTTCTTTCTCTCTTTTTTGGGGGCCGAGCCGGACCCAGCCCAAACATTTGGTCTGGGCTAGAACTAGCCTGGCCCAAGTAAGAAATGAATTATTTGCAGAATGTAAACAATAAGTTCACGTTCTGCATGCAACTTCGTAGTTGCAGCCGGCGAAGTGAAGTGGGAGGAGACCTTGCGGAGGAGAAAAGGTTGTTGTCACTGGCCTGGAGTGAGGTTGGATGTGGTCTAGTCATGGAAGACGAGAGGCTGATGGCGGCGTTGGTGGAGTGTTTTGGCCGCTGGAGTCGCTGTGGGAGAAAGAAGAAATCGGTTTACAGAGGAGAGAGAAAGGTTCACGTGGCTTTCGGTGGTCAGTTGGTGGCTTACTGTGGTGGAGCTGGTGGTGGCTCTGGTTGGAGGCTGGAACGGCGGTGGAGAGAGAAAGAAGATAGAGGACTGTGCAGGAAAAAAAACTGGGGAGGAGGCTGGTTTTTTCTAATTTTTTGACACAATTGTTTCCTCCTTCAGAACGTGAAATCTGCTCCTAGTTATAGGGGTGGAAGAGGGTAATCTTGTCTTTACAGGGGAACAATTTTCAGCCCTTGATTTGGTTGGGAAGGATTCCAACCGTTAGCTCAAAGTAGGCATGGTGAATTGTCAAATTTGCAGCTGCAAGCTGCCTGAGGTGGCCACTTTGGGGTGGTGCCATGTCCGTTTATTTGCTAGTGAGCCGGTGAAGACCATACCCAAACGTAGAGGGATGTCTGGTAATTAGTTTCGTACAAGGTTTGGCAAATTTGGTGGACATTAGGTACATTAAATGCACCTGCAAAATAGGTGACTGGACCAGTTTTTTCGGAAAAAGAAGAAGATCCTCTTTTTTTTCTTTTCTCAAAATGGCGCCGTTTTAGGTTGAATTAGGGATTTTTACTGATTTTCAATTTAGTCCTCTAGCTTTCAATATCTTTCAATTGAACCCTTAATTGACCCTAAACTTTTAATTTAATGCAATTAGGCCCTTGTAGAACTTCAACTTCAACCCCGTATTTACGCGCCTTTTGCAATATGGTCCTTGGTATCGGATTTATGCAATTTAACCCCTAATTGACCATTAAACTTTCAATTTCTTTAATTTAACCCTCGGTTTTTGTCAATTAGGCCCCTATAGTTTGGCGCCTTTTACATAAACATCCTCGGCTGTCAATTTCTTCAATTTAACCCCTAATTGACCCCAAAACTTCAATTTTCTTGCAATTTGCCCCCTAATTTCAATCAATTAACTTGCTAAAAATTAAATTTGGTCTCTTAAAATTCTAATCTTTTGAATTAAGCCCAAATTAGGCTCCCAAACTTAATTTTTCACCAATTAAGCTCCAAATAAAATTAATTTGACCCATTTAAAGTATAATTAAGTCTTTGTTCTTGATTAAATCTTTCAATTGGACCCAAATTAATTCTTAAACATAATTAAAATTTAATTTGACCCATGATTAATCAAATTGGCCTATTAAAAATGTAATTATGTCATTGGACTTAATTTTTATGCAAATTCATCCAATAATCATTTAATTTAACCTTGAATTTGTATTTTTTTCACCATTTTTGGGCATAATAGGATACAATTAGGCCTTGAATTTCTTCCAAAATTGCAGCTTGATTCCCCGACCTGCTTTCTCCATGTTGCCAGCCTTTATTTTATTTTTTTATTTATATTTTTAAAAAAATGATTTTTTTAGGAATAACCCAAAATTGGGTTATGACAATCAGTATGGATGGCTCCTATTTGTATAGAAGGTTTAGTGGAAAATTGTTGATTGCAATTGCTTTTGATGCAAACAATAGGATTTTACCTTTGGCTTATACATTAGTTTAAGAAGAAAATAATATCATATGGAAATAGTTCTTACTTTTCCTTCAACATCACATTACAAGTGATCATAGTAGTATTTGTATAATATTGGACAAGCACGCTGGCATTAAAAATAAAATTATAAAAATTTAGCTTGTTTCGATTGGATATCATCAATATTGTATTAAACACCTGACAAGCAACTTCAATCACAAATTCAAAAACAATTTAGCCAAAAAGAACTTGCTTAAGATTGTTATGAAGCTTTCAAGCATAAATTTGATTCATGGTTTGGTGATATCAACAATAGTCACCCGAAATGGAAAGAATGGCTTGAGCGTGAACAAAAAAAAAGATAGGCACTTTCTTATGATGGGGATCACCGATAAGGCAATATGACAACAAATCCTTTTGGAATCTTTCAATCATGTTTGGAAAGGTGCACGATCTTTTCCTATTTTTATTTTAGTCCAATTGATATTTTATAGGACTAATGCTTATTTTGTTACACAAAAAGGGAATGAATATGACTACATTGCACATGGGATATTATAGCTTCTAGTTGTTCAACTAGGATTGTATGCCAACATACTTAGATCTAAAGATCATACATAAACTAGGTCTCAAAAAACATTTAAGTTGGCATAAAGAATATGCACATATGGTAAATGGTAGAGTTCTCATCGACCTTGTTCACACGTTTTTGCATGTCGTACAAAAAATCATCTTAATGTTACCTAGTATGTTGACCTGTATTATAGTGTTTAAATGTATAATAACATTTATTGGACTCCATTATGTCCTTTTACCTGATGAATTGATTGAAATGAATATATTGGTCTTCAGGTATACCCAAACCCTTTCATATGGGAAACTGGTTAAGGTTGATAAAAGTTCACTCGGTTGCGTAATAAGACGATGTCACATATGTGGTTAAATGATGATGGGAAATAGTTTTATAGGTTGAAGTTAGAAAATGTTGGGATAAATTGCATTGTTGATGTTGAGATTTTTTTATGTTGGAAAATGTTGTGAAATAATTGTATTGTTGATGTTTGAAAATGTTGGGATAAATTCCATTATTGATGTTGATTGAAATAGGTTGACGCTGGAAAATGTTTGGTAGTAATTACATATGTTGATGTTGGAAAATGTTGGGATAAATTGCATTGTTGATGTTGAAATTTTTTATATTGGAAAATGTTAGGAAATAATTGTATTGTTGATGTTTGAAAATGTTGGTATAAATCACATTATTGATGTTGATTGAAATAGGTTAGTGTTTGGGAATGTTGGGGAATGTTCAGAAATACTTACATAGGTTGATGTTAGAAAATATTAGAAATAATTGCATTGTTAATGTTGAAATAGGTTGATGTTGGAAAATGTAACAATAAATTACATTGTTGATGTTGAAATAGCTTGTGTGGAATCTTTATTTAGAAGATGATCTGTCAGTTGCTCTTATTATATGCAAAATAACCATAGACTCATGGACATCAGTGGCCCATTTATATTTTTTAAGCTTATTGATATGCATTTCCTGGATCGTGTAATGCGACAATTTGGCTTCCAGCAAAACATCCCATGTAACATAGATACGAGCGATAAATTGCATTCCATTAGTTGTTCGAGTAAGCACACCAATTACAATTGAATGATCCACCATCTTTAGTACATATCGATGTGAGATGCACAAAGAGATGTGATATTTAGGGAAGTGTATCCTGTAATTTTCAAGAAGGAATACATGGACCAATATTTGGGTATAACACGCTAAATCTTTACACCAAACCTAGCGCAGATTCCTCCATGCAATGAGATGGAGTATGATCCACATGCACGTTGGATTCAAAATGGTGCAAGTATTTGTTACTTTTTATGGGCTTGGTGAAAAACGATGTGTTTTATTTATCAATTAATAAATGTATTTGCTAATATTATATTGGCAAGTTGTTACACAATGATCGACATGTTATGACTGATCTTCGTGATCTCAAAATGATGATGGACATATTCATTATTATGCATCTTTTTGGTTCAAAATATGTCATACTACACTTGAGTTGTTATGAGAGATGTTGAGTCTAGATGATATTGTCTTAGAGGATGAAACCACACAAACAAGTAAAAGCCATGTTATTGATGAATTTGGCTCATCCACTCATTGTCGCAAACATAGATAAGCTCGAATGTGTTATTATATTGTGTATAATTATGTTGTGTTATTTTGTAGTTATGAGTTTTTTATTATTATTATTATTACTTTTTTAATATTGTTTTGGCCAATTATCGGTTAATTTTTAATATTATCTTACGTATTGTGAATTTTCATATTTATTTTGGATAAGCAGAATTTAAATCGTTAAATTTATAAGTAAACATTTGAATATTGCGAATAGATTTTTAATAATTTTAAATCAAATATTTACAGGTTAAAAAGGCACATTGTTATGTTTTGTTATCATCAGCATCAATTATCTTTATAATTAATAAATAAAATAACATTTAAAAATTGCATAAATTATCATTATCATTACAATTATAATTAACAAATAAAAACAATGTTAAAATATCACGGCAATTATCGTTATAACACCAACTATCATGCTACACTCATTTGAGGTTCAGGTTTAGGGTTTATGGGTTTGAATTTTGATGTTAAAATTTAAAATTTTAAAATTTAGAGTTCTAGATTAGGGATTATAGATTTGAAGTTTTGGATTTTAGAATTTTAGATTCAAGGTTATGGTTAGTGTGGTTAGAGATTAGGAGTTTGAAGATTAGATTAAAGGTTTTATAAGGTGTTAATTTTAGGTTAAGATAATTTAGTTTAGGAGTTTTGTTTAGGGTTAATATGAGATCATGGCATTTTAGGTTTTGGTTTGGAGTTAGGGTAGTTTAGGGTTTGTTTTAAGGTAAATTTAGGGTTAGAGCTAGGGTTTTGGTTAATAACAAAATCACGCTTTCTACTAGCGACTCAACAATTATTCTCATTAGAGGCTTTTATTAAAATCGATATAATTTATAGTTATGTAAAAGTGCAAAACTTTTAGTTTGGTCAAAAAAAAAAAAATGCGTGGAGTTCTTGATCTTTTGTAGAATATATCAGGCTTCATTATCACACAGGATATTTTCTTGGGAGATCACACATGACACAACCGCTTCAGATCTCTTTGAGAGGCACCAATTAGCGCATAAAGCAGAACTTCGAAACGTGTTTGGAAGATCGCAATCACGGGCGTGACAACTGACGAGAGGTAAAACAGAGCATGCGGCCACAGTTCATCCACCGCCCTTACGCTCCTTTAGATTCCAAAAATTTGAACTCAATCAGGGATGCCAGGGGTCCTTTATACACGCGCTTTCCTGACATAAATGAATTAATTATAATTTGATAAAAAAAAAGACCACATCAAGAATGCTTTTGAAAGTAGATTAAAACCTTCGCATCTATTAGATTTATATGCTGTGTCAAAGCTTTTCACATGTTTAATATCATGCTGGGAATTTCATGAAAACCCTCGACAAAGCATGAGCACATTTAGTGAGCGCTACAAATTGAAAAAATAAAATAAACCATTTACACTTGTCTTTTTCCGATCACTATGCAGGAACAACCTCCGGCTCTATCGGTGATGATCCATCATCATCGAAGGTCTCACCCTTTGCTGTCTCCTTGTCATCTTGTTCAAATCCTTGCTTAAACCTATCATAATTTGTGGGCTCACTAGTTTTAAATGGTCGTTCTCCCAGAACCCTAACCAAGTCATCCTGATGCAGGACCTCCTTCTCAAGTAACAGCTCTGCTATCCGTGCCACTTGCTCTTTGTGCTCCTCTATCAACTTAACGGTAGAGTCATATGCCTTGCCCACCCACTCCCTTACTTCACTGTCTATAATTGCTCCCGTCTCACTGCTGTAGGGCTTGCTCATCTCAAACGCATCATCCCTCTGAGGGAAGGAAAGAAGTCCCACTTTATCACTAAAACCGTAAACAGCCACCTGGGCATAAGTCATCTTAGTGACCTTCTCCAAGTCATTTTGGGCTCCGGTTGAAATCTTTCCCAGCAGAACCTGCCATAGGTAAATTACGACGCCATTTACATTAAAAAAAATCTTAAGAGTATGAAGTTCTTGCCCTTAAAAAACTATTCCATTAAATGATGCAATAAGCACAGTTCCTATAGATAAAATAAAATACCTATGACGCGAGCAAATCAGATAAAAAGACTGATAGATGTAAAAAGAGAGGGGAATAAAAAATATCAAATGCAACCACAACTGCAACCGCAACCACAATTTGCTACTAGAAACTACATGTTCTATTAAAACAAGATTCTCTTTAACATAAAAGCGAGGGACCAGATGTTGAAAACTGACCCTATAAAGTAAACTCAAGATCTATTAAGCCTTACACCTCATACATTTCACAAATGTTATGACAACATTAAGAATATGCATAGGCAAATCTTGTGAAGAGCTTCCTCATATAACTTTGACACAGTTTTTATGCATCACTCGTCAATGAGATGTCAAAAGAAAAGGACACTAAAAATAAACAACAGGAATAAAGAAAACATGTATAGCACAATACAGAATTGTTTTTTAAATTTTAATGACTTTGAATAGCAGATATTTAATTAGTAATGAAAA
>Ga0325403_1000950_pt1 | contig 22974 bp, 15 predicted proteins | sample PopdelMetagenome_19_FD_205665 | JGI IMG/M metagenome (GOLD analysis project Ga0325403, IMG submission 205665) | Populus deltoides microbial communities from Bellville, Georgia, United States - Xylem-PdKOR-R4 | ecosystem: Host-associated > Plants > Phyllosphere > Stem > Wood/Secondary xylem... | reverse complement strand
GCTTTGGGAGTTATCTGTTTGGAATGAGTGAAACCGTGGCCAAACAATTAACTGAAGATAGTGATGCCTTTAAAAATCCATCTCTGTCTTGGATGATTGGCTTTTTGTTTGTTGTTAGCTTTCTTGGGCTCTTTTCGGCGGTGCCTCTTTGAAAGGTAGACTTTACAACCTACATCGCCATTCAATTTCGAATAGGAAATAGAGAACTTCTCTCTGCATTTTACATTTTTGCCGAATGTATAGATTTTCAAAAAATTAATCCTCATTGTTTCCCTTGTTATTTCCAGGTCACGATTATAGACTTCAAATTGACATATCCAAGTGGCACTGCAACTGCTCATCTCATCAACAGCTTCCACACTCCTGCAGGAGCCAAGCTAGCAAAGTAAGGCATTATCAGACCTCATGCACTTATAGTTGGATGATCATTTGACATGTAAGAGTATTGAACTTTGTTATTCTACTGTTACAGGAAACAAGTGAGAGTGTTGGGCAAGTTCTTCTCATTCAGCTTCTTGTGGGGTTTCTTTCAATGTTTCTACACTGCAGGAGATGGTTGTGGATTTGCTGAGTTCCCTCACTTGGTCTTAAAGCACATGAAAAAAGTAAAAGCATTTCTCAACCTTCCAAAATCCTCTCTTCTTGTTGAATGTAGTTCCATTTATTATGGCATTCTGTTTCAAATTTGTTGTCGTATCTTTGACTAATAATGTTCTTGTTACATGTACAGATTTTTATTTGATTTCTCAGCAACATATGTTGGAGTTGGAATGATTTGCCCCTACATCATAAACATATCAGTTTTGCTTGGAGGAATTCTTTCCTGGGGTCTCATGTGGCCTCTCATAGATACAAAAAGGGGTGACTGGTATCCAGCAGACCTCAAACCAGGCAGCTTACATGGTCTCCAAGGTTACAAGGTAAGTTTTCTAACAAGGTTAAGGTGACAAGAATGCCAATTACATGATTTTTAACATTTTCTTGAAGCCTTTTCTTTCATACCAACGCTTATGCAATGAACACAGGTATTTATTGCCACTGCCTTGATCTTGGGTGACGGTCTTTACAACTTCTTCAAGGTTCTAAGCAGAACACTCGCTGCATTGTTTTTTCAACTTCAAAGGAGCGATGCAACTGGTGCTCTGCCTATTGCTGACCGTTCCTCTCCCAAGACATCTAGGATCTCCTATGATGAGCAACGTCGCACCCAACTCTTTCTCATAGATCAAATTCCAACATGGTTTGCTGTTGCAGGTTATGTCACAATTGCTGCCATTTCTACAACCACCGTTCCGCATATATTTCCCGAACTAAAATGGTATTACATATTGGTTATCTACATCTTTGCCCCAGCCCTTGCATTCTGTAATGCTTATGGTTGTGGACTCACTGATTGGTCCCTTGCTTCCACCTATGGGACGCTTGCTATTTTTGTAATTGGGGCATGGGCTGGTGCCTCTCATGGTGGAGTTCTTGCAGGACTAGCGGCCTGTGGAGTCGTGATGAATATTGTCTCCACAGCCTCTGACCTATCTCAAGATTTCAAGACTGGTTATTTGACCCTTTCTTCACCTCAATCCATGTCTGTGAGCCAGCTAATTGGCACTGCAATGGGTTGCATGATTTCCCCGTGTGTATTTTGGTTTTTTTTAAGGCCTTCAAGGATCTGGGGACTCCTGGAAGTCAATACCCTGCTCCTTATGCTACTGTATTTCGAAACATGGCTATATTGGGGGTAGAAGGATTCTCCTCTCTACCAAAGAATTGTCTCTATCTTTGTTATTGGTTCTTCGGTGCAGCAATTCTGATAAATTTGATCAAGGATGTGTTAGGTAAGAAACGGGCTAGGTTCATTCCCAATCCAATGGCAATGGCTATACCTTTCTATATTGGCTCATACTTTGCCATCGACATTTGTGTGGGAAGCTTGATTCTATATATCTGGGAAAATATTGACAAGGCAAAGGCTGATGCTTTTGGGCCAGCAGTGGCTTCTGGTTTGATTTGTGGGGACGGGATATGGACTTTGCCTAGTTCGATACTTGCTCTAGCAGGAGTAAAACCTCCCATTTGCATGAAGTTTTTGTCAAGGAGAACAAATGCTAAGGTCGATGCGTTCTTAGGGTCATAAATTTGAAGTTCAGATCAACTTCAATAGAAACTGTGAGTTAGAGCTGAATTGCTTCCCAGACTAAGGTTATGAAGTTTACATATGAAGTTCGACTAAAAAATGCTGTAGATAATCACCTGCTATTTGTGGAGTCAACAACTATTTTCTCTATAATCATTTCTGGAGAAGAAAATCAAATGTCCATTTACTTATATATGCTTGTTAGTCAATCCTTGGAAATATGCTTTTAGTTTTTTTCTTGTCTAGTTTGAAGAAGATAGTGGAACAGATGCATCAAACAATGTGCAAACGGAAAAGCACAGTACCCTTTGTGAACTTTAAACATAATATCAAAAGTGAATGTGCAAATATTACAGGTTGCAGGCATGTTGATTTTGAACATATTGCAATTATCTTTGTTGGCTTCTTCTTCCTTATTCGTATACGACCTTCCAGAATCACACCCAAGACCGCTGTTGTCATTCTGGGTTGCTGCTTTCCTGCCTTCAATTCCTCAGCTGTTGTTTTGCTGTTTGATGTTATCACAACTTTTGCACCAGTACGTAATATCTTTGGATTTTACTCAATCTGGTAAGGTTATGATCAGTTGCTATATTTGGTATCAGGTTTGCTCATTTTGCTGGCTATGATATCAGGTGGTCCGACGTGGCATTAGTATGGCCTTCTGGAACTGCTGTGTTATTATCAGTCTCTCACAATAAAACCATACCAGAATTAATTACCCAACAGGGAAAAAAACAGGAAAAAAAAAAAACATCAGATGCATCGAGAAAGACGATAAAAGCTTCAGCGATGAGACTTGTAACTATCCACACAGCCGATCAAATAAGTTGGAAGTAATTGCTTGTGTAATGATTATCTTATTTTATCTAGGTTTGTCCTAAGAATATGAAAAGAAGTTACAAAACAGTCAAGCATTGCTGTATTTTTAATGGCATTTAAGCCGTAGGAGTAAGTGAACTACATAAACAGGCTATCATTTGGATCAAACGTTCGTCCCCATGCAAAAATATTCTTTCTGTTTATGCGGAACAAATAAAAAAGTTAGGAAAAATAGAGAATTAGAAAAGAAAAGGTTTTGTATTTTCATTTAATCATTAAAATCTCTCACAAACAGAAACATATAAATAACAAAACTCTAAAATATCCAATTATTAGGCTTAACTCATCAATTAAAAATGTTTAATATAAATAATTCCAATAAATAAAATAAAATAATAAAACAAATTCAAATGAGCTCAATTTTCTAACTAAAAAGTAACAAGTTCTGTCATCTTATATTATCTCCGTTCATAGTGTAATCTACTGTGTGAGTATGGTGTCCTTATCACCTGTATTATATATATATATAATGTAATAAAAATTACATTTGTGTGTATAAAGAAAAACTTCAAATATAAACCAAAAAGTTGATGCACGTGTTTAGTAAAATTGATTGAATTTAAATTTTATTTATTTAATGGCAAAATATCCTAAAAATAATTTTATTTATTTTAGTTAAACAAATTTAAATTAAAATACACACATAAATAAGAGCTCATAAAAATAACTCAGAAGCCTTAGCCTACTGAGCCAACTTTTGGCTAAAAAACACTAGGCTAGACATGCATCGCAATGATATGAATACATTATGAACTAATAATCTAAGAAAGAGCTTATTCTAATTATAAAATAAAATAGAAAGATAATCTTTCCCTTAAAAGCAAAAGTGTGTAAATATTTAACCCCAACATTTTTTTAATTTATATATTTTAATTTATTTTATCTTAGCTGTTATTCTTGCCAACAACAAATGGTTTATATTTTTATAAATAAATCATGCAAATACAATTTATTTCTATCAAATAGAAAAAAAACAAAAATTAAAGATAAATTACAATAATTTCTTTGAAACATTATATGAAACCCAAAAAAAACAAAAACAAAAACAAATATATTTAAGAAATCTGAACTAAACTATTTTAAAAAATAAAAGAGTGTATTAATTAAAATTCAAATAAAAAATAATGCAAAGAATAAAAATACATAAAAAGGGTATTAATAAAAAATGAAAACAAGAGAAAATTAAAAGAAAAAAAGAAGAAGAGCAAAACATACTAGGTCTTGCAAGCTACCAACAAGTCCAGTGCCTGAGCTATTTTTTTTAGTTGTTCGTTTCTTTTTTATCTTTTATTTTATACTAAATTATGATAGTGGTTGTTTTTACAATAATATTGTATTTTTAAAAATAATTAAAAAAATTTATTTAAAATTATTTTTTTATATTTTTTGATCGTTTTGATGTACTGCTATCAAAAATAAATTTTAAAAATATATTATTTTAATACATTTACAAGTAAAATATATTTTGAAAAGCAATTGTTACCACAATGCCAAACATTATTGACAAGTCTTCTTCCACTAAGATCAAAAGTTTACCTTAAAATACCTAAAAAAAACCTTATAGAAGTCTTTAAAAACAACTCTGCAACCGCAAAACAATCTATAATCTTTCTAATAATAAAAAATAACCACGAAAACATCTTTAACTATCTCGATTTGCTTTTTCTGACATTAGGAAACCCAACCCATTAACATTAAGATTTTTTTTTTGGTGAGCAGAATGTTAGTATTCGATAATTTTCTCTCTCCATAATATTTTTCGGTGATGTTCTCTCTTTTCTGTCCAACTCAATGACTAATAGGTGAATAAAATAATATTTTAGACCAAAACATTCAATTTTCAAACTAAAGAAATCAAAATCAAAATTTATCCAAATATTAAACATTGTCAGAAGGTGCTTTTTTGAACAGTAAACCCCAAAAAACCCTGCATTGTTTCCCCTTTTATCAAATCTGGTCCCTGAATATTTTGTTCTAGCATGCAAGAAGATTAATTTGTTTTTGCAAAATCAAGCATGGACCAAATATGTTAGTAAAAGTTTAAAAGAATAATAATAAAAATAAAAATGTTCACATTGCATCTGCTCACAATCCGCATAGTAATCCTAAACCCTTGGAGGTTTTTTTTTTTTTTTTTGAATGTGTTAAGTGATAAGTAGTTAAATATAAGTTTTGAAATATTAAAAGATTAGTCTAGAATGAAAAGAATAATCAGCACGTCATTTCATATAAAACCATTGTACGATTTTTTAAAAATATATATAAATAAAATTGCTCTTTATCCGAGGATAGAGTCTTTCAAATATGCTTCGTTCATGTTCCCCATGATATATATATATATATATATATATATAAAAGTAAGTAACGACTTTTCAATGATGGTAACAAAACTATAACCATAATTGAAATTAATATTGAAATAGAAACTGTGACTAGATAGAGGAAAATATCAACGGTGTCTTAATTAATTCATTATTTTGCTTCAATAAATCCCTCATGTTTTTCCACGCGTGAATATTTAGTCTTCTGATCATAGCTTGGGTTTGATTTTTTGTCGTCTACCTTGTTAAATATTTTCCCACTAACTTGCTTGACTGTTTTAATTTAATATCCGCCATCGATATCCATAAATATATGGTAATATCATAGAAGAAGAGTCAAGTCTTCTTTGTATAGAAGAGTTGAGTTTTCTCTGTATGTATAAATGGTAACAAGTCATCAATGACGAATTCAGTACTCTTAATTAGGACAGAAGTCTTGGTGAAAATGGTAACAAGTCATCAATGAAGAATTCAGTATTAGGACAGAAGCTTTAAGTTTTCTTTTATGATTAATTGGTACGCGACAAGTCATCAATGATGAAATCAGTATCAGGAAATGGTACTGAGTTTTCTTACTGTGTTAGTTGGAATAATATATGAATTATGAGAAATAAATTATTTATATGGTTATAATAATAGTATTTATCAAGAGTTTCTAGGTGGGTATAGATTGAAAATTAAGCTTTTGACTAAAAAATTATATAACTTGATTTTCTGACCGTGTCTTTACAATGGTTAAAATTTAGATTTGCAACCGACACTTCGTCTACTTTTTAATCACACAAGCCCACACATGTAATTTATTTTCTCAAAAAACTCACTGATTCAAAATATAATATAAATTATTTCTTTTAAATTCTTAGATTTATTAAGAATGTGTTTTAGATATTATTTTAATAGATTCCATTTAATATTTTTGTTGTTCTTGAACAATTATTATTTTTAGATAATCCTTTATAATTTTTTTTATTTGGTTGCTTTTATATAATGTTGCTATTATATAATTAAATAAAAAATAAATTTATGACAGTACTTAATTAGGCCCATAACTTATAATCTATATTAAAAGTTTGACAAGTTAATTACGATTGATCTGATATATGTTACCGCTTCAATATTAAAAAAACAAGGATGTTGTCTTGATTATTTTTTTCTTAAATCAAGTCACTTTTTTAATAATCTTTCAAGTTTTCTTTATACTGGTCAAGATAATCAAGTTATTTCAAGTTAATTTTCAGTTAATTTAATTTAAACTTGAGATCGATAAAGATTCCGATAAAAAGATTTCAATCTTTACCAATTGAATTGTGTTTAATGAGACTTACAAAGTGTTTCTTTTAATAACGTGTGACCTTTTGTATTATAATCATGTTTTTTAATATAGTCTTATTAAAATTATAAGGATGTTATTTTTTTTTAAAAGAAAAACTGAAACTTATTTTTGAAATGATGATTGAATACTGTCTAATAAATAAATGTTCTAGTGGAAGTTAAAAACAAAAAGGAGCATATTAATGAGACAAATGAGTTTTAGTTAGATAACTATATTTTTTATTCTTATTAAAATCATCAGGATTTTTTTTTCCGGGTATACATGTGGAAAGCTTTTAATTTTTACTAAATAAATGACATAGAAAAAATGTTATGTTTTTAAAAAATTAAAGATAATAATTAGAATATTTTTTCCGTTACTCTTCTTGTAAAAAAACATTTATGTCTCACAGCAAATCTCTTATCTTCACAACATTAAAATATTTTTTTAGCATTTATTAACTCATATAATTCTTAATCTATTTAATTAAATATATACATCAAACTTTGAGTTAAGAAATAAGATTTTTCTTTAGCTAGCATTAAAACCTCTTAACTAGATTATTCCATGTTGGATATTATTACAAACAATATGAATAGTGCATCTTCTACATCAGTGTGTTATATTTAACAAAAATAATAATAATTTTTGTTAGGTATGAATCCTAAAATTTAAAATAAAAAAAAAATCAACAAATAAAATATTCTTCCTTAACTGTGAGTTTAATTATTGGGTTTTTTTTATTCTCCAATATTATTGTGCAAGAATCCTAGCTAGCAAATATTATGGAAATTAAGTTGAACAGTAGTGAAGGTTTGGTACAGCCATGATTTTTCGTTGGCTGCGGTGGCCATGGACAAATATAGCAAGCTCCTCAATTTCCATTTTGCAGGCTTTGAATAGTAGATTTCTGGCTGGACCATCTCATCTTCTTTCCCACATGTATCAAGTCAAAAGATACCTTTTATAAGATCATGTTTAGTCTATTCTTATATTATTTTTCGTACTTTACGGCCGCATTTAGTCTTTGCATGCACAATTTTAAGATTTAGGGTTTATTTTTTTATTATAGGCCAGTTGTTTTCCCATATATACGTCAAGAACTATTTAATTTATTGCAGAAATAACTTTGATTTGTTTTTTCTAAACATAAAAGAGTAAAAGCGTGAATGATAGTGTGGATATGGTTGTTTTTTAAAGTGATTTTTATTCGAAAATGTATCAAAATTATTTTTGATATCAGCATATTAAAATGATCTAAAAACATCAAAAAAATATTAATTTAAAATAAAAAATAAAATTTTTTAATTTTTTTTAAAAATACTTTTAAAATATAAAAATAAACATTACTTTTAAAAGTTGAAGAAGTTCTCGGGAGTTGTTATGGTAAGGTAGCCATTTTCTTTAGTTAGAGGTAATATATAATCTATTTTAATAGAAATATCTAGGACACATTGATTTGATTTTTAATGATTAAAATCTCTTTTGACATAGTCAGTGGATAGTTATAATTTTTTACGTAGTTTTTTTTTTTTCCAAGAATAGATAGTTATTAGCAATACAATTAAGACATTTGAGATGGTGGAAAAATGAACCTTTTGAAGCAATCCCTTACTAGGGAAGATGACACTTTTATCAAGACCTGGACAAAGTTTCTTGAAAAGTCTGGCCTTTTGAAGCAACCCTTTGTTACTGGGCGAGAGAACTCCATAAAATAACAACTCTTTTTCTAAAAAACAAAAAATGTTTCTACGTTTTTTTGGAATTTTTTTGCTTAGCATTTTGTCAAATTTGATTTTTTTTTATCTTTTTAGTTTGAACATTATACAATTTAGTCCAACATTTTATTATATTCACATTTTGATTTTTAAACTTGAGAGGAAAGAGAAAATTGTCAAAAAATAACAAGAAAAAAAGAGGTCATTTATTTCAATTCAGTTGATAAAAATAACCAACCCCGATTTAAAAGTATTCCTCTTCAGTTGATAAAAATAACCAACCCGGATTTAAAAGTATTCCTCTTGGTGAGAGGAGTGTTGTTGAGAATCTTGAGATGTTTTTGGGCTTCAATGTCTCCTGAAAAAGCAGATCAGAGTTGAGAGATTTTTTTTTATTTTTAGTTTAATTTTGTATTTTTAAACCAATTAAAACATTTTTTAAGTTAAGAAATTAGTTTTTTGATGTTATAAGAGTGTTTTTTAGATGAAAATAGGTTAAAAATTGAGTTTTTGATAATTTTTTAGTCACCTCTGCAATGATTAAAATTCAAACTTGTAGGCAACACATCATCATTTTCTGAACAACTTAATTTTTAAATTCGAGTTAAATAAGGTTTTAGGTCAAAAGATTTCAAGATTAACTAACTTAGCCGTGTTTAATTTCATTAACATTAAAATCTCTTTTTAATATTTATTAACCATATATAATCATCAATTTATTTTATCAAACATATACATTAAAACCTCAAATCCAAATTAGGTCCAAGTTGGATACTAAAACGTTTGATTTCCTAATTATTATTTTCTTTCAAATATAAGGAATATTCTCATATCACCTTGCTTGTATATTTATCAAAACCTTTTGTTTTTACAAACAATATTAAGGGTGCATATCCTACATCAGTTTGTTATATTAAAAAAGATTAATAAATTTTCTTATATATATGAATACTAAAAATTAAACTCGAAAAATAAAAAAATAAAACATACTTCCATAACGGTGAGTTTAATTATTGGGGTTCTTATTTTGTCAATATTGTGCAAGAATCCCAGCAAGCAAATATTATAGAAATTAAGTTGAACAGTGAAGGTTAGGTGCAGCCATGATTTTTCGTCGGCTGCGATGACCATGAATACTACTACTAGTCTAAAGTAAATTATTGGGATTTTTAAAATCAATCTTTCCACCGTGGTTTTTTTTTTAAAAAAAAAGGTTAAATCAAGACCTTCTCGTAAGTCAGAGATAATATAACCTATCATGACAGAAATATCCAGAACATTGATTTTGATTTTAATAATATATTAAAATTTCTTTTCACTTAGTCAGTGGATGGTTATAATTTTTTTTAATTAGTAGTATTTGTTTTTCAAGTGTGTGTGTGTATATATATATATATAAAAGGAAATTGAAACCATTAATTTTAAATTTTAAAATGAATTCATCTAATATGATGGGATACATATGTCATCTAATCCGAGAGGAAAAGCTTATTAAATAGCATGTACAAAATGAATGGAAGCCTGGTAATTATTATAAAGTTTTCTTCCTTAATACCGGTGTAAACCAATCGTTCAATGACATAAATAGATGGTTGAAATTAATTTTTTTTTTTTAATGTGAATGTTCGGCCAGCTTGCGCGTACCTCGACTAATCTTACGGGTCCTGAAGTTAACGACCATGTAAAACTCCAGTGATCATCATATTAGCAACCACATGGCTCAAACTTAAGACAATATAAAGAATAAATCTCTTAATTCTAAATTTTCACCGTTAGACCATTATTTCTTTAAATTAATTTTCTTGCTATCAGGGGTTGTTGTCATGCTTTCCTTCTCTTCTACATTGATTTCTTGAAATTAGGCTAAAAATTAAGATTATGTTTTGCTCATTTTCCTTTATTTTCCAAGATTTATTTTCATTTTGGATTTTAAGTTATTATCCTTAATGTTTGAGGCTTCTAATTGCATTATCTCGTATAGGTCAGTTTTCTAGCTTATTTAAAAACTTTGTAAACTTTACAGAGAGGTTTTAGGTTCTTTGTATTTTAACCCTACTTCTACCTATTTTTTTGTCCTTTCGGGCTTGCTATTGTCTTGTTTTTGCTCCTGCTTTGGATATTCAACACATACCCAAAAAATTCTGTATGCATGGCCCTTGTATTTGTTGGGTGATTATAAGATCAAACTACCTCATTAATCCAATAAGAATTCTAAATAGAAATGCTTTTATACTAATTAAGAAATCTTTCTCTAATTTAATTAGGAATGCTTCTTCTACAATTCAATTCAATTCAATGTACCAAATAAAATGACATTGAATTTATTTTCCACGAATAAGACTCAAGTTTTGATGCACAAAACATAATTCTCGACCAAAACATAGTGTAGTTATAAAAGTTCAGCTCAACAATTAAGCATGTCCAACTCAACCGAATGGCTTGATTCCAAAAATCCACAAATCTAAAATAATAATGCTATTTCTTTTCCTGGCATAAATTTTTATATCACTTTCAGATTTCGACTTTGTAAGCGTGGCAGCCAAGTCAACAGTCAAATCTAAAATAATGCTAGTTCTTATTGGTTTCAATTTTCCAAACATCTTTTTTTATATATATATAATCATCGAGCATATTGAAAAGTCTATAAAACTAATAATTAAAATAAAATACAAGGACATAAAAAAAAAAAGAGACACAAATAGCCGAAGAAAAAACTGTCCAGACACTTATATAACACTCTCCCAACTTTCGTAGCCTCCACAAAGAAATTTTTTTTTAAGAAAATAAAATGGAACGTAATGGCAGAGATGACATCGAGGTAGAGAATGGTTATGATTTGGAGGATGATCATGGTCACAGAAAGAAGGACAAGAAAGAGGAACAAGAAGAAGAGTTGTCAGTGGAAAGAACATTTGAGAATCAAGAAGTGCCATCATGGAGGAATCAGCTGACACTGAGGGCCTTTGTGGTGAGCTTCGTGCTGAGCATTTTGTTCACCGTCATCGTAATGAAGCTCAATCTTACAACTGGTATCATACCTTCCCTCAATATCTCTGCTGGCCTTCTGGGGTTCTTTTTTATCAAGACGTGGACAAAGTTTCTAGAAAAGTCTGGCCTTTTGAAGCAACCCTTTACGAGGCAAGAGAACACTGTTATCCAGACTTGCGTGGTTGCCTCCTCTGGCATTGCCAATAGTGGTATACTTTCTGTACTTCTTACTGCCATTAATTTTCATTTCATCTCTCAATTATTTTTAAAATCAATTTTTTTTTCTCTTTTCTTTCTGAGTTGAGGAGATATCTAGGCTTCTTTGATCAAGATAATATTTCTATGCATTTGGTTTTGTTTCTGTTCTTAATTGTTGCTAAATTCAAGTAGTTGCTAAAATTCACTGTCAAGTTTTCCTCCTCCTAATTGCTAGATTACAAGATGAGGCAGCCATTTTTTCTCTCTGTCCCTTTCATCTCAGATGTGGGATCTTTGAAGACAATAATTTTTTACTGCCTAAAGTCTTTGAGAGACAAATCAAAATTGAGGTTTTATGAATAACATTGTGCTATTGTTTCAGCCACTTGTTACTAAACTACTCAACACTTGAACTTGCTGTTAGAGACAGGAACAAATCTACTTCAGTGAAAAAGTTTGATGAGTGTCTTCTTTAAATGATCTGTAAATTTTCTTTTCTAGCTTCCTCCCCGTCTCCTGGAGTGTGATAATGGTGTTGGGGGTGGCTGCTTTTTATTTTTCATCTGGTGTTTTTTATGCAGGCAGAAGCATAAAGACAGTTCAACAATTACAGAGAAGACAAATTTGTTGAGCGAAAAGAACTGCAAGCTTGATCTCTAAATTTACAAAATAATATCATAACCTTCAAATATAAAAGAAAATAGCATAAAATTCAAAAGAACACAAAAAAATCCAGGAAATGAAGGAAAATTTTCTATATTAGATCTTCCAAGTCTAATTTCAATAAATTTGTATAGTGGATAAACTACAAAAAGAGGATTTTTCATGGAACTTTGGTCTAGAAATTTCTTGTAAATTACAAATTTAAGTCTGATTCAACTCGAATCAAGAGTTATACTTGTTTTAAGTAACTATGCAAATCTCGCTAAATCAAATTTATTTTTAGGCCTGACCCTATCTTACTGTACATAAAAATATATGTTAAATCATACATATAGTATTTAACTGTGAACTGCTAAGAACTTTTAGTTTTGGGTGACATGTCAGCATCAGTTTTCTTGGGTTTCTAATGCCCCACCGGGCATAAAGTGCGACTGGCTGAGATGGTTAACTTACTAAGTCCAAAGTTATATCTGCAAGTCTTAAAATAATGTTCTGATTAGTGGAAAAACAAGCCTTCTCCATTAGTAAACGAAAAGAAAACGAGAATAATTAATCAACCCTTTTACTGTAGATTTTCCTATATTGAACTTGTTCAGAATCATTAACATAATGTCAAGATGAATACGCTATATTTCTAAATAGTCAAGACAAGATTAAATGCCAAACTTGTTTTGAAACTGAAATTGTTGTGATAAAACAGTTAATTTGTATGATGATGTTAAACTCGTTGAATTTCGTACTAATGGTTTCCTTACAATAGGAGGCTTTGGGAATTATCTGTTTGGAATGAGTGAAACCGTGGCAAAACAATCAACAGAATATAGAGATGCTTTTAAAAATCCATCTCTGTCATGGATGATTGGCTTTCTGTTCGTTGTTAGCTTTCTTGGACTCTTTTCAGTGGTGCCTCTTCGAAAGGTAGACTTCACAACGCTATATAACCATTCAATTTCGTCATATGATTGTTGGAAATAAAACACTTTTCTCTGCATTTTCCATTCTTGTCGACTGTATTGATTTTGCTAAAATCTAATCGTCATTGTTATCCTGGTTATTTCCAGGTCATGATTGTAGACTTCAAATTGACATATCCAAGTGGCACTGCAACTGGTCATCTCATCAACAGCTTCCACACTCCTACAGGGGCCAAGCTAGCAAAGTAAGGCATTATCAGATCTCATGCACTTATAGTTGGATGATCATTTGGCAACTAAAAGTATCGTACTTTGTTTTTCTACCATTGCAGGAAACAAGTGAGGGTGTTGGGCAAGTTCTTCTCATTCAGCTTCTTGTGGGGTTTCTTTCAATGGTTCTACGCTGCCGGAGATGGTTGTGGATTTGCTCAGTTCCCCTCACTCGGTCTTAAAGCATATGAAAACAAGTAAAAGCTTACTCCACCTTCAAAAAAAATTTCATCCTACTGACTGTAGTTCAATTTATATTGGCATTGTGTTTCAAATTCGTTGTGGTATCTTTGACTAATGATGTTCTTGTTACACGTACAGATTTTTCTTTGATTTCTCAGCAACATATGTTGGAGTTGGAATGATTTGCCCATATATCATAAACATATCAGTATTGCTGGGAGGAATTCTTTCCTGGGGTCTCATGTGGCCTCTCATAGATACAAAAAAGGGTGATTGGTATCCAGCAGACCTCAAACCAGACAGCCTAAATGGCCTCCAAGGTTACAAGGTAAGTTTTCTAACAAGGTTAAGGTGACAAGAGTGCCCAGCACATGATTTTTTACATATTCTTGAAGACTTTTCATTCATACAAACACTTATGCAATGTACTCAGGTATTTATTGCCACTGCCTTGATCTTGGGTGACGGTCTGTACAACTTCTTCAAGGTGCTAAGCCGAACACTCGTTGCCTTGTTTTCTCAACTTCGTGGGAGAAATGCAATTGGTGCTCTCCTTATTGCTGACCGTTCCTCTCTCGAGATCTCCAGCATCTCCTATGATGAGCAACGCCGCAACCAATTCTTTCTTAAAGATCAAATTCCAACATGGTTTGCTGTTGCAGGTTATGTCGCAATTGCTGCCATCTCCACAGCCACCGTTCCGCGTATATTTCCCGAACTAAAATGGTATTACATATTGGTTATCTACATCTTTGCCCCAGCCCTTGCATTCAGTAATGCTTATGGCTGTGGCCTCACTGATTGGTCCCTCGCTTACTCCTATGGGACGCTTGCTATTTTTGCAATTGGAGCATGGGCTGGTGCCTCTCATGGTGGAGTTCTTGCAGGACTAGCGGCCTGTGGAGTCATGATGAATATCGTCTCCACAGCCTCCGACCTCTCTCAAGATTTCAAGACTGGTTATTTGACCCTTTCTTCCCCACGGTCCATGTTTGTGAGCCAACTAATTGGCACTGCAATGGGTTGCGTTATTTCACCTTGTGTCTTTTGGCTGTTTTTCAAGGCCTTCAAGGATCTTGGGACTCCTGGAAGTCAATACCCTGCTCCTTATGCTACTGTATTTCGAAACATGGCAATATTGGGGGTAGAAGGATTCTCGTCTCTGCCAAAGAATTGCCTCTATCTTTGTTATGGGTTCTTCGGTGCAGCTATTCTGATAAATTTGATCAAGGATGCTTTGGGTAAGAAATGGGCTAGGTTCATTCCTAATCCAATGGCAATGGCTATACCTTTCTATGTTGGCTCATACTTTGCCATCGACGCGTGTGTGGGAAGCTTGATTCTATTTATCTGGGAAAAGATTGACAAGGCAAAGGCTGATGCTTTTGGGCCAGTAGTGGCTTCTGGTTTGATTTGCGGGGATGGAATATGGACTTTGCCTAGTTCGATGCTTGCTCTGGCAGGAATAAAACCTCCCATTTGCATGAAGTTTTTGTCAAGGGGAACAAATACTAAGGTCGATGCGTTCTTAGGGTCATGAAGTACACTTACAATTACTAAAAACACAAAAAATCTGTCGAATTCATTGTAGCTCTCTTCATAGAGCATTGTTTGTTCACTAGAACAATGCTCTATCTTTATTTTCGGTTCTTTTATCTTCTTTTTTTTGGTTTTCATTTGGTTTTGTTTTCTATTTATTCGTTTGATATTGTGTTTATTAGAAATTGATATTTATAATTTGTTTTGGTGTCTTCCTCAACAAAGATGGGTGATTCTGGATTTTGTGAAAATATAATTGATTTCATTTTTTGTAGGAGACTGAAAGTAAAGGGATGAAAATTCAAGAAAAAAAAAAGCAGCCATATTATTAAGAAAAAAATGGTCCCTCCGAGAAACACGCTAGAAAACGATAAAGATAAGAAAAAGTTATTAGTTCACACCATTTAAATACTTAATGTTTTTCCAGCAGTTCTTGCAGGCTGCCGAATTGGCATAACTTCCTTCAAACCTTTCAAATATTTGTTATCATCATCATCATCATCATCAAGCTCTGTTTCAGGAGACTCTTCTTTCACATAATTTGTCCCACCACTTTTATCAACTACATGCTCCTGCCCCACCTTTAAAATCACATTCAATTCCTTGTCCCCGAAACAAAAATCAATTGCAATGTCAAGTAAAAACAAGAAAGAAACCATGTGATCAAAATAATCCTCACACATAACATTCTTTCCACTCCTAGAGAATTGCAATGTCAAATATCTGTTTCTTGGATACACAATGATCCCAAGCAACTTCATCCGTCCCTGTAATATAAAAACACAAACGATATGTCATTCTTCACAAACCTCATTTCACCATGACCATCAAAACCCAAAAACACAACGACACACAAATCAAAAGCAAAAAAGAAACAAAACCCAGAAATGTTAAGTCAAAACCTGAGGAAAATCGAGGTAAAGAACAGGGCTTTTAGAGGACAAGTCTTTGAGCTCGCCAATCTTGCCACCACCATTGACAGGAGCAAGAAGACCAGGAAATGAAGGCAAGTACCTGTTTTTTCTTTGAGATTTCCTAATAATATCCTTACCATGATGTTTAACAAAAAAATTTGATGGGTTCAATGAATATGGAACCCCTGACTTGTGTGTCTGATACTATGTTGTTGGTTATTGCAAGCTTTTTCAGTCTTTTTCTCTCTAACACATCTGGGTTTTCTCTGTTAGAATTGCTGGCTTCTGTTTTCTTGGATTTCACCATTTTTTTTAAAAAGTTCTTTGATGATGATGTTATCTGGATTTCTCACGAAAGGGTTTTTTTTTCTTGCATTTTGGAGGCGGGAAGCTGCAATTTTTTGCTCCTTTTTCCTCTGTAAATGCAACAGCAAGCTGGAGATTGAGTGATTCCGTTCTAGGCTAAGGTAGGATTGGCCATTAAACTCTGGCTTGAAATTGGCCCAGAGCTTGAGGTTTGCTAAAACAAGGGCTTCTCTTTAGATATGGACTCATGAATAAATATTTTTGATTCAATACTTTTAAAAAGGGATGGATTCTATCATCTTTATTTTAATTGTCTTAATTTTTTAGGATCAAGTGGTCACACATTGTTAAGAATGATAATCTCACTCGAATCCCATAAATTTTAATCAATCTAACTCGAATATATAAGATTTTTTTTCTAATCACGTAATAGAATATTAATATTGTTAAAGTCTTCTCGAATTTAATCCAAGCTATGAAAAAATATATATATATATATATATATATATATATATATATATATATATATATATATATATGCTCGTGTGGATATCAATATTATCTCATTCTATTACAAAACATAAAATAAGTATAAGCTCAATACAGAAGTTTAGCTCATTTATTAATAGGAAGAGTTTGGATTTAAAAAGGGAAAATTAAACACCAAATGAAGCCCAAGCCTTGGTGTTATCAATAATATTTCTCAAGAAAATAAGGCTGTAGAATTCACCTTGTTATGATCCGTAAATAAGTTTGTCGATATAACTTCGTGTAAAATTACAATTCTTTTATCAAGTTTAATTAACTTAGCAAGAAATCAAACTCAACGTTGATTTCACAATTTTTTAAAAAATATATATAAAAAGTTATTGTAGCATTTAAGACAATGAAGTTGTTTTTTACCAAAAACGAATTAAAGTAAAATTGATATAACCACTTACATAATGATTGAGTTTGTCAAAATAAAAATACTAGATTAGAATTTAATGTGCATTGTATAGGTGAAGATAAAAATTAAAGTTCTCAAACTCTCTAAGATTATAGAATAAATTGTAGAAAAATCTAGAAAAAATTCTTTGATATTTTTTTTAACTATTTAAATAGTCTTATCTCCATGAAATAAATTAAATATTCCTATTTATATTAATCCAAAAATCGTTATAGAAAATAATTTCTAATTAAAACTTTTCTAACTTATAGAATCAATCTAGCATTAGGATTTCTAAATATTAAAATATTAATTAAATTAAAAATTCTAATCTAAGTAGAAAATACATAATTAAAATCCAAAATTAACAAGGAAAATAATTAAAACAAAAAAATAATAACTTTAGGTTTTATATCAAATGCTTTTGGGGTTTTTTTGCAAACTTCTTTTTAAACTTGACCTTGTCAATCTAATTTATAAACTCTTGGGTAATTGTTCTACATCAATTTTTCTCATTCGAGAAAAACTCATCATCGAGTTATTTGTTAAAAATTAAACTCTTTCATTTCAGGGGAACAAATACTTCAAATATAATATTGTAGCTAACTTATTCATGAAATAGCATGTTTTTTATTTGTGAAAGGTTTTTGCACTTGATTGATTTTTGTTTCTTGAATAATGATTGTTTGTCTTGATTTGACAATGTTCCATATATAGCTTCCATCAAGTTCATCTTCATCAACACCCTTTACATAGATAAGTGGTTGTCTAGATGGAATTTTAAAAATATGTACAAGGTAAGGTTAGCCTCAAGATACGTTCCTCTCCTCTCTTACAATTCTTGTTTGTGCCTCTCATCAACCAAAAAGATATTCTTCATCATATGAATACCTATAGTCATACTAACCACAAGAATTTGACACAAACTAGTTCAATAACAGGTTGGTCGCGGGTGTCATCCCCGACTCGTGCCTCTCTTCTTCCTCAGTTCATATGCTGTGTACAACCTTAATGCCTCAAGCTTGGTTGTAAGGTCATCAACTCTAGTATTAATGTCGGCAAACCTAGTTTATATTTGCCCTTCTAGAGCTGAAATCGCTAATGAATGGTGGTTTATCTGATCCCAAATAGTCTGTATCCCTTAATCACTATCACATAGATAGTTGCCACCAACTGCTCCACGACTATCTTCATGGTAAGCCATCGAACCGAATATTGACCCAATTTGATACCACCTGATATGGAGTATAAGAAAGATAAAATTAGAGTTCTCAAATCCTAAAGTTATAGATCAAACTATAGAGAAATTTAGAACAACATTTCTAGTATTTTAGTAACTCTAAATAATAGTCTTGATCTCTACAAAATAAATTAGATATCCTTATCTATATTAGTTTTAGAATTCTTTATAGAAAATTATTCATAATTAAAACTTTTTTAACTAATATAATCTATTTAGTTTTAGGATTTTTAAATAGTAAAATAATAATTAAATTAAAAAATTTAAAGCAAGCAGAAAATAAATAATTAAGATGCAAAATTATTACCTACTATTATATCCACTTTACCACGGTGGTCCCCACCCTCCCCTTCATTGGTGTTTATGTTGTCCTTTCCCTTGAGAAGGACCTCAACAGGGAGGCTGATACATACATCGCCACTGTTTAAGGGGTTTGTTAGGTTTAGTCTTCCCTTTCTATGCACTTTCCCATTGCTATAGCACCCTATATTGCAGGCAAAACTGATACATGCATCGTCATTGTTTCTGCCACCTTTCCTTCCATTAAATTCCATCATCTACCCCCTGTTACCCCAGTTTCCACCACTGTAACCCACTATGAAGAACTCACTTTAGAGATCCTTCCTTAGCAACCATTATGTTCATCAACAACTCCTCAACATTTCGAAAATTAAGGTACAATACTCATGGCCTTATTATGGACTTCATTTGCACTTCTGGTCTTTGTGTAGCAACTGAACTTGACATCCCTATTACTTTTTCATTACATCTTCTGCTTGCTTTCTTGCCTTTTTTCATTACTTTCTTGATGTTGCCTCTCAATTCCCTCAAGTAGCAAGGATTATGAACAATACATTTGAATTGCTAGAGTCCAAAGCTGTTAAGGCAATATCAGATGGACTCTGTGTGCCTAATAATCGCGCACCACCAATTTCTTGCATCGGTCCATTGACTATAGTTGATGCCAAAAGGGGTGGTAGCAGCAAGACCAGTCCTGATGATGATGTGCCTGAGTGTTTAACTTGGCTAGACTCCCAACCAAACCAAAGTGTTGTGTTTCTTTGTTCTGGTCGCTTGGGGCTGTTCACTATGGAGCAGTTAAGGAGAATAGCTATTGAATTGGAAATAAGTGGCCAAAGGTTCTTGTGGGTGATGCGCAATCCACCTACTAATAATCACAGAATAGGCAGATCCTGATTTGGATTCTTTGCTTCCTGATGGTTTCTTGGAACGTACTAGAGACTAGAGAGTGGGGACTTGCGAAAACCTTTTACAGCATAAAATAAAATTATTTTAATAAAAAAAATTAAAAAAAAATTTTAAAAAACAATAATCACCTATCTCTTTTAACTCCCAACTACCCTATAATTTTGAAAGTACCGATGAGGTGGTGGAGAAGAAAGTTAGAATGACCAAGCTCCTCAACCACCCTGTAATGTAATTTTGGAAGTACCGATGAGGTGGAGAAGAAAGCTAGAATGGTGGTGGATTCCAAGGAAGGTAGAATGATCAGAGGGAGAGCAATTGCTATGAAAGGTGGAGCCATGGCATCATGAAAAACGAGCCAAGTCAGCTGGCTTTTTGACAATTCAGGCATTAAGATGCTATTGTCAAGTGCTAGAACTTGTTGTGATGTCAAAATCATTATTTATTATTTATTATTTTACTTATTTTTTACGTAAAGTGAATATTCGTTAACTATATAAATTTAGAAGCACTTATAGTTGATAAAATTATGAACGTATAAATACTCAAAAATTTAAAATATTAAGCATAGCTTGGCATATCAACATGTCATGTGTCCATTTTAATGGTCGCAATAGTATATATATTGTTAATAAAATCTAAAAAGAGCATTTAATTAAAGAACTTTGGAAATTCAAACGTTAAAATAGTAAAAATAAAAATAAAAAATATTGAAAAATTCAAACACTAAGTCAAGTTGGTAGGTTCTTGCTCCCATGAACACTCTACCATTACCACCAGCAGTATCATCACCCCACAAACCATTTTCACTTCCAAACTTTGAATATGTTCCTCAGCTAGCCAAGAGGGGTAGCCCACAATGAGCACAAGAAACCCTTAAATAATGTAACTGAGTGGACGCACAAGCATTCATATCATTAAACTTTCCTATCTTCCTCAACAACCTAATATGGACGCACAAGCATTTATATCATTGAACTTTCCTATCTTCCTCAACAACCTAGCTAATATGGGAGCCCACCACCACCTCGGTCTCATCGGAAAAGAGATCGGAAAAGAGCTCGAGTTATTACATCGCTAAATGAACTCAAATCAATATTTTTAATTTAAACTATTTAGTTTAATTTTTTCAAAAAAATTATTATTGTTAACTTAATATTTATATGAGTTTAATTATACCAATTGAATTATAAATATTCAAATAGATTTAATTAAATTATTATAAAAAAATTGAATTAAAAATCAACTCAAATCAAGTTTAAAATTATTTTTTTCTTAGTGAAGTTGTCGAGATATATAGCAAATAGTTGATTGAATTTCAGTTTTGGCTAATCATATGAATAATTAAGAAAATTGCCTTTTAACTATCTGGCATACCCCCATTGAACTCTCATGAAGAATCCTACCATGGTAAACATTCTTGTTTTATTCATGAAGCAATAAACCTAAGCAAAACAGCACCATAACAAGTGATGATATTACAAGCAAAACCAGAAAACCAATACAGCAACTAGATGGTCATGACTGCTGATATATTATATCAGTTCTAAGTAAATTTTATTTTCCATGCTTCCATGATTCAATGAGCTTGGAAAAGGCTGTATAAGAAGAACCACCTTCATCCATTGCAGCCTTGGCTGCATTCTTCATAGCAATCGCTTTCTCCCTAATCAGTTCACCTTCCTCAGACTCCATCAATCCTCTAACCTTAGTCTCCACCTCATCTGCGCTCACAAATCCATCTTCAGACTCATTCATTGACAAAGCAAGCTTCATTTCCTCCACTAACACCACCCTATTCAGCCTTTGCTCTGCATACAATGGCCAAGCCACCATTGGCACACCAGCACACACTGCCTCAAGTGTAGAATTCCACCCACAATGAGTCACAAATCCACCTATTGAACTGTGATTCAAAATTTTTACTTGAGGTGCCCATAACTTCACCACTAGTCCCCTCTCTTTGGTGCGTTCCAAGAAACCATCAGGAAACAAAGAACCCAAATCAGGATCTCTCTGTGCTTTGATGGCTACACTAAGATCATTGGCAGGTGGATTACGAACCACCCACAAGAACCTTTGGCCACTTTTTTCCAACCCAATAGCTATCTCCCTTAATTGGTCCTTGGTGAACAGCCCCAGGCTACCAAAACAAAGAAACACAACACTTTGGCTTGGTTGGGAATCAAGCCAAGTTATACACTCATCAGGCACAGCATCATCAGAACTACTCTTGCTTCCACCTCCTGCTCTTTGCCCTTCAGCTAGAATCAATGGACCGACACAGAAAAGTGGCGGTGTGCGATTATTAGGCACACAGAGTCCATCTGATATTGTCTTGATAACTTTGGACTCCAAAAGTTCAAAAGTGTTGATGATAATTCCATTGGCTTCTGGTGTTTGAATGGCAAAATCAAGAAAGTTTATGTAGGCATCATCTTCACGATCAAGAAATGGCTTGACCATGTCAGTGCTACGGATTGGTGGCAAACCAGGAATATCATGGAACTCTTTTATATCTCAGAAACTTTTGGTAGTCTTTTGATGAAGGGTAGGGAGATAAAGATAAGAAGCAAGAAATGAAGCACAAGAAGTGATGTAAATATAAGCAGGGATGTTGAGTTCTTCTGTAGCCAAAGAGAGAGCAGAAGTGGCAAGGAAGTCTATAATAATTCCACAAATGGTATAGTTTTTGGAGATGGAGAGGAGTTGTTCATGCACAAGAGGTTTACTCAAACGGAGGACCTCAAAAATGAAGGTTTCGTGGTGGGTTGCGGAGGTGGTAGAGAGGGTGACAGTGGGAAGATGGTGGAATTTGATGGAAGGAAAGGTGCCAGAGATGGAGGATACGTAAGTATCCATTTTGCCAGCACTGTATGGTTCTGTGGGCATGAGTATGTGAATGGAGAGGGAGGGTTGGTGGGTGAGCAAGTGTTTGCCTAGCTCCACCAAAGATATCAAGTGCCCGATTGTTGGTGATGGGTAGAGAACTACTGCCTCGTCCATGGCTGTCTAGCTCAGCTCCCTGCCGTGTTTCCTCTGTGTTCCTCTGTAGAATTTTAAAGACAAGGAGGGGATAGGGTGGGACTAGAATAAGCTAGCACTTAAATGGATTACTATTTTTTTTATTTTTTTAACACATCTCCTACCAAGCGTGCCTTAATTTCAATCTTGAAATTAACGTTCATTGACATAGAAATTATTGTGTTCATAGTTTAAATCATGGAATAAGATAATATTATACCATAGAAAATTTACAAA
>Ga0325403_1000949_pt1 | contig 22979 bp, 12 predicted proteins | sample PopdelMetagenome_19_FD_205665 | JGI IMG/M metagenome (GOLD analysis project Ga0325403, IMG submission 205665) | Populus deltoides microbial communities from Bellville, Georgia, United States - Xylem-PdKOR-R4 | ecosystem: Host-associated > Plants > Phyllosphere > Stem > Wood/Secondary xylem... | reverse complement strand
AAGGTACAACATCTTTATTGCTAAACATTTAATGAAATTTATGTTAAATGAATTTCAAAATTGGATATACATTACCATTCTTATAGTTTTCTCAACATATTATAATATTTTCATGTAACATTGAGAGTTAATTAGCACACTCTATTGTTCGCAACTAAAAGGATTGAGAGATAGCCAGTGGGCTACATGACTTTTTTTTTTCTTTGAGAAAAGTAAATAAAAAAAAATAAAACAAAACTTTTTAAAAAATTATGAGTCATTCGATCATAATTTTAATAGGAAACCCAATAACATATTTTAATCTCCTAAATTGTTTCGTTAGATGCACTAACTAAAATTCCAAATTAATGCCTTTATTTCTTGGTGTTCGGGCAACCTTTTTTCGGGTGCAATCCTGAAATTAACGATCATATAAGTCTCTAATAATTATTATATTAACAATTATAGGGCTCAAATCTATTTTGTTTTGTTCTAACTAGAGGACTAGGGCGGTTTTTAAAGGCAAGGCCGCATGCTTTTTCTCTTTTCTTTTTTATTAGGAAATCTTTGTGTGTGTAGGGGCTTCTATATAGATATTGATAAAAAAAAATAAAAAAAAGTTAGAAAAGCTTATATATTTTGAATTGAATTCAATCCCATTTACAATTATATTAGATTTTTTTGTATAAATCTTGATAAAGTCATGAAAATTTTAAATTGGATTGATTTTTTACATTTGTGTTTTAAATTTATGAAGTACTAAGCTTGATTACTAAGCCACTAAGTTGATGGAATAACTCTCACGGTAATAATTAGATTTAAAACGACTATAAAAGAAATTAGTGCTCTTGTTTTTCAGTAATCTACCCTTTATTTGCCGCTTTAAAGATTTTTTTCTCCTTGCTATTCTCTTCTCTTTGCTCAAACAATCTAAAATTCAAGCTATCAAAATATATATTGAATAAATCGCCAATAAAACATGTAAGCCCATCAAAAAGACACAAAAATAATAATCAATCACGAAAGTTTTTAGAATTTTTGTTATGGTTCAAAAAATTATTTTGTTTATTTTTTAATTCATGTGTTTGAGATATAAGAGATAAACTTATTAGAAAAGAGTAAGGTTGTCAATTAGCTGCCATAACAAGACCACAAAAAAAAAAAATTGTGTCGATGAGCTCCATCCAAATATGGTGGAAAAATTAGATCGAGTTTGGTTTTTATTGTTTTAATTTGGTTGATTCTTGTTTTTTTTGAGTGATTTTAGTTATTAAGTGGTTTATATAGATTTTTATAGTGTTTTAGATGAAAATAAATTGTTAAACCAAACCCTCCCCACTAATTTTTTAAGTCATCATATTGATAAGAAAAAATAACCTCTCTAATAAAAACAAAAGTGCATAAAGTAAAAGGAGTTATATCAAAAGTTAGGGTAGAATATTTGTATATTCAGTTGTTTTTGTTTTGAAAAGAAAATTTAGTTTTTCATTTAAGAATTTTAATTAGAATTGACATCTCTTTTACATAATTTATCAATTCATATATTTTTTTATTTTATTAAATATAAATAACATCTTTATATTTATCAATTAAAAAAATCATGATATAATACAACTCATCATTGATAATTTTGACACATGCTTGAGGCGACATTTGCTCGGGTGGCAAAAGTAGTATATATGAATGTCTAAATTTGGAGCAATCCACTTTGTTTGCTTTTCCTCTGAGAAACCAGATGATTCTTTGAAGCCCACCAACATTGAAAAGGGAGAGGAAAAAACAAGATGCTAGCTAGCGGTCTCTCGACCTTATGGGGCAGTCTCGTTTTCTGTCTTGAGCTGCCTCCATGTGATTATTCCTGCAACTTTTGGTACATCACTTGTTGCCATTGTCAATTATTAGCTACAAGTTTAGCTCCCACGATAAAGATAGAGTAATATCATAACGGTTATTTTTTAAAGTATTTTTTTTATATTTTTAACCTTATATAATTAAGGAGATGTATATCTCTTTCAAAACTAGTAATTAAGATCCAAACCATAAGGAATCTTTTCATTAAATAAATAAATTTAGTTTAAATGTGTAAAAGTTGGTACAAAATACCTCCTACTAAATTGGATTTCTCCAAATCCTCTAAAACCAAGAAAAAATGAAAATCTCTTGATGAAAAATAAAATAATCCTAAAAGAAACCTAGGGCAGCACAACATTTAACATCTATCAATGCTGCCATCAAAGGATTTGGATGGATATCGAAATCATAATTACAACACAAAGTACGAAGATAATGTAATTAGTGTAGAGCTATTGAAAAGGACAATCCTAGCGATTTTGAGTGAAATCAATCGAAGATCAAGCTATGGAAGCAAAGATTCTTAAAGAAATGTGCAATCCATGTGTTGTTGTTTAGTTGTGGGAGTTGAGCGGTCAACTTTTGTTTCCTTATACAGAGTTGAGGAAAATTTAGTGATTGGTCATTTACTCAGTAAGTAAGAGTTTTGTCATAAAGGAGTGATGCCCTCATGTCACTTCATCACACGTACTAGCTAGACATGGTTGTCCCTTTCATCATGTGATCAATTATTACACATTTTAATCCTTCACCTCTATCAATATATTTATCTCTCACTGTATATTACCGATAATAATCTCGAAAGATATAACTCAATTAATTAAATTTTAGATTTAATTTTTAAAAATTATTGAGTATCATAAATTTTAAAATTATTAAAAATTTATATAATTATTAATTTTAAAATATTTAAGATTAGTTAAAATACACACAAGCTGGTTCGGACAAACACCTACATTAATAAATATATATATATATATATATATATATATATATATATATATATATATATATATATATATATAACTAACAAAACAAGGTTGTCCTTTTTATTTTTACTAGTAGCTTTGACTTGATTGCTTTTATTTTTATTTTATAATAGTATTATTATATTAGAAAATAATACAAATTATATTTTTAAATTTTATTTAATAATTTAAATTTTTAGATTAAATTAATTTGTTGATATGATATTAGAGTTTTAATAACTAAGCGGTCATGAGTTTGAATCTTTTTATTCCTATTTATTTGAAAAAACTAGATACAAAGTAATGTGAATATATACAAATTTTAAATTTCAAGAGTTTTTATTAAAAAGAATATATTAAAAAATAATATAAATAATATTTTAAACTTAAATTATTAGATTGAATTTATGGCTGAGACACTTGAGGGGCAAACTATGGCTGCTTATGAATGTTGTGTCGTCTAGATTTGTGTGTAACTTGCATGCTGTTAATTGGAGTTGCGAGACATTGCTTAGCTAGCTTTGTGTGTCTGTCGTCTTTGAACACGCACACAAAATGCAAAACAAAGCAGAGCCCGCAGTTTTGTTTTTCAACTCCTCCTTGCCTTTCTGGTGATGCTTCTGAATGATATCGATTTAGAGTAAAAAGAATCTAGATATTTCTGATTAATATAATTCTAAATATTGAAACACATGCATTGGCCCTAGACTGCTAGAAACATTCTGCTATATATGCTGGTGTTTTTGTTTCTATGTAATAACATTTAGGAAGCAACAATTTTTAAAAAAAAAAAATTAATGGCTCCCCATGATCAACCAGGAAATATCAAAGAAGCGCGAGTGTTAAAAATACACGTATTTATTTTAGAGATTGAAGTTGAGTTTTATACATCAAATCATAAAAAAAACTTAAAAAAATAAAAAAGAAATTAGTTTTTATAATAGAATTTTATGCATAATTAAATTTAAATTGTTCACAACCTCTCTGAAATAAACACACTATATATATATATATATAATAGTAACTGCCGGATCATGTACCAAAAAAATATTAAGAATAATCATGCATTTTAAAAAAAAATTCATTTACAGTCAAAAGCTTGGGATTATCAACTACACACATGTGTGTGCGTGTGTGTGAGAGATTTTACAAGTTTCGTAATCAGTCTCGATTCCTCTTCCTTCACATAAGCAAAGGACAAAAAAAGAGTCGCTTCAAAATAGCTTCCAACCTATTTTGTCTCGCAAGTCAATGCTTGGGGTAGCAAGTTTTTTCCTAGAACAGCTCAATCTTATCCTAATTTTAACAACTTTGTATATATTCTTGCACCTGATATCATCATACCTTTTTTTTCAATGATGAGGAAATGATTTTTATCGTAAAGGGGGAAAAGGTCATGAACTATTATTTACGAAGGGTTTGTCATTTAATATTATATAATTACTAAAAAAAACTCTAATTAATCTATAAAATTTTAAGGAAAAAAATTAGTCAGGTTAAATAAAAAACATTATTACACTAAAATATTTTACATGTGACAAGTTGTATTGGTAATCTTGTCTTCTACTCCTAACAATTTATTATGCATAATTTACCATTGATCTATCTACATGGAAGATAGTTGGGTTTGCTTTAATGAGTTGAACCCTAATAAATGATTCTTTTTTGTCACTTTTAATTATTATTCTTTGAACAACTAGTGAATGAACAACTCTAAAATTAGTTATTTTTTATCATGATTTGTGACCAACGGTCTATCAAACCATATCAGTGAATAATTAATGGGTTTATGTTGAGTTCATTAAATCAAATCCAAAACATAAGAAGGATCTATGGATAATACCTTGATAAGATTCATATATCCTATAACATCTAGGTTTCAGTTACAATATATGTCGAATGAGGTTGTTATACCTCGATTCTTTCAAGAGGATCTAGTGATAATTTTAAAATCCTTATTGGACTTTAATCTTGGCAATGACCCCATTTAGAGATTCGTTTGCCACTTACGTGAGTTATTTAACATCCATATTTAATTTAAATTTTTTATTTAGGTTTCCTCTCGTTACAATTAGCGGACCAGTTATTCCTTTTCCTAGCTAAAAATGCATAAGAGTCTTGTTTTACTAACCAATACTCCTATTTTGGTGAATATTGAAATTAGATGTTTATTTATTTCTTTGAAAAGAAAAGGAAGAGGGATTACCCCTTTCAGGGTTTAAGGTCATGGCTATGTAGAGTTCATGTTTCTTAAACTCTAAAAATGAATAACAAAACCAATTTTATCTATTAGGGTTTTCCCTTTTTAAAGAAACAAAAAAAAAACTTAATTATTACTCCTTTTTTATGTCAAAGGCAATGGCCTTCATAAAGTCCATTTACCTTAGATACTTAAAGTGAATAACCAAGCCATTTAGTGTATAAACTTTTGACCAAAACAAAAATGGGCTCATTATTTTTTAAAATATGGAATGTTCGCCAAATAGGCCTTTAATATAGGTCAAAACTCAATGAGCCTTGCAAACTAGTTCCACAACCTATAATGCATTAGTAGTCTAATTTTGAGGCTTTTTAAGTTAAAAACCCATAAACAAAACAAACTAACAAAAGAATAACATTGTTTGAACATACTTGGAATATAAGCATTATGTTGGAACAACATACAAATGAGAAAGAACAAACTAAATGCAAGATAAAAATGTTCATCAGATTTCGGCCAACTAAAACTTTGAAAAGAAAGAGAAAACAACTTAAAAACAAAATTTGAACTGGCTTGGCTTAGGAATGTATAGATCTTTTAAAAGATCTACCTTGGTTGGATTGTGACTCTACTTAACTCATAGGAAAAACAGTTTGAACTAAAACCAAAAGTACTGGAAATATAAATATGACAATCATAGGGCATAAAAATACTAAACACAAAATGGACAGTAGTAAGCATTCATGCAATATAAGAATAGTATCCACAAATGGGTTATCTATATTTTCTAATAATGTATTATCAAACTGCTTCAAAGGTGTATCCTTAATTATTATTAGTTTCAAACTTTCGTAAATATGTCACGAAAGGTGAATAACAAACTTACAATTTAGTCAAGCTTTGAAACCAAAAGCATGCTTATAGAAAGATAAAGATTATTGTATTATATAAAAATATACTAAAAAGATAACTTAAACTAAACCAAAACGTAGAATCAAATTCATCCAAGAAAACAACATCAAGGATATCACATAGCCAGCTTAGACATGCTAATCATATATCAAAAGTACATATAAACATACATGAAGCAACAAGTAACACATTACATATATATTCAAAAGAAAAAAAATTAAAAAAAAAACATAACAAAACTTAGGAATGATTGTAACAAAGGTATACCTAAAATGAGATGGAGGTGGTTTACACCGACTAGTAAATAGGGCTCCTAAAGTTTTTCAAATTCAAATCTTATGATCAAATAATAAAAACTTAGAATATCATTCCATAATCCCAAAACCCAGAAACCTCTAATGATAGTATTTCTACTGATTTCTCTCTTTAATATTGTTTTTCTCTTGATTACTATTGTTTCCTCCTCAAACCCTAAACTAAAGTCTCTATATATAGGGAGGAAGGGACATACTTAACTCATGAAACCAACCAAAAGTCAAGCTTAGGATCACTGGCTTAGAATCTGAACTAACAAATAGCATAACAACACAAAACACCCTAGCTAGCAGGTTAATGTAAGAGCACAATTGCTCTCTTATACAAAATAGTGAAATTGTCATTGAAAAAAAAATCTGGCTACCTAGCCTTATCTCTCTACTCAAAACATATAAGTCAACTCAAATGACACCAATAATGTGAGGAACCAACACCAAAATTTTCCTAAATGATGCCTAAATGGGCAAACCAATAGAGATTATGTTTGAGGCTTAGGGAGAAGGAGAAGGCAAATGGTTGGGATTTAAAGATGAAAGTGACTAGGGTTTCAGCTTAATTTCTATGGGTTAAAGGAGACAAAGAACATTCGGTAAATATACTAACTAGGTGAAATATCAGCATTTGGCATGGTCAAAGTTTGGTCAGGTCCCTAAATATGAGTGTTTTTTTTCAAGTTAATACGCTTGAAGTTTTGGTTTTAAAATCATGCTTATAAATTCAACTAAACAATTAAAATTATTCAATTAAGTCCTTGGATAAAATTAAAAATAACCTCTTAATTTCTTTATTTTTCAAAAGGGCCCTTAGATTTTAAAATTCTCATTAATTAAAGTTAACAATAGTTATAAAAAATTCAATTAAGTCCTTGATTGAATTAATAGAACCTCACAAGCTATGCCTAGTTGCTAATTTTAGTCATTAGTTCTTTAATTCCTATAATTGTAACTCAATTCAATTACATCCTTAAAAAAATTATTTTGTTGAATAAGAAATCTAAGAAAGTTTTGTCTAGTCAACCTCAAATATAGTTTTGGATTTTTTTTTATTTTTAATGTTTTTTAAAGTATTTTTGGATTTTAAAAAAAATTAATTGAGGGGTAAAAACTAAGTTATAACATTTGTGATTTGCTATTTTGATTTTAACCATAGTTGTCATACTCAACTTAGGATCTAACTTAATTTCGGGCCTTGATCATTAGGTCGTCTAGTCAATCATTTTGTTTAAAACATCATTTTTGTTTTTTTTTTAATTCATTGAAGTTTACCTGTCATATGTCATCCAGGTTTGTCTCGGTTAATTGGATCATTGGTCAACTTATGGGTCACCAAGGCTTAGCCAGGTCAATGTCCAAAATATTTCGAAGTTAAACCCTACCTGGGTCTCCGGGTCATCGAAGGAGGGGGTAAACTAAGTTTAATAATTATGATTTTAACCAAATGGTTATAACATATGAAAATAGCTAGGACTAATTAGTTGAACAAAAATATATAAGTTGTACGAGATTTAAAAAAATGAATGTATCAGGGATGGACTTGTGAAACACATAATAAGTTAAGGTGTCAATTAGTATCTACCCAAAAATAAAATTAAGGAAAAAACTTAGGTGTCATTTGATTATCATTCCACTAGAGAAATAAAAATGAAAATTAAAGAATCAAAATAATAATTGATTTCAATACCGTGTTTTGGAATAGTTAAAAAGAATTGAAATGAAATTTTAAAATATTTAATACCTTTGTTTTTAAGATAGAAAGGAATAATGATTAAAATAATTGATTCATCAATAGTGTGGTAGCTGAAATAATAGAAGTGATTGTGATGATAAAGATGGAGGTGGTAGTGAAGAAGAATTAGAAATAATCGATAGAGGTAGTGATAATATTATAGTAATAACAACAATATTTAAAAAAAAATCTGATGTCATCATCACAAGAGGTGGCAATAAAAGAAGAAGAGTGGTGGTAGAGAAAAAAAAAAGAAAAGTGGTGAATGTAATAGAAGAGTGTTTGTGTAATAATAATAATAATAATAATAATAATAATATATTTTAAAATATCGTAATCAGCTATCACTAGTATGATAATGGTTAAGGTATTGGTGATAGTGGTTAAATTAGTTGAGTAGAATTAATATCTTGTTCTTAAAAAAAACAAAATCATTCTTATTTCCTAGTTTTATTCTCACCTCTATCATTAGAATGTAAGTTTTGTTTTCATTCCTCCAATTTCGTTCCTTATTACTAAACAACATCTTAATGGTTTTAAAATACTTTAGGTTGAAACTCTAAGAAAGGTTGAGTGAAATATCCGAGAAGAATGGAACTTCTCCTTACTCAAACCATTTTAAAGCTCCTATTGAACAAATAAGAAAAATGAAAGAGTTTACAAATTTTTGTTACAAAAAAAATAAAACAATCTATAAAAAATAATATTGTCAAACTAATGAATTTGTAATTTAACAACATGTCCTCCTCGTTTAATAGGTTGGGTCCAAGCTTTCTTATTCCAACCGGAAAAAAATATAACTAATCTTAAGAAGTGTTTTATCCCCTCTCCTCTTGTCAATAGTCATAACTTCTCATTTCCTATTAAAATTAGATAGAGTTTAAGATAAATTTTTTGTGATAGTGATTTAGCACAAGAAACATATTATTTTCTTCAATCTTAATTTTCTTTTACCTTTTATCAAATATAAATTTATTAGAAGCTCATAAAGATTCATCTAAGTTGACGTTGCTCCATCTTTTTCATTATGATCGTGTTGTTTTGTTTCTATTGGTACAATAAAAAGCAACTCCTAATCATTTTCATAACCAAATTTTTAATTCTCTTTGAAAAAGAAAAAGATTTGCACCCAAATATTTTACAGAAAAAAATTGATAAACTATTGAAAAAAGATAATTGTTGAAAATGATCAAAATACAAAAAGATTTAGAAAAATCAAAGAAAGAAAAAAATACAATTAGAGATAAAATCAGACAAATAATGAATTTCTAAAACAAATTGAGATAGATAAGTACAAAAAAAAGTCAAGAGTAATTTTGAGGGACAATTAGAGGCTTAATTGAAGAAAACATTTAAAATTGATAGTCAAATTGACTGAAATAAAAAAAAATTAAATGATCAAGGACCAAAATAGAAAAGTCATTGAAATTTGAAGGTCTTATTAATTCAATCAGGGACTTAATTGAAGAGAAAGATTTTAATTTAGAGTCAATTTGACCAAAAATAAAATAAAAAAATTAAAGGACTGGTGATTAAAATAGGAAAATCGTTGAAATTTAGTGGTCCTATTAATTTAATCGTAGGTGTAATTCATGAGAAGAATTGAGATTGAGGGCAAAATTGACTAAAACACTTAAATTAAAAAGCAAATTGAAAAAGGTGCCAGAATTGAAAGGCCATTTTTAATACAATTAAAGGAGAAACTGTGAAGAAGTTGACAGAAAAATAATGAAATTGGTTAAATTTAAAAATTGAAAAGCTAAGAATTGAATTGTAAAATGCAATAATATTAGAGGACTATTTTAAATACAATTGGGGGCTAAATTGAAAGAAATCTTGAAAAAAAATCAAAATTGACCAAAAATATAGAATTTAAAATGCAAGGACTAAACTGGAAAAGCAAAATAAAAAAACCATCAATAAAACATTGTGTTTCACAAAATAAAAAGTCTTAAAAAGCCAAAACAACATCATTTTGGAAAAGCTAAAACAACCCCTTATTCTCCATCATGCATGTATGCCCCTTCAAATTTTGTTTTCTTCCTTATTTTTGCATGTTTTGGCTGGACCCTTGGACAACTCTCTCTCTCCCCCCCTCTTATAAATTCCAATAAACACACCCATCACCTCACATGCATATGTAATTCATTATAAACCCAAAACTTATTATATTATCCCTTTGAAATGGCTAAAAAAGCAGTGCAAAGTGCCCAACCCGATCATGTGTGTACAAAATGTACACCAAAGGTAAAGGGTCAAAATTATCCCAACAAAACCAAGAGACATGATTGTTCCACCTAGAAAGGTTCTAGGACCTTCCTTCGTGTCTTTAAATATAGAGGCATAGTAAGAAAGAAAAAAAAAGCTAATTTAGAGAGAGAATGTCAAAATATGAGAAGGAAGAGAAAGTTTGAGCTGAGGGAAATAAGTTAGAAGGTGAGGGAAGAAATGAGAAAAGAGAAAGAAAAGGAGAAAAAGAGAGAAAACCAACCTTAAACCTTATAAAACCTGAAAATAGTAAAAAGAAAAGGTGGTCTTTTGGGTTTGAAACTAGTTCGTTTTGAACTAAAGAGCTTCAAAAGAAAACGTGGAAGAATATATGAAGAAAAAAAGAAGAGGATAAGATGTTAAAACTAAATAGAAAATGGTACATAAAGCCAGAGAAAGAAAATTATCCAAAAGACCTCACCACAGCCACCCAACCACCATTATTGCCACCATAAGCCACTGCAACACCTCCCAACTCATCTAGAATCACCTTTGAGGTAAGCCATAACCCTTCTTCCCTCCTTTTCTTTCCTTAGTGTTTTGCTTAAGATAGTTTATTATATGTAGAAACCTATGTTTTTAAGGTTTAGTTGGGTTTAATCTAGATTTTGTATGCTTTTGATTAAAAGAAATATAAAAATTAGATGTTAAATATGTGTTTTTTATTTTCTTAGAAAATAATGCAAAATAAAAATTTAAAATTTATTAGGGTTTACTTGTGTTGGAATCTAATTTTTGTCTATTTTTTAATGATAAATATGACCAGTTATGATTTTTCTTGCTTGCTTAAAAGATGATGAATGAATGAAAAACTTGAATTTTTTTTAGGATTTAGTTTTCTTTTTATCTAGGGTTTGTTGGTTGAGAAAACAAATTAGTTTGATTGGAATTTCACGCTTTAACTTTCTTTAGGTTAATATTAGGCTTTATTGAACTTGAATTCATTGTTGCTAATAATAAATCCATGAAATCTTCTCTTTTTAGGGATTAACGTCAAAAATTATCATTCAAAAATAAAAAATATATATATAGTGAAACCTCCTATTTTAGGTATTAACATCAAAACATTTTAAAAAAATAAAACAAATTGATGAAATCTTCTATTTTTAAGGATTCACATCAAAACTTTTCGCTCAAAATAAAAAAAATTAAAGAAATCTCTTATTTTTATGGATTGACGTCAAACTTTATAATAAGTAGGCTTATAGATAAATTTATGTAATTAATAGTTTGCTAGAATGAATTTAGGAGGAAACACATAACAAAGATAACCTTTTGTTTGAAAGGATGTGATAAAAGTGACGTCGATCTTTCCTTAAACATAAATAACTCATTATTTGAATTTTTTAGACCAATGATTATTTTAAGATTCATAGTTTCTTTTAATTACTAAGTGGCAACTCCATTATTTTTATTTTCCTTTTAATTTTGAAGAGTTTTGTATTTGCTATGGTGTGACAACCTTAAACAATTACAAGTGTGCTTTTACATGTTTTTTAGACTAATTATTTTGATGACAATGTTATGTTGTAAAATTATGTCAAGATTACACAAATATTCATATAATGTGTATCTTGAAAAAATGAGAAATATAAAGATAAAAAAAAAAAGAAATATAGAGATAAAAGAAATATCTAATCTAAGTGATTTGGTTAAATTTTCTAGGACAAAAATGCATCAAAATTGTAGTATAATACGATGAATACAAAGCATAAATTTATTGAATTCAAACTCCAAACCCCAAATTCCACATGCTCCTAAGATATTTGCAAAGATCAATCACACAAAAAGCATTAAGAAAAACATACAAGTTTTGATGGATAATAACTCAAATATAAAAGGAATAATTCCTAAAAGCTCTTTAATCCCAAAGTTCAAAGCTACCTTTGCAAATAAGTTGAGTAAAGTCAAGCATATATCAACTTTCGCTCATTTAGATTGCTTAATGAAATGAAAAACAAGCTAGGTTTAAATTTTAACACATTCATTATAATCTAAACTAATTCTTTTTTCATAAAATATAAAAAAAAAATCAAACATGATAAAATATACAAAAATAAATATAAAATTTTTTTATATCCCGAGGTTATAATTTTTTCCTAACTTATTATAACTATATTCCAATTAAATAATAATATATATGAAGTTTACTTAAAAGCCTAATTCACAAGTCTAATTGAGCTAATTTACAAGCTTTAATAAGGCAAATATAGATAAGTTGAAGCTCGGCTCATTTATATAACAAACTTTAAAAATAAGCTTACATAAACTCATTATTCCTTCACAAATAAGTTTGAATCAAGTTATTAATGAATAGAGTTTCGACCAGCTTGACTCAATTGTAGACCTTGTTCACAAGTCTAATTGAGATCATTTGTAAGATTTAATGAGACAAACTTAGCTAATTTAAAAGCTCAACTCATTTATATAACAAGCTTTAAAAATAGACTTGCATAAGCTCAATACATATTCATAAATAAGTTTGAACCAAGCTATCAATGAATAGAGTTTCGAGTAGCGTGAATAACTTACAAACCTACTTAAAATCTCACAATCTCCTTTAAAGAACTCATGGAAAATGAGATTTAGTTTTCTTTCTTAAAGCTCTTGTAAACAAAAACAAAACAAAAAAAAAACAAAAATGAGATTTAGTTTTCTCTTTTAAAGCTCTTGTAAACAAAAACAAAACAAAAAAGAGCTCTTTTAATTTTGATGGTAACAACTTCGTTTTAACCTAGAATGTCTTCATCTCATTCTATTATCCTTGCAATTGATCTAACAAAAAAGGATAGTAACTTTAATCATGTGAACAAATGACCACAGTTGCATGGGAATTGTTAAGGTATGTGTGGGATATATCAAAAGTTATATAACCTCCCATATAATATAAGCGTCATCATAATATTTTTTATCTTGATTTAAATTGAACCAAGTATGAAAAATGATAGTAAAAATATTTCTTCATCTTCTTTTTCTTAAAAAAATTAAGGGTATTAAGCAAGTTCAAGCTGTGATAGAACTTGACATAAAAAAGGGATTTTCTTAACAAAATAAGTCGATCATCCAACATTCTATATAATTAACATAAAATATCAAATTCTACTTATCAAATGCACCAATAATGCATAATTCCAATTATCTTGAACATTGATACATAAAATATCAAATTTATCAAAAAATAACATCTCTTTTCCATATGCCTTGACCATATATGTCATAACCTATTAATTTTAGGGGTTTTTTAGAAGAAGAAACAGCCATTGCATATAAAATAAGATAATCATAGAAGACATAAAGTTTTTCAGCCTACTTTGCTTATATTGTAATAAAGGATCTTTAATAAATCTCAAACTCTATCTTTAATAGAGTACTTAAATAAAAGCTAGGAAAAGTTTTTTTTTAATTATAAATATGTTGAACATTGCACAAACCTCTCACCACATCATATATCATTTATTTTGACTCAAATAAGTCCTACCTTACTTCATAAATTAAATTATTAGGTTTCATAACTTCACCTCCAATGACCTCGTATATGGAGAACCAATCCATGTTAAAAAAAGAAAAAATGGGAACAAGAAGAATTCATAAATGAATCATCTTGTAGTTTTGTATTATCATTTATAATGATCACACACTTAAACCCATTATGAGTAATCACCAAAACATTGGCCTCTTAAGAGTTTTCAAACCATTTTTCTCTATTCATTATCCAGTTTTCTTTTAACCTGAAACATTTTTTTCTAAATATATGTTCTTTTTTGTTACAATAATTAAAAGTTATATTTTTAATATCCAAGTATTATTATACTTGTATTATTATTATCAAAGTATCTTTTTGAAAACCTATCTCTACCAACCATTTTTGTTTGGATGGTAAGGTCATTTTGACCTCATTAACAAAAATGATGATTTTATGAAAAAGAAAGATCTCTCAAATGTATTTATATGAGATGTTGATGAGGAACATAAAAACATAAAATTTCATTTTTCTCTTTAATCAAATATCAATAGACATCAAATTCATAACAATAAAACAATTTATCAAGATGAGTCGTTATTGATGCATCTTCTATCATCCATAACACATACAAAAAATTCTTCAAATACAACACATTCATAAGAAATTTTATATCATCTATAAAAGCTTTAACTTAGTATTTTTTTTTTGTTGACCTCATCTAATAAACAAGAGCATTAAGTTACTAAATTCTTTTCGTCTATATCTTTCTTTTGATCGTCTATCACCTATCACCTATACAGATATTTTCAAGTTAGCCACCATATCTTTTATAATCATTACTTTATCATAATGGCACATAAATCCACTTGTTATAAACTAAAACTATAGGTATTGTACTACTCAATCAGCATATGAGTCTTTTGAACGAAAAAAAATGAATTCACCATTTAATATTAAAGGATTAAGAAATCCAAAAATGCATTGGTGTTTTTCCATAGAAAATGGATAATGATTTGGGAATTATACCTGAAGAAAGATTGCAATCATCCAAGTACTTGTTTTCCAATTTGAAAGTTCCAATTATGCATACCATTATTTACCTAATTATTTTCTAATTTTATATTAGGGTTATTTTTAGACCAAACATAAAGTCTATTTAAGATTTGATTTTTGAGATAAATATAGAATGAACTCTCACATTTGCTTTGGGTCATTGGAACATAAATCGAGCAAGGTATAGAATATCTTAAGCTTAGAAGTGTGTTTCGGATTTTAAAGATCAAGTTCATTTATTAGGTGTTTTAGGGTTTTAAGCGCTGCTTAACTTTATAGGCTTTTTTTTATAAGATGTTCACCATATTGTCAATCACATGAACTCCTAAAAAAGTATAAAATTTATAAAAATCTTATGATGCTACAACTTTATAAGATTTGCAAATACATAAATGAAAAATAAAAATTTGATAAAAATTATAATGGAATCTCATCTAGTTCATGTTGAATCCTAAAAATAAAAATTATATCAACTTTGAATTCGATCCATTCACAATTTCTCATATGAGCACATATGTGGAAAATATGGCAAAACACATGCAAACATTTACAAAGATGCAAACCATGGCAAGCAAGATTACTATAACAAGAAAATATGTAATTGTATATAGTGTGATATTTTTTACAAGATTTATTATGGAATCTCATAAAAAAGAAAATCTTGTTCACTTAATATTGAATCCAGTTTTCACTCCCAATATGAATAACGAGCTTGGAAAAACATGATGAGCAAAAATGGGACAAGAAATTTAAATTCACCCTCAAACACTATAATTCAAGTCAATCAAGGAGGAAAACAAAAACTTCAATTAATTCAAGTAAAATAATGTAACGTACATACAAGGTTAATTAATTCGACTTGTTGGAATAAATAGAAAATGAGTTTCTCAAGCTGATATGGCATGTGATTCTATAAGTTTATTAAGGTAACTCAGTAGCATTATTAATTTAAAAATATTTAGAATGTACGGCTTGGTGTGTTATTAAGTTTTGATCCTACAATCACCTAGAGGCACCCTCTCGAGTTCACCTCATTATTAATCTCCGAGTAAAATTATAAAAGATATGGTAAAAACAATTGTTGGTACTTATTGCTTCCAACAAGTCAAATTAATAAAGTCTCACAACTTTACTAAACACTCAATCGTCGTACTTTTTTCTTGTAATAAAAACTAGTCACCAATAACAACAAATCATGTAAGACACATACAAACACACACATTTAAGAAAACAATTTAGGCTATGGGCTATTTAACTAGCCACAACCATTTAAGAGTGAAAAGAAAAGAAATAGAGAGAAATAGTAACTAGGTGATCTGTGATACGTCATGGGTTGGGTCAAATTTTTTCTAATATAAAAAATAATGTCAAGGTGATGATAATCTAAGTCAATTCGGGTTAACTTTACTAACACACGACCTGAGATATGAGATCGATACAACAAGTAGAAGGAAAGAGAAAAAAATATTTGCAAAACTCAAGACCCAATGATTTAATGTTAAATGATGAAATAAAAAAATTAAAAAAATAGTGTCAAAGAAAAACCTTAATTCAACCGGGGTTAACTTGACTACCAACCGCCCGCAATATGAGATCAAAATAAAAAATTAGACTAATAAAAGAAAGACATAACAAAAAAGACAAAAGTTCAATAAAACAACATTGAAAAAAACTCAAGCTAATTTAGGTTAACTTGACTAATCTGCTCTAAACCCCAATACTAAAGAATATGATTAGATTTAATATTTGTTAAATAAATTCTAAGAAGAAAAGGCCAATAATAAAAGAGTTAATGGGTTTGTAGAACCAAAGAATGACCAAAAGGATGAGAAAGTAAATAGACCCGTAAATGTTTAGAAATTTTGTTAGCAAATATATGGTCATTTAGAAATTTGGGAATAAGTTCAATTAAAAATACAAAGTGATAATAAAGGGAATGGCTAAGCTAAAATACATTAAATAAGACTTAAGAGAACAAGGAGTGATACATAAAGGTATGACAAAAAGAGGTACAAGGATAAAGATCACACAAGAGGAGGGACCAAAGCGGCAAATAATATACAAATAAAACAAGTCAGCCCCCTTATTTTTTAGAGGAAGGTTGATGGCTAGGAAGGAGGAAAACACCTCTTCCTTCATCTTCTCTTTAAAACCCTCCTTACCAAAACCTTGCATGCACCTTTTGTACTTAAAAAAATATAGAGAGAGAAAGGAAGGGAGAGATAAACAAGAGAGTTAGACTTATAGGCCTAAAATAGGAGAAGAAAAAACCACCTTAGGGAGGAAGAAAAAAGAAAAAGCCATAATAGAGGAAGAAGTTTGGAGTTGGAAAATCAAAGAGGAAAAGAGTTTTGAACGTAAACAAGAGATTTGAAGACATTCTTAGTAAGTATTCAAGTAAAGCCCCAAATTCTCAAGTAGGGGTACTTGAACAACCTTGAAGAAATTGAGAAATTAAGACCAAATAAGTAGAGTAGAGATGAAATGTATAAGAAATGTGAAACAAGTGCTGAAAATGATGAATAAAAATGGACATTTTGGAAGCCTTAGGGTTCAACTAAAAAGGGAAAATTAAGGGAAAGTTTTTTTCAAATGAATTGTGTACTTATATGGTTATAATTGGTGTTATTATACAAAAGTCTAATGATTTCTTTTGTTAAAATGAATGTTTAAAGATTTCCTTAAATTTAATTTTTGATATGGACATGCTTGAAAGGATGGGTAGAATTACATAAAACAAACTATACCATGTTATGTGAGCTTGCTTATATGCAAGCAGAGAAGGAATTTTATGAAGAAAAAAATGAAGTTTAAGGACTATAACGTTTTGACCAAGTAAGCAAGTCCTAAGAGAAAATCTTTAAAATTAAAAAAAAAAAATTCATGTATGTTGAGGAGTTAGACCTTTTAACATAATTATGGTGATTCCTTGATGAAATGAGCAATCTAGAGACATGGTAGGTTTGAATTTTTGGATTGATCATTACCAGAAAATTATCAAATACAAACAGAAACATTGACAAAAAATTTCATTGGTATATTGCGATGACTTTTACTGACATAATTTTTCATCCCTGTATCCATTGGTAAATACTGATAGAAAAGTTCTCTTGGTATATACCAAGGGAATGACAACAGAATTACAATGGGATTTAAAAAGACAAATCATACGATTACATGACATTTTTACCAATAGAATGATCGATGGATTTACTAACAGTATAATTTTATCGGTAATGTCGTCACTGATATTTAATTTATAACCTGGTGATCGACCCTTCTCTCTCCATCTCCCCCTTTCCCATTTCTCCTTCTTCCTTATGCATTTTTTCTGCAACAAACAGTCACCCCTCGCCCATTCTCAACACAATTCAACCTCCCACAACAAATCCAACCACCAAAACATTCAGTTTGTCAGCATCTGTATTCTAATTCAAATTTTATTGAGCATTCTCCACTTTAAGTACGCAAATCTACCCTTTTCTTAACTCAATTTTAAAATGTTGATTTTTTTCATATTTTTTTAGTATATTTATTTTATTTGGGTGTTTACTTGTTTTATAATATTTTATCATATAAGTTTGTTGTATGGATTTGCAATTTGTACATCTTAGAGTTTGTTTTAGATTTTGTAAAATTATATATGTATGTAAATTAATGAAACTTATGTCGAATTTCTGAATTGGAAAAGAATTATTGCAAATATCACTATTATTGATGGGGGTTACTGACAAAACTAGACCGTTGGTAAATTGCAAAAAGTTAGAAAAGAATTACTGAAAATGTCATTGTTACTATTAATGCACCGACAAAATTACATATGGTATTTAGTCGGTGATATGTTATATTTATCGATGCATATACCGATGAAATAAAAAGGGTAATTTTTTTTGCACCTTTGTCTGTCTTTAAATCCATCGGTATATTTATTATCGATAGACTAACCGATAGTCCATAAATTACCAACAAGAAGTTTTTCGACGGATTGTTTTTGTCCATAAGTTCGTCAGAAAAATACGGACGGACTGCTAGTGTAAATACCGACAGAAATTTTCATTGGTCAAACTGTTAAATTTGATAGTGATTTATGCATGATTATTATTGAATGTAGAGTAAATTTTACTATGATATATAAATATGAGAAGCATGTTAGATATAGTGAGAAATTTGAAAGAAAATATCTAGAAAAATAGGAGATGAGATTTTGGCCATGTGAGAAGAAATAAATGTGATACTTTCCACCAGGATAAAACTAGAATACATGTGTGTAATTTAACTTATTATTCATGAATATGAGTGTTTATCCTAAAATTCATTACTTGTATAAGTCAAGTTATAGAAAATCAAGTAAATTAATATTTAGAGAAACCTTGAAATGGTATAAAAATGTAGAATGGTGTATGCTTGATGAAAAATGATGAAATAGACACTAAGGGAGAATAGCCTAAAATTCGACCACCCAAGAAATAGGGAAGAAAATGAACTTTTTCATGGTGTAATTAATGTTAGGCATGCAAATAGGAGGAAAACATGAAATTAAATGAGTGAATTAAGTTCATGTAGGAAATGGTGAACATAAAAAGAGTTGGAAAAGTGATACAATAAATAAGGTGTTATGGTAGGTGATTTACTAATATGAATGCATGAAATAGTTTCTAAAAAGTACCTAGAAAGAAGTTTATATGCATGTGTATGCTTGTATAGGTTTCAGCCAAATGAAATTTTTAGGGAGAAAATGTTGCAAGAAGTACAAAGTTGGTGGGGGGTAAAAAAGATTGGAAATAAAGGAATAAAATCCCTCAAACAAGGTGAGTAATTGGAAGAGATATTATGTGAAACATAAACTAAAACTACAAGAAGAACATTACAAAGCAATGAAAATGAATGAATGGTAAAAACACATAGTTATGTACATTGGTATAGACTAAATATTATGGTAAAAATGGTTTTAAATGGTATATTAACTTAAACACTCCTTATGAATTAGGGGGAACACCAGGGACTAAATCGTCGATTAAAGGAGATAACGCCATAAGAAGAGCAGCTAGGCTTTCTTTTCCTATGCTTTTACTTTAATTTGACAAAGTCTCTTAATTTAGATCATGATTATTATAAATTGTATTATGGATATTATTTTGATTTCATGGAACTCGATGAAAAAAAATAAAAGACTAGTGTGTTGTTGGTTCCAAGTGGTGGAACCCATTGTGTTCTTGTTTTTAAGAAGAGGAAAACTATTGTGTTGTTGGTTCCATATGGGAGAACACAATGTGTTGTTATTTCTTAAAAGAGGAAAATCATTGTGTTGTTCATTTCAAGTGGTGGAATCCAATATGTTGTTGTTTCCAAAAGGATGGAAACGTTATGTTATTGGTTCCAAGTGTTGGGACTCATTGTCATGTTGTTTCATAAATTATGGAAACCGTTATGGTTGGTTCCAAGTGGTGGAACCCATTGTGTTGTTATTTTCAAAAGGATGAAAATCATTGTGTTGTGAATTCCAAGTGTTGGAACCTATTCGGCTATTGCTTCAAATGGATAAGGAGTTATAATGTTATTGTTCATAGATAGATGAGGACGATCGTATATGTCTTCACCATAAATGGATATCGTGGGTTTGAAAATGATTCAAGTCTATAAGAATTTAACCTGCGTTTTGTCATATTACAAGAGCATATTATGACATCTTAAAGTGTATAAAATATAAGAGGTTGTGTAAATTTTAATTTGGTGGTGGTGTGTGTGTCCATGCCTATCTCATGTTGTGGGATCGAGTTGATTAGAAGTTCAATTATTCTAGCTATAGGAATCCTTGCGTATATGTATCCCAATATTGTATTAGGATGTCAATAAATCTAAACTTATTGTTGTGTTGTATTAGGATGCTAGTAACTCTAAGCATGTCATTTCATTTTATAACTTATGCCTTTTTTAGGCAATGGATTAGGATGACATGTAATAAATGTTAATGTAACTTAACTATGCTCTTGCATTTAAATTTTAAGTCATATTATTCTGTAATAATTATTTATGAATGTAATCATATAGATTTTCATGTTTACATATTTTTAGATTGTATTTTACAATGTGATGTAAATAATGATTAAACGAGCCTATTGCGATTTGTATTTATGAAGGAAAGGATTTTAGTTTAGGAAGTATTAAACTGTGTATGTGTTGGCTTGAAAAGCATAATGAATATGTTATCGATAACTTGGTACCGACCTATTTATGTGGAAACTCTACTGAAATTTTAAAAAAAAAATTCCTAAAAATTTGAACATGAAATACATTGAAACATTGAAGAAATTTGGTTATGATGTTACACTTGCACTCGGAATAACCTCACAAAAAGAAAAGAAAAGAAATGACAAAGCTCAAAGGTTAATAATCTAATTTTAAATGATAAAACTGAAAAAAAAAAATTCAATATCATAAAAGACAGATTAGGAAAAAAACTAAATTGACCTGAGTTAATTCAACTAACCCACTACCTACGATACACGATATGATATTGGGATAGAAAAAAATTAGACTTTCAAAATAAGAACCTAGCAAAAATATCAAAGTTAAATAAAAAAAACAACAAAATAGAACCAAGCTAACTTAGGTTAACTTAACAAACCCACACCTAGGATAACCCCACAAAAAGAAAGAAAAAAAACCACAAAGATCAAAAGCTAATAATTTAATGCCAAATGATTAAATTGCAAAAAAATCAATTTAAAAAAAACATCAAAGAAAAAAAACTAAGTCAACTCGTGTTAACTCGACTAACCCGTTACTCGGGATAACCAACAAAAAAAAATGGAACAAATAAAAAAGTTCAAGGCCTAATAACCAACATATCAAATTATGAATTTGAAAAAAAAAATTAATAAAAGGAAAAAAAAAACTTAAATTAGACTTGGGTTATGAAACTAGGATTACCTGCAAAAAGAGTAACAAAAAATATCAAAATAAAATTTTCAATAACAAAACAATTTAAAATCCAAAAATTGTAGATCAAATCTTGTATAAAAACTAAATGAGAGAAAATAATTAGGGAATAAATTGAAAAACAAATACAATAAAAAAAATAGTAATAAAAAGAATGAAGAATTGAAAAGAACTAAATAAAATAAGATGAATAGTGATGAAATTGAAAAATAAATAAATCACAAAAAGGATAAAACAAAAAAAACAATCAAAAAAATGAGAACTAAATTAGATACAAAAATTTAAATAAAATTCCCAAGCATGAAAATTAAAATAAAAAACGAAAATCCAAAAAACTTTAAAACCAAAAATAATAATCTAAAGAATGATGGTCAGAATTGATAGAATTAAAAACTAGAGGGCACAATCGTTTTTTGGAAAGGCTAGTGTGAATTTTTAGGAAATGAGAGAGAATAGAGAAAGAAAAAAAATAATATTTTAGAGGTTAATCACACCTCTGCTGCAAGCACGCGCCACACCTTGAAAAAATGATAACACGTCACTCATAACGCCACCTTGAATGGTAGAATTTGGTAACCGGATAACCCACACGCACCGTGTGAAGGGCGTGGAGGCTATCACGTGGGAACTACTTTTCTAATATTATTTAATTTATTGAAATTATAAAAGGACCCTAAGTAAATCCAAGAATAACAAAATAAATCAAAAGGAAAACACTAAACGCTCTTGAAAGCAGCCTTTGTTTTTTTATATTTGATGGGTAATCATGTAACTTCAATGTTTAAAAAAGGAAAAGACGAACAAGCCCATCTATGCAAGTCTTTTTCTTCTTTCGAGGGTATTAGAGTAAATATACTGTGCAAATAATTTTAAAAAGATAAAAAAAAATCCTCTGGCCGAAAGCCATATATTTGTTTTTTCTTTTAAGAGCACCAAAGTAATTTAACTGTGCTAAAAAAAATTGTACTAGCGAATTTATCTATAATCAATCTTGTAGTGCTAAATGGATCCACACATTGAAAAAAAGAAAAAAAGAAAAAAAGATTTTACCCCAAATGCAGGATTTGTAAGTTTTGGTGAGAATGGCAAATTTGTTACAGTAAACACACTTGTGAATTTTAGATATTTTTAGTTTATTATATGTATGCTTTATTTATTAAATAATACAAAGGAAAGCTTAATAACTTTGAGATCTCCGCGGCATCAAGTTCTAGACAAACAACAACGTATCAAACAAGAACAAGGAGAACATTTCAAAAATCTTCTTCCACACTATATAGCTTTTTAAACAATGTATATTGATTCA
>Ga0325403_1000948_pt1 | contig 22988 bp, 9 predicted proteins | sample PopdelMetagenome_19_FD_205665 | JGI IMG/M metagenome (GOLD analysis project Ga0325403, IMG submission 205665) | Populus deltoides microbial communities from Bellville, Georgia, United States - Xylem-PdKOR-R4 | ecosystem: Host-associated > Plants > Phyllosphere > Stem > Wood/Secondary xylem... | reverse complement strand
AAAAGAATTATGATGAGCAATTTCACACGTTACCTTGTTATCACACTATAACTTCACAATATAACTTTATAGGGTTGAATTGCTTAATATATAAATCTTGCATCATATTTCTGATCCACAATAATTTGCATATTGCCTTACTCATTTCTTTATATTCAGCTTCAGCACTGGATCTAGCAACTATCTTCTTCTTTTTTTAACTTCACTACATAACCAAATTCCCTCGTACAAACATGAAAAAGCCAGATGTAGAACATTAATCTTGAGTAGACCCAGTCCAATCAACATATGTATAGTCGTTAATATCCAAATTGTCTCCTTTTGTTATTAAAATTCTCTTTCTTGGAGATGACTTTAAGTAGCGTAAGATATGGATGACAATATTCATATGTTCTTTGCTTGAATAGTGCATAAATTGACTAACCATACTTAGCACATAAGTTAAATCAGGTCAAGTATGTGCAAGGTTCATTAATTTTCCAACCAACATCTGATAACGTTGTTAGTAGAAACTTGATATGAATGCAAACGTAGTTTTAGATTTTCTTCCATAGGAGTGCTAGCTGGACTACAGGATGTCATACCAGTTTCATTTAGTAAGTCTAAGGCATATTCTCTTTGTGAATACCTTTCCTTGATCTTGACTTCAATTCCTCAAGATCCTTCATCTCAAACTTACAGACAAGATGCTCATACAGTGTTTTCCTTTCTTCATGATCATTTCCAATCATTATCATATTATCAACATACACAATAAAAGATGTGATTTGTTTTTCATTAATTATGCATATCATATATTTACAATCAGGGGCAACTCCATATACACTTCTTCTAAGAGATTTCCATGCAGAAATGCATTTTTTACATCAAACCGATGTAAAGGCTAGTCAAGATTTGTTGTTAGAGATAATAGAATATGAACAGTATTCATTTTAGCCACTGGTGATAATGTCTTCATATAATCAATTTTATAAGTTTAGAGTATATCCCTTGACAACAAGTTTTGCTTTGCACCATTCAATAGTTCCATCGGCTTTATATATAATGGTGAAGATCCATCACATCCAACATGTATCTTTTCTTCAGGCAAGTCAACAATTTCCCACTTTAAGTTCTTTTAAAAGGCCTTCAACTCTTCATTTATTTCCAAAAAAATAGTTGACAAGTTATCAAATGCTATAAAATCCAAGTTTTCCAAAAGATTAGTTGAAGTCAGCACTTCATCTCTATTCTCCCTTCGAAGTGAAGACTCAGAGTAATACATTTTAATTTCATGAAAGATAACATCAAGGGTAACATAAAGCTTGCGAAAAGGGGGGTGATCTCACCAATAGCCTTTTTGATACCATAACTATTTTTTTATTGATCATTATATTTTTTATTTGATATTAAAAAAATTAGACTAAAATCATTGATAATTAATAATTAATCCTGTTGTACATAATCTAGCATATTGATCAATCTATTTCTCACTTAATGTATATTAAAATTATTTTTCCTCTCTTAATTTTATTTCCAATTGCAAGTCTCCTAATTCTTGAAAGAAACTTTAGGTAATTGTATGGGTTGCTTGTGTTTTCTCATAATTAACCTGTTTAAGAAATATGACGATCACCGGTCACCACCTAACTTGCAGTCTTCACTTCATCGATAAATGTATGCATGAACATGTATAATGCTCGTCATCATTGGCTTCCAAAGGCTTTACCCCGTGCTATATATATATATATATATACATATATATATTCTCTTAGTAAATATCTGATATGCATCTCCTAATAAGGGTTCTAGAATTCAATTGCCGTTCAAGTAAACAAACAAATATGTTCACTAGAAACTGAATGTGTGTGTGTGTGTGTGTACATATGCAGGTACTTTCTCTAGGGAGAACCCTTTGTCCATGAATCCTCGAACGCTCCCCAAATCAACTAAAAAGAAGGTATATATCCTTTTATATATTCTCCTTTGTGTTATTTCTGTACACATTCCCCTTATATATAATTACTCTATTTTCTTTTCTAAATATATATTTTTGTTCGCATAAGGTAATTGAAGCCTCGAAAAGGATTGAAATACTTAAAGAAAAAATTGTACAATTCCATAAAGATAATGCCGTCTTCAGTGCGGAAGCACGTCTGTTGCAAAAAACTCTCGCTCTGCTTGGCAACATCAGTGCGCAGATGACTTCCATTTCTGCTACGAAAAATGCTATGTTGGAAATGTTTTTCAATAACTATATGGTAAGGATGCCCTTCTATTTCTCTGGTACTTGGTTCTAATTTTATCTTCTAATTTATTAAAGTATGATAGATAACGTTTTTAAAAATCCACGTCATTGAATTTAAATCAATAGTTTGGAGTTGTGTTCATGCATGAATATATGATTGATGAGTAGTGGTGATTTTTAAAAGAAATGGTAACCATTTCAATGGTTTAGATTCTTCATACATAATCGATTTACACAAAACCACTCCATAATTAATATATATGAATACACTGAAATGAAATGATTTGTCTAAGCTGAAACTTAATACACTATTACCAAATCAGTGAGATTAATACATGGCAGAAAGCATGTATCCTTTCACATGCAGTTGGAAACATAATTAAATAAGCTCCACACATTGTTAAAAATTACTGGCTAGCTAGGAACATTTTCCAAGCGTTCACTGCTGTGGATTCATTAGGATGCCTTCATGTTCAATCATATCACTTAAATTTAAATTAAAAATTCAGAATGAATGAGCAATATGATTTTAATGTATGTTAAAATTGAAATCAAAGGAACATTCTAAAGGAAATCCCAAGATTTAATTGTTGGACTATCCGTTTTGAAATTACATGTATACGAAGTTGTACACACTTAGGGCATGTTTTATAACATAATAAATTTTCTTTTTTCATGTTTAATTTTTTTCTCCAATAAAAAATTAGAAAACATATTTATTTTTTAAAGTTTCAAAACATTTTTCTAACTTAGAAAATTAGAAAATGTATATATTATATTGTTTTAAAAAAATAGTAAGCAAGTTGTTAAATAACTAATTCAACCCAAAAGTTTAAGCTGTTAGGTTAAGCTCTAAGATATGATTTATATTATTCTCTAACACGTCATTTTAAGTAAAAGCTCTTTGGGCTTGAGACCTACATAGGCTTACACTATCTTGTGCTTAATTTTCTTCAAATAAAATGAGGGTGGTGAGATTCGAACTCGTGATCGCTTGATCATCAATGCTCTGATACCATGTTAAAAAATCATCTCAATCTAATAGCTTAAGTTGTTAGGTGAGGTTCCAAGATATAATTTATATTATTCTCTAACATACCTATTCAAGTGAAAGCCTTTTGGGTTTGATACTTGCACAGGCACACACTACCAAGTGCTTAATTTTTTATCAAATAGAATAGGGGTGGTGAGATTTGAACTCATGACCACTTGGTCAACAAGGCTCTAATACTATGTCCAATAACCAATTCAACTCAAAAGCTTAAGTTGTTAAGTGAGACTCTAAGTTATGATTTATATTATTCTCTAACAGAAGTTTCTCAAAGGGATTAAATGTATACAAACTTGTACACTTCAAGAGATAGAAGGTTAGCTTTTTTAATATGACAAACACGATGTCAAGGTTTGCATTTGGAAAATGCTTCTCTAGTTCTCCTCAAAGAGAGTTTGTATTTCTCTTTCTTTATGTCAATGTGAACGTGTATACTCTCTTAGCACCGTTTTTTGTTTAATCAAGGCTTAAAGCTTGAAAATTACACAAAACAGGTTAAGTAGACCCTATCATATCATGGTATAAGATCAGGCATAGACCCATGGGTTGGTCATTGATTAACAAAAAATATTAGTTTAAAAGACTTTTGGCCAAACCAGAATTAGCTAACCAATCACATTTCGAATTAGCCTCTCGAAATAGAGGAGTGATCTTCACTTCCCAACCTCTAACAACTAGTTCTTTAGCTCTAACTATGAAGGCATGATTAGTATTAATCTTATCTCGATCCTTCGTTAGAGCATTGATTATTATAGTATACATGATTAGTATTAGCTTTTTATTCCCATATTCCAGGAAATTTCTAATCCCATTATAGCTGCCCATAATTCTACTTGAATAGAGGTACAATAACTTATATTGAAAGCAAAACCACGAATCCATGTGTCAAAAATTGCATATTGTTTTCTAGAGCGGAGAGTCTCATTCTTCAGCTTGTGAAGGAGGTAAAATACCATTTGAATTTAGGTACTTTCCCTACAAGACAGGTGCCTAGAGGCTAAAATTTATAAACAGCCTAATATTCTAACATAGGCTGAAGTCTTCTGGGTCAATTTGATCCAATGATCCAACTTGTCTAAGCATGGGATAACACCATGCCAACTAAAGAGGAGGACAAATGTATTCCATTAGCCAAAAAGGAAGAATCCATTAAATAAAAAGGAAAGAACAACATTAGTGGCTTTTGACTAGGCTATTAATTAGCTGACAATCAGGATAGTCTTCATTTGAATTCAAAACTGTATAAATTCATGAATAAAAAAAACCTTATTAATAAGATGAGTGACTTAGGCAAAGTATGCAAGATTTCAATATTGTTTTCTTTTTAACTTTGGAGGCTTGGCCACCTCGAATTGGTCACCAAAATTGTTCCTTTTCATTAATGTAAACAAATCCATTTTATAATAAAAGTTGTGAGGTTTATTACAAAATTGGCATTAGAGCCAGACTTTCCTACCATAATGGTTGACGGTACTCGCATATCCCAGCTACTTGAAATAATTGCTTTTATAAAGAAACAATAGGAGGAGGAGCAATAGTATTAGAATTCACAACGTGTGTTAAAGGAACTTACACAACAATTATAGAACATATCACCTAAGATGGATCAATTAACTATGGCTTAAGGGGAAAAAAACTTATGGAATCTCCACCTAATAGCCCTCATATGTCTGTAAATAGGCATATTATAAATGAATTGGAGTAACAAGGAGATCAGTCTCAGCAATTGCAAGTCAAATTAATCTGAATAGACATTCCTAAGTTTAATAGGGTAGGCCCGTTAAGTTGGGTACTTTTTCAATTTTCATAATATCCCACCACAACACATGTTGTTTATTGCTAGCTTTCACATGGAAAGAAAAGTCATAGCATGGTTTTAAGAAATGGAGGAAATTGGTGCTTTGACTAATTAGGAATCATTTGTGAAGGCTTTTTTTTTTGTTAATAGTCGAAATTTTATTAAGAACAAGGCTACAAAGATAATAGCCTAACTTACATTAGATGAGCAAGCAGAGGAAAGGAAAGCACAAAAACTGTTGTATGAAACAAGGGAGAGCAACAAATAGAGGAACAAACAAATCATAAGAAATCAACTCCTCCCGACTAAACATTCTCTATATTAAGCTCTAAAGAGTTGGAATCAAGCCTCAGCCATAAAGCAATACTTTAGTGCACCATAGAGAAACAGATTTGAAGGTTAGGGGCAGCGTCATTAAAAATAACATCATTTCAGTGAAGCCAAAGATTCCAAACAACACATGAGAAAAGAAGTTGTCATGAGAGATTCTGCTGCTCGCCTTTAACCATAAAAGACCATTGGTAGCACATATCATCAACAGATTTTGGAAAAACACTGCAAAAGCCCCTATTAGAAAGCAGTTTCATCAATATATTCCAAGTAAAGTGGCAGTGAACGAAGAGGTGACTTGAAGATTCCAAGCTTTTATTGCAGAAAGCTCATCTTGACTCCTGAAGGGTGAGGTAGTCATGCTGAAATAAAAAATCTCTTGTGGTTAATTTATCTTGGACAAGGAGCCAAAGGAAAAGTTGCGCTTTTGGTGGGGTTAGTTTTATTCAAATAAAAGATTGGAATGGTTTGGCACCATCGTAGAGCAGCTGATCCATCATTTTAGAGCAAGATTTTACACTAAAGATGCCATCGCTGTTGAGGGTCCAGATTTTCTTATCCATCTTGTGGCAGAACATTGGCTTAGATTCCAGCAAGGATGATAAAAGTGATAGTTGTTCTTGTTCAAAATGAAATAGAGGTATGTGCCCTTGTAAGGACCAGAGCCAGATTTCATTGCTCCATCTACCCATGCTAGCCACCAAAGTAGATTTAGAGGAAGAAAAAAGATATAGCCTAGGAAAGGCTGTTTTGAGAGGGTAGTCACCAATCCAGTTGTCTAGCCAAAAGGATGTTAAACTGCCATTCCCCACCATGAATTTGCAATGATTCATGAAGACGTGGTGAACGTCGGTTTGAACAATGGACATAATATCCTTCCAGATCTTGGAGGGTTAGTTATAGAAAATTAGGATCTCATTCTCATAAGGTGGATTATACATCGAAGAGATAATCATTTTCCACAAATTTGTACTTGGGGAAGAGAGTCTCCAAATCCATTTTAGTAGTAGGGCTCTGTTTTTCGATATAAAGGAGCCTACACCGAGGCCTCCTTATTTCTTATCGCGCATCACTAGTCTGCATTGGATCTTGCAGAAAGATCTTTGCTTGGTACATCCACACCATAAGAAATGTCTTTGGATGGATGAAAGAAGCCTGCCTATAGCATCTTGAATACAGACATAAAATATATAGGCAGGGAATTAAAGACACTTTTAATGAGACATAAACAAACAGCCATGCTTAGTAATCTCCCTTTCCACATATGAAGCCTTTTATGAAACTTCTTTATCACTGGCTTCCATGTAGAGATACGAGATAGATTGACTCCTAGTGGCATGCCAAGATATTTGCTTGGGAGGGAGTCTGATCTGCAGAAAATAGATGTAGCCAAGCGCAAGCACAAGTGATCATCGACATTGATACCAATAATGGAGCTTTTATTGAAGTTTATATGAAGGCCTGAAGTCAGAGCAAACCATCTTAAAATTCTTTTGACTTGAACTAACTGATCAATATCTGCAAGGATGAATATTAACGTGTCATCTGCATATTGTAGATGGCTGACGAAAATTCCTGATGTAAATTGCAGCCCTTTGATAATATTCTCACTAGATGCCCTTTGAAAGAGGACCGAGAGGCCCTCAGTAGCTATGTCAAATAGAAAAGGGGAAATCGGGTCTCCTTGACGCAGTCCTCCCCGAACAGAGAATTCTTTTGAATGAGATCCATTGATGAGGACCGAGAGTTTTGATGAAGAAAGACATTCATAAATCATGGCTCTCCATTTTCTACCAAACCCCATATAACCCATGATATCATCTAGGTAATCCCAGGAGACTGAGTCGAAGGCTTTATGGAAATCAATCTTGAAAATTAGACCTGTCGCTTTTCACTTTTTTAGATCACTCACCAGCTCATTTGTAATCATAAAGCCATTTATAATGTTGCGGTCTGCTATAAATGCTAATTGGTTAATGCTAATGATTTTTTGCATAACAGTTTTCAGTCTGGATGCAAGGATTTTAGCAATGATCTTGTAGATACCATGAATCATGCTGATGGGCCGAAAATCTTTAAACTCTATGGGTTCTACTGTCTTGGAGAGGAGAGTTACGTAAGTTGTATTGATTCCTTTGGGTAGCCTTCCTGTTCTGAAGAAGCTTAAGACTATATCGAGGATGTCTTGAGCAATAAAATCCCATGCTAATCTATAGAATTTGAAGTTGAAACCATCTGGTCCAGGACATTTTGACCCATCACAACCCCATGCACTGCGCTTCACTTCTTCCATTGTGATTTCCTGCTCCAGCCATTCAAAGGATTTTTTAGAGAGGCATTTAAAACCCAAAGGATTTAACTGCGGCTTTTTTTCAGATGGGGAGTCATACAGCTCAGAAAAATAATCCACAGAAGCCTGCTTAATACCCTGCTGAGAATCAAAAGTGTTGTCATTATGGTGGATTTTAAGGATAGATGATTTAGCCTTCCTGAAATTTGCAATCAAGTGAAAAAACTTGTTATTTCTGTCACCCAATTTGCACCACATCTGTCTTGATTTCTGCCTCCAAATAGATTCAATGTGATTGTTGCGAACCCATCGGTCTTTCAACAAAAAGTCTAAATGCTCCTGCTTTTGGTCGATTATACCTCTTCTTCACATTTTTCCTCTAGTATGTTGATAGCTGAAAAGGTTCGTGGAAGGGCAGCTTCTTGATGTCCAAATTCAAGCTTATTCCATTGCCTCAATTTGACTGCAATATGATTGAGCTTTTTGAGAAATTTAAAGCGGCTAGGGTGAAGGGAGCATGCATCATTCCAGAAGTTTTCAATAATGTGCTTGAAATTTGGGTACTGAGTCCAACAGTCCAAAAAACGAAAAGGACGCCATCCATGGTCATGCAAGAAGCTAAATAGAATTAAAGGGCAATGATCATTTGTGAAGGCTTTACAGATTCAATTTGGGCCTTCTACATATAATGACCCCATAAAGGCCTTAATTAATTTAAAAGGATTATTATATGCTCATAAGTTAAGTTGTTTTTTGGGAGGATTATAAGATGAAATCAAGATTATCGTAAGAATGCTTAATCCTTCAAATTTGATGGTTGCATATAGGCTTGCTAAAATGCAAGGGGAAAACCTCAGTCTAGCAAAGAGGAGTTTAAGGTCTGATGCTACAGTAACCCAATGATGAATACCAATATCAGCCCCAACTAAAAGTGAAAATAAGCCTTTTCTAATAAAGTTTATTTTAGTTTTTTTTATGATATCTTAGTATACAGTCAAACTAAAAATAAGCACTTTAGGCATCTAAAAAGGATGTTAGAGACCTTAGTTAAGCATCAATTATATGCTAAGAAGTTAAAATGCAAGTTTGCTACAAGAAAGGTTGAATACCTTAGTCGGTGAACAGTAAGTTTTGTCAAAACTTTAAAGTTAACATTGCATAGACCGATCGGTCTAAACTGGTGTGGGAATTCTGGATGTGGGACCTTGGGGATTAATACCAAAAAGGACTGATTAATGGCAGCAATGTCTATTGTGACTTCAAAAATTTGTCTAGTGAATCTACAAACTGATCCCCCAATGACATGCCATTGAGACCGGTAGAAATACGGTTGATAACCATCCGGCCCAGGAGCTTTACAGGACTTCATATCAAACAATGCCTTCCTAACTTCCTCATCTGCCACCGGTTCCAACAGCTGATCTCTAAGCACCTGATCTATATTCGGGAAGGCACTGTAGATGGGAAAGGCTTGTCCCGAATTGTCCTGACTAATGAATTGCTTCTTGTAAAACCGTACAACCATATGTTTTTACAGAATATTGACTTGTTTTTTCTTTTTTCTTTTTTTGATAAATGAAAAGTATTCATAAATCAAGAGAGAAAGAAAAGGGTTCTGCCCACACCAGAGCTAATACAGAAAAGGCACAAGCCCAAAACTACATGAAACAAATCCCTGAATAAGATGAGATAAATTAAGATGGTGGAAAAAAAAATAGTGACTGTAATGAAAAAATTGTAAGGATCATTTTTTTTTAGTTGTATATTTTCTCAAAACATTTGGGAATCAATTCTGCAAGGCTGCAATTATGTTGCACTAACCCTTTTACTTCTTCCATTATCATGTATCACAATCAATCTAATAATTTCTTTTACCTATAAAAAATGTCAGTTGCAAAACCTTGGTCAAGGAAGCACAATACCTGTCAACACACAGGTACGATTATTTACTGTAGTTTCCTCTTACTCATTAGATTGTTCACAAAGATGAGACAAATTAAGATAATTAGAAGAATTAATAGTGACTGTCTTCTTTGTACTGGTTATAACATGGAACTAAGAGATCATTTGTTTTTTTGGTTGTACGTACTCTCAAAACATCTCAAAATCAATCATGCAAGTTACTTTTAATTATAATTATTTGTATATGTTTGTTTATTTAGTTTTTCTTAGGAGTATATTCCCATTAGATTATGCATGTTTGTAATCTTGACTTACTAGTCTCCCGGCTTTGTTACTTTTAATCTTTAATATATATTACATTTTATTCAAAAAAAAAAAATCAAGCAAGCAAGGCTACAACTGCGCTGCATTAACCCTTTTACTTCCCCGTAATCATAATTCACAATAAACCTAATAATTCCTTTTTCCAACAAAAAAATTACAGTTGCAAAAAAATTAGTCAGGGAAGCACACTTATCAACACGCGGTCTCTTCTTGAAGATGGATGATAGTTTTTGTGTGTGGAGACCGGGAAGAATAATACACATATTCATGTTGTTCTTGTCATTAATTAATAGCCCCAAAATAATAGTTCTATATGTATAGATATAGATTTTGGATTTTGAAACCAAACACTTGTGTAGTTTTTTAAATTGTAACACATTACAAGCATCACATAAGAATAAACTATTATATGATTAAAAAGTACTCACAAAGGGGCTTGATTGCAAAAACAATACATTAAATATATCTCTGCACACATTTTGATCCTCTACTAATAATGTAAAAACACTTTTAACCGAACATTAACTCGTTTTTCTTTTCTCTTTATATATAAATAACTATTTGTAACTTTGTACAAAAATTTTGTATTTGCAGCTCCCATTTGAAATGACTCCGGACAACACATTTGGCACTGGAGAGGCAGGGCTACCTGTTCATCACCCACCAGTTTATCAGTCTGGAGACCCGGCCATGGAGTCATTGGGGCTGCCTCAATCACATGTCCTCCAAGGGTTGGCACATGTATGTCTCCATTTTACGATACTTACTTATTTCTTTAATCTTTTTTAAAATCAAAACTTAAGTTTAAATAGAGCTGAATCTTTGGTATATTTAGGAGAAACATTACGGTAGGGGAGGCAGAAGAAAAAAAAGAAAAAAATAAACTCTCTGATAAAACTCTCTTTAAATACTTAATGGGATTGAAAAACCAACTTAATGGGATCGATTATTATGAAGAAAAAAGAGATGTAAAATATATAGAACTTAAAGGATCGTGCATATAGGCCAGTAGCAAACAAGATTGTGCTGACATGAATGAATATTACCTCTTTCTATAACCTTGTTGTACTTGTCCACAAAGATGAGACAAATTAAGATGGTCAGGAGTATTCGTGCTCTAATTGATAATTCTAAATTTTACATATGTAGGAGAACCAGGGTCTGGAGCTAATTGATGATCTAACCTTTAGTCCTAATGACTTATTGTGTTTTGACAACAAAGAAGCTCGGGAATTGGAGACAACAAGCAGCTGAATGGTGAGGAGAGGGACTGGAAGATTGTTTACAGGCGTTACTTTTTCTTTCTAGTTTTTCTTGAAGATTTTGGGAGATACTATCATGGCTTCTCTTGTTTGTTTTAATTTCTTTATTTTGAGTTTGGAAGTACTCTGATGCTAATAAGTTATGTTGTGTGGTTAAATTGAAGTTTTTAGAATTAAAATTAATTATCTCGCGTATCATTAATATAAAGGAATTACTGATGAAATTACACGAAACCTTTTAGCTATTTATTGATTTGCTCGTCTTTTTGATTGCTTCAAAAATTAAATCGACAATTAGAATTGAAAAATTAAAAAACAAAATCTCTTTAACCATTAAATCTACTTCTTAAAGTTTATAAAACTCTTAATCAATTACCAATTATATGGTAATTGGTAATTGATGCCTTTCTTCTTCTGCAATTCTCCTCCTCTGTTGCTTGGTGGCGATTGCGGACACGTGAGAGCAGACAGCGCACAGGATGTCTTAAAAACACATGGGCTTTGAGCCCGATAACATGGTTGGGGGTTACATACCTCAAAAGCCCGGGAAAACTATCAAAGCTAATGGCCCGCCGCCCGCGTAGAATGCCAATCAAAACGAAGCCTTCAGAATATGCAAGATTACACGTGGCGTGTCTTTATCCATTGTAGTTATTACATTTGGTCTCGAGTTTGGTCGGTGCAAGGCTGGGTCGTGGGTTTGCAGATGTATCTCAAAATTATATCGTTTTGGAATTATAAAATTAAAATGATATTATTTTTTTATAAAATTAAAAAAATAAAATGTTATTTATTTGGATAAAAATTTAAAATAAAATTATTAGAGCAGCCAAATCTCATCTAAATTTATTCAAATCAATCAGGTCATAAATTAACTTATCAGGTTGTTCAAATTTATCCAGGTCAGTTTTCAAAACGATTTAAAATAAAATTCAACTTCGGCTAAGCTAATAACACTATCAAACAAAGTTTAATTAACTATAAACTAAAAGGTAAGGGGTTTTAGTGTACCCCTCCTCACATAACACTCTTCGTTTGAATAGTGCTTTGATTCTTTTTTTTTTCTTTTTCTTCTTTGAATTTTTTTAATTAATATCTTTTTTTATTTTATCTTTTAAAATAATTTAAAAAATATTATTTTAATATATTTTTAAATAAAAAATCTTTAAAATACAATTATTATAAGATTTTTTAAAATCTATTTAATCTTCGACAGCGATTGAGAAAATAGTTGGGGGTCATGTTTTATATGCAAATTTAGTTTAATAGAAATATTATTGAATTTGTTTAACTAACTAATTATTATATTTATAAGAATGATATATTCAATAAAACCTTGAATTGTCTAAATTTTCCTAATCAATTTAGTTAACTGATTTTTAAGAATTTCTAAGAACACAATAATTTGGGTAATTGAATTTTTTTAGGAACTTATTTTAATAACAACAACAATAATAATAATAACAATAACAACAAAATACTAAAGGATGTGGCTTATTATTTAGACAAAGACGTAAAATATTAGTAATTGAAATGGTGTTTTATGTTTTTTTTTAATTTTATTATTCAATAATTTAATATTTTTTTATTTTATTATTTCATATTAAGTTTTTTTAAAAATTATGCTTCATAATTTATTTATTTATTTTGTTGGATTATATGTATATTAATCACATGGTTTCCTTTATTTCAACATTTGATATTATATATTTACTGGAGTAATGCTTTGTAATTTTTTTTGATTTGTTTTTTATAAATTTATCTTAAAATCATAATCCAAGTTACAAGTTTAACAAATTGATCCATATTAACTCAAGTTGTTTTGGGGCTATATTTTTTAATTGATTTTTTTTTATTTCACCCTTCAATGGAATATGGATTTGTTAGAAATTAAGTTTTATGATTTTTTTATACTTTCTACAGCGTTATCCTGATCTCATGACAGAGTTATGGGTTTAGTAGGTTGACTCTGATCTAATTGTGAAAAAAAAAAATTTTCTTTTAGAAAATTCAACTTCGTAATTTTTTTATGTGCTTTTTATAAAGTTATTTTAGTCTTATAACTTGAGTAGCAGGTTTGGTCAATTAACGGATGTTGATTTAGTTCATTTTTAATAGAGTATTTCTATTCAATTTCAACCTCCAACAACTCAATCTTTTTTTTTTATTTAGTTTTTTTATCACAATGTATCATTATCTTAATATTTGAAAAAAAATTGATATTTAAAAATAATATCTTTTAATATAAAACATATTTTTTATTCATGATTATTTAAGAAAAAAAAACATGCTCGCAATGCTTGAATGTTTTTTTACATTAAAAAATTTGATCCAATACACCGTTTGGGAACACGATGCAAACTGTGTTCCCAAAAAATTTATTTTTTTTTATTAAAATTTAATATGGTTTGTATGTTTTTGATCGTTTTGATGTGCTGATGTCAAAAATAATTTTTAAAAAATAAAAAAATATTATTTGAATGCATTTCAGCACTAAAAGTTATTTGAAAAACAACCGCTACCACATTGCCAAATATATTCTAATACTGTAGAGATTCCAATGCAAACGAGAACAACAACGAATGTTGAGGAATATTGCCAGTGTCAAGTAGCATTTGAGCACAAACATATCTACAACTTAAAAATAAAGAAAATTTAAGCATGCATCTGTATTTGGTTCTATGTTCATGTATGCTGTTCAACTTGATTCAAATACATTCAACGTAACGATATAATATGATTCATTTTTCCTTCCCCAGCTTGTTACCTTGTTCCTCTTCTTGTGCAGGTACTCAAATGCATATATTTAATGAGCTCATTGAGAGCAGATACATATTATATTATCTTGATCCATGAATGTATGACTGGGATGTATAGTTGATCCAGCACCTGATGTTAAGTATTTGGGAGAGGTAGGGATTTGAGAAGTAAGAACATGAATTTTTCTCAAGCAAGATGGTTACCAAGTTCTAAAATGAATCTTTTCTTGCATTTAATTATGTGAACAGAGCTTTGGTTTTCTGAGTCTCGATAAATGATGTTTTGCACTTGGAAATCACGGTTTCAAATTCTCTTATTGAATTATTTAAGCTATACGGATAAATAAATAAAATAAAAAACTATATGGATGGTGGGCCTTCAAATGGTGGACTCGTAGTCGTTCTTTATTAAAGTCTTTCGTCAATGGTTTTTTTTTTTTATTTTATTTTGTCTGTGACTGTGATATCTCTTTGCAGCCACTTATAATCTACCCCGGTACTGGTACTAGTTTTTTGTGTGGACGATCTGTTCACTTTTATCACTAACTCAAATATTCAGGTTGCTTTCTTCTTCTTCTTTTTTGATGAAAAAAAATCCAGGTTTCTGCTGGTGCCATTCTTGAGAATATGCAAGTAATATACAGCTCAACCTCTAAAATTTTATTTCTCTCCAATTCTCTTGTTTCTAACTTTGATTTGTCCTTCCCTTGATTGAAAATGCACACAGGTTAAGGCAAGAAAAAAGAGAGCAGCAGCAGAGATGCTGGAGTTTTACTATAGCAGTTTAAAATGCATAATCCAGGCGTGATTCAAAACTTGCAACTTGAAGATTTCAGCGGTGGAGTTGCATACATGATTGATGGATGACAAGCAGCAAGAAAAGAGATGGGGTCCGGACAACACTGGAGCATGATAATTAAGGTACGTACAAGTCTATATTGAAAACTTGGCTCATAAAGAACTACTTTTATCTGATGTTTAGCCGTTTCGTTCTTGCAAAATCAAATAAAAAAGAGAGGAGAAAAAACAAAGGTTTCCTCTGACTATGTCCCTTCTCTTTCGTTAACTAGTCTGAGATTTCTGTACTGAACTGCTCAGCATTAACCCTCAAGGTTTTCATGTGGCCAGAATTGAACAATAAAATTTCATTTCGAGACCAAACCCTCATACGGGCCTTTTTATTTGGGCTTTGGCCCGTTATTTACGCAAAGAAAAGTCCATGAATGTTTTTTTTCATGGCTTCAATCATTGAAACCTTAGGTTTCGTTGATATCGAACAAAGTCTCCGAGATGTCTCTTGGTCCTCGGGGTGTCGATCTCGAACAATGTCTCCAAGATGTCTCCTCTTGGCCCGTTATTTACCGCAAGAAAAGTCCATGAATGTTTTTTTTCACGGCTTCAATCATTGAAACCATAGGTTAGTCGATATCGAACAAAGTCTCCGAGATGTCTCTTGGTCCTCGGGGTGTCGATCTCGAACAATGTCTCCAAGATGTCTCCTCGCAGCTTTCATCTTTATATTGACACTCTTAGTCTCCGTATGAAATTCACATCTTCCCTACTTTCTCTGAATATTGGCTAGCCTTTCTTTCTGACGTCGTCCTTTACTTAATTTTCCATTCTAGCAAGCTATGGAAGCCAACACGATCGAGCTGGATCCATCTGGCCAAGAACTCGAAGGTACGTGTGTTTATATATCTTTAGATCAATATTCATCTGCAGCCTGCAGGTTTGATTTTGAGCTTAAAAGAAAGGCGTAGCTGTAATAAATTATATATGATCATCATTTCTTATTTTTAACATCAAACCCATCTAGACCACGCACTCTCTTGTTCCTCTTCTTTGAATCCGACTCTATAACCCATTCCCCACAGCTGATTTTAACTGCGTTCTTGATTGCAAATACTCCAGCTTCATTTGACTCTTTTGCACCAATTGTTCATGAGAAAACACACTTAAAAACGCCACCAATTCCCTTTGTTTTCGGCTTTCCTAACCAAAGAGGAACCATCGACATTCCATGTTCCGGGACTAGAGAGTATATCAAGGACTTTACCTTTTTCTTTTAAACATTTGATCAACCTATATCTTATTATCTCCAGATCAGTTGCAGTGGGATTAAAGTAAGATGGATAGGTTTCATGATTGCTTTTTAAGATGTCAGAACATTTAAAATTTAAGATGAGAGAAGATTGAAATGAATTTTTTTGTTTATAATATAGTTTTTTTTTTTAATCTTATTTCTAAACGCACAATTGCGTGAATAAAAATTTTCTAGCTGTGAGCTACAAGCCTTATTTTTATTATTGAAAAGGAAACTCATCAACAAGTTCATTTTTAATAAGCAAAACAACAAAATTTCCTATTGTATATTTATTGACCAATAAGTTCATATTTAATATTTTCTTTCCAAAAACATTTAATTTTTCACGTACTTTCTTCATTGGTACCCTCTAGCATCTTACATTATCAATCTTCAATTCATTCTCTCCTTCGCAGCCATAAATTTATTAAGAGTAATAATTATACTCAAGCACAACTATCCTTACTTTCTGCTGAAAAAATAATTCATATATCATCATCTTTTATTTCTCCATAGCATGTCAATTGTTAGGGTTCTCTTTTTAACTCAATTTTCTTTCATCAGTGAGGCAATAAATTTGTTTCGAAGATTTAGTGTGTTTTTTTTTCCAAAAACAAAAGGTTAAAATTTTTAGTTGACATTTCATGTTTTGATGGTTCATTTAGAAAATGTTTAAAGAATTGAAGTTTTTTGGAATAAAAATTCAAAAATGAACTTATTGATAATTTTCCTTATTGAAGACACGTATTATTAAGGTAGGAGGTGCAGTGTCCTGAGAGATTTCTATACAGTAAGTAGCCAGGAAAAAACGAAAATCATATGCAGAGGGGGAAAATAAAGGAAGGATAAAAAAAAAAAAACAAATGAAGGATGGTTCCTTGAATTCTTACTATACACATATACAGCACCTGCTTGAAGCTCTCATTGGCATCCTTATTCCTTAACGCAAGTTTTTAAAGGTTTTCTTCTTAGTTTAAACGCAGCTCAAGCTAAAACCTTAATTGGAAACTCAAACTGCACGCAGGCCGCAGAACTATCGCAGGGGAGATCTCATCCGTGAATCATCGAACACCCTGCCCATCAGCTCCACCTATAGAAGGAAGAGTTAAAAGCAATGATCAGAAAAGACAAAGCAAGAGCGAAATTGATAAGAGATGCAACAATAAAAGGAAGGTATAATGACTAGCTATTACTCCTACCTCTTCCTATTCCTTAATTGGTGCTCTTTCTTTTCTTTCCTTCGTGACTAGTATCAACTTCCTTTTTCTATTTATTGTGCAGCAAAAGGAGGATGAGATTATGAAAGAGCTCGAAAGTCTGGACAAAATTTCTGGTGAATTAGAGCGTGAAAATGACAAGTTAGAATGGCAAGAAAATCAGTTGGAGGTCACTGTATATGAGGAATATAGAAAAATTGTTAGCCTGTTGGAGGACAATAATGCAGGACAAAATACTGACGTGCAGGGGGCAAGCGCGCATGCCGGTTTTCCAGATGCAAATGCTGATGTGCGTATAAATTTTTTTGATTTATAATTTTTTTAAAAAAATATTTAAAAACACAATAAAAAAGTAATATATTCATTTTTTTGAAAAAAAAAATAAAAAGAATTCTACCCACAGCATCGCGGCGGGTCACATAGTGTTAAGCTATGCTTTGTTTTCATTGTTTTGCAGATCAATACTTTTGGAGAAATATCAATGGGTCATGATGGGCTTAATGGGCTTAAACGAGAAATGAACCAAGCCCCGATCACGAGCAGTAAGTTCAGTTCCACCTAGAAAAAAAGTATATCTATTACATTGTTTTGATGGCATGAATTTCTATAATAACAATAAACAAACAACCATTTAATGCCTGTTTTAATACTTTAGAAAACTCTAAAATATATAACTGGAGTCAATACGGCGTTTATTTTGTGGAAATGTAAAATATCTTATATTTTATATGAAATAAATTTCATCATATTGATAAATGATGATTTTAAAATATATGGTAATGAAATAACAGATTAAATTATACATTTGATTAATGCCAGTATATGAAACAAATGCTCTATTAAAAATTTCTATATGTAGTTGAAATTTAACAGGAATAAAGGCCCAAGTGCTCGGATTTGAAACAGCTTACGTGATTGATCCTTATTTTTTTAATTTTTTTTAAGAAATAGATGATAGTTATCCATTTTTTAATTCTTTGAAAAAAATTATAGGCGAGCCTTTCTTGCTCAAATTCCAACAACCTCTAGTCACTGAAAAATCAGGTTAGTTTACTTAAGACTAAGAAAAATCTATTTTAACCACATTTTGATAAAAGAAAAATACAAAACCTTAAATACCTTGTAAAACATATTTATAGCCCCTAACAACCCAAGAATTATATCTAAAATCCATAATCAACCTGAAACTATTTTTTTAGTTCTAAATCTATTATTTCAGACAAGTCTAGGGGGGAAATACCTTAGATAAACTCTCTCCATCCAAAAAAACTTATTAACATCCAAATCACCTGTTTTTGTGGTCGGAATCGATGTCAGCCAAAACTTTCTTTCTCTATAATTGGAATTTGATTACTTTTTCTTTCTCCTCTTAAACCAAGGACGAGAAAAATAAGAAAAAGGAAGGTTGGGATCAAATTTGAATTTCATAAATTCTTAAGGATTGAAAATTTATAATTTAAAAAGTTAGAGGACTAAAGTATGCGTTTAGCTCAAAATTTAGAAAAAAAACATATCTTTTTGCTGTTTTTCAACGTAGTCCTCTATTTTTGAATGTTGCCCTTTCTTAAATGTACTTTAATTTGCCATCAATTTAGGTTTATAAAGGTGTAATCAAAAGAAAAAGAAAAGAAGAAGAGGGACTAAAAATAAATAAATCACATTGGCATTCTAGGCATTCTATAGTGATTTGTCTCTTAATGAAGAGTGGCATGAAGAACAATATTTTTTTTTAGTGTATTTTTTTAATTTTTAATATTTATAAATTGTACATGTATATTTATAATCCATGGCCTCTCATAAAAATCTATGAGACCAGTATAAAAATAATTCATAAATTCTATATTTTTATAAGAGAGGAGTACATTCTTTTATATTGAAAGAATTAATGTTCATTTCCTTTTATAAAGTCAAATCTTAAAAAGTAGAGCTAGATTGTGGTGTTTGATATTACGATAAATGTTGTTTTTTGAAGTATTTTTTATTTAAAAATAAATTAAAATAAAAAAATATTTTATAAAATTTATTTTTAATATCAACACATTATAACAATTTAAAATAATAAAAAAAAATTAATTTAAAAAAAATTAAAAAAACATAAATAAACTAAACAAACAAACAGAACAACAACAAGAAGTTGATGCCCCAAAGTTCACGTTAGCTCGAATTATATGAATTTTACAAATATATTTTTACAAGTTGTAGACAGTTTTGAGAATAAGAAATTCGGCACCATAAGTAAAAGTTTTGCTATTGATAATAATTTTTTTATTAGAAATAAAATAAAATAAAAAATAAAATAGTTGATAATTAATAATCCTTCATATATATGATCTAGCATATTGATCTATCTATTTCTCACTTAATGTACATTAAAATTAATTTCTCTCTCTTAATTTTATTTCCAATTCCAAGTCTCCTAATTCCTGAAAGCAACTTTAGGTAATTGCATGGGTTGCTTGTGTATTCTCAAAATTAATCTGTTTAAAAAATATGACGATTATCAATCACCACCTAACTCTAATTAAGTCTTCACCTCATCCATAAAGATATGCATGAACGTCTTCATCATTGGCTTCCACAGGCTCTACCCAGTGCTTCTTACGTACGTACCTTTATGTTTGTGTGTGTGTGTGTGTGTGTGTGTGTGTGTGTTTGTCTTAGCAATCTGATATGCATCCCCTAATAAGGGTTTTGTTCTTCTAGAGTTCAATTGCTGTTCAAGTAAACATGTTCACTAGAAACTGAATAGAAATGTGTGTGTCTATATATATATATATAGATGCAGGTACTTTCTCTAGAGAGAACGCATCCATGAATCTTCAACTTGCAGGAAGTTCTGGCTTAACTGATATGCGAGAAAAGAAAAGGATAGCTGACAAAAAATGTCGTGAAAAAAGGAAGGTATATATTCTCTTATATATTCTCCTTTGTATTATTTCTGTAAATATTCTCCTTATATATAATTACTCTATTTTCTTTTCTAAATATATATTTTTGTGCAGCGTAAGATAAATGAAGCCCAGGAAAGGATTAAAGAACATCAAAGAAAAAATCATAAGCTGCTGTTACAGAAAGTCAAATCAAAGGCAAAAGCAACTCAGTTGCAAAAACAGCTCGCTCAATATCGCAACATCAGTGCGCTGATGACTTCCAAAAATGCTAGAAGAAATGCTCTGCTGGAACAGCTGGTTTTGAATGGTCATGTGGTAAGGATGCCCTTCTACTTCTATGCTACTCTTTTCTATTTTTATCTTCTAATTTACTAGATAATGTTTTTAAAATCCACATCATTGAATTTAATTTGATATTTAGGAATTGTGTTCAATATTGGATAATTATTTAAATACATGATTGATGCCGTTTTGTTTTTATACCAATAAGATATTCCATTGATATTTAAAATAACTTATCATCGATAATTACAATATTAATGGAATTGCCAACGAAAACATGTTTATTATGAAAACATGTTATCAACAAGTTGCTTGTTGATGATTTAAGTTCCGTTAGTGTTTTTATTGATAGCTTCTTTTTTTATATTGCTAGAATTAAAAGTTGAGTCACCTATCATTTCTAACATGGTTTCATAATAAACACATGGTTCTTAATTTGTGTGCAAATTAATATAATTATTTCTCGACAAATCTTTTTTAAGTGGATGTATCGTCACATCTTTATAGTAAAACTTTATATTCTTACACTTTACACATGAACATTTAGTTTCACCGTCACTAATATTTTTTAAATTAAAAAGTATGCAATTAATAAAAACCCTCAATTTTTTTAAGATAATTTTGTCTATACAACCCTTCAGAAAAATCTTGATACATCTAAGAACAATAATAATTCATTAATTATAAAATCTTTATAGAATATTGATAACAATATTTATTAATAATATAACTGTCAATTCAAAATTAGAATTTTTATCAAAAATAAATTCATAATCCAATAACTAATTATCATTTCTATACAAAACCAATTTTGCATCAAAATATGAACTAAACATTAATAAAACTAACAACAAATAATAAGAACTCAACTAACTATCCATTATTTGTTTAATTTAAACTTATTCAATCTAAATTTATACCTTTTAATTATTATCAATTTCCCTAAATTTTCTCAAATTTCTAACTTCACAAAATGTAAGTGGCACCGCCATTAAATAACTCATTATTTTTTTAATAATAACATACCTAAGTTATAAAATTAAACTCAATTTCATAAAATGACAAATAAAATGAATTTCTCTTAAATCCAAAAAAAATCCTAACATACAAATCATATATTAATACAATAAAATTCTCTAGGAAAAAGTTGTAAAATACTTAAATATATAAATAAAAATACTATAATTTTTTTAATAAATTAACCTAAAATATAAATAGATTTAAAAAAATATGTTTATTTACTTGGTGTCGCAAAGTTTTACAATAAATTAAACCAAGAGATCAGGGATGCTAACACCATTGATAAATATAGGTCGATGCTAGTGGTTAATTTGGGGTGGCTGAATTTTTTAGGATGGTGGTTGTATTTATGAGAAAATAAGGAGGGGTTATTTTTATTTTTTTTTAAGATGAAAAGAAAAGGGAAGAGTCAAGAGAGTTTTGGGTTTTAATTCATTTAAATTTGCTAATGAAATATCCGTTGAAAAATATTGACGTGTAAAATTTTCAATAGAATATTTCCTGATAGAATATTTTTTTTTTTCCTTTACTATGTTAGAAATTCCAATGGAAATGTTTCGTTGCTACTTTCGTTGGATATTAAGATTGAATATTTTTTGTTGAATTTGCTAATTTTATGGTAGTTTGAGTAATGATTTTTAAAAGAAACTGTAACCATTTCAACGGTTTAGATTATGCAAACATTATTGGTTTACACAAAACCACTCCATAATATGAACACGCTAAAATGAAATTGTTTGTCAAAGCTGAAACTTAATGCACTGTTAACAAACTATTGGGACTAAATGTAGCAGAATGCATATATCCTTTCACATGCAGTTGGAAAAAAATTTAATTAAACAAGCTCAACACATTGTCAAAAATTACTGGCTAGCTAGCTGGGGACATTCACTGCTATGGATTAATTAGGATGCCTTCATGTTCAATAATATTACTTAAATTTAAACAAAAACAAATTCAGAATGAATGAGCATTATGATTTTAATGTATGTCAAAATTGAAATCAAAGGAATTTTTAAAGGAAATCCCAAGATTTAAATGTTGAACTATCCGTTTTGGGGATTACATGCATATGAACCAAAACACTTCAAGAGATGCAACAAGTTGTCGAGGATTTGCATTTGGTAATTTCTTCTCTAGTTCTCCTCCTAGAGGGTTTAGATTTCTCTTTCTTTATGTCACGCACCTGTATACTCTCCTAGCACTTGAACATATACTCTTGTGAATCAAAACCCTTTATATATATATATATATATATATATATATATATATATATAGAGAGAGAGAGAGAGAGAGAGAGAGAGAGAGAGAGAAGGGTTTTGCCCTCACAAGAGGTAATACCGAAAAGGCACAAGCCTAAAATTAACAAAAGGAAACAAAATCCTGAATACGATGAGATAGATTAAGATGGTTAAAATTAAGTATTAAAAGTTATTGTAACATAGAATGATGTTGTATGTTTTCTCAAAACATCTGGAAATCAATCTTGTAAGGTTGCAACTGTGTTGTATTAACCCTTTCGCTTCTCCCAATATCATAAATCATAACCAAC
>Ga0325403_1000945_pt1 | contig 23003 bp, 13 predicted proteins | sample PopdelMetagenome_19_FD_205665 | JGI IMG/M metagenome (GOLD analysis project Ga0325403, IMG submission 205665) | Populus deltoides microbial communities from Bellville, Georgia, United States - Xylem-PdKOR-R4 | ecosystem: Host-associated > Plants > Phyllosphere > Stem > Wood/Secondary xylem... | reverse complement strand
AATTAACTAGGAAAATACAATCAATCCTAAATAACAGTTTCTATACCTAATTTGGGGTCCTTACCAGCCTCAGAAAGTTATGAAGATTTAACCTTACAAGAAATAGGGTGTAATTAACCTCTTAGCAAAATAAAATTGCATAACTGAGTATTAAATTTGGAATGAAGCATGATGCTACTGTCTTTGGCAACAACTAGAATATTATTTTTTTGGCAACACACCATTGTTAGCCAAACTAAAACCATCTTGAAATTCTTCAAACCTCAACTTTTGGCACTTGATTGTTAACAAGGAACAATAAAATGGTCTATTAATTTCTTTGTGGCTGGAAATTTCTCCTACTTTGATGTATGTCTTTAAAGTTAGCTCATAAGAACTCTTTTGAAATATCAAAGAAGCCTTCACTTTCATGAGAAAATCCTCTTAGATCCTAATTGAAAGAAATTTTAGGATTTCTACATCCCTCAAGCTCAATGACATCTTAAAGATTATTTATCGTTAAATTTTAGTGGTTGATTCCAATCCACGAACTATAATCCTAAAAAAAAATTAGTTTTATGATCATGCCTCTGAAACAAGTTTTCAAAAACCGACTACAAGTTTGTGATCACAATCCTCCAAGTTTATTTATGCCAATTGACAAGTTGATCCCACAACTTACCTCTGCAAGTCTCTCAATTCCAGTCGACAAGTTAGTTTTGCAACCTGCTTTGAGGATCAGGATAAATATAACAATTCTCACGATAGGAGATAAGTACTTTGAATTTTATTTTCAAATATCAAAACTAAATATAACAACTCTCTTAGACTCATTAAATAATACACTAAATATCCTAAATAAAACATGAAAAATAATAAAAGCATTCTAAACTAAAAAGAAAAAAAAATCTAAAATTAACTAAAAATAATATAACTAATCCCTAACAATAATTTTGAAGTCCAATTTGAAAGCCTTCTCTACCTCATATAGTTACAAAATTTTAACTTACAAGCAACAGAGCTTTTAAAATCGTAGAAAATTTTGGTACAAGAGTACGTGTTAATTTTAAGTCCAATTTACAGTAATTGCTGAAAACATGTTTTTTCCAATGAAGGGACATTAATATAAGAGTAAGTGCTTGGAAAAAAATCTCCCACATCATATATCCATCTCCAGCAACCCCACAAGCTTAAATAAATTCAGCTTTCAAATTACAGTCTATATGAACCCTAAAAATCTTGTAATAGTTTACCTTCACAAACAGAGAATTTCAAATGCACCTTGTAACAACTTGTGGATGCAATGACATGGCTCCATCATTTTACAGATTCTTGTGAACAAATTTGGAATTATGATTGGCATCATTCTCGAACTGCTGTGAACATTCCAAAAGGGGTGGTAAAGTGCTCCATGACATGTCATCATCACATCAAACCGTGTCGTATCCAAGAGTTGAAAACCAAATTGTACAAAAGAAATTTCCAGCCTTTACTAGAACCATGTGAAACCAGTACAAGTCTTGTCTTTGCACGCCAGGTTAAAAGTAAAATTCCATAGGAACCGAAGCAGTTAATTGAATGATTGAAGTATGTTTTTTAAATAAAAATGTTTTTTAAAAAATTTAAAAATATATGAATTAAAATAATTTTTTAAAAAATTTATTTCATCAATACATCCAAACTATTGAAAAACACTAAATAAATATCAATTTAATATTTTTTAAGGTAAACTATATGCATCCAATCACAAGATGAATCGCAAGTCCAAACAGTATCGAAGTGGGACATCAACCGGAAATAAAAAAATAAAGCAATTCTGACAGATGCATGTGAATTTTACGTAATCTCCATTTCTTCAATCATATTCTCAGTCTGTCGACAAATCATGTACTGCTCTTGCATGAAATCTACAGAACAGTGAGGTAGAAATCAGTACTCGGCGCAAAGGACATTGCAGGGTTGCTGTAGTGAAGTTCTATGGTTACTCAACGAATCCAAGAAATATTAATAATGTATAGCAAAAGATCTTACAGTATGAACAGTGTATCGGCATAGCTGTTCCTGAAAGTTAGCCCCACGCCACTGAACAGGCATAGTTGACCAGCAGTTTACCATCAACGCCGAAATTCTGAATTTGATGAAGTGGAAAGGTTAAAAGAGGGAGATTCAAGGACATATAAAGCAATTATGCATCTAATAAAAAATGACTTCAACCAAGGTTAGGAGCAACTCAGTGAGAGGAAGAAAAAATCAAAATCCAAACAAACCAATTAAAAAAAAAAGGATCTTAGTCATGTTATGGTCACCAGGGGAAAAAAAAACAAACACTAAGAAATTCAAGAGAACTTCATTGAACCTTGTTCGATGAGTGAACCATCTGTCCACTGCCACATATCATTTCTGAAATGTCAGTCTTAATTATTATTTTTTAAAAAGAATTAGGCAATGATACATCACAAGCCATGTTCATCAAAGTTGAGTACAGATTAGTACAATTGGCTAAAAGGGCAAGGACAGAAACCACAGGGAGAATCTACATCTATTGTCATTTGCATGGAATATTTGTGCTCGAGTACACAGGTCGGCACATGGGTAGTCGGCTACAATATTTGGAGAAGTAACAATTCATTTCATGTGAACCATTTGATGTAACTCAATTGTTTTCTTCCAGGGAGTCAGACTAACAAAATGCTCCATACTTAAAACTGGTAGTGTGTTGATAAGCAAATGTCGCTTGTTCCAAACTTAAGCACAATGAACAAATAAGTAATAAAAGAATCGTCTTGGCCAAAATCACCAGTCAACACATAACTGGGTTGCAATTACTTAGTCTTTCATAATTGTCACCAGAAAAATAAAAAAAATTAAAAAAATCAGTGCTCTGACAATGCAATCTGGGTCTGGGACAGCATAATTGAACTTAAAATTTAACATGAATATGTATGAGCTGAAAACCAAGTAATATTTTTAAAATCAGCAGGGATCTATAACAGCGACAACTAATGAGAGAACATAAAATAAATAAAACAAAAATAACTGCTACAAAAACTTACATTAAACAGATCAATCACCAATTCATCTGGATTTGGTGAGAATGCGCTGTTGATGTATACAAACTAAAGAACAAGGAAGAAACAGAAAGCATCACTATCCCAGAAGCCCATTTATTTTTAATTACTTTACTAAATTGGAGAGAAATCAACATCAAAGATAAGCTACCACGGTCTCCCTGTGAATTTGCCGACGCAAAAAGTCAATCACTTTAGCGAACTTATCAGTTCCAAGCATCTGCCACATTCACTCAATGTGTATAAATATCATCATCATATAATAATGAAATGCAAGAAAGTTTTAGTTGCAAAAAAAACCAGTATCTGGAAACGTTAAGCCAATTGTTGTATGGGAAACAGTTCAACTTCCAGTTATTCTGATTTTAAAAAGTATTTCCAATGCAATTTAGCGAAATGTTTTCTGCCGAAGCACAAAAGCCCTGTCCCATTGATTATGCTCTTCCTGGGAGTTCTACGTTATAGCAGTCAAATTGTTCTCTAGAGGAGCAAAAGAAAGTTATTAATGAAGGGTGTGTTTCAACTTGCAGTTTGTCATGCAACTTGTTTCCAAGCTTCAAGTTCATGGCCCAATGGCAATGGCTACAAGGCACACATAAACTCTATTTATAATTGCGAGAAAAAAAAACCTATGATCAGTTCTATTATGTGTGAATTTGACCCTAATGTTGTGGCTCGTCTCGCAAACATAAATCAAGCTCAATAAGGACACGCACAAACCTAAAATCATACAGTAAACATCACACTTGCTATGCAGACATGTTTCTAATTGCATAGAGTTCAATGGCATAAACATGATCGCATTCAAATGCAAAAATCTACAACCAAAACATAGTTTCCCAATGAAAATTCAAAATTCCTCCTGCAAAAAACCTTGTTCTTCCCCAAAGTACTTTTGCCTCAACTCATGCTAGCTACAATTATTTGCTTGAAAAAATTTTATTCAATGATATTCCAGCTTATACCAAGATAACAATTGGCAAGATATTCCCTCGATTCCTTCTATCTCTATGAGTTTATACTTATTTTTACCAGCCAACATTATTATTTATTAGCATCTAAATTTTATCCTTATTAGACAAACCCACAAGCATAGAAACACAGAAATACAAAACCCACCAACAATTCATTACGTAACACATGTATAAATTTATATAGATATGAGTGGGGGGGGGGGGGGAACTACACCTTGAACTTCTTTTGCTTGAGAATAGGCGCATCAGCAGTGGCTTTTAACTGAATAATCACTGCATCAAATCGAAAACATAAATTTTAATTAATTAAAAAAGCATTATTGATGAGTATTTATTAGTGGGTATATAACTCGTTCAAGTTTTGACTCACCTTTTCGAGCAGAATCCTGTGATTCAATCTCCATGTTGCTATGAGCTTAGAATTTGAAAGCTACAAGAGTCGAAACATACAAGTCAGGGATTTTGATACGTCCACGAAAGGTTTTGCTGTTTCCAATATTTTAATTGTAGAACGTCGCCCAAATCCAAATTTAAGCATCTTTGGGCTCAGCTCTGTTATTATAGCAAAATGTAAGGCCCATGTATTATTACGTGAATTTTGTTATAAGAAAATTTGATTGATTGTTATGTTCTTTAATCCTTAATTAATTATTATTACACCTTATGTTATATGATATAAAAGTTATATTTTTGGCAGTCATATTTTTAGTATCCACTTTCAGAGTATAATAATTAAAAAAAATTATTATCCTTTATTATTTTCTAAATTTACTAAGACTTTAAAAAAAATAAAAACGATTAGGTGAAATTAATAATATATTAAAAACAAAAATATATATTTATCAAATTATTAAAGATAAAGCTAAAACAAGAACTTTGGTAGAGAAAAAAAAATTAGAAATATAGATCAATCATACTGAATGGTTGTAAGTCTCATTTAAGAGTTAAGACAACAATAAATTCATATAACTTGAAGTCTTATTTTTTAATTATCTTTTCAAAATTATATATCCTGTTTTTTGTTGAACTTCTTCTCCTTCAACATTTTGTACCTCTGATTCTTCTGAAAATAAAAGAGTTATTAATAGTGAAGAAATTATTATAGAAGATTTTATAAATAATATTGATGATTGAACAATTTCAAAAGTTCAAAATAATTAGATTTATCAAAATTCTTCTTTTAATCTTTTCAAAACTGATTTTACAATAAAAATTGAAGAAATTAATATTTAGCTTACAAAACTTTTTAAGACCATTCAATTCCAAAAATTCCTTACAAAAACATCAAGACTAAAACTATAAATATATTCATAATGGTCTCATACAAGTTGGGATCAACCTCTTACTAATGAAAATCTAAATACTTACATCCTATTTGTCCTCAAAGATGCTAGATTCTAAATTTCAAGATTCATTACTAAGTTCCATAGAATCCAGATTAAGTTCTATAGAATCCAGATTATGTAGTGGTCCTATTTCCTTTGATTGTTGTATGAATATTACTATATCTCTTAAAGACAAACATCCTATAAAATATGATTCTACTGATCATGTTTTCTATTTTTGCTAGTAAACATAAATTCCAATCCCAGAAAGATGAAACTTTACTCCTCTAAAGAAACCTTTCTAGATCAAATACAATTGTACCCAAATCTATTCAATGGAAACCCTATCAAAAGACTAGATCCTTAAAGTTGTCATCCAATCAAAACCTTTACAACCATCATAACCAAATATCCAATTCGAACAAATAACATTGTATGGAGATGGTAAGGTTAAATTGTCCTTTCATAAACATTCAACCAGTTCTAGATTCTTAGATAAATCTTCTACATCTAGTGCAACAAATCCTAAAAGAATTTATGAGATTCCCTCTATTATAAACATGTCTTATCGCACAAACACATATAAGAAATCAACCTCTAATATTTCTATCATCAGTTTTCAAAATGCAGATTACACTACAAATATACCTAAGCCACTATATATAAACAATGACCAACATTTTCCAATAACCTCTCCAACATTATGTTTTATAACAGAGAATATCCTAAATAAGTTTAATGTTCTTGAAACAGATTTTGTTGTAAACAAAAAATATTTTATTGATAATTTTTATGCCAACCCTAACTCTAAAAATAGATCTTGGTTTTTCAAAAAAAAAATATGTAATGAAAAAAGGAAATACAAAAATATTTTTATGATTTTGTTGCATCATATAAATACAAATCTTATTCTTTGATTGGTTTGAAATGTATTACATGTCTGAAAATCATATTACAAATCCATTTGCAAAACATGCATGCATTGAGTCTGGGCATCCTCCTTTAAGAAACCTTAAAATCCCTCACAATAACTAGACAATAGAAGTTACTCCTTACAAATTCTCAAATAAAGAAGCAACTCCTTATCACTGGTTGTTTTGGCTAGTTAAAAAAGTGGTGAGATTATCATCTCACTGAAACACAACACCTTAAAATCTTAAACTCCATCCAAATGACTAAAGACTAAATACCTATCATAAAATCTGATGGAAACATCATTCAAGATGCAGTTTCAACCTTTATCTTAACCATTTCCTTACATTTTGTAAGTGATCCTTCTCATTTTAAAAACAAAAATGTTGAACTTTTTTCAAACCTTAGATACCAAAAACTCGGTGATTTTTAACGGTGTAAAAAAACTTTCCTTGCTCGTGTCGTGCTCCAAAAAGATTCAAATCAAACATTTTAGAAAGAAAAATTCATTGCTGGTTTACCAACCTTTCTAGGAGAAAGAGTCAAAAATAAAATCAAAGACACTTTTATTACAAAAAACCATTCCTTATAACCAGTTGACTTATGGTGAGCTTGTTAGTTTTATATAAAAGAAAGGTCTTCAGATATGTCAAGACCTTAAACTCTGAAAACATCTTAAATGGGAGATGAGAAGATCTAGACAAGAACTAGGTAGTTTTTGTTAATAGTTTAACTTATCCATACAGAAGCCAACCTGCACTGAAAACTGTTACAAGCCTAACACAAAACCCAACAAACTCCCTCATAAAAAATCAGCCTATAAATACAGGACAGGTTTTAATACCAAAATTAAGCCTTACTACAAAAATACCAATAAAAAAGCCTATAAAACCTTCTCATTCAAAACCCTGGCCTAAATTTGTTCAAAAAAACATTACCAATTACAAATGTGACCAGAAAGGTAATACCTCTAGGTTTAGCCGAGTAAATACCAAACTCCATAAACTTTAATTAGAAGAATGATTCATCTATCATATCAAAACCCTTTTGATTGAAACCATTGATTTTGAGACAAACTCTTCTGACACTTTTGAAGAACCCTTCCAAATAGATGAGTTAGGAATATCCAGTTCTGAATTAGAACATTCAACCCATATTGTGTAGAGGAAGCAAGTGCATCACAACAAGAACACAACCACTTTAACAAATGAAGAGAAGTATCTTCAAAGCGAGATAATTCTCAAGTTTTTTCTCAAGATAACCAACCTTTTAAGGGTAATACCAGGATCCCATCTAATTGCTCAGAATAATTCAATTGGTGAAACGCTTTTCCTCTTGACTTCTCCAGTAATGACCAAGAACTAAGGGCAAACTTAGACTTTCTTGAGGAGATTAGATTTAGTGGTGTAGTAAAGAATGAGGTATTTCATCATCAAGCTATTAATACTATAACGTCATGGTGAAAAATAAAAGATTTAAAATAAAAAATAGGATATTAGAAAGTTGAAAGCGATAAATAGTGTTGTAGAAAAATGAAAGTTGACGCCAAAATAAGATGGATCATTCAGAGTAATGAGGGTGATTAAATCTACTTATCACATATAAGATGAAGAAGAAAAAAATTCTTACACATGCATGACACTCTAATCACTTGAAGATGTACTTCAATTAAAGTTTCCTATGTTGTGTTGTCTTTAAATCTTCAGAATCTCTAATACGGTGTATCTCTAAAATTTATGTCCTATATAAATCTTAAAGAAGTTTTTATACTTTATTTTTCTCAAGATTATTTCTCCAATTTAATCTCCATTATTCGATCTTTCTCAACTTAGTCTCAACCAAACCCAAATGGCCCAGCTTGTCATCAGATAACAAAGCATTTATTTTCCTAATTAAATACTTCTCTAATACCTCTCTAATTTGTGTTCAACCAAACCCAAATGGTATGCTTCTCTAGTTTGGGCTCAACTAAACCTAAATAGGCACAATTTGTCCTCGGATAATGATTATTTCAATACTTTTTGGTTCAGCCAAACCCAGTTTGTTATCAGATAAAAATGATTTCAATACTTCTCCAGTTTGGGTTTAACCAAACCAAAAGGGCTCTATAAGTCTTCCTCACCAAACAATTATTTTTCCAATTAAATCTATAAGAAGATATATTTTTTTCTATTATATATTCAATGTCTTCAAGATTATATCTCCATGTTATTCTTTTCCAGATGACTTGTTTAAATTTTCTCCATACTTCTCCAATTTGGGTTCAACCGAACCAAAGTGGGCCCAACTTGGCCTCAGTTAACTGAACCTAATTTTGGCTATTTCTCCAAGTTAAACTCCAAAGTGAAATTATCTCTAATGTCTCCATATTATTCTTTGCTAGTTGACATGTTTAAACTTTCTCTATGCTTCTCTAATTTAAGTTCAACCAAATAAAAGTGGGCCTAGCTTGGTCTCGGCTAACTGAACCTAGTTTTGGTTATTTCTCCAAGTTAAAATCTAAGGTAAGAGTATCTTTACTGTCTCAATGTTATTCTTCACCAAGTTGATCACTTGTTTAAATTTTCTTTATACTTCTCCAGTTTGGGTTCAACCAAACCCAAATAGGCCTAGTTTAGCCTTGACTAACTGAACTAAGTTCTGGTTATTTCTCTAAGGTGAAAGTATCTCCAATGTCTCCATGATATTCTTCATCAAGTTTACATGTTTAAATTTTCTCTTCTCCAGTTTGGGTTCAACTGAAACCAAATGGGCCTATAATGTTATTCTCTTCCAAGTTCATCATTTGTTTAGATTTCGTACTTTAATTTTCTTAGACTTGGTCCAATGAATCAAGCGAGTCCAGTTAGCTCGATTAACTGAACCTAGATTGGGTTCGGTTTGGCAAAGCCCAAGTTTTGGCTTTTGTTTGATAATTGGGCTAGGTCATTTAATAGTTCTCTCTTGATATTATAAACAAGTGGTGAAAATGGAGAAGTTACCTTTTTATTGATGAAAAAAACTAGAGAAGAATTTTTCCTCGAACTTGAAATCTCGCACTCTATATATTTGAAATCTCACACTCAACAATAAGTAAAGAGCTTACAAAAATCTTGAGGATTGGTAAGTTGTATTTTATGGAGAGAGAATGGTAAGATCACATGGTATTGTCTATTGTTCCACTCTCTCCACTTCACCATGACCCTGTACAGTGACTTAGTACACCTAACATATAAAATGTCTACCATTTACTAACAAGACTTTTGCAGACTCACATGTTAAGCATTATTTTGTTTGTCATGCGTTGTTAGGTATCATTGCTCACACTATTTTTCACAAGTCAATTTTTTTAATAAAGTGTTAAAAAATTGATTATGGGGGAAATGATGATACATGTTAAAAAGAATAAGAAAAAAAATATGATGTGAATTTGTGCAAAACATATTAGCTCGAATTAACCAAGTTCAATCGAGAACAACAAGCTTATTTTTGACTCAGTTCAAACAGTTTTGGGTTGGTTTAACCAGGTCAAATCAAACCTAAGATCTCCTATTGGGTTTGGTTTGACTAGGTCAAACCAAACCTAAATCGAGCCCATTGTTTGGCTCGATTCAAAGGGTTTTAGTTTGGTTTTACTATGATCAAACCAATCCTATTTGTAGGCTTTGTTCAAAGAGTTTTCAATCGGTTTGACCATGGTCATACTGAACCCAAACTGAGCCAATTAGATCAAATCAAACCTAATTGGTCTCGGTTCTCTACTCTTAGGTCGATTTGATCAGATCAAACTGAACCCAACCAAACTCATTTTGACTTCGAATAACACGTTTTTATGTTCGGTTTCACCATGTTCAAACCGAACTTAATTGAGCCTACCCTTTTTTTTCATCTTCTTTGTAGTTCATTATTAATGTTGATATTGTGCACTACACTAACACCTTTAGCCTATATAATGTGGCTACAACTCATAAAGTTATTAGAAGATGGTACACCTAAGAAGCTAATTCTATATATATATATATATATATATATATATATATATATATATTACAATATACTAAAATGGCCCAGTACCTCTGTTATTGTTTACCTAGACTAGCCCTTGCCACAGAGAGTTGCAAGGGCAGCAGGGGAAGGTTGGGGTTGTCTTTTTGCTGGGATGCATTTGGCATTGAAAAGATGATTGGGGAGAAAATGGTCAGCTCAAGTTTTGGTGGGGCTGCAGGCCCTGGATGTGAACACCTAGCGCTAGGGTTGGCTTGCCCTGGACATGAGCCAGGCTCGAGCCCCCAAGTGGGAACACCTGGCGTTTGGGTTGCCATACCTGTGCACTGGGTCAGACCCGCATGCCCACATGGCACTGAAGCTGGCTTGCTCTGGGCACTAAGCCAGACCCGCGCGCCATATGGGGACACCAAGCAATAGGTCTGCCCTGCTTGTGCGTTGGGTCTGGCCCACGGGCATGGCTGTAGACCCTGGCGTGGCCCAGGGCTCATAGGTCCAACGTCAAAACCCAGCTCTCTTGGCTCTTGCGTCCGAATCCAGTACTCTTGGCTCCTGCAACAAGACCCAGTGCTCTTAGGTCCGGCGTCTGGACCCAGGGCTAAAGGGTTCGGTCCTATGTCTGGAACCATTTTTCATAGGTCATTTGTAAGTACTCGTACCCGGACCCAACCATATTGAGTGCAACCACGGATCCAAATTACAACCTTCTTGGGTCCGGACACGAACGATCCCCACCCTCTTGGGCCCAAACACAAACCCAACAGCTTTGGGTCCGGACGCGGACCCAACCCCCAACCTCACTTGGGTCAGAACATGACAGACCCAAACCCCAACCCGTTTGGGTCTGGATATGAACCCAACCCTCTTGGGTCCAGACTCAGACCCAACCCCCAAACCACTTGGTTTCGACAGTGAACCCGACCCGCAACCCCCTTAGGTTCGATCACATACCCAACCCTCTTAGGACCCCACCCAACCCAACCCCCAAGCCCTATGCCGAACCCAAACCCCAACCTGATTGGGACGGACACGGACCTAACCTTCAACCCCTTTAGGTCCCCACCCGGCTCGACCCTTAACCCCCTATAGGTCCGAACTCCGAAGGACCCCTACACTAACCCCCTTGGTGCTGGACACAGACCCCACCCTTAACCTCTTTGGGTCCGAGCACAGACCCAAGTCCCAAACCCCTTGGGCCTGGACTCTAACCCAAACCCTAACCACTTTGGGTCCGGCCACGGACCCAACCCGCAACCCCCTTGGGTCCCCGCCTGACCCAACCCCCAATCGCCTTAGGTCCGGCCACGAACCCAACCCGCAACCCTCTACTTTGAATTATAATAAAAATAATAATATTATTATTATTTTTATTATAATTAATATTATTAATTAAAAAATTAATAAATTTGAAAAACAAATTAATATTAAAATTAAAAAAATATTAATTTTTGTATTATAAATTTTTATAGTATTTTTTATGAAAATAAAAAATATACCCACCATGTAGCGCAGGCGGCAGCCAGCTAGTATATATATAAAGGAAAATGATCTTGAATCATTCTCACGTACTCCATGTAATCATATTTTCTCCATACATGAAAACAACACTCTTAAAACATTATATTGACTTGGCCATAGATTGTTTTTTTACAGGTAATCCCATTTAGAATTATTCACCAAGAAAGCTCAATGCAACTAAATTTATATGAATTTTTTTCCCAACTTGTATTGGATCATCATTTTTAAGTTTTTTTTTTTTTTGTCAAAAATAACATCTTGATGCAGCTCCTAGTTTTGGGTTATTTTACATATTTAAGTCAATTAAATTAAATATAAAGCTTCTAAAAGATATCTTACTCAAAAAGAAATCAAGAGGTAACGTTTAATTACTATTTAATAAAAAAAACATATAAATGAGACATTTCTTTTGTCCTTCATGTTTTGTTTTAAAAGAATATAAATTTATTCTAAAACTACTATAAAAATATATTTATTTTTATATCTTAATCTTATCTACCAATCCTTCCTATTTCTGTCTCTTCTATCTTGTAAAATTGACAAAACACAATCTAAAAGTTGAACAGATCTATATTTCCCCTCCAACATGCATGAAAAAAAGATGCAATCCAGACGAAATTGAGTGGTTTAAGGCCATCCACGAGCAAGCATTAACCCAGCAATGTGATGAGATACAAGTTCACCAAATCCTGAATTTAAGAGAATGCTTTTCGTGATAAATATTGAAGTCTACTTCTGCAAGAAAGCAGGCAGAGGAACAAATTTCACAAAAATCGTACACCGTCTCATTTGTGCCCAAGGCCACCCCCAAAAGAAAAGGTAAAAAAAACACATAACCGCGAGTTGCATGTGAGGCCTAAAATCCAACGGTGTGGGACTTTTATGAAATCACTTCTTGGACTTGCTTTCAAATCAAGTTGCGTTAGTGAATAAGCAAAACAAATACAAGCTTTACAGGCAACTGGAACCTCCATTTGCACTCTCTGAGCTGCTTGAGCTTGAACTGTGCCGAGCTATTATCATGTGTGATGTTATTCACGAAATCAAATGATCATACACAACAAAAAAAAAAAAAAATAGCTATAATAAATTAGACTGTCCACTGGTGCAATCTCTGCAGCCATTTAAGAATCTACCACTCCAAATAATTTACAGATTTGCTTGCGTTCTATCCAACTAAAGCTTTGCTTCTGCCAATCCAAACTGTGGAACAAAGTGATTAAAAGGTTAGGAAAGTAGGAACACAGGTACTAAAATGCTCGCAGAAATAGCAAATACCATTTAGTCAAACTATACCCTTAAACCATGTGAAGTTTGTACGTATTAGATAAATGTAGTAACAGTAATGCACCTTGCAAGAAATGAAACCCATCTCTCTCACATGCCAAATTTTATCAGTGAAAAATGCAGCTAATTCTTACATTCAAATTCACGTTCAAATCCAAAATAATTGTGGTGGTGGTGGTGGTGGTGAAGAAGAAATATGCATATTATTCAAAACTAACATGATTTTAGGCATTCTATTAAATCAGAAAATCACAGTAACACTGATGAAAAAAGGCACATCCTTCCATGCATTATATCACAAATTCCATAATGATTTTTTGCACTGATTTTCTTACTGGACCCGTGTTTGGTTCTTGTCATTAGAACAATGCGAGGCGACCAGACATCTCTTGCCTGCATTCTTAGCAAGCTATATACCAACCTTTACCGACATTGAAAAGACATCATAGAACAACACCCACCCCAAACAGCACATAGTAACCTCTTCCGTCCAGACTCCCAGGCAATCTCCAATCTGCCTATACTGTAAATCTCATACTCTAAATTGACATTAATTCTTTTCTTTCAGTGCATGTAGTCCATCCAAACTATGTATGTATAAACGCATGGCAGGAAGGCCCCCACACCCACCCCCCACCACCACTTTTTTTGTGGTAGATAACTACAGATTATATCAAACATTAAATTCTCACCAGCAAAGTATAGCGAGTTAAATTCAACAGAATGGAGTCCATATCAGAAACAAAAACCTATATCAATTAAAACCGTGTAATCTGCTGCACCATTGGAGAACCAGTTGATTGTGAAACCATCTGCTCTGAACTTGGTGAAGGTCTTATCAAGTGATTAGTAACAACTGGGTTGCCAAGCCCTTGTCTTAACATCTCTTTAGGATTGATATTATTTCCTTCAGACTGAGAGGACTCCATCAATGCACGAATCTGAACCAACATTGAGAGTGAAAGTAGAAGCTTCAGATAAGAGAGAAATATAGGGGAAAAAATATCTGGAGTTTATGGTTACCATATCAAGACGCTTCTTGTGGAGATCGCTAGGCAACTGCATATTTTAAACCCAGGGTCAAATTGGATCTCTTGAACTGTATTTTGCATAAAATATTAATGAATTTTTGCATGGTGGTACAAGAATGGCCAACATGATCACCTGTAGAGATGTGTGTGTGAGAGTGAGTTTTCGTGGGGGAAGACAGGACTGGCTAAAGGATTATATTGGTTTATTATAAAATCAACTGAAGTTCTAGAATAAAAAATTGAAAAGCTTCATAATTTTTATGATAGTTTACACTTACTAAATTTTAGAAGTTCATAAAAAGAACTGTAGATAAAAAATTTTGGACTTCCATCAGATTCATCCAGCTTAGATTGTACTTCATCTTAATCAAGTTATTTGACATTGATAAAAAAAAAAAAGATATCATAATAACAAATATCCCAGCTACTTACAAGTCTTTTTTGGTGCTTCTGCTCTTCCGTTGAAAATCCAGGGATGGTTAAATGCCAGTTTTTCTCTACACAGTTTTCAAGCATCATACTCATCAAAAACTTGTTTTGCCTCACTCAAAAATAAGACAGCAAAAGCAAATTTACCAATATCGTTGTTATATTGATTTTATCAACTATAATGCATCATGTGCTATAACTATTTATTTATTATTTTTCTGCAATAGATAGAACCCTACAGCCACCATCAATGGTTAGATAGTCAGGGATTTAACGTTAGAAGTTAGTAGTTAGCAGGGTAGTGGGGACAGATTCCAAATTGTATGATCGATTGCATGATCATAACTGTATCCAAGGGGCCAAGGTAATTTCAGCTACTTCCAGTTTTTACACTCAAGTAATGTGATTTAAGCCAATGTTTCATCAACAACCTACCCTTTATATATGATGCATAAAGGATAACAAATCAAAATTAATCAGATTTTTTCACGATGATTAATTTTTAAAAGACAGTTTTAACTATAACATCCTTGGCAGAAACCTAAAGTTCAGTCAGCTGAACAAAAGCATTTTGCTACACATCTAAGCAAACATGCATCGTGACTTCTTGAATATAGATTAGAAGCCAAAAAAAAATGTGTTAAAAAACAAAAGCAGATTTGATAACAATGATGTCTGACAGATTAAATGAAACCAATGCTAAGCGTTACAGCAACTGGAGTTCACTCATTTCTTATCATGCATATTCCACAGCCACTTGTGCTGCTCCAATTTTTTAAATCAGATAGTCTACTATCATTATTGCTCTAATCCATAAGAGCATTTTATAAAATCAACGACTAAATATGTGCATCACATAACAGTAGTCTACTATATGTTGAAGCACGAACCTAAGTGAAGCATTATATCCTTGGACTCTAAAGTTGAAGATTTCCGATGCTTAGCCAAACTGCAAGCAAATGTGGTCACCTGCATTTTAGCAAAAATAAGTATCTAAATGAAAAATTTGAAAGAAAAGGATTTAATTCATCCTCCACGGATATTATTGCAGAATATTTGGTGGACAAGTTAGATGGTAAAAACATGATCATGTATGCAATTATTACTGATAAAAATACCATGATTTATGGGTTAACATTTCTCGGGATAGAACAAATCCAACTGAAAAGGCAAAAACTCCAAGCAATCTTTAATTTTTTATCCTATTCCTACATGATTTATAATTTATCCAAGCTTAATTTTATTTTTTCTCCTGAATGAACCTGATATACCACTAATCCATGAACAAAAGAAGAATACTTCTTCCACTAATATTAGGGTGTTTAGGACCATTAGAACAGAAAGAATAAACCAAGCAGGATTTGAGTAGTCTACATATCAAAATGAATGTATGTGTACCAGGCCACTGTTTTCATACCCCACCACAAAACCTGAGCAGTTGACCCAATCAAATTTCACCCTAAAGTGAGAGGCTGTACAAGAAAAGTTGAGCGATACAATGAAGAAAGTTATGCAGCAGAAGAATTACTGTGGAAGTTTTCATTCAAAAAATTAGGGAAATTGTGCATGCATTTATAGAGGTTCTCATAGAAGGTGACATTTGATGACATCGAAAACAAGCTTTTCATTTTTCTGATACTCAAACCATCAAGTTTTACATCAAACAAAGCTTCATAAGGGACCTTCATGCAACTAGGAAATTAAGAAGTATCAACACTAGAGAAGGTTTCAGTCTGATCATATTCCATTTCCCACTAAGGTTAATTTGGAGATAATATATCCTCCATCATTTTTGCAATAAGTGGACCCTCTCAACTTTTAACATGCAACCTCTTGTTTGCAAGTCAAAATGTTTTACCATTGCACCAGTCAATGGTCCTTCATACTTAACTACGAGTAAATTCTTTGTTGATTGGAATGAAGTCAAGGAAAGGATGACCAAAAGGGAAATTCTTCTGAAACCTACCATGGTTAAACTTTCGACAGTCTATAACAGTAAGATCTTCCTAAGTACATCTACAACCAAGCAACTGCAACAATTGAAAATCTAGAAAAATATCTGGTGCCTGCCCTGGCCTCACATTAGGCTACAATTACCACTTGCATTCAAGCCTTCATTAAAAGTAAAAACCTCACACTCAATCATGAACTCAATAGTAATATCCATATAAATGCAGAATAAAAAAAAAATGTGCAAGAATATAAACTTAAAATCTTATTGCAGTGAAACTTTGGTAAATAGAAGCACAAAAAAAACACAGAAACATGCCATGTGTGTGTGAGAGAGAGAGAGAGAAGGGGGGGGGCTACATCTTTATAACTGAAGGAATTCTTGTGCGCGTGGGTGCACTCACACACACACACACACACTCTTATGCAGAAAAATTTATATATGTTAGCAAGCCTCACAGAATCAATAAATTCGTCAGCAACTTCCAGAAAAAGTTCTTCAACATCAGGATCTAGCTTTCCATGTGAATCCACCTGAGTAACCAAAAGATGAACAATATGGCACTTTTATCATGAAGAATTGGAAACCAAAAAAGAACGTGGTATAAAGCTAAAAGAAAAGGAACAGAGAAAACAAAGTGAAATGCTGGACAGACCTGTGAAACCAAGTCTTGTATCTTTCTCTTCCCAAGAAGTTGATTTGTTGCTTCTGTTCCTTGGCTTGAACTTCCCCCTGGTGTAGTTGTACCAGATGCTGTTGCATCTGGCTGTGATCCTGTCAAACTAAGAGATTTCTGGCCTGTGGGTCCTGGCATCCTTGGAGATTGCTGTTGTTGTTGATGTTGTTGCTGCTGCTGATGCAGAGGCACTTGTTGCAATTGTTGCTGTTGCTGTTGCTGTTGCTGCTGCTGCTGCTGCTGCTGCTGCTGCAGTTGCTGTTGCTGTTGCTGTAGTAGTTGCTGCTTCTGCTGATGAAGTTGTTGGTGTCCCATTTGGGGCTGCTGCTGTACCAGTTGGGATAACTGTTGTGCCATCAAATTCTGGTGCTGACCAGATGAAGCCAATTGCTGCTGCATGAGAGCCTGTGATCGCCTCTGTTGAAGATGGAACGAAGGCGAGGCAGAACCAGACATTGTTGGCATTTGCTTCAACCACTGTTGCTGTGACAGAGAGTTCTGCATCATAGTTGGCTGTGCATTCTGAGCCAGCCCTGACATCTGAGGATTCATATATGCCATTGATGGTGTCCTTTGTAGGCTTTGAACCTGCAGTTTCAGGGAGATGATCATGCACACAATCAAATGTAATGCAAATGATTGCAAAAGTTTCACGTTCCAACAACAAAACTAAAAGTAGAATGATCAGTTGACATTTTTCCGTGCTTACTGAAAAACAAAGGATAGAATACTTGATCACAGAAAAGAAGATTGCTTGATTCTAGGAAAGCCCAATGGCTACAATTAGCAGTAATGTGCTGATGTATTCACTCAGCGCTCAAATTAAAAAAATAATAAAAATAAAAATAAGCAATTCATCAAAAGAGGCATGTGCTTATCCACATGTAAGTGCAAGAACCAAATAACATGAGAATGCACATTGCTTCTCACAATCACTCCATTTATGCTTATCAAATATAATTGCAGAACTACAAACGATGACAAATACTAAAACAAAATTGCAAAAGCATTAGAGAGAGCTAAGGTTGGAAAACCACCCTTTATAACAAAACACCACTCATACAATATGGTTCTTCAGAGAAATGGGACTTGCTAGCAAAAACCAGACAAACAAATTTTGACTAATAACCTCATTTTTAATTAAAAAACTTGAGCCCAAGCTTTACAGAAACTAGAGTCACCAAATCCAGTTACCAGAAAGATAAGAAGGCAATGTGATCAGAGAAAACTCAAACCTGAGAGGTGAGCAGATTTTGTTGCACAAGTTGCTGCCTCATTGACCCTACATTTATTCGCTGTTGAGCATATGTGAGTGCCCCATTAGGTCTTATTTGTGAACCCATATTTAGTGATCCCATCACTCCCATTGCTTGTATCCCCTGCAAAGACTGGCCCGGAGAATTACCAGGATGGAACTGAGACCCTTGAACTAACCCAGCTTTCTGCCTTGGCTACATCCAAGAGTGCACTTATTTTAGAAAAAAATAGCTACTATGATCATTAAATTATTTTGCTAGCTCAATCACAAATGCGTTGCATAATGAGCATGAGACTGAACCAACAGATTCTATTGATCCAATCAACTATTCAATCATGTAATGATTAAAGAAGAAGCACACCATTTTTTGAGATTATTCATTCAGCTCAGAAATCCCATATAATTGGATATCCTTTTAAAAATATAAGTACTTAAACTGTGAGATACTGTCAATTGATTATCACACAGAAATGACTTTTCTATACCTTTGTAAAACTTTCAAGTAATTTATCACTTTTGAGTAGTGCAATAAATAGATTTCATACCCCAAATAGCAATAATTTATAAATTGATTGACACTAGCACAATCCAAAAATTCTTACTAAGGCTAACAATTTTTTTCAAAAGCACAGATTACACTAACAGTACAAGCCAATTAACCAAAAACAGCAACTTTGTAAACAAAACACTATAACTTTGAGAACTTTAAAGGAATCAAAAACATACCGAAGACAGCAACTGTGAGGGCAAGTTCAACTGAGCGGCGGCGGCAGCTGTCCCGGTCAACATAGGAAGGTGCCCAGTTTGGCCGAGAAGTGCTGAGCGAGACGAATTTGCCCCACCCAGTTGTTGATTCTGCTGTGAATTCGGTTGAATTGAAGCAGACCCGCCAAAATTCATCTGCCCATACAGGCCCTGCTGCTGCTGCTGCTGCTGTTGCTGCCTCAAAACGCCACCGTATTGGTTCGGTTGCTGTTGGTTAATTTGACTCAAGCGCGACATAGAAGGAGATCTTTGAAGGGTTTGTTGGATTTGATATCCTGACATTGCTGTGACATTATGCTGCTGCTGCTGCTGCTGCTGCGACGGGAGAGAAGGTGAAGCAGGGATTTGGGAGTGTTCAAGTGAAGAAGAGGAAGAGATTTGTGTGTTTTGAGGTAAATTGGATACGTTTGGTGTTTGTATCTGTGTTAAGGTTGTCGTGTTAGTGTTCATTAAGGTTGCTGCTTGTGACGATGGGTCTATTACTGTATTCTGAGAAGGGAGAGGTTTAGGCGAAGCGGCTGCATTTTCTGCCATGGATTGGAAAAAGATTATGGGTTTTTTTTAATTCTACTTAAAAATCCATTCTTTTCGATGAATTCCGTGATTCTAGTCTGGGTTTCTTTCTTTTTGCAGAGCTTGTAGAGAGAGAGTTGATGGGGAGAGGGAGAGAGGGAGAGAAGAAGAGGATTACTCGGTCTAGCTGATAAGCAGAGGGAATGATGCATATGGGGGATCTAGGCCATACACGTAGGAGACGCATGGGATGCTCGAGTGATCATATAGACTGTATGCTGTACACGTGTACAAATGGGAAGCGGGGGTCAAAAGACTTTTGGTAGTCAAAACATGTGGCTTGATTAGATTGAAGAGTGACTTAATTAATGAAAAGTCAATCATAAGAATAAGCAATTGGTAAAGTAGTAAATACACTATACATTTGGTTTTTTTTTTTTTTTTTTTAAATGAGGTAAAAATTTCGGGAAAATAATATAGTTTTGAAAAATAGTTTTGTTTGAACATAATATTAATTTTGTACAAAATTACATTATGTTTTTTTAATATCAATTATGTACCAACCGTTATTGAGAATAACAGTGATGGAGTTATATTTTTTGTTTTTCAAAATAATTAATTTTTTTAAAATAATCAATCATTTCAAAGTTAACTCAAAATTTTATAAAAATTCAATGACTAAAAGATAAGATTTAATGGCTAAAAAATAAAGTAACATTGCAAGGAAGGGAAATGAGGAAAGAAAAAATAAAAAGAAAAAAATAAATCACTGCTGACACACCAGGGATCCCTTTTTGACACAATCAATACAGTTAGAAAAATCTTGATAACATAATTTTAACTATATCTTAGAAAATCATTAAAAGAGATCGTAATTAACTTTAAATTAACTCCAAACAAAACCTCTAAAAATTAGAACTACATGTTATGGTTTATCAATGTGTAATTAGAATCATCTCATCGAGATCTTTATAACGGTACTGGGTATGTCGAAAATTGAGTTTCGGTGTATCCCTAGTAACCCATTCTTTTTTGGGCATTACATCTTTAATTTTATTTACTGGTCATTGAATCTTCATAAAAATTTAAATTGGCTTTTATAGCTGTTAATTAATTTAGTTTAAAAATAACTTTTGAAACAACTACTATTTTTAATAGCGGTTGTATTTAAGTTATACTATTTTTCAAATACTTTTCTAACAAGTATTATTTTCTCAAAATTTTTATTAAATTGTGTTAGAATTACAAAAGACCCATACATTTGCTTTAAGGGTGATCATTTTCAGTTCAGTTCGGTTTTTATCAAAAAAAAGTATCCAAACCGAATTTTTAAAAAAAAACTGAAACCAGTTCAAACCAACCAGTTTCAGTTCGGTTTAGTTTGGCCTGGTTTTTCAGGACAAAAACCAGTTCAAACCGGTTTGGCTCTGTTTTTCGGTTTGGTTTAGTTTTGCTCGGTTTTTTTCTGATTTGGGTTCGGTTCGGTTTTTTCGGTTTCAGACTTATAAAACCAAAACCGAACCGAACTGGTCGATTTTTTCAAAATTTTAATCAATTTAATCAGTTTTTTTATCGGTTCGATTTTTTTAGTTATTGTTTTTCAGTTTCTTGATTTTTTTTCTCACCCTTAATTTGCTCCTTGTTTAACCTAATATGACAGTAACTAGTCAGTGCATTGTATTTCTTAGGAGTGAGTGCTAAACCTTTTTCTTTAACCGAAGAAAGAAGAGTGAGGGGTAAGTGCCACCTTCTAATGGCTAATAAGTACTCTCTGCACAGGAGTACTTAAAAAGAAAAAAATAAAAATTATATTCAGCGTTTTAAAATGTGATTTTTTTTTTCGTTTTTTCTCTGTATTTTAAAAAATTATATTTAAAATTATTAACCACCTTAAAATTAAAAATAATATAAAAAATAAATTTATCATCATAAATAATACAAAATAAATACACAAATTACATGTTGATCCAATATACACAGATTTGGGTTCTTCTTTTGTACGATTTCTTCCCCCTGAGACTTTTCTTCTTTTCTTTTCTGTGCAAATACAAATTTGTAAGTTCCATCCTATTTTTGCTAGATCTGGATTGGCAATATCACTAGTAAATCAAAATAAAATTAGGTGGTTTAAACAATTGGAGATCTTTAAGTTTTTTAATGCAAAGAACACAAAAGGAATCCCTCAAGGTAATACTCAAGGGATGGGGAATTATCAATGTTAGTGACAAAGGTATTTTTTGCCAGAGAGGGTTGTTTAGTTAATGCCTGTTTGTTGACGATTGTAGTAGAGGTGATGGTTTAAAATGTTTTTTTGTTTAGAAATATATTAAAATAAAAAAAAATTTATTCTTTTAAAATTATTTTTGACATCAACACATCAAAACAATTTAAAAATATAAATAACAATTCATTTTAAACAAGAAAAAAAATTAAAAATTTTTAGAACGCGGTTTGCATTATGTTTCCAAAAACTTTATTAAGATACAAAGAGGAAGGATGCCTAGTAGAAAATACCTAATTAAAAGTATATCAAACACCAAGAAAGCTTTTGTTTGCTAAGAGGAAGATTTTTGGAGCAGATAAGGAAAAAGCCTTTCAATCTATCAATAATTAGAGTGATTATTTAGAAGCTTCCTTTAACAATTAGATTAGGATTAGAGAAATAATTCAATTCAAGGAAGACTATCTTGTTTTGTTTATTTTCTTAATAAATTTGTTGATGATGGTGAATAAACAGAAGATGATGGATGTGTATAGAGAAATGTTGATAATGTATTCATTGTTTAGAAATTGAAAATTTAAAAAGAAGAAGAAATGAACTGCTGTGGCTAGGGGTTTTTTTTTTTTCAATGGCAAAGCTGTAATATTAATATTATAAAGGTTTTTTAGTCATTAAATGAAATATAATGATAACTCTATAAATAATCTGATATTTTTTGTTAATTTTTTTTTTGTGGGATGTAAAGTGCTATAAAATCATTAAAGTTTAGTATGTAAAGTATAATTTCTCAAAACATAGAATCAAAATTTAAAAAAAAAAAAAAAACAATCAAACTATAAGGAATTGTTTGATTTTGGGTCATTAGAGATTTGTCCACTACCTTTCTTTAAAACTTCTCTCATGATTTTTTTGTTCTTCAATCGGTCATTTAAAATTAAATTTTTTTTTAATAATTTTTCATACATTTAAAATTTTTAATAAATTCTTTAATATTTGAACTAAAAAAATTAAAAAAAGTTTGCTTTTTTAATCATTAAGCAAACTTCTTTGATTTTTTTTATTCCTCTTTATACAATATTTCAAACTTTTTTATGCATGGCCTTGACTAGTGG
>Ga0325403_1000943_pt1 | contig 23024 bp, 14 predicted proteins | sample PopdelMetagenome_19_FD_205665 | JGI IMG/M metagenome (GOLD analysis project Ga0325403, IMG submission 205665) | Populus deltoides microbial communities from Bellville, Georgia, United States - Xylem-PdKOR-R4 | ecosystem: Host-associated > Plants > Phyllosphere > Stem > Wood/Secondary xylem... | reverse complement strand
ATACTGGAGATATTGATAAATAAGAACACATACTAATGATTTTTTAATATAGATATTTATTTGATGATCTGTTGATATTCGTTAATTAAAAAAAAATATTTTGTGTTCTGTTGTATTAGAACTTGTTTTTTTAAAAACAAAATTGAAATAGTGACTATAATATTTTATTTTTTCCTAACAAATATGAAGACCGGACAATTTTAAAATTCAGGGACACAAATAGCTTTTTTAAAAAAATTATATAGATTAAAATAAAAATAAAATTCAGGGACACAAATAGCTTTTTTTTGAAAATTATATAGATTAAAATAAAAATATGTGATAAATTGATTTTTATAAAGAACTAGTTTAAGTGGCAGTTATACATAAAAAAAAATATTTATAAAAAAAAAATATTTACACATAAACAACTACTAATGATTTTTTAATATAGATATTTATTTGATGATCTGTTGATATTCGTTAATTAAAAAATATATATTTTGTGTGCTGTCGTATTAGAACTTGTTATTTAAAAAAAAAATATTGAAATAGTGATTATAATATTTTATTTTCCTAACAAATATGAGGACTGGAAAATTTTAAAATTTAGGGACACAAATAGCTACTTTTGAAAATTATATAAATTAAAATAAAAATACATGACAAATTGATTTTTATAAAGAACTAGTTTAAGTGGCGATTCTACAAAAAAAAATATTTATAAAAAAATATAATATTTACACATAAACTTCACAGTAAATAAAAGTCAAATTGTTATTTTTATAACAAAATAAAAAATAGAAAATGAAATATCTTTGACATGAAATTTTTTTATTTCAAGATATTGTTTAGACATAATTGTATCTAGTAAAATGTTATTTTTCCTTCAAATCAACTAGTTTGACCTTAAAAAAATGGCTCCATAGCATTTAGACCTAGTATACAAAGCTCATGTAAATGGTTTTTTTTTCAAGGGATAACCAACCCATTATTTGCTATAATAAATTTTAGTTCTTTTTATGATTGAAAAATTAGGGTTTAAATTTCTGGATCCTAAAAACACTAGAAAAACATCCTTAAAACATCAATAATCTCATTTCTATATTCAAAAACACAGTTTAATTAGTATAAAAATATAAAACCAAATCAAACTTTTCAAAATTTGATCCATATTTTTTTTGGCACAATTAGAGATCAAACAATCTTCATTTAATTTTACTTATATCGAGACGAACGTATTGACAACAAATTTGATCTTTTTTCACTGAAATGTGATCAATCAAGAACTTGCTTTCTCCCCTCCCTTTTCAATGACTCTCTCTCTCTCTTCTCCAACATTCAAGAACTAAAACTTGAAAGAAATGAAGTTTCTTGGAATTATGTTATATTTTTGTGCTATGTTGTGGGTTGGACAAAAAAAAATTTAATGTAAAAAAATTAGTATCCTTCTTATAATGAATTCTTTGGCATTGTCATGAAACTCAATCTAACATGTCAAATTCAAAAACTTCAAACTTGACTAATTGTCTAGCCTGGTTTTTTAATTAAATAGCTAGAAAGTTACTTCAACATAACTCATTCGACTTGACAAATTTAAATAATAAAAACTCCAAATGACCAAAAAAAGAAAAATTGTTTGGCTTTCAAAAAGAAATTCAAGGTAATATATTTTTTTAAACATCGAGACTACGACATATTGAATTGATCCAAATAACCCTATGTTAACCTGCCAAGCCTATAACCCGAGTCATGAACTCCACTTGGTTAACAATATTTTTTTATTTAATTATATAATAAAAAAATAAAGAACAATTAAAAATCAACTAAAAATTGAAGAATGAAATTGAAAAAAAAACAATAAAAAGTTGAAAAAAAAACAAAGTAGAAAAAAAGAGTTTAAACTAAACATATGGGTCTAGGAAAAAAAAACAAAACCATTGGTCTGAGTTTAAGTTCATGAAACACCCAACTCAGATCTAAATGCTTTCTTGATAATAATGGGCATACATGTCTTAACCATTTCTTACAACGTCGTCATACTATCTATACGAGGACCATTACTGGGCATATTTGAGACCCTCTTAAGAGCAGGTAGAAAAATTTCTCATGTTCATTTAATGACTAGAACTTTCTTATAGGTGAATGCTCCTAAACATTCATGTTGCATTAAAAGCAAGCCTGACCATAAACATCCTATATTGCAAGTATCTTGAGTTGAAATCATGACTTTCATATTATACATATCTTATCAAGAATTCAACTAGAACTTGCTTATAGGTGAATGCTCCTAAATATTCATGATGTATAAAAAGCGAACCTGGCTATAGACATCCTATATTGCAAGGATTTTGAGTTCAAATCATGACTTTCATACAATACACATCTTTTTAAGAATTTGAGTCTGAGATGGCTTAGTTAACCGAGAGAAATTCTTCAAGAATCAACTCACCCATGATAAGAACTTGGAAAAATACTTCTTTACAGTAATTGGACAAACTCATAAATTTTACCTAAATAATAAAACATGGAAGCCATAGGTCAGCTCAAAAGGGCTAATCCATATCCAATATATGTTCTTATAAGCATAAATAAACATTCATACGCAAATATGTTTTTAAGATGTCAGGTGTGCATATACAAGATTGAAATATAAGATTCCCTTTGAAGCAAACCTATAACACTAGATTCTGAAAAGAAACTAATGAAAAATAAGGAACAAACCTGTTGGGAAGCTGAACATTAGAAAGAGATGAAAAGCCTTAAAGGAGATGTAGCAAAGCTTACTAGTCTATTTAAGCAAGCATTAAAGGCAAAATCTATAGAAGCCTTGGATACTCGACTAATAGTAGCATCTCATCCAACAACTATAACTTATTTTTAGAATCCAAGCCTCAATAAAACATCTTTAGAATCTAGTTATGAAAGAGAAGAAGCTATGAAAGAGAAGCCTGTGGAAGAAAAGGTTTATGACAAATAGGTAGCTTTAGAAAAAATGATGAGGGCGATAGAAGGGTCTAATCTATATGACCTGGTAAAAGCAATAGAAATGTGCTTAGTCTCTAATGTTATGGTACCAAAGAAATTTTGAGTGCTCGAGTTTGTTAAATATATAGGAAATCAATTCCCAATGACTCCCTTAAAATCTTACTATAATAAAATGACAGAAGTTATCGATGATAACAAAATGCTCATCCTTTTTTTCTAAAATAGCCTCAGCGACGTTGCCTTGACTTTGTATATAAGGCTTGACAATACCAGGATTAAAGTGTTGAAATACCTCATAAATGCATTTGTCAAACAATATAAATTCAACATGGATATTGCACATGATATAATGAGCATGCAAGATATGGAATGAGTGACAGAGAATCTATTTGGGAGTACGCCCTGAAGTGGCGTGAAGTAGCTGCTCAAGTGAATCCTCAACTGTTAGAAAAATAGATGGTTAACTTGTTTACCCATACTTTTAAGACACCCTACTTTGAGTTCCTAGTTGGAACTGCAACCCAACACTTTACTAATCTAGTTATTGTGGCTGAAAAGATTAAACAAGCTATCAAAACAGGAAAAACTAAAGGTCCATCCATGAGCTCTAGAGTCATCACAGAAGATGAATCTGAAAATGGCCCTTTATTAGGATAAAATGGAACAAGTTGGATTGATGAATGATAATGGTACATTCTACATTGTCACAAGATCATTTTCAGCATAATAAGTGGTTGGTAAACATTGATAAAATACAAATGTTGTTAAGGAATTTGACCTAAGAAAGAGAGTGGCATTTTTCAAGCCTTTTATTATAGAACTTTTCTATTAACATTTTATTTTTAACTATCTTTTTTTATGTGTTAGGATTGCATCACATCTTTTTAATGAAACATGTCTTTTCTGTCTCTTTGTTATTTTGAAATCATGAGATTTTTTTTTGTGTGAAAACAATAACTGGACATTATTGTTGTTCATGATTAGATAAATATAATAGTTAAAAATGGTCGAACTCCAAGGTATGCTATGCAAGACACTAAGAGGCAATCTCCACCCTTTTTTAGACTCATAAAATTGAATCTTATAAGTCATAGCTCTGTTCAAAATATTATGACCAAACTAGTTTTGTAAAAAAAAAAAAAAAAAACCTTGACAAAATAATCCTAAAAAATCAAATCTATTTTTTTATTTAAGAAATAATTCAATGTTTGCTTAAAACAATGTTCAGGCACCCTTTTTTGTAAGGTGACAAATAAATCATTCAAGTAATTCTCATTATGAGGTGACCAAACAATTTTGAACTAAAAGACAAAATGAAAATGTGCAGTTATCCTCACACTATGTCTCTTGAGTCATGTTTTAGATGTATGTATAATGGCATATAGTGGATTCAGTAGCCATAAACTCCAAAACATAGTTATTTGCAACTCCAAACTATTATAGGAAACGAGAAAAAAACTTTTCTTCTAACTGTTTGTGCTTAAATAAAGAAACATCATCTTTGTTATCCTCTCATTGTTTTTTTTAAATATTATTATACCCCCTTACAGTCCTCATTTGAGCTTGAATGAGTCTTTCATGAAAAACCCTAACTAGGATCACACTCCACGTTAGAGAGCAAATGGAAATTCAAAAATCAAGAGTTGAGAAAAATTATGAAATCCAAAAGTAAAAAATCCCAAGAAATTTGAATGTTGGGGGATATGCCTAAATAAAAAAAAATAACCAAGTCAATGTCAAAACAAAATAAAGATGCCCCAATAGAACAATCAAAAGAGGGTAAGATAAATAAAAACAGTGAAGAAAAGATTGAAAGATTACAAAAAGATAAATAAATGACAATGAGCTAAAAACTCTAAAAACACTTTTTGAGCCTAATAAATTATTTTCTTTCATAGCCGAAAAGCTATAGCCTATATTACTTCCTTTTAAAAAGTCATTTCTAATCAAACAAGCAAGCAACTTGGACCAATAAATGACATTCTCAAAATGCAAAAGACTTTCTTATAAGAGTCGTGATATCACGAATAAGCTACTCATTATTATTCATATAATTTAATGTTAATTAGCGGCTCGTGGAGTTGGAAATGGATCGGTAGCCGTCAATAACGTACACATATTTAAATTTGTTCAATGAGTACTAGAAATATTAATAAATAAGACCATATACTAATAATTTTTAGATATAGATATTCATTTGATACTCTATTGATATTAGTTAATTAAAAAAAAAAATTTATGGGCTGTCACATTAGAACTTTTTTTTAAAATTGAAATAGTGACTTTAATAGTTTATTTTTTCCTAACAAATATGAGGACCGAACAATTTTAAAATTCTAGGACACACTAGCTATTTTTGAAAATTATATAGATTAAAATAAAATATGTGACAAATTATTTTTATAAAGAACTATTTTAAGTGGTGGTTCTACATAAAAAAATGTTTATGAAAAAAAAAATTCCGCATAAACTATCTTTACTTAATCTTCACAATAAGTAAAAGTCAAATTATTATTTTCATAACAAAATAAAAAATTTAATATCTTTGACATGGAAAATATTTTTTTTTTCAAGAAATTGTTTAGACATAATTGTATCGAGTAAAATGTTTTTTTTCTTCAAATCAATTTATGTGACCTTAAAAAAAGGCTCAAAAGCATTTAGGTCTGGTAGACAAAGCTTATGCAAATGATTTTTTGTTTCAAGGGACAACCAACCCATTATTTGCTACAATAAATTTTGATCCTTTTTAGTGATTGAAAAATTAGGGTTTAAATTTCTAGATCTTAAAAATTTATTTTTCAATATTTTCACGTAAAAACTCTAGAAAAAACATCCTTAAAACATTAATAACCTCATTTCTATGTCCAATAACACAGCTTAATTAATCTAAAAATATAAAACCAAATCAAATCAAATCAAACTTCTCAAAATTTGATCCATATTTTTTTTGGCACAATTAGAGATCCAAACAATCTTCATTGAATTTCACTTATATCGAGACAAACCCATTGATATCAAAATTGATCTTTTTTCACTGAAATAAGGTTAATCAAAATCTTTCTTTCGTCCATCCTTTTCAATGACTCTCTCTCTCTCCCCCCCCCCTCCAACATTTAAGAACTAAAACTTGAAAGAAATGAAGTTTCTTAGAATTACGTTACTTTTTTGTGCTATGTTATGGGTTGGACAAAAAAAATTGAACGTAAAAAAATTAATATCCTTGTTACGACGAATTCTTTGGCATTGTCATGCAACTTAATCCAACAGGTCATATTCAAAAAATTCAAACTTGACTCATTGCCTAGCCTGATTTTTTAATTAAATAGCTTGAGAGAGTTACTTCAATATAACTCATTCGACTTGACAAGTTCAAAGGATAAACAATTCAAATGACCAAAAAAAGAAAAATGTTTTGCCTTTCAAAAAGAAATTCAAGGTGAGATGTTTTCTTAAACATCAAGACTACAACATATTGAATTGACCCAAATAACCCTACGTTAACTTGTCAAGCCCGTTACTCGAATCATAGACTCCACTTGGTTAACAATAATTTTTTATTTAATCATATGATAAAGAAATATGAAAAACAATTAAAAATCAACTAAAAACTAAAGAATGAAATTAAAAAAAACAATAAAAAGTTGAAAAAAAAAACAATGTAGAAAAAAAGGGTTTAAACCAAGCATATGGGTCTAAGAAAAAAATGAAAACCATTGGTCCAAGTTTGGGTTCATGAAACACCCAACTTAGATCTAAGTGCTTGCTTGGTAATATTGGGCATACATGCCTTAACCATTTCTCACAACGCCATCATACTATCTATATAAGGATCGTTACTAGGCAGATTTGAGAGCAAGTAGAAAAATTTCTCATGTTCACTTAATGACTAGAACTTGCCTATAGGTGAATGCTCCTAAACATTCATTTTGCATTAAAGGCAAGCCTGATCTTGAGTTGAAACCATGACTTTCATATAATACACATCTTTTCAAGAATTTGAGTATGAGATGGCCTAGTTGACTGAGGGAAATTATCCAAGAATCAACTTAACCATGATAAGAACTTGGAAAAATACTTCTTTATAGTGATTTGACAAATTCATAAATTTTGCCTAAATAATAAAACATGGAAGCCATGGATCAACTCAGAAGGTAGTCCATATCCAATATATGTTCTCATAAGAATTTATACGCAAACATGTTTTTAAGATGTCATGTAAGCATATAAAAGATTGAAATATAGGTTTTCCTATAAAGCAAACTTATAACACTAGATCCCGAAAAGAAACTAATGGAAAATAAAGAGTGAGCCTGTTGGGAAGCTGAACATTAGAAAGGGATGAAAAACCTTAAAGAAGCCGTAACAAGGCTTGCTAGTCTACTTAACCAGTATTAGCATCTCATCCAACAACTATAACTCATTTTTAGAATCCGAGCCCCAATGAAACATCTCTAGAATCTAGTTTATGGGTCACTATTTGTATGTCCAACTTGTTTAAGACTACCTCTTTTGGTAAAATTGACTGAAGAAAAAGCTATGAAGGGGAAGTTTGTGGAAGAAGAGGCTTATGACAAATAGGTAGCTTTAGAAAAAATGATGAAGGCGATAGAAGGGTCTAATTTATATGACCTAGTAAAAGAAACAGAAATGTGCTTTGTCTCTAATGTCACGGTACTAAAGGAATTTCAAGTGCCCGAGTTTGTTAAGTATACAGGAAATCAATTCCCAATGACTTACTTAAAATCTTACTATAATAAAATAGCAAAAGTTATTGATGATGAGAAAATGCTCATCCTTTTTTTCCAAGATATCCTCAGTGACTTTGCCTTAATTTTATATAAGGCTTGACAATACCAGGATTAAAGTGTTGAAATACCTAATGAATGCATTTGTCAAATAATATAAATTCAATATAGATACTGCACATGATAGAATAAGCATGCAAGATATGGAATGGGAGACATGGAATTTATATGGGAGTATGCCCTGAAGTGGCGTGGAGTAGCTGCTTAGGTGAATTCTCAACTGTTAGAAAAAGAGATGGCCAACTTGTTTACCCATACTTTTAAGACACCCTACTTATTTACCCATACTTTTACTAACCTAGTGATTATGGCTAAAAGGATTGAACAAGCTATCAAAACAGAAAAAACTAAAGGTCCATCCATGAGCTCTAGAGTCATCATAGAAGGTGAATCTGAAAATGGCCCTCAATTAGGATAAAATGGAACAAGTTGAATTTATGAATGATAACGGTACATACTGCATTGTTACAAGATCATTTTCAGCATAACAAGTGGTTAGTAAACATTGATAAGATACAGATGTTGTTGAGGAATTTGACCTAAGAAAGAGAGGCATTTTTCAAGCCTTTTGTTGTAGAACTTTTCTATTCAACATTTTATTTTTAAGTATGTTTTTATATGTGTTAGGATTACATCACATCTTTTTAATGAAACATGTCTTTTCTGTCTCTTTGTTGTTTTGAAATCAAGAAATGTTTTTTTTATGAAAATAATAACTAGACATTATTGTTGTCAATGATTAGATAAATATAATAGTTAAAATGGTCGAACCCCAAGGTATGTTATGCACGACACTAAGAGGCAATCTCTATGTAATATTCCACATCGATGGGTAAGGACTTGAGGGAAAGCCTTATATGAGCATGCTCACCTTGACTAGTAAGACGTGTTTTGGGGTCATGCGTGGCTGCTAAGAATAAATCGGTGAGGCCCGTGGGTCAAAGCGGACAATATCTTGCTAGTGGGGTGGGGTGTTATATTTGGTATCAGAGCCCAGCTCACTGGCTATCTGGTGGTGCTGACGGGGTCGATGGGCTCCTTAAGGGGGTGTATTGTAATATCCCACATTGACGGGTGATGAATTGGGGGAGGGATTTATATGAGCATGCTCACCTTGACTAGTAAGATGCGTTTTGAGGCCATGTGTGACTACCAAGAACAAATCCGTGAAGTCCATGGGCCGAAGCGGACAATATCTTGCTAATGGGGTAAGGTGTTATACTCCACCCTTATTTAGACTCATAAAATTGAATCTTATAAGTCATAGCTCTGTTCAAAATATTATGACCAAACTAGTTTTGTAAAAAAAAAAAAAACCCTTGACAAAATAATCCTAAAAATTCAATTCTACTTTTTTTATTTAAGAAATAATTCAATGTTTGCTTAAAAATAATATTTAGGCACCCTTTTTTTGTAAGGTGACCAATAAATCATTCAAGCAATTCTCATTATGAGGTGACCAAACAATTTTGAACTAAAAGACAAAATGAAAATGTGCAATTACCCTCACACTATGTCTCTTGAGCCATGTTTTAGATGTAATTATAAGGGCATGTAGTGGATTCAGTAGTCATAGACTCCAAAACATAGTTATTTGTAACTCCAAACTATTATATTGAACAAGAAAAAAACTTATTTGTTCTAACTGTTTGTGCTTGAATGAAGAAAGATCATCTTGTTATTTTTTTATTTAAAAAAAATATTATTATACCCCCTATACTCCCCATTTGAGCTTGAATGAGTGTCTCATGAAAAACCTTAACTAGGATCACACTTCATATTGGGAAGCAAATAAAAATTCAAAAATGATCAAGAGTTATGAAAAATTATGAAATCCAAAAGTAAAAAATCCTAAGAAATTTGAATGTTAGGGGGTATGCTTAAATAAAAAACAAAAAAAATGACCAAGTCAAGGTCAAAATAAAATAAAGATGCCCCAATAAAACAATCAAAAGAAGGTGAGACCAATAAATACGGAGAAGAAAATATTGAAAAATTACAAAAAGTCAGATAAATGACAATGAGCTAAAAACCCTAAAAACACTTTTTGAGCCTAATAAATTCTTTTCTTTCGTAACCAAAAAGCCATAGTCTGTATTACTTCCTGACACGATCAAAGATTTGATGTCTTATTCCAAGTGCAGGAGTGTCAAAGTAATAAATAACCCAGTAAGACCGAGATCGAACCACAGGGAGGTCAACTATATAAATTACAAATAAAGAGAAAGATTTGAAGAGAATAATAACAAAAAAGGAGTTAAAGAGAGTTTTGGGATGTGATATTGGTGTAAGGATTAAAAAATGATAAAACAAATGTCAAGGCTAGAGGATTCACTAATGGTATTTCAAATAAATATAATATAAACTCTTTTAATTACTCAACTGGAAACCATACATAAAAGAGCTTTTAATTGGATGATTTATCGTTATTAACTCAATATAAATTATTAACATGATCATATTAATCATCTTATCTAAGTAACAACATACTTATAAATATCATCAAGTATTCATGTTGCTAGCTTATGTTAACAACAAATCAAGTTCCTATCATAATAACGATGTCGGCCGAAGACTATGAAGGATCAATTATTTGATGTACCAAGTGTTATACAACACAAATATAGATTAACCATTTAACAAGTAAGGTATTAAGAATTAGTAAGATAAAAAGATAAAACATGTTAATAACAATCTTTCTTGGATAAAAACATTAAAGTTCATGTTGAGTTTATATTATACCTATTCTAACACCACTAGTGAAACCTTTTTACCTTGACATAATTAACTTAGCTAAACATAATGAAGAAGAAAAACATAAATAAATAATATAAGAATATAAACATGATATAAGTTAACTAAGTATAGCGAAGGAAATGAAAAAGCATAAACAAGAGATTAATATAGCATGAAAGAAAACTTGAACATTACAAAAATATAAAAAGAGAAAACAGGAAGATGATTTTGATATGAAAAATAAGATGACTAAATACATGGCAAATGTCTCCTTTTATAGGCTAAAATTCAAAACTATTGATTGGTTGACTAAGAAAATAGTTGGTGGTCAACCATTGATTTGGTGGCTGGTTATTGATATTGTTGGTTGGCGAAAACTATCATTGCTAACATCAGAATTAGAGCCCATCTTACTATGAAAGTTGTGGGCAATTGTCTCAGCTTTCCAACAAAAAAAACTGGAGCTCATTTGGACTTTTAGAACTCAAGATATGAGCTAAAAACCAAACAATGTCTGAGCTGCAGGACAAATTTCGATTTCTCTATTGATGCTAAAATTTGAACTTGAAATGGCAGAATTGAGTCTTGGACGCCTATGAAAGTTTTAGACCTATGTCTTAGCTTTCCATACATATAAAGCAGACCTAAATCCAAGATCCACAACTCCAGTTATGATCCAATAACCGAATGGTGTTCCAGTTTGAACGAGCATCTCTTCTCTTAGCCCTTTCTTTGTCTTCTTAATTTCAATAGTTAATCACATTAATCGATCCTTTGAATTGTGAGATATACCTGCATTCAAATCAAGCATTTACCATAAATTAAAGATATATTATATTATCAGACTTGTTATTATAAAACATGCTTTAGTTAGGGAATTTAATGATACTTTAGTGCAATATAATGATATAAAGCCTTAATAAGCATGCACTTTTAAGTATTAATCACTTCCCTTTAAAAAGTCATTTTTAATCAAACAACCAAGCAACTTGGATCAATAAATGACATTCTTAAAGTGCAAAAGACATTCTTATAAGAGTCATGATATCGTGAATAAGCTACTCATTATTATTCATGTAAAGAAAATGAGTGCTAAAAAATAAGACAAATCTCTTTCAACAAAACCTCGGGTTTTTACTCGAGCATCCTACTATAAAACCCATAAAAACAATAGGGTCACCTCATCACATATCTTCACTCATTCTAATCTTACATACATAAGATAAAATTATCTTTCCCCTAAAGAGCTGCAATAAAGGGAAAGAAATTTGTTTTAAAGGATTAATTTCTGCTTTTAAAATACAAGAGTCAAAATTTCAATATGTTTATTTGAGCTATGGATAACCTGATTTTGAGTTGACATTTTCTTCTCATCTTTACCTTGTCAATTGTTGACCAAATACACACGAAAGCTGACGTGTTAGGTCATAATCAAATAAACACTTTCAAAATCACATCTCTATGATTTTCTTGCAACAATTTGACTTGAATTGATACGATTCTTGAAATTTACTATCTGATTCCAAACAAGAAAATGATTTTCAAACAAAAAGGTTTATTGACTAAGTTTACAAAGTTTTTTAACAAAGATGATATTGACACTTCTTATGAGTTGTCATTGGAAAGTTGAGCAGTCGGGAAGCAATGTTGTGGATCCTATGAGGGGTAATGGATGATATCCACATTAGCTAGGGGTAATATGGCAGCTTATCAAACCTACATGTACGTGGGCTCTGCATGTAGCTTAATCCAAAGATATTAAGTCATCATCTACCTTTATTTTAAAAAAAAAACACATGAATTTTAAGAAAAAAATAATATATATAAAAACACTAATACATCATAATTAAATTTCGATCTTCAAAACAACCAAAGAAAGGACAGAATCTGGGAGAGAACACCCAGCTTAAGCAGAAATGCTTGAACCAGACCCCGAAAGTCTAAGCACTGGCTCGTTATGTTAACAATGTAGGTCATGACAGGATATTTGATCCTGATTTTTGCCCTGTTTGTTTTTGCGTTTCAAAAGCGTTTTTGAAAAAAAATTAAAATTATTTATTTTTTTCTTTGCTTCAAATTGATTTTTTTTGTGTGTTTTTAGATCATTTTGATGCGCTAATATCAAAAATAATTTTTAAAAAATAAAAAAAGAATATTATTTTGATACATTTCTGAGTGAAAAACACTTTAAAAAGCAACCGCAACCACACTCCCGAACATGACCAAAGTATACAAGTGCTTATTTTGTCTTATTAAAACAAGAGAGTCAGCAAACCTCATTATATCCGTAAAATTAAGCATTTGATTATTAATTATTTATATATATATATATATTTTTTCAATCCAAATATTCGAGTAAGATATTAGATTAAAGTCATGAATACTAGTTTCTTTTAGTTGTTTATTTGTCTAACAAGAAAAAAATTATGGTGTATATAAAATAAATAATGATATTTTATTACTTATTTATTAGATTTGCTCTAAAAAACAACATATATGAGATAGAAAAAAAAATTATATTTGAAATTTATTAAAAATGAGGCAAATCTCTCTCAACAAAACCTCGAGTTTTTACTCGAGCATGATACTTTAAAACCCGTAAAAAAAATAGGGTTACCTCATCATGTACCTTCATCCATTCTAATCTTGCATACATAAGATAAAATAATCTTTTCCCTAAAGATAAACCCTTAAAGAGTTGCAATAAAGGGAAAGAAATTTATTTTAAAGGTTTAATTTCTGCTTTTAAATACAAGAGTCAAAATTTCAAGATATTTATTTGAGCCATGAATAACCTGATTTTGAGCTGACATTTTCTTCTCATCTTTACCTTGTCAATTATGGACCAAATATGCATGAAAGCTGCTTCTTAATGTTCAATGACGTATGTTAGGGTCATAATAAAAAAAACACTTCAAAAATCACATCTTCATGATTTTCTTAGAACAATTAGACTTGAATCGATACGATTCTTGAAATTTACTATCTGATTCCAAAACAAGAAAATGATTTTCAAACAAAAAGGGTCATTGACTAAGTTTACCAAGTTTTTTTTTACAAAGATAATATTGACACTTCTTATGAGTTGTCATTGGAAAGTTGAGCAGTTGGGGAACAATGTTGTGGATCCTATGGGATGAAATGGATAATATCCAAATTAGCTAGGAGTAGTATGACAATTTGTCAAACCCATATGTACGTGGGCTCTGTGTGTAACTTAATCCAAGGATATGGGGTCATCACTCTACCTTTATTTAAAAAAAAAAAACATGGATTTTAAGAAAAAAAAATAATATATATAAAAACACTAATACATCATAATTAAATTTTAATCTTCAAAACAACCAAAGGAAGGACAGAATTTGGGAGAGAACATCTAGCTTAAGCAGAAATGCTTGAACCACACCTCGAAAATCTGAGCATTAGCTCGTTATGTTTACATTGCAGGTCGTGATAGCATATTTGATCTCAATTTTATATACAAATATTTATTTGTCTTATTAAAACAAGAGAGTCAGCAAACCCCGTTATATCTTGTAAAAGTAAGCATTTAATTATTAAATATATAATTCTTTTTTCAATCTAAATATTTGAGTAAGATATTATATTAAAGTCATGAATACCAATTTCTTTTAGTTGTTTATTTATCTACTAAGAAAAAAAATATTATGGTATATATAAAATAAATAATGATATTTTATTAGTTATTTATTAGATTCACTCTAAAAAAGAACATATATGTGATAGAAGAAAAATCATATTTAAAATCTATTAAAAATATTATTTATACTATACCAAGCTCACTTAAAAGAAATAGAATAGAGAAACCAAGTTAAAACCCATGAATCTATCTCTTTTTGCAATTCCTCTACACAAAGTTTATTTTTTAAAATATTTTTTATTTAAAAATATATTAAAATATTAGTTTTTTATAAATTATTTTTGACATCATCACATCAAAACAATTCAAAAATATATATAAAAAATTTAATTTAAAATTAACAAATTCAAAACTCCAAACAACCCCCTCTCTCTCTCTCTCTCTCTCTCTCTCTCTCTCTCTCTCTCTCTCTCTCTCTCTCTCTCTCTCTCTCTCTCTCTCTCTCTCTCTCTCTCTCTATATATATATATATATATATATATATAGACAATGTAAGCTTTTTTTTTTTTTCCGTTCGAAATTGAGATTGAACATGCTGTTCCTTAAAATTAAATTTTTCAGTGTTTTTAAATCATTATAATATGTTGATTTTAAAAATAAATTTTAAAAAATAAAAAATATTTTAATATAATTCTAAATAAAAAATACTTTTAAAAAAAACCTCCACAGCAACCTTTGACACTTCCTTCTCAGCCCGCCCCACTCCCCCAAAAAAAAAACAAAGAAAGAAAGAACAATAGATAATATAAGCTTTATTTTTTTTGTGTCCGTTTGAAATTGAGATTAAACATGCTTTTCATCAAAATTAAATTTTTCAGTGTTTTTAAATTATTATAATATATTGATATTAAAAATAAATTTTAAAAAATAAAAAAATATTTTAATATAATTTTAAATAAAAAATACTTTAAAAAAAACCTCCACAACAGTCTTTGAGGCTCCCTTCTCAGCCTCGCCCCTCCACCCTGCACAGAGTCACAAATTTTTTGATAATCTGAGATCACATGGAACAATGAGATGAACACAACTGATACTTGTGTAATGGTTTTTCCATATAGTTTTATTCCTTTACCAGTCAAGAAATGTTTTATTAAATCCTCTCATTAATATAACATATTATTCTATTTTGATGACCGAATAACTCACATCACTGAGCGACAACAAGGTTTGTTGATTGAATCACAATTATTAAAACTTGTCGGGCCCGACAACATTACGTGATTGACATGTTACCTTATCTAGGTTAGGTATAAAAAAATAATATGAATTAATAAAGTTTGATTCGTCATTCATCCATCCCATCAAAATTTAGATTACCTTTTATTTTATCTTTTTCAAATCATTTAATTCAGTATCCTTTTACGGAATCAGTCAAGTTTGTTTTATAACTTTGGACCGAATATCTGGATCACTAAGCGACGACAAAGCTTTGCCATTCCTCACTTGATGGCCGAAAATTCTCCTGTACTAGAGAGTATACATATCTTGAATGAACCACAAGTAGACAACACATACACATTTTTCTCCTCCTTGCTCCTCAACCCTTCTTCAATAAGTCAAGCTTCTCTCTCTGAGCAATGGCGTTATCAGGTGACAACGAAGTTGCCATCCAGCTTCCCAGTCTTCAACGTATTCAAAGACGGTCGGGTCGAATTATTGTGGTCGGATTTATTCCAGAAAATGCCACCGTCCCATGATCTGATTACAGGGGTCAAGTCCAAGGATGTGATCATCTCAACTGAACCTCAAGTCTCTACACTTGATCTTCTTGCTAGAACTCAAAACCCCTGACGAAAATTCCCTCTCTTACTTTATATTCATGGGGGTGACTTAGTAATGTTTTCTGCCTTCGATGCTCCCTACCACGTTTTGTGCAACAAAATAGCTGCTGGGGCTAACGTTATTGTGGTCTATGTGGAATATGGTCTCTTCCCGGCCCGACCTCTACCTGCATGCTACGAGGACTCGTGGAAGGCGCTCCAGTGGGTGGCTTCGCATGCTGATGGGAGTGGCTCTGAGCCGTGGCTGAATGACCATACTGATTCTGGTGAAGTTTTTGTGGGGGGAGATAGTGCTGGAGATAACATTTCACATACTCTTGCATTCCGGGTCGGGTCAATTGGGTTACCAGGAGTGCAGTTAGTTGGAATTATTATGACCCGTCCATTTTTTGGTGGCACCGAAGATGATGAAATGTGGTTGTAAATGTGCACAAATAATGGTGGATTGGATGATCCAAGGATGAATCCGGGTTTGGAGGATCTTTGTGAGAGGGTGATCTTTGTAGCTGGGAAAGACTATTTGAATGTTGTGGGAAAGAACCATTACGAGAAATTGAAGAATAGTGGGTGGAAAGGAAACGTTGAAATTGTCGAGAACGAAAACGAAGGCCATTGCTTCTTTTCGCGTGATTTCAACAGAGAGAAGAGTTTGGAGTTCATGCAGAAGCTCTTGAAAGGAAGATAAGTGTTGTGTCAGATAAAAACAGTAATGTAAAATAAAAAATTCAATAACAAGAAGAAAATTGAGAAAAATATATTATTTTATTAAGTATTTATCTCTAAGCTTTTTAGTTTTTTTTTTTTTGTACTTCTAAATAATATTGAATTATAAATGTTTTTTATAGGTATAAAATCCTAGACAATTAATGAGTTAAATTAATACAAGGAAGTTCTATTTTAAATAGGAATAGTATTCTACCGACTGAACCAGCCGACCTGTTCAACTTATTCCAGCCGGTCCACCAATACCTTTGTTTTTTAGAATTGAAATCTAGTTTACTTTCAACATTTCCTTTTAAACTTGATTTCTTTATAAGTCCAAACACATCTCCCATTTTAATAAATACATCACATTTGAGTGATTTTATAAATATATCTGCAATTTGATCTTATGTCTTCACATATTTAACTTGAACTTTCTTGTTTGCAATGCAATCTCATAGGTAATGAAATCTTGTATCAATATGCTTACTTCTATCATGAAATAATAAATTGCTAATGCAATCACTGATGAGTTATCCACATAAATTTCAGTAGGTTTCTCTTATGTCATTCACAATTCCTTCAATAATCTCCTTAACCATATGGAATGACAAACACATAATGTGGTAGCTATATATTCAGCTTCACATGTTGACAAAGTGACTATGGATTGCTTTTTGAACTCCATGTGAATGATGTGTCTCCCATATAGAAAACAAAACCTATATTGCTCTTTTTATCATCCATATCCCTAGCCCAATCACTATCATTATAACCCACAAGTTCAAAGCAATTAGAATAATCATAGAATAAGCAAAATCAATAGTACCTTTGATATACTGAAGAATTCGTTACAATATTTTAAAATGTGTCATAGTTGGTGTCTTCATAAATCTACTCACAAGTTCTACTAAAAAAATAATATCCAGACGAGTGCATGTCAAATATCTCAAACTCCTAACTAAGCTCTTGAATATTGTAGAGTTTATCTTCTCTCCTTCATCATTCTTTGACATCTTTACTTCACACTCAACTTGAGTATTTACTCTTGCACAATCTTCCATTTTAAACGTTTTGTGACATCTTTACTTCACACTCAACTTGAGTATTTACTCTTGCACAATCTTCCATTTTAAACGTTTTGAGAACATCCTTGCAAATTTCTCTTGGTTCATAAAGAGTATATTTTCTCATTGTTTGATCTCAATCCCTAAGTAATAGGACAAGAGACCAATATATGTAATCTTAAACTCCTTGATCATTGCTTGCTTGAAGTCTTCAAACATCTTTGGATTATTTCCTGTAAAGATCAAGTCATTTATATACAAATATACAATAAGAGTTTCCACCTCTCTTTGATTTTTATATAGATAGCATTTTCATGGGGGCATTTAACAAATCTATTCTTTAAAAAATAGTCATCAATGTGACTATACCAAGCCCTTGGGGTTTACTTCGATCCATACAAGGCTTTGTTTAACTTTAATTCCTTGTCTTAATGTCCCTTCACTTCATATCATATAGGTTGCTTAACATAGACCTCATCTTCAAGAAAACTATTAAGAAAGGCTGATTTGACATCCATTTGATATATTCTCCATCTATGTTGGGCAACGGTGGCAATAATTAATCGAATAGTCTCCAATCTAGCCCATGGAGCAAATACTTCATCATAGTCAATCCCATACTTTGAATTATTACCTTTTACCACTAATCTTGCCTTGTATATATCCACCTCTTTTTTAGCATTCTTCTTTTCTTTATAGATCCACTTGACACCTATTGGCTTCTTTCTATTTGGTCTACGAACTAATCTTCATGTGTCATTCTTCTCAATTGATGCAATATCCTCATCCATAACAATTCTTCATTTTGCATCGTTTATTACTTCTTCAAACACTATAGGATCACATGTAGTAAGATGACAATATAGTGTTGTTACATCATCATTAATTAGATAGTTACTTCTTATAAGTCATCAAGGCTTCTTATTTTTCTTGGTGAAGTTCTACTACTTGAGCTTCCACTAGAAGAAGAGGAAGAAGAAGAAAGACAAATTGAGCTCATTAGTGTTTGTGGAGGTGTAACTATAGGTTTTTGATGATCTTCATATCTTTCATCCTCTTCATTGAGAATCGGTAGGAAGTCATATTTCTCACCATCATTTACCTTTCAATCTCATGCTCTTTTTTCATTGAACTCAACATGTCTATTAATCATCATCTTTTCTTTATTAGGGTTGTAAAGCTTGTATCCTTTGAACTTTTGATCATAGCCCACAAAGATCATCTTTTTACTCTTGTCAACTAACTTGGTCCTTACTTGATCATTTACATGCACATAATTAATGCTCCAAAAAACTTTCAAGTGAGAGACACTTGGCTTTCTTCTGTTTCATGCTTCTTGTGGAGTCATGCCATTTAAGCCTTTGGTAGGACGTCTTTAGGCATCTTTTTGGTTTTGAGCATACTTCTTGTTATGTTGAGAATGCTTTTATTCTTTCTATCTACCATACCATTTTGTTTTTGGGATCTAGGCATCGTTAGAAGTCTCTTTATACCATGATCTTCACTTAACTCGTTAAAATTATTAGAAAAAAATTCATCATCTACCCGTCTTAAGTGATTTTATAGAATAACCATTTTTTTCAATTAATGCCTTAAAATTTTTAAGAAAAATTAAACACATTAGACTTTTTTTTGTAAGAAGTATACCCGAGTTTTTCTACTATAATCATTAATAAAAAGTAGAAAATACAAATTCTTACTAAATGAACATGGTTTGATAGGACCACAAACTTTGGTATGTATTTCTTATAGGAGTTAACTTGCTCTTGATGTAAATCCCTTCAGAAAGCTCTTGTGAAATTGTTTGCCCACTAAACATCCTTCACACAACTGATTTGGAAGTATAATGGATGGTAAACCCTTCAATATCTCTATTTGTGGCATCATCTTCAAGTTATGAAAGTTTACATGACCAAGTCTTATATGTCAAAGCCAAGTCTCATCCTTCATACATGTATTTAAGCACATCCGTCTTTATGTTTAGCAAGAACATTATATTCTTTGTCATGACTACCTTTATAATCATAGCTCCTTTAGTTTTTAAGTAATGTCAAAGTACAATCATTCATCTTAATAACATACCCCTTCTCTAGCAATTGTTCTCAGCTCAATGTGTTGCTTTTCACCGTTGATATATAATAGACATCACCAATAAATTGATGACTTTTATCTTTTAATTTAATCAAAATCATATATTTCCTTTGATGACAACCTTTGAATGATCCACAAAGGTGACATTACCTCTAATTGCTTCATCAAGCTCCATGAACCTATCATTGTCTCCATACATATGTTTGCTGGCTCCACTATCTTAATACCACATGTTCTTTTTGTTTTACATTCACTTATTATACATTCATAGTAGGGTGTCTTCCTTTTTTCTTCTATTACTAGATTTGCATTCTCTCCAACCCTCCTGGTTGGACTCCAGCAATCCCTAGCATAATGACATACATTTTGCAATTATAACATTTAACTTTTGATTTGTCAAATCTGGATTTTAGATTGCCACTGACAGTGTAATCGGTCGACCAGTTTGCTTCATGCGATCGAAGGATTGACCTGTTAAGGCTATCATGACCTCATCTTCCAAATTTGTATCTTCATCCTCTTCATTTGCTTTGTACATGTCCTCTACCCCCTTATAAATATCCAGAACCATCTTGCTTTTAAAAAAGTGTTTGTGTACCCATATTCTCATGAATCTTATTGACTTTTTTCTCATAAGCTTGTAATTTTCTCATGAGACATTGGATTGAAAGACCATCCATGTTTTGTAGCGAGCATATGATCTTCTCTACCACACATGTCTCATTCATCTTCTTCTGATATCTCTTCATCAAGTTTTATAGTTATCTTTTGTCAATCCAGGACATTGAAGTGAGAAGTTTGGATTTGTCATGTCAAATAATCAAACCAAAGCTCTAATACCACTTGTTGAAAGGAAGATAAATGTGGTATAAGATCAAAAACAGTAATGCAAGGTCAAAAACTCAAGAATAAGAGGAAGATTGAGAGGAAGATATACTTTTATTAAGTGTTTATCTCTAAACTCTTTTAGTTATTCTTTCTCTTTTTTTACTTTTAAATAATGTTGAATTACAAGTTCTTTTATAGGCATAAAATCCTAGACAATCAAGGAATTAAATTAACATAAGGAAATATTAATCTAAATTGAAATGGTATTTTGCCAATTGAACCAGGCGACCAATTCTCTTTCAATAAAAAATTATTTCTTTTTTAATACAGACTTCATGTTGAGGTGGTGCAGCAACCGTAATTCCTGCCTAAGGCTATGAAGGGTGAGCATTACAAAAAGATGCGAGGGGGTGGTCAAACCAATGCCATAGTTTTTTACAAAAAGAGGGGGGGCCAATGCCATAGGTTTTTTTAAAAAAATATATTTTTATTTTAAAAAACAGTAAATTATATAATGATGAATTGTTTTGCCTTTAGTTAGTGAATGTATTGCTTTTGTTTTGAAAGTAAAATAATTTACATTCAAAGTAAAAGTATTTTATTTTTAAAGTAAAGCATAACTTAACAAAACATAATTTTTAAAACAAAAGGCAGTTGTAATTTAAAAGCACATCAATATTAAATAGGTGTTTGCTTTTAAACGCGTCAAAGTACCATTACTCGTTAATTACTCTTTTTTTCTTTTCTTTTCTTTTCTTTTCTTTTCCTTTGAATTAGTTATCTTTTCTTCATTAAATGTTAGGTAGCCCATAGGATTTTTGCAAATTAAATTTGAAGGTATCTATTCTTATATGCTATCTCTTGATCTTTGCCTTTTCTTTTCCAATTAAAAAAATAATTTTTCAAATAATATATATCAACTTGTCTGCAATATTACTTTTATTAGTTTTTACACCTCCTTTTTTTTCTTTTTTTTCTTTTCAATTTACTAACCCTACAAAAAAAAAATGTATAACGTTAATGATTGAAAAGTAAGTTGTGTGATGTTAAAATTACATGGAAACACCCTAAAATAAGAATATACATACGCTTCATTCTTGTCCCTGGCTAATACTTTTTTCGTTTTTTAGAAACATCGTTTTCAAAAACATTAATTTTTTCTTTATTTAAAATTATTTCTTAAATTTTTTTAAATTTTTAAATATATTGATATTAAAAATAAATTTTAAATATTAAAAATTAGAATCCGAAAAGAATAACCATCTCATAAAGAGAGAACAAATGGGTAGAAATAATTTAGTGGATATTTTTGGAATTATGATAAATCAGAGGATGATAAATTAAATTGATCCTTTTTTCCTTTTAGTGGATATTTTTGGAATTATGATAATAGTTGCGGTTTAAAATAATTTTTATATATAAATATATCAAAATAATATTTTTTTATTTTAAAAAAATTATTTTTCAAATTAACACATTAAAACGATCTCAAAAATATAAAAAATAATTTTTAATAAAAATAAAAATAAAATTTAAAAGATAACAATTTACACCGTGTTTCCAAATAGATTTTATATAACTTTGTTCAGGCGTCACCATTGTAAAACAACTAATTGACAAACATACCATGATCAAATCCACCTGGAAAAAAGATTAATAAATCTTTTATTTGATGATCTTAATGTCACACACCTACACATGATCTAATATATGGTGAGGAATTTAATAAACTTCACTCAACAGCAGCTCTAAAATATAGGTTTGCTTTGGTCAATTTATTTAATTTTTTTATGGATTTTTTTCTCAACTTATAGCATTAAATATTTGGTCAGATTGGTTTTTCTATTCCATTTCGATATAAATTTCATGACTTTATTATAATTGAATTAATCCAATGAAAAGTATTATTATTTTAATATTTAAAAAAAATTAAAAAATATATCACCGCATAAGTATTTAAAAAATATTATGATCAATATAATTAAATTTTTTATTTTTTAATATTTTTAGATTGAAAAAAATATTCAACTTGCGTGTACTCGTAGACATCCTAAATCGAGTCAAAAAAATAAAAAGAAAAAAGATTCACCTCAAAAGTTGGTGTTTGGATGTTTGTTTTTTTTATCACTCAACAATCATGGACTTGTGTCGTCCTCTCCACCGTTCACTACCGGACAAAAGCAGGTTAGGCGGTTGATTATCTTTTATCAACATTATTTTATATTGTCTTAATGATTATCTCGGTTTCAATGTTTGCAATATGATCCTAATTTGTTTTAAATGGCTAAACATTTAAGTTTGTTTAGAAAAGCTGGTTTATTAGAAACACATTTTTTTACAGTAGAAAATAAAAGTATCAGTCCTCTGCTACATGCATGGTGGC
>Ga0325403_1000941_pt1 | contig 23032 bp, 10 predicted proteins | sample PopdelMetagenome_19_FD_205665 | JGI IMG/M metagenome (GOLD analysis project Ga0325403, IMG submission 205665) | Populus deltoides microbial communities from Bellville, Georgia, United States - Xylem-PdKOR-R4 | ecosystem: Host-associated > Plants > Phyllosphere > Stem > Wood/Secondary xylem... | reverse complement strand
TTTAATAAAAATGTTTAATAAAAATGCTAAATTAAGGTTTAATAAAAATGCTAAATTAAGGTTTGAGGCCATGAGAAAGATTTGGGCTGAAATGAATATGATACTTAAAATGCTGTCACGTAGATTTTTGAAACAATTGGGTAAACTATAAGCTCCATCATATCATATGAACACTATACATTTCCACTGTCATTTTACAACATCTGAAGCAGGACAAATCCCACTTTCTGCTATTATTACGAATGAAATGAGAGACTCATGAGAATGATAATACACAGTATACAGCTGTTCTTCTCCCTACTTCATCTTCTCTGTATATATAAGTTGAACTAAAAAAAAGAATAAAGGAGTGTTTTTGTAGTTTCTGCACAATAATTGCATGCCACCAAATGTAAGGCTTAGGCACTGGGGCACAGCAGCCAGCTCAACTTCTTGACCCCTTTGGAATTCATGGGCCAAAGACGAGGGGCGAGAAGTTCAAAACAAAGATCCACACGAAAACACACATTCAATCTACAGCCTGCAAGCTTCACCCCACCGCATGTTCTGATTGAAGGTTGTCAATTCAGACATTCGTTATCAACATTACTAGCCAAACTTCCTGACGAGCGAGTCCTGATGAATGCTAGTTTAATTACAGTCCAATCCACATTCCTCCAGAAGTGGACCATTGGACTTGGCCAAGAATGGATCGATCCGAACCCACAAAAGGGAGAAGATTGAAGCAAGCAAAATTGACCAGACAATAATGATTGTGGGAGTTCTGTTCTGTCGGCCGAGTAACCCTTTCAGGAAAGGGTACAGGTGAACTATCACCCAGAATGCAAAGAAAAGCTTACCAAACAAAGGCCCCCATGACTCGTAGCCATTGTTTATAGCATTTGAGACACCAGCCACGACTCCAACCAGGTTTATTATCAGCAATGTTGTTGGTGGGATGAGTAACGTGGTCCACTTAAATGCGTACAGCTCTGAGAACTCATCGTCATCTCCTCCTTTAGACGTCACAGTGAAGTTCGTATCAACACCAGCTAGAACCTTTAAAAGCCCCTGGAATACTGCAAATAGATGCGCTGATACCCCTCCAATCACCCAAAATTGTTCGTTTCTCCACCATTCATCGATACCAACTCCACTCCATCTCATTTCCAGAATACTTGTTGCGAAAATACAAATGAAAAGAGACAGAAACCACAAGCTGGCAGCATTGCTGAGCTGCAAGTTGAACAAAAGATTAGATTAATAAATAAATCTAATACACAAACTTAATAGTTTGTGCTCGTACTGTTCGTGTTTCACATAGTTTCCTGTGGCTATAAATGGCATACCTCTGGAGTGATAAATTTCCCGGTAAGCAAGCACACTGCAGGAAGAGTACAATATGCCAGTAGAGGAATAGATGTCAAAGGATAAACAGTAGCGTTTATGTAAGACAGACGCTCCAACCACTTCAACCCCCCTCCATATCCATACCAAAGTGGACAGTGCCTGCTCAAAAATATCTCAACAGATCCAAGAGCCCATCGAAGGACCTGGTGTAGACGATCAGAAAGATTAATGGGCGCCGAACCTTTAAATGCTGGCCTAGCAGGAATACAATATATTGATCTCCATCCATGACAATGCATTTTAAAGCCTGTCAATATATCCTCCGTAACTGAACCATAAATCCACCCTACCTGGGGAACAGAAGCAAATTTATGATTAGCTAAACCCAACTGTCATAATGATTATGCAAGAGAAAGGTCTGAACCCCACAAAAAAATCTAAACATTCCTTTTACCTCTTTGCCCCATTCTGTTTTATCTTCGTAGCCACAGCTAATGACATGGATGGCTTCTTTGAGCAGGGATGCAGGGCTGGCACTTTTCAGTGTGCCGCCATCCTCTAGTAGGGTAGATGCTACAAACACCGAAGATTGTCCGAACTTATTTTCCAATTTCTTCTCAGATGTTACAGCCACGTTTTCGGTTTCAATTCCTGAATTCAAGTTTTTCCAGTTTAGGAGACAAAATTATCGATCCAACAGGAATATCATTCAGGGCCTCAAGCAGAGAAAAGAAACAAAATGAATCCAACAACAAAAATTAAGTGCTACGAAAAGCTTGCAGACTATTACATTAAACTTTCTTCAACAAGCAGCACACAAACAAATGAGGAGTCATGTAGAACTTAGTTTTAAAATTACCCTGAAAGCACTGAGCAGTTCCTAACAGTACATGTCTCAGTAGTCCTTTACTTTGCACTATGGAATCAGCTTTACCAATGAAAAAGGGTATCTCGTTTGCATTCTAGAATCAGCCTTTGCTAACTACAAACTGAAAGCTGACAAACTAGGCGGATACGTAAAGGATATTCTTTCTTTTCCATCACTTTGACAAGTAGAAAAAATATTGGCAATCTTAAGGAAATTGATCAGCATATAAAATACCAAAGTGGGAAATCATAGCCAAGTTCAGTAACATAAGATACGCAGCCCAAGTGGTTTTTTTAGCTCAATTTAAACCTCAATGGTGAAGGAAACTAGAACTATAATTAAACCAGGATTTGAGGAGTAAATTAGTTATAAATGTTACCTTCAATGCCCTCTTCAATACCCTCCAAAGTACCCACAGGTGCAAATGTTCTAGAGTTCCTCTTCTTTAACTCGGACTTAGGTTTGTTTGTCTTCTTCTTCTTTTTCCTTCCTGAACAAAAGCATCCACAGCACCACTTAGGCAAGCAGTTGCATGTCCTCGTTGGTGGTTTCTTTGTTTTTGGAGCATCATAACCATAAAGCGCGTGCCTTCTGAAAACACATCCAGTCCCTACATATATAGGTCCTTGAATGCCATCCAAACCTTTCATATTGATCTGCAGTGAAGGAGGAATTCTCCATTAGACAGACAAATTTCAGAAGCAATGAACAATCCAGAAGTTCTGATAAATGAATGCTTACATCAAAGAATACAGTGTTCCGGTTTGCATATCGATCATTCCTGTCAATGCCATCAAACCTCTGTGGGAACTGGACATAGCACACTCTCTTTCCAAGCAATGGATCCATCATGAAACACATTGATTCTCTAAGAGCCTTACTGTTATTGATGTAGTGATCACAATCCAAATTCAAAAGATAACGTGCATTTGATAGCACGGCAGAGACCCTGACCTGTTTGACAGATGAGCACATGAATTCAGATAAAAGTTACATCCTGATTAACTTTCATATGAACATGTGAGAAATCCTAAATCCATTTTGAGTTACTCACCAAAGCATTCATGGCCCCAGCCTTTTTGTGGTGATTAAATCCAGGTCTCTTTTCTCTGGAAACATATACCAGACGTGGTAATTCATTTCCATCTGTGTCATGCCCTCCACTTTGGCCTAGGAAAACCTATGAAGCATTGAGAAAATTTGTTTATTCAAGAATTGAATCACTATCATAAGAGCATTAAACGAGGATCAATATTCACATACCTGAATCATTCCAGGGTGATCACGAACATTATTCCCAGGCCATGGAGTACCATCCTGCATTGTCCATCCATCTTCCGGGACCTTATGTGCCTTGGCAACCAAAGCATTGACCCGAACCTTAAACTCTTCATACTCTCTCTGCAGTTGGAATAAGAAAAAGGGTCACTTTACAAACTGGAAAACAAAGATGAAAGGGGGGAGAGTGAGAAAGAGGCACAAGAAAATAAAATCTTTGATTGAAGCCTAATCACCTTCATTGCTCTTCTTTCCTTAACAAATGAAGCATCAACCTTATCTTTGAGATAATCTATCTTTTGAGCAAAATAGAACTCGGGTGCCCGAGGTTCAATGCTAAATTTCTTACAGAAGGGGACCCATTTCTTTGCAAATTCAGATGTTTCTGACAATGCCTCAAATGTCAGCATAGCAGCACCATCATCAGAAACATAACATGAAATCTTGTCAACAGGGTAATCCACTGCAAGAATGGACAGAACTGTGTTTGCAGTCACCAGAGGGGGCTCTTTTAATGGATCAACTGTACTTACATATATGTCAACTGGAGAAAGCTGAGAAGGCTGGCCTTCCTTCTCATACCTGACAAACAAGTTAGGAGCATGAGTTCACCTAATGTCTTGCCAATAGTTTAGTTGTAGGAACCGAAGCACAGGGCAGATTTCTTACCTCAGAGATAATCTATCCAGATAAGTTTCCCTGTCAATAGGGAGCCACTTTGGGAATTGATCAAGTATCCATGAAACAGCAAACCAAATCTCACAGATCACAGATATGAGCCACAACGCAAACGCATCATTCACAGGGTGTGTGACTCGATAATGGAAGAAGAACCCAAGAACGACGAGTCGAATAATGATGATCATTCGGTAAGGATTGATTTGACTGGACGGAATAGGCATCTTTCGCGATAGTGGTTGCCTTGCCTCATCCATTCTGATCCACAAGGAATAATTTTTATCTCCATAATCAGTAATGTTTAAGATATCTGAAACTTAAAAATAAGCTAGGAGCAGGAATTCAAGCGGGAGAAGAGAAAGAAGAAACTAAGAGAAATTGCCACCAATATTCTACTACAGTCTATAATACCTGCCAACATTTCAGCATGAAGACTCATGTTTAAAACTTATATACTTACAGTGAAGAATGCACTATTGTTTTACATACAATTAAATTTCCTTAAAAACTAGATTAAAGCTCTTAGACATAAGGAGAGACATAGAAAAAATTCGTGATTGCGCAATCGAATCATTTAGCAAAAAGAGAAACTAATGGTAAGTATAATAATCAGTAAATCATGCCAAGTTATCTGGAAATCAGAAGAATAAAAAAGCTTAAAGACAATTAATTATGCAAGGAACTATAAAGAAAGGTCGGTACTAAGACGTACAATGGGAGATCGGGGTCATCATCATCATAGTCTCCATTTTCACGCTTCATTATCTGCAGTTTGTCCTGTTTTTGCTTCCAGCTCTCCATCCTTTCCTTCCAAGCAATACTTCCATAACCATAAGCAGCCAAGTCCTTGGAAGGATCCAACGATCTTGGTTGTGCTGCAGCAGCCAATCTCCCTTTTATTTACAAGAGAGAAAAGAAAGAAAGAAAAAAAAGCCAAGATCCCCCAATTTGCCTAAACAATTGGCTGAATAGGAATAATTACCAGGAAGAGAAGAATCTGAAAAGGGAAGGGGGTGAATCCTTTTCCCGTCACCACCGACAGGAGCCATGTATGAAGGGACCAAAGCATGTTGTTCAGGAGGAATGTCATCAACCTGCAAGTCATGAAGGGTCATTATTTCAGTACAAAGTTTGGAAAACCTTAAGACAGAACAGGAAGCAGAGCTAAGTACCATTTGACCATTAGTAAGGAGAGGGACTCGGGGCAAAGGATGATGAAGGTCGTGAGGCAAATCGGGATCATAGTGAAGCATAGATTCAGGTCCACCATGGTGCTGCATATCATGTCTGTTGCTATTCCTTCCATCGAAATTGAACTCATTTTCTAAATCATCAGTACCATCTTCTTCATCATCCCCATGGACTCTTGCACATCCTTTGAGACGCTTGAATCTGGTCTTGCATTGAGGGCAGACTTGATTTCCTTCTTTACGCTCATACTCATAACAAGTTCTGCAGATGGGGAAGGCACACTCATTGCAGGCCACGAATAGCTCTCCATCCACCGTTAGCCCTACATCATCTCCACATATGTGGCATATCTGCCTACTCACTCTCTCTAACGATCTCGGCTGCAAACAAATAAACAAGAAATATGTAGAATTAAGACAAGATAAGTTGGCATAAGAAGAAGAAGAGTATTTACAGAAAACTAGCTGCTTACAGCGAATTCTCCATCGCGACGGATAACAACAAGTTCATTCCTATTGTGAGAGCCGGCCACCAAGCCTGCACTCACTTCCATTGCAGAATATGCCGGTCTCAGAGCTGTCGACAGCAATGTAACTTTTCCTTTTCTGTTCTTTATTTATGATGCTAAAAGAGAGACAATCAAACTGCCACTCATCTTTCTTCCTTTCCCTTCTGTTTCAACAATCAACAATCAAGCAATTAATTCAAAACTCCCCCCTCAATCAAATCACAAACAAGTCTCCAAATTACTTCTCTTAATTTTATTCTATAAATAAATATCCTCAGGCACTTCAATTGATTGATTTACTAGTCCTAATACATGCCAAAGTTAAAGCAAAAAAGGTAAACTTCTCTACCACACAAAGGATCAACAATATCTTAGCTTGAGCTAAATCAAGAACACAAGTGGGAAAACCATAACTCAGCTCAAAATTAAAAACCCACATCAAGAAAACGATTAACTTCCAAGAAAATGTTGAGTCTTGTCAAGATTTTGATTCCTTACCAAGACATGGTTTCAAGAAGTAGAAGTTTTGAAATTCTGTTTTGCTAAAACAAGAAACTTAGTGGGAAATGGAGGCCAGTTAGTTACCTTTTTCTTTTACTTAAAACAGTATAATTCCCATTTTCTTATTGTATTAGCAGATTTAAATTGAAAACCAAAAAGACAACAAGGACAAGACAAGACAAAGGCTAACCTTTATGGCCCTCTCAACTCCTCTATATCCTTTGGAAATGAGAGATATTTTTAAGCACACAGACAGCAACCTAGTGGGAGCCAGGAGTAGTGTCGGTAAGGAGACGTGGATAATTTTTTTGGCGTAGAAAAGAGTAGTAATCAACGGTAACAACTAGATGGAGGAGTAGACATGATGCATTACCATGCAATGCTATTATGCTACAGACATGCACCGACAGTCCTCAAGTCTGGGGTAAATTTAGAACATGGCTGGCTTGGTCTGGATCTACCTAAAGCTAAACAATCTTCTTCGTAGAATAAATAGTTCCATGAAGACTTTTTCTTGATTGGTCCTGCAACAAACAAGTCCTGCAACAACATTGATCAATCATTGGATTAGTTACAAATCAGTCCCCAATTTATATATTCATTGACGTATCGGTGTTTTTACCTTTAAATCTTATCAATTTAGGAAAAACTTGATATACAAACAAATTCATGCTTCATCGCTTTTGACGTCATGTTATGTTCAATGATAGAACACTTTGAGAAGAAAGTACTGTAAATAGAACATTTAGCATTTCTTAAACATGCTATTATTAATATCATGATTTATGAAACTATATCTATGAGTGGTAATTAAATCCTAACTGTTCAAAGAGCATTAATAATTTTTCTCAATATTCATTTACTATATTATTAATATTTTCTGGTAACAAAACAAGAAATAAATCTTAGAGAGATAAATATTATACCTCCGCTTTACTAAATACACTAAATACACTCTACTTCGCTTCGATACCCGGCTATGAGCAAACTATAATATATAAACTAACATCTGAACGAATACATTAAGCAAGAAGACATCAAAGAGAAAGAAGCACAAATGCAATTTTTTTCATAGCCGTATACTTGTAATACAACACTATAATATTATTACACAAGTAAAACTGTGACCAACCATGCCAAGGCTAGATGGATTAGAACCCTATATTCGCTGTATTTACCGAAAACAACTGATCTTCAACATCCTCTCCCTCTTCTTATTCATGCTACTGGTAAAAGAGAGAGTTTGGATGTCAAGATCAAGATAGAAAATTAAGGATGTGAAAGATCTGGTATATATCAGGAGACCAATAGCCATATACTTATAATATATATATATAAACTCGATTTTCTTGCAAGTTTGTTTAACCAATTCTCCTAACGATAGTGTGAACTATATATGACACTAACATATGAGCGAATACGTTAAGCAAAAGAGACATCAAAGAGAAATTAACAAGATTTTAAAGATGATTGGGGACTTGTTTATTAAAAAAACTATGCAAGTGAAGGACTGAGTTTATATATATATATTCCCTTAATCATTTGATCTCTCCTCCAGCTAACACCTTGGGCCCTCACTTCTCTCCATAATTAATATCGCCGGATTTGGCATTTCCTTGAAGTATTTAAACGGCAAAATAAAAAATAAAATTCAACTGCGGTTCATCTGAGGTGGCTTGATGCACTCAGCCCAGCAGAAGGATGTAGGTATCTTTAGCCGACCCCATTTTTAGTTAGAGAAAAATTATAATAAAGGGGTGGGAAAATATACAAGAGAGAGACATCCGGGATCTGTCCTGCATGCACTCACTGGAAGCCAGTGAGTCAACCTGATGACTCGAAGATGGCAGTGTCTTACTTGTCATCAAGGGTAAAAGATTTTGCAAGTTTTCACTTGCGTTTGGTAGAAGTTTTAGAAAAACACTAGTTGTTAATACCTAACTCCAAAAGGTGAGCTGGAGGCTTATATATTTTGCAGTCTTGTATATATATAGTTGTTAAATTTTATATATATATATATAATTGCAGGAGTGATTCACGCAAATGACTTCATTGTCTCTTGTAATTGTTGGCTATATTCTATTTTGTTTTCAGAGCCTAATCTTGGACATGTTTCGGGTTTGTCACCATGCTTAAGCGTTGTCTGCCTTGGCCTCCTCGTTGGGAACAGTTTACAACTTTGACCAACGATGGAGGCAAGGAGAGTAATCAAGCGAGAAGGCCGAAACCACATTTACAAGACTTTTCACAATAATTATTAAACTAGATTGGATCGAATGAGGTGATGATCCGAGAAATTCGTAACCTGCAACTTGATCTTTGTTAAGTTTAAAGTTAAATTGAAAAAAAAAATGTAAAACTTAGCTAAACCAGTTAAGTTTTTAGTGATTTAATTGATTTAGTCAAACTCGATCGATAAACTAAATTAACTATAATGAATTATTTTAAAAAATAAAATAAAATCATATTATTTTAATGAAATAAATAGTTAAGATTAACCTGATAACCTACAAGTTTATCCAAAAATTCAAATAATTTTTAAACTAATCTCTAGACTTCGTTGATGAGCCAGAGTTTAATTTTTTTAAAACAAAATTTAAGCTCTATTAGTCACCCAGGTGATCGCTCATTTAGGCAACCACTAAGGTTGCCTATTTAGGCAACCTGAACTTTAGGCAACCTGAACTCGTGAGTTAGTCGATTAGCAACCAACTCGCTTTCCTGTTTCTTCTATATTTCTTTCTTCAATTACATGGCAAATATCTCTATGTTTAATTCTATGAATCATTATATGATAATTTAACATGCAACACACATTTTTGTATGTGTAAGACATGCACTATATTTTATCACCAATAGTTATCCTTTTGCTACACATACTACTACTTTATATGAAGGCCAATAAAAATAAATATACTCTGTTATATTGGCATGCTAACTTCCTTTTCAATCATGTACTAAGAACAAAACTAAAGTTCGCACTAACCAATAAGCTATCTCAGTTGACCAATGATATAATTTCCTCTTCCATGAAGAAATTCTAAGCTAGGTGTATAAGTACACCTCGGTTTCACCAAATAGAGACCAACTTTAGACAGAGTTAGACATAAGCTAAATCCAAATACAAGCACATCATATATTTATTTTTATTTTTCTACACATTTTTTTCTTCTCCTTCACACGTATTAACTTAAACATCAGAGAGTTCTCTATGGATTTTTTTCAAGAACTCCTAGTGCACGATCTCAATTTCATAGCAGACCATAAAAAGCATAAGAAATTTTGTGTAAATTTTTTTCATGACTTCATCAATAGCACTGTTTATAGAAACTAAACAAAAAATCTAGTTCATTCCCTTTCATTTTTTATCAAAAACTCTTTCCATGATAAGATTCTGCTACAAAATATTTTAAGTTAGTAAATCACTGAGTTGACCTATCAGACTAAATTAGATTTTATATCACTAAGTTTTATAAATATTGCCCTGACAAGTACTCCTAATAAAAAAAAATAATAAAACGATAACATTGGCAATTATATTTCTTGACTTAGTTATTCAAAACGTGAGCTAGTTACCTTCTTTGCTAGTTGTACCACCATGAAAATATCGACAAATCTACCATGTTGCTTTAGCAAATTCTGTATGGGGCATCGTAATTATGGTTCGATAAAGGTTCAAACAAGCCTAAATCTAAGAACATAGACATCGATAGATTTCTCTCTCTCTATCTCTCTCTCTCTCTCTCTCTCTATATATATATATATATATTAAGTATTAATTAACAATACTCTAAAAGGCGTGGGGAAAGCAATGTACTTATAACTTCTATAATTATAATTATAATAATATAACTTATATATAATAATTATACTTATAATAAATAATATAACTTATATATTATAATTATAATTATACTTATAATAATAATATATATTAAAATACTTGAGCTATTTTTTTTTTTGCTTTTTTTGTGTTTTTTCCTCTTAATATATATTTTTTAATTTAGTTTGGTAATGTTAAATTTTTTTTATTTAGTTATCAGATTTTCATGACACGGATCCCGAGTTTGACGGGTTAACCAGGATTTTTTTTTACTTTTTAATTAATTTTTTTCATTTAGTTTAGTTTGTTAATGTTAAATTTTTTTCCTATTTAATTATCAGACTTTCATGACACGTATCCCGAGCTTGACGGGTTAACCTGGTTTGACGGTTTAACCCAGTTAACCTGTCAATTTTTTTTTTCTATTTAGTTATCAAACTTTCATGACGCGAATCTCAGACTTGACAGGTTAACTTGGGTTGAAGGGTTAACTCAGTTAATTCAGATTTTTTTCTTTTTCTTCATTAGTTTTTTTTTCTTCATGTTAGTTTTTTTCTTTTTTATTAATCTAATTAATTATCACACTTTTATGACACGACCTTGCAGCCAGACTCACATCCAAGACTATTAGGTCTGATGTTGCAGCCAAACTCACTTAAACTTAGCTAGTGCTTTCCCCACGCCTGTACTTATATATTATAATTATAATTACAATAATATAACTTATATATTATAATTATACTTATACTTATACTTATAATAATATAATAATAACAACATATACTAAAATACTTTGAGCTGTCTTTTTTTCTTTCCCTTTCCTTTCCTTTTTTTGTTGTTTTTATTTAATTTTTTTTTGCTTTTTTCTTTGTATTTTTTTCTTTTAATAATTTTTTTAATTTAATTTGTTAATGTTAATTTTTTTTATTTAGTTATCATATTTTCATGACACGGATCCCGAGTTTGACGGGTTAACCAAGAATTTTTTTTACTTTTTAATTAATTTTTTCATTTAGTTTAGTTTGTTAATGTTAAATTTCTTTCTATTTAATTATCAGACTTTCATGACACGTATCTCGGGTTTGACGGGTTAACCTGGTTTGAGGATTTAACCCAGTTAACCTGTCAATTTTTTTTTCTATTTAGTTATCAAACTTTCATGACGTGAATCCCAGGTTTGACGGGTTAACCTGGGTTGAAGGGTTAACCCAGTTAATTCAGATGTTTTTCTTTTTCTTCATTAGTTTTTTTTCTTCCTGTTGTTTTTTTTCTTTTTCATTAATCTATTTAATTATCATACTTTTATGACACGACTTTACAGTCAGACCCACATCTAAGGCTATTATATCTGGTGTTACAGCCAAACTCATTTAAACTTAGGTCATGCAAGTTTAATGTTATTATTAATATTATAAATATTACTTTTGGGTTAGGCGTTGCAGTCAAATTCAAGACTCTTGGATATAGCTTTACACAAAGACCTAATATTTTTAGATCTTGGTTTTTTTTTATTTTATATATGTAAAAAAAATTAACTCGCGGCATCGCGCGGATTATGTAACTAGTGTGTGTGTATATATGTTGTGAGTTGTGATGGTTATGGCAAAAACAAGGCTTAAATATCTCCTAAAACCTTCACGTATTTTTAGTCTTTTAAGTAAGATTATACTTGAAGAATCACAAGATTTTCATAAATAAATATTTTTATTTCCGGATTACTGGAACCAAAAAAAAAAGGGGGGGGGGGGGAGGATTCTGGCAATATATTTTTTTATTCGGAAACTTGAGGGCCCAATAACATTCTTAAGAAGCCCAATGGGCTAGAGGAAACAAAATAGATTTTACCGGTTGCAATTAAAAAAATATATAATTACCTTTTTCTTTCAAAAATATTAAGTCAACTAACAAAAAAGAACATGGTTTCACCAAAAAAGTAAATCTGAAAAACCTATTATCTATAACTTAATTTGAACTAAATTGAAACAAATATAGATTTGACCGAGTTGTTTTCTAATAAATTGGTTGATTCAACAAAAACTTTTCAAAATCTAACCGGATCAATGCTAATAAAATATTTTTAAAATAAAATAAATTATTTTAATAAAAAAATTAATCTCAATTAAGCAGATAACTCGCAAGTCAATAATACAGTAACTTTTTTTTTCCGAGTCAGTTACCGGTTCGGCCGGGAAACTACATGTGTACATCACACCTTCTGTAGAACCTTTAAAAGCTATTTATTATGGAGAAAAAAAAAAACCCTTCATTGCCCAGAGGCTTGGACCAACGAAACCCGCGGAAAGTTATGGCTAAATTGAATCATATTAAACAATTATAAGGCTTTTATGGCCCAATATTCGGGCCTAGCTATTCATTAATCTGAACATAAGGCCTGAGAGGAGCCCAACAGAGTGTAGGCCCACTAATGTCTCTCGTCCTCCGGATCCAGCCATTCAGCCCATATTGCTTTATGATTTTTATTTTTTATTATCATTTCTTTCCTTTTCTCTTAGCAGCAAACGAGGGCAGGGAAAAAAACCAAGCAAAGGGAAATTATTCATTTATTATTTTTAATCACAAGTAAAGCCATCCAATTCGGCCCACTCTTATGATGGATGCAAAGTTAAGGGGGGTGATTGAGATTCTGATAAAAATTATTATTTTTTTATTTTTTATAATTTATTTTTAATATCTAATATGCTCCGAAAATATTAAAAAAAATTAAGTAATTTCTTTTAATTTTGATTAATTGAATCGCATTTCTAAATAAGAACTAAATTGATATTAATTAAATTATTAAATTTAATTTTTGTAATTTTTTTAAGTATAATATTCAAATTTAATAATTTAAATAACATTACCCATCTCGGTATTGAAAAAACTCAATACTAGTTAAATTATGGATTAATAGGTTATTTAATTAATTTTTTGAATTGAATTAAGTGTATGTTTAATATTATAGTAGTTTTTATGGTTATAATTTTAAAAAATTAAAAAAATTTATAATTTATAATTTTTTTAAACCCAAGTTCTTACCACAATTTCAAAATTAAACAAATTTTAAAGTTGTGATGAGAGTAAAAACATTTCCAATTGTAAAGATAAATAAAATTTAAGTTTAATAAGTATTAACAAATATTTATTAAAAAATCAAAATAAAAATTCAATTTTTTTTTTGTAATTCTAATATTTCGTGTTAATAAGTGGAAATCCGTTTTTTTAACTAACAAATACTTTTTTTTTTTTTCAAAATGGCAACGCCCAAAAACCCAATCATCATGGAATTAAACTGAATCAACAAAACGATGCCGTTGCTACTTTCTCCTCGGAAATAACACTTCCCTTAACCCCTACAAGAACTGCTAAACCACAGAAGCTCACAAAAAATCACAGGAACTTCCACTGCAAAAGAAGCTTCAATGGCATCCTTGTTAGTCTCCATCAGTTTCCCTATGCCTCTCTCCGCCCCTAAATTCTCATTCAAGGTAAAAAAATTCATTCATACCCATCTTCTTGTAAGCGACAAGTGTTATATTTAACTTATCCCTCTTGAATTTCTTTGTCATTTTATTTCATTGAGTGATCCAAGAATTGAACTTTCTTAATTGAAAGGCTCTTTATTTGAGCACTGTGAATTCTTGTTGCTATTCTTATGAAGTCGAGTAAATAATTTGGTGGGTTTTGTTTTTTAAAAGAGTGTTTTGTTTCATAAAGGAATGAACTTTATGGAGTAAAGTAGTGCTAGAGATGGTATTGTGAGGTTGGGATGTTTATAAATTTCTAGGGTAAGAGTTGTTTTATAGTTTGATTCAGTTGGTGTTTTGGATGTGATTTAGGAAAATTATGGGTTGTCATCTTGTAGGATTAGGAGTTTGGTCGTCCTTTTGTTTCCTTTAAAGGGTTCAGTGTATGATATGGATATGTTGTCTGAAAGTGTAGAGAGACTGTTTTTTCGGCAAAAAAAATTGATGGTTCTTTTGAAGGATACTATGAATGCGTATTGTGTGAGAAGAGATGAGTTATTGTAGATTAATATTCCCATCAAATTCTTGGAATAGAATGTTGCTAACCATTGGATACAAATATTAGTTAGTTGTTAAATGAGAAAACATCATTGAAAGTGAACAATGTGATCATATTTCCTTTGAGCTACATTATGATAGGGAGAGATCTTGTAGAATAGTCCATATACAGACAAGTACTTGATGGTTCATTGCTGCACGAAAGTTTAGAGGAGATAAATGTTTTCACTTTAGAAGTCAATTAAAAGATTTGAGATTGAACAACTTTTGGCATAGAATTGTGTAAAAATATTGTAGTTTTGTTATAGAAGCTGACTGGTGGATTAATCACACAGTCTGTGTTTTTAAATTGTTTCCACCTATTGGCCAGCATGAAAAATAAATTTTCAATTCTCTTGTTGAAAACTAATAATGAGTTCCTCTTACAGCTCTGGGGTAAATGACTATTTTACTTCTCATCTTTATGATAAGATCATATCAAATGTAAGAAACTAGACATGAAATTTGAAGTTCACGTTTGTCTTAAAGTTTGGTTTGAACCAATAGTCAACATCATAGGTTAATTCATAGAAATGCTTACTTTTTGTATATATCTGGTTGCATGTTCAAGACTGTAACTGCTTGCAAAAATGAGCCTATGTCAATGTAGAGTTGCTGTTTCATGGTGATTTAGATTCTTCCTGCCAACCACTAGTAATGGTTTATGCATAAAATCCATCACTTACCACATCATGAGTTGGTAACCTTTCCCCAACTATTATTATTTTGTATTATCACGTTGTGCTCCCCAAGTTCTTGACTTGAGTTAATAAGTTTGTGTTTTGATTTGGGACTGTTTTGTGACTGGTTTCTCAGGAATTACAACTAAGGAAATCAGCTGTTACTAGACTTTCGGGCCAAGCAACTTCTGGGACAGGTATCTTAATTTCACGCCACCTACCAAAAAAGAGTTGAAGCAAGATGATTTATCATATTCAGTTGATAGTTTTTACCATTTTTGCCTGTGATGGGAACATAAGCTTGTGAAAATAAGTAACTGTTATATCTTAACATTTTGAGTTGAATTAGAAGTGCACCATGGATTGTGGGTTTGTAAGAGTTAAACTATGTAATGAAAACTTTTATTTAAAGTCAAAAAAGAAAAGAAAAGGAAAGGAAAAGGGAGAAGTTCACTGGTAATGCTAACAGATAATGCATAAGAAACGTGAAGACCGGCCTTCTACTTGCTCTCTTATATGACTTCAAATTTTGTTTACAGCAACGAACCTTTTGGTCCCTTGCAACGCAACTGGAGAGATACTTTCTGTGAATCAGAGCTGCGGTGGATGTCTAGCAACTCCCACCAACCATTTTTACCGACTTGTTTCTAGTTGTATGCATGTAAGTTCTTGTAATCACAAAATAATAACTGGTTATTGGGTGGGGCCAGATATAGATGATGGTTGGGGATTTGTAGAAGGTTTCGTTAATCAAATTACTTGATTTTATTTTATCATGAATGATCTGACTGGCTCGTTTCATTTTTCTTGTACTGTAGACTTTGATGTTGAAGTGAATATCAGAAATATCAGAGAATGATGAATTTCTTTTTATAATTGGACCAAAGTAAAATAATAATGAAATCTTTAGTTTTCCTTGATAAACATTTTTTATCATATTTATGATCTCCTCTGAAATGTTAGGATGATTTCTTGGAAGGAGCCATGGACTTCTAGAGAAAGAACAAAGCTTACTTACACACCTACCGTGATATTATGTTTTATGCTCTTGGTAGAGTCGATGGTGGAGGGTTTTAACGAAATTCATTTTGAAGTGATTATAGCTATTTGTTTCAGTCAGAGCTACATTATAACGGCATCATTTTCTTAGCACTTATATTGCAGAAGTGTTGGCATGTCATACTGTGCATGGAATAATTTATGTTTATGCATTCCCATTGTCATTGCTGAATGGCATTGGTGCATTTTGGCTTGCATCAAATTAGTTCCTGGTACCATTGAGGATTAAGTTGAGGACTTTTTTTCAAACTTGAAAGACCAATGCAGCTCTTGAATTTTTGTCTTAGGGCTCGTAACAATTTGCTGCGCTTGCTTATGGCAAGCTGCTGCATTGCAAATGGACAACCCATGATTCTATTACCATCTATCCTGTAAAATTGGCGCACAAAACATACGTGGTCCAATGCTTGTTCTGTTTAGTTTAATTCGGATCCTATGTTGCCGAGTGCTTTCTAGCGAGCAATGCAAGCAACCAGATTATGAAACCCAATGCCGAGACTCATGGTCAAAGCCCGTGGAAGCAGCTTTAGTTGAATTAATCATTCTTTCAAGAATGCCATAATTAGTTGCCTAATGTTGCTATGACATAGTTGGTCCTAGAGTCTCGAGGTTATCAGATAATTCATTCTATCAAGAAAACCCTTAACGGTGTTATTTGCATCGGTATAGTTGGTACTTAGAACGTTTTCAATTAGTTTCGGCTTTTGTCTCTCACATTGTCTCATGTCAGTATGATTTCCCTCATTTTGTTGGGAAACAATTTTAAGTGGGTCTTTGCATTCCTCTCTCCCTTTTCTATTAAGCACAACTAAGATTCCATCTTTTGTCAAAACAGATGATAGTTGATAAGTGGTCCCAAAGAGCTCAGTGAAGCTCTTGGTGGTATGTTGAAGCTTGAAACCTAACTCAATTTCAATTCTAACATTAATTTATCAGGGTTCTATATATCATCATCTTTTTAGTACGGGGAGATTACCAATCCATTTGCTGATATAGTTAAAAATAAGCATGCTTCAGATTTTGATTGGATTTTCTCGACAAAACATGCTATGTAAAGCCTCAATAGTAGTGGTCCCGATTCTAGGGTTATGCAAACTCTGAATCTAGTACTCAAGTAATCTTTTTTAGCCCTAATTAGTTGACTAATTAATTATGCATCTGGTAACTTCACTTGCTTTTTCGAGAGGGAAGAATCAGAACAACGAAGGTTCAGCTACATCCAGGTGGCCATTTACATATTTTGTTTAGCTCTAGCATTTTCAGGTCATGTATTTGCCGGTTGGACTTGCTTGAATGGTCACGGAGAGCCCCGGGGGGCATGCAAGAGTGCTCAAAGAACCATGTGGTGTACGTTTGACTCCTATTGCTGGGGAACCCTTGAAATGCACGTAGTCTCCACGTAACCAATTACTGATGAATGAATTTGCCTCATAGGTTGGCATACTTCATTAGCATGATGTAACATCAGGGTTTACATAAATATGTGAACAAATAATGAACATTACTGGTTTTAGCAAGCTGCTGTTGCTGTCTTTTGGTCTGGTTCAGAGACCGTTCTTGAGTTTTTGGATGGCTTCGTCAATTATCAAGTCTTTCCTCTCTAAGAACCTTCAGTTCCTTTGTTCAATTCATTTTGAGTTATCAAAATAACAAAGTTATTGTCAATGTTTTATAGTGATTGATCAGAAAATTCACAAGTTCTGAGCAGGAGCAGTACTGTTCGTCATCCTTATAAGAGCGTGCGTGTGCGAGAGAGAGAGATAGGAGAAACGTCTGAACTGTAAAGACGAAAAGAAGAAACAAAATCATTTTAATTAATGGTAAAGGGTTGAGAAGAAAATTTAGATTCCAATATATTCACACTGAAACTAAAGTTTTTCCAGCAATCTGATGCACCCAACTTCCTTTCTGAAATCTATGAATAGGGAAACTAGCTAGAGGGTTCTTACTCAAAAGCAACAACAAAAAGGTTCTATTATAGCTTGAGCATTGCTTACAGTACAAATTTCAAAAATCTTTCTTGTGAAGCTCGTATTTCTCAAAGTTATGAACAAGAAGCTAACTTGTCATATGTGTACAATGATCACAGGCCTCAAGCTAGAAATTATGAGAAAATGACAGACACCAAGAACTTTGCTACTTAAGTGAAGCATGCGATTCGAAGCATAGCTAAAATTATACAGATTTCCCCCCTTCACTGTAAAGGAGAAGTTAAGAGATAAGACGAAGAAACCCTAAGCTCAGGAGAAATATATATTAAATATTACCTCAGATTATACAGATTTGTCAAAGCTTTTTCAAGTCAAAAACTTCAAATATCAAACCTTGTCAAGAGATCTAAATCTTTATCAAGCAGGTAAATCTCCAAAATTTGTGTCTTTTTTGTACATCACGGTCTTCATGTTCTTCTTCTTCTTCTCGATCTTCGTTCTTCATTACTTCATCATAAAGAGTGGACACTATTTCTCAGGAAGGATTTGTGAAAGAGCTGCTGTTGCCCTTCTCAAGAACCCTAAATTCTACTCCGTTATTAGGAGCTTCGATTGGTTGTTTTGGCTGCTTACTTTCATGGTTGGATTCTTCACCTTGGTCAGTGCCAGAAGCTTTATGTTGGTTAGTGGATCTCTCTCTTTCAGCCTCTCTATATTTATGCAAGTACCTTACCATAGCCTCTGCCTGGTCATCAAACCCTAGAGAAATGAGAGCCCAACAGATGTCATCTCCGTTCACTGTCTTGCGGTTCTCTTTCTGACACTTATCAGATGCCTCACCAGTTACAAAACTTACAAATTCTGTCGCACATTCTTGCATGGTTTGTTTTGCTTCTTTGGAAATCTTGGCAGTTGGTGGCAGGATTTTCTTCATCATCCGACCCACATTGGCAATAGGCAACAATCTATCTTGCTCATCATCCATTTCTTCTTGATAAGAAATTGTTCTTTGCTTTGCAAAATCTCTTGTTAATATATAGTTGCATAAATATATGTGTGTATGTGTATGTGTCTTCACACAGTATGCACATGCATGGATGCACATCGATCACTAACACGTGACATAACACATATAGCAAATTGTTGAATTATATATAAAAAAAATCATGTTGTGGATCATTTGAACAAACAAGAAGTTCTTAAAAAGTTGATTTAGTTGTCTGGTAATGTTATAGTTACTTTAATTTATTCAAGATTTTTTATGCTTGATTTTGATTATGTGTTTAGTTTTGTCAATAAGTTATTTTGTATTCTACTAATTGTTAAGTCATGTTCTTAATGGTTATAACAATTGATTAATATATTTCTTGTTATTCATAAACAAACAAATTGAATTAATGATTGTCACTAAAACAAAAGACAAGATTAAATAAAAAATATATAAAAAATTCTTAGAGTAACTAATACCAAAGACTATGATTTCTTAAATTTATTTTAAAATTAAATGACGACTCACGATTCTCGATATTATATATATAAATATTCAGGGTCACATAATATACTGAGATATAATATTAATGTTCTATTTGATATGGTTAAAATAATCATCCATAATTATTGAGATTTTAAATTTAAATTTGCAATCTATTCTTTGTTATTATAAAATTATAAAAATCAAAATAGGTTACTTCACCAATTGAATTCCAAGAAAATATAATGATGTGTTATTCAAATTGCATAACCTAATTCTAATTTGATTGAAAGGAAAGGAAAGAAATTAGAACACAATTAAAAAAAATAAAAAACAACATTGAGCTCTTCGTGAGTTTGATATTATGATAGAATTTGTGATTATGGTTTAAAAAAATGTATTTTTAAAAAATACAAATTAATTTTTTTTTATAATCAAGATTTCAAGAAAGAATTTTTAATAGAATTGATATAAAACTATAATGTAAATTAATTATGTAAACACCTTTAAAATTATAATCAAAACAAAATATAATTTTAATGGCATCTTATTACACTACAAGAAAAAACTTCTTCGTCAACTAAAGATGAGGATTAGTTTGGTCAACCTAAATATTAATAATCCTAGTAACTTTGCTAGTTCCCCAGCTGCAAAGCTGATTAGTACTGGTCTCCCTTACAGCACCAGCTTTTTTTAAAATATCCATACAATCTGCAGCCCCCCTTTCTGCTTGCAGTGTATTAGGACTGTTCATATAATACTATTTTCTACAAATTCAAATGAGTGGACTCCGTTTGTGCACGTTTGCATGTTTTGGGAATAACCTAATTAAGCAATACCTAAAAAGAACTGATTTTAAGCACTAGCTTGCAAGTGCTGGCGTCTGATTTACCTCAAGCTTGGGCTAGTTTTTAGGTTTCTCTCTACATGGCTTCAGAGCATTTGCATCATGAGTATAATTAAACAGTTTGGTTGGTCAGACTGCTAGTGGGAACTCGAAAGCTTTAGATATTGATTATAGCAAGAGGCAAGATCAGTTAATTTAATTGCTTGTAGTGAACTGAAATTAGGTTTCCAAAGGGATTGTTTAGTGATCAAAATTGATTTTTTTTGGAGTTTGATGATCATGATCAGCAGTGCCAAATCTTGAAATGGGCGTTTTTTTTTTTTAATGGATAGTACCTCTTTTTTATGCCTGTAAATAGTTCAGTGATGCACATTCTCTTTTCTTAGTGGCTATTTTGTGCAATGCTTGGTTGAATTTTGTTAGTAAATAGTTTTTTTAGGCATAATATTCTATGAATCGAATCAAGCTCATTTCTTCTTAGGCATATTCTCGTTTCTTATATTAGGTATAATCGTACGATAAATGATAAACTATTCAACAGAGGTTGCACTTAGTATGATTAACTTTTGAACGTGCTGGTCTAATCTATAATTAGGAGCAATATTGGTGGGGCTAGTAATCTAGATTTTTGGTGTGGTATATCTATGAATAAAACCTAGTACGGGGTGATTTACAATTTAAAAAAATTAATATTTAAGCAGCGCGTGGTTATTATCTCGATAATAAAAAGAAATTCATTCTCAAATTATTTAAAATATACATTTATTCTATATATTTATCTTTCTTTTTTTTCAACCAAACACGTTTTCGTCTCTTCTGTATCTGTCCCTCCAGTGTTAAGACACTAACCAAAATTTTAAAACTTAGTTTCTTTCATATTCTTGTAATCTGATTTGATTATCATCCATAATTAGCACTAATTAATGCCTTATTGCAAAGTATTAACATTGGGGTCAGCCATTGATATTGGTCTGAATTCAACTAACTCATGATTGTTAAAATATGTTAGCTTTACACTTTAATCATTATTTCTGCGAACTTAAACAATCTTCATGTATAGAGCTTCGAAAATACCTCTTGTTGTGTAGAAAACATCTCATTTATACTTTCTGGACGTATATAAGCTTAAAATGTCTTCCATATTCTATCTACTTACATTGCTGAGATTTGCTTTATGCATCGTTATCTCATGTTTTAATCAAAAGGGTTGGCTGAAAAAAAGAAAAATTTCATGATTATAATGGATGACGACTACCTTAAAAAGGGACAAAATGAGATCAACTTAGTTTATGCGTGAAAGATAACATGGGAATAAATGCCTTCATTGTTAAAGAAAAAAGAATATATAGCCTGCAGGACCACACCCAGTCTCTATGACTTTTGTGTTTTCTGCTCAACCTATCGCCAAATGACTATTTGAATCACTTATTGAAGTTGATAAATTGAAAACTTGCTGAATAATCAACCTACATATTACCGGAGATTTCGGAAAAAGTAACGGAATAGAACGAGTTAGTTTTTAACGGTAGTACTTATCACCGTGTAAAATATTATTAAAATAATTTCTATGAATCGATAAAATATTCTGTCGGTATATATTTTATAATTTTCTACAGTGAGATAGCTAGGAACCTCTTCATACTCACTATTTGAGGTTTTGTTTACTGAATCTTAGCTTGGCTGAAGTTTGTGACTTGGAAAAACACTTTTGAAAGGGTTTGGAGATACTTCTTCGAAAACCCATTTAGGGTTTACAACTTATTTAGGGTTCCTAGTAAGGGACCGAAGAAATAGATAAACAAGTGGCTAGCTACACGCACTAAATCCATACAATGAAGTAATGATCCGTAAACCCTAGCCAGCAAGATATTTGGAAGTCATTTCTTTATACAAGGACTTGGAATACTTCTTGTGGTGGCCATATATAAATAACTTTGTTGAGATTCCTTTCTTTTGGGTACCTTAATTACTCAAATATTGTGCATCTCATGTGGTCTTGTTCTCGTTCCTTTTCTTTTCTTTTGGGTCTAAGCCATAGTACCAACTTGAAATATCTTTTTTATAGTTTAAAGAATGACTTTTGTGCATTGAATAAAAAAATCGCTGCCTTCTTGGGGAATCAGGATCCTTTCACCCTCTCCTTTCAAGAGAAAAAAAACAATCCTTTCAACCCTAATCTCTTGTAAAAGTTTGGGAATTAATTAAATGCATAGTGGATAGGAATAACCAATATTTTTTTATAATAATTGGACAGGAATAACCCTTTTTTTATTTGTTAAAGTTTTTCCTATCATAAGTGCATGCAGGAAGGTAGTAAGTTGTTGAAGACAGCATTATTCTTTCTGCCCAACTAGGCCTTTGTTTTGTCAATTAAAGGTGGTACTCTTGAGTTAACTAGCTTGTATATCATGATTATATCCATTTCTCTAGCTACTTCGATGAAAAACAATGTACCCACATCAAATTTAAAGCTTGTAAGATTGAAATTCGTGCTCGGCTAGCTAGGTAACCTGTTCATGTTCTATTCAACGTACCAGCACATAAGAATTTCCCCATGCATCTTCAATTAATCAAATTAAACCCCACCTCGGTTAATTTGCGAGGAATTGAAAAGACATAAATTAATTTCCTATGACCAAAGAATAACTTGAGTAACGCATGATTACCGTCTCATAATAGAAGAGAATGAGATAGAAAACATGTTCTAATTTCATGTAATTATTGTCTTGAAATTACTTTAAAATTATACCATGAATATATTTATTTTATATTTTCATTTTAATTTCTTTAATTAAATATATTTTTAT